>Ga0209671_1002730_pt1 | contig 16446 bp, 9 predicted proteins | sample WorMetHERISLAND2_2_FD_187401 | JGI IMG/M metagenome (GOLD analysis project Ga0209671, IMG submission 187401) | Marine gutless worms symbiont microbial communities from Max Planck institute for Marine Microbiology, Germany - Olavius geniculatus... | ecosystem: Host-associated > Annelida >...
CTCTGTTGGCTTGTCTAGCGTGTAAATGGTTGCAGATAGGCACAGCCATGCTGCTTATCATAACAAGCACTGATGAGGAGCTTCTTACGAATGTCAACATCGATAACCTTGAATGACCTTGAACCCTAAAAAATATTGATTTAACGTGATTTTTTTGGCGATTTTTGGTTGCAAAAGAGTGAATTACGACGAAATGGATGGAGATAGACTAAGATTACCTGCGAACAGGAACTGCTATAGGCTTTCGTGCGTCTCATGAGCTTTGCTCAAATTTCTTGTTTATATTTTATTTTAAAGTTATTGGTATTGGTATTAGTTCAGTTACTTCTGCATATGCGTTTGTTATGTGCTTGGTTTATGAAATAAACAAATAATAAGTAAATCTGCAACGATCTTGTTGGGCAGATAATCTATGTGGACCGCGCAGAGCGTACAGCTGTCACTAGGAGTGAATCAGCAGCAGCTGAAGCAGCAGCATCCTAGACGATCAATAACCTCGGCCTCTGCATAGGCCCCTACATTGCACCGTGCCCCGCCGCCGGCCACACGCGCCGGTTATACCGTTCACGGCATGTCTATAGTGTCTACTCAATCCTCGTTTTAAGTTGTTCGGACTGTTTTGCACTCTATAGGCTGAAAGCTGTATAAAACCTATAACGTGAAGTCTTAATAGGCTTACAGTAAGACTTGTCGTATTGCCGATGCTCGAATGTTGCGGTTTCGAAGATCTTCGCGTGAAGTCATGGAAGGCTGACGGAAGCTTGCGGGCAAAACAAGTTCAGAGGTAATTCTCGTAATGTTAGTCTATACCCATACGTTCCAAATGAGCCGTTACAACTGCAGTTTTTGTGCATTGGTAGATTACATTCGCATTGTCTGAACGATGATGAAGACGACGCTACCAGAACGAACCGATGTTACAAAAATTTGTAAAACCGTTAAAGCCCCCAAGCAGTTCGAAGTTTGAATGATTAACTTAGAATGTCAGAGTTTGTACGTACACATATTTTTATTCAATTAATAAGTAAATAAACCGGCATCTTTACTGCAAATTGCAGGACTTGAAGGTAGGCCTCACGTATGTACACGTGGCCACGAGCCCCGCGAAAAAAAGCTGGGGCCTAATTTACAAAACATCGTAAGACAATCGTAAAATTGTCGTAAAATCCTCGCAACTTTGTCGTATCTTTGTCGTAACTTTTGTGGTAACTTTGTCGTAGGACTTTTTGTAAGTCGCGTTTTATCGTACATTTGTCGTAAACCTTCTGCATGTCGTAACATTGTCATATATTTGTCGTACGACATTTTGTAAATTAGGCTCCTGGACTACTAAAATGAACACAGCTATAACACGTTACTTTTACGTACTTGCAAACAGAAATGACTAAGTTACTTTACAGACTACGTACAGAACATGTAGGCCTAGTATAGCTAACCTTAGTGTCATTAGCAAAAATTGTTCTGTCATGTTGTCAGCCATGCATTCATATTATAACAACCATTAACACGAAAACATGCAGTACCTAAAATTAAAATAACAATAATTTATTGTTACCATGCCGAATAAACACAGACAGATAATATTGTGATAATGATATTGTGATAATATTGTGATCGGGAGTTTCTGCAGACTCTGGAGTGTAGCAATTACAATAGGCCTATTATTTTTTAAGACAGCAGCACATCTTAAAACTTAAAAGCAATCTGTCGGGCCAGGCCTTAAGTGTATTCTAATGCTGTGAAATGACTCATCCACTCGTCTGGATAATGCGATTGTCGATTATTGATTTACATGCAGCGACAACGTGCCAACCTAGAGCAGGCCCCGTGCACCAGCGCCTGCAGTAAGTTATCGACCTAATGGAGTTGACACAGCGGCAGACGCTGCTGCTGACCAACGTCACGATGATGAGGTTTTTTGCGACTGACAAAATAGATGCAGCACAATGACCAGCAGCAATAGGCCTAACCTATCCCTGGCATATGAAATCGCGTTATGTAGGCCCCTCTACAAGTCACTGTCACCGTTAAGGCGCGTACAGAGCGACGCAACTGAACTGAACTGAATTATTATTGAACTAATGCAGTTTAGCTTTTGACGAACTGACCAATAAGCAAGAAGTAATGCATTACAGTACGCTCCGTCTAACGGCGTCGGTGACTACGGGACTTTCGCCCATACGCGTCAACCAATGACTAATGGGCTCGCTCTGCTCGCTCTCGCCCATTGGTCAGTTCCTCAAAAACTTTACGCGCCTTAAAAAGCTGACAATCGTTATAATTAATCTTAACCGTGTACGTCCCAATCATGTCCATACTGCTTACTTACTTAGTTAGTTACACCTTTTGTAATATAATTATTTTCATCCCAGAAATTAGTTTGTATGCGTAGGCCAAAGTCGTTGCAGGCCAGTGGCCCTATATCAGATCGCTATCGACTATTCGCCCATTATTCGCTGCTGTTCGTGTAAGAGGCAACTTCTTCCCTTTAATTTCTTATGTCCCGGATGTTGTTGAACTATGTGGTAGGCCTAATTATCTGGCGAGACGCTTAAGTCCTGGATTCGGTGAATCACGACATTTTGTCCTGCACGGAACAGGCACAAGAGTCTAGCCACGCAGGTGAACCGAGATAGGTCGGGAGTTTCTGCAGACTCTGGAGTGTAGCAATTAAAGTCCAGTTCGTGTGCTGTAAGACATATTTTGAGTACAAATAATTCATACACCCAGAACAGGTGCTACGGCCACAACACCATCAGAGTAGGTCGTTGCCTACACTGTGATCTCAGCAGTCGCCGCGTAACGGAAACAGATCCGACTGTCATCTAGATCTCACTGCTGCTGTGTAAAATAGCCTCGCGACGACCTTACGATGTGAATTATTCACTCTGTAAGCTACTTGTTTGATCATAGCCAGCAGGACATTGTGGAACATTGATCGGTAACGAGTGTCTATACGTTTAGCTTGCGATATACTGGCTCGCAGTGTTCATATGGCGCGTAGCTGCGGCTGCAGCTGCAAGAGATAGACAGAGATCACTTCTTGCAGCAGCTCTGTTTCTGCAGCAGTACAGCGAGAGATCCTTGCTGCTGCTGCTGCTGCTGCTGCTACTGATGCTACTAGTACTACGTCGATGCCTTTCCGCGGGCCGTGAAGTTCACTGATAGCCGGATATGCTACGGAGCGGTGCTACTGTACTTACTGCCGGGCTGTGCTATACCGGCTATATGCATAACTCGTATAGGTTTTATCTTTCATTTTAGCATCTCCGCGGAGGCGTGGCAAACAGCGGCTTATCCCAGCGTGACATCTCGCAGAGCTATCTGCCACTATCATGCAGAGATGTCGGTTCTGCGAAGTCTTAACTGCTCGTGAATGTGGGCTATGTATAGATCTATCGTGGTGTAGCCTACTGAGATCGACATGGACTTACAGATCGATGCTGTAGATACAAACATTGACCGTCACATCGTATTCATGCAGGACAGAGAAGACGCTACATTTGCGGCGACTGGAGCGATGACTGGCGATGCTGCACGAAGACGTCTGAAGATGCATTGACCTTATGCCGATCGTCGAGCCATGAACAGTCCGACCTTGTTGACGCTGCTATCCGCGTCAGTCGCTCTTTCCTACGACGCTAACACTGCAAGCCCACAAGGTTATTACTACTGACATTATTATGTGGCCTTTTGTCTGTAGGCTATGCTTCGTTAGATTTATTGATCGTGTTATTAACAAGCAAGTCGCAGTTTGATCGTTATGTTTTGCGTCGTCGCTCGTGCCGTCCGTTATTTTGCGATGAAACTAGTCCGGCAAAGACCATTAGGTTTCATTTCGTCCCTATTAAAAGTTGGCAGGTGTTAATTTATAGGCGGTATTATGTTATGACTTGTTTTGGCCATTCGAAGTTCGACATGTAAGTTTAAAACAGTGATCCGGAATTTTATACCGGTGATGCAGGCAAGAGCAAATATTGCCGGACTTCAGTACTAGGCCTGCATCACTTGTTCTACATGGACACGGTCATTTTATGGACAAGCAACACGTTGCGATTGGAGTCCGAAAGTAAATGAAGCCGCGGATGTTGAAAGATTCTAATTACTTGCAGCTGAATCATCGTTCGGACGCATCCATAGACTACAGCCGTCTAGTCCAGTATATAAATAACCAGTGGATACGTAAACCTTATTTCGTGTAATGCGGGCCAGCTGTTAGCGATTTATAGAGCTAGCCTATTAAACCATTTTATCGCAATTTTAATCGGAATCTCATTTCGCGTTCTCGCAAACTTCCACTCTTTAGGCCTGCTGTGGATTTAAAAAACTAATTCGCAAAGTTTAACCATTCGTGAATCGTACGAAACGAGCTTAACTTTGTTGGCTGGTACCTGCTAATGCATCTCTCTGTCAATGTTAAAATTTTAGACTTCAGTTTCAGTGAAAAACTGAATATAGGCTTAAAACCTAATGATAAAGATGAATGTCAGGTACTTGATATAGCGATGCTTACACGAATCAGGCTACGTTCACATAGATACAGCTGACCAGTAGCGCTTTGCAATCTCTGAAGTTACGGCAGGCAGCTGACTGACGTGAGCTGATGATAGCACGGCGCATTATGCGGCCATCCATAGTGTACGATGGTGTGCGCGTGTGCGAATTTACAGAGCCGAGTGAATATTGCGAACTGGAGCAGTTTCGACCGGGCTGTCCAGACGGTCGTGTGATTGTCATCACTGAGGCACGGTACGGGCTGGTCTCGCTCGGTCGCTGTCTTCAAGCTGACTTCGGTTATGTCGGCTGTTTCGCTGACGTCGTCGAGTACGTCGCCGGCAAATGCACTGGCCGTCGCACCTGTTTGCAGCCGGTACCCGACCGCTACATGAAGGAAGCGGCCGCCAGGTGTCGCCCCGAGTTCAGCGGCTTTCTCTACGCCGCTTACAAATGTATCGACGGTACGTATGTACAGTAGTCACTATTATATATATATATATAAATCTTTATTCGCCACACAGGCAGCAACCAGACAGACAGACAGACAGACAGACATAAAATGATGCAACTTTGGACAAACAGTTTATTAGTTAAGGCAGCGTATAGAGGGTCCCAAAGCAACTGTCCGGCAACCGTGAGAAACGGAAAGCCCTGCGACAAGCTCTTCCTCTACTAGTAACCTAGACTTCATTTCAGACAGTGTTTTACATTTCTCTGGATATAATGTTATTAAACCGTAATTGTAGTGCGTCCTATCCGACGGATGAAGCAAAAATGTAATGTGATGAAACCTAATTGGTAATCACGAGCGTGACAAGGCATTAAGATTCAGAAGCTGCTAAACCGCCGACAGGCAACTGCGTGTAGTTGAGTAATAACCCGTTTACGTGATGAAGCTGGCTCGACGAGCTGGCTCGTCCAACTAACATAGCCTGTATAATTGCTCGATGTTTGATCGATGCTTGCTCGACGTTTGCTCGATGTCTGCTCGATATTTGCTTGATGATTGCTTGATGGTGTAAACGGGGTATAAACGATGTAGGCCTATAATGATGAGGATGAGTTGCGTGTTTTACAGCGGGAGACAGTCGGTGCGCCAGTTGTCGGTCGGAAGGCGCGGTACAACTAAACGCCAATACTGACGGAGGAGGGTACATCGGCAGCGTCGTGGTGGACGCCCGGCAGGACTCTGACGGCTGCGGCACGGCGCGATGTCCATGGATCATTCAAGGTCAACCCGGACAGGTCGGTCACAGTCACACACCCGTCTCATCTTTCAACACCGCACTCACTCACGGTCAGGCCCGTCCAGTGCCGCAGTGGGGCCCGGGGAAACATTGTCGCGGCGCCCCGCTTTGAAATTTTTTTTAACCTTTTCTATCTAAAATGGCGCGCTTTAGTTTACTTGAAATTTCTGAACGACCGCTGGGCCCCTAAACGTCGCGGGCTCGAGCTAACTTACTCCCTACCCCACCTTCTCGACGCATCTGCTTACGTCGGGTGTCACATTAAATAGTCTTCCCGTCATAGCGGTAAAATGTTGCCGGGGAAGACTTTTCAGGGGGGGACAATTCTATAATGGGACACCGGCTGAAAATGCAACCTAAAGGTGCGTACAGAGTGACCGAAGTGAACTGAAAGCCGGAGGGCGCGGCTTTCATTTCAGGGTATTTCATTTATGTCGTTCTGTACGCAGCTTAAAGATGCGCGACCAAAACGGGTTGTTGGCATTTCTCTGCAGCGTTATAGGGTGTTTACACGATCCAGCAAAAGTCCAGCATCAGCACGTTTATTTTGAATACATTTGCTAGAAGTGTGCTGGACGTTTGCTGGATCGTGTAAATACCCCATTAATCATTTTCGCATTGGTGTGATAACTGTGATGATGATTATTGCAGTTTGCTGCTTTCGTTCTGCAAAACCGTTATTCGCATTGAACTGTGTTTCATGCGGCTACTTCTGTAAGCGTTGCGAGAAGTTTTACAAGGATAGGCCTACTGCAAGGGTTCTTTGGATAAAAAAAATTATGCATAAGACATAATAACTGCCAAGTTGTTTGTTCTGTTGTTCAAAAAATGACAATGTGTTTTCTGCAGGACAAACATGCTGCCCCTTTCGTTCTGCATACGTTCTGCTGCACGTGAACGTGCGAAATGACGATGTGGTTGAAAAAATGTCCATGATAACTTTGTCTTAGTTAAAAATAATAGAATGCTCTTTGGCATTTTTGCGTGAGCATGAATAGGTAATAAACGTGTCAAATTTTAATTCAAAATTCTCAGCAATTGCTTCAGAAATGACTAAAAAAATTAAGAGATACTTTTTGCCGCACCCTGTGTAGCTCAGTTGTGTGTGGTGATATCACGTGATCGTTCGCGCAGGTGATCAACCTGACCCTGTACGAGTACAGCAGCCAGTCAGACGTCGTGACGTCATCATCGTCGTCATCGTCTGGCTCATCGTCGACGTCATCGTTACGTCACGTTGCCAGGCGACCAGCGGCAAAGTCCACATCGTGCGGTGCAGGGACGCGTCGCTATGCTGTTGTCAAGGAGCGCTCCAACCCCGTAGACGCCAGCATCTGTGCCGAGCACCACCTGCGCTCAGACGGTCACGTGACCACGAGTCACGTGTTCACGTCGGTCAGTTACGTCATCGAGCTGCGCGTCGTTGCCACGCGGAAATCCCGCGACACCACTGACGATCAGTCGACGGCGTTCCTCATTCACTACCAAGGTCTGCATGCGATTTACATGGCTTCCATTTCTCTTCTCTGGAAAAACATGCAAACATACATGGTGATGTTAATAAAAAGTCACTTAATTATAGATTTGGGTTTTCCTATCCTTGCAAGAAAATTGGATGACAAGGGCTCTCCACGCTTTCTTGCGATCAACAGCAAGTTAGCAACATGACATTGTAGATCTTGCATGACTCGTGTTTGCCAGATGGCACCACTGCTGTACGTAATCAATTTCAGTAAATTACGTTTTCGTATTGAGAATGAAACGACTTTGATTGTGCTGCAAAAATCTTGTAGATCTAAGCAGTATTTCCGAAGTTGCAAGTTATGTATGACAGAGTGGTCCTGTTCTTTGGACCACTTTGTAGATTTCAGTTCGATTCAGTTCAGTTCAGTTCTGTACGTTTCTGTCGCTCCGTACACAAACGTTAACGCTGCAGAGTGCGGTGTTGTGACTCTGTGCCAATAGCGGTCGGTTGTGCGGACATGTCGCCTCCAGCGAACACGGTACTGCGGCGTATCGGCGACAGGTCGGAAGTGAACTGTCTGCTGAACGAGCTGACGTCGACCGTGCGTTGTATCGACGGTCAGTGGCAGGGAGAGATTGAAGTCTGCGAGCGGCCGTCGTTCGTCCCCCAGTCGCTAGGTGACAGTCTGGCCGACCGTATCGACGTCCTCTACAATGTCACCTACAGCTACGTCGCTTCGCTCCATCCCGGTAGGTCTGTCGGTGCAGTATTATAGAGTATATGATTGCCGGATTTCCCGTTTGAGGGGGGCTCAGTTTTTCATACCTCGGGGTAGGTAAATCCAGAACCGACCCATCTGGCTGGGGTTAAGGCGGACGCGTTTACATGTGTCGGGTGGCAGGTAATATACTGTGTGATCCCATGACCCATATGGCAGGTGACGCTCCGTAGTTATGCAATAGGTTTCCCATAAAGAGCTGTACACCACCTTTAACTTTCAACTTTTTCCCTCACTTTTCCTACTACCTTCCTTTCAGCCTTGTTCTCTTTCCTTGCCTCTCCAAAGCTATTCCAGGGGGTATATATTCGAGCGTATTATATTCGGTGCATTCCGAGGTAAAATAGCACATTTCACGTTATTAAACGCACAGATCATTATTTTATGAAAAACTTAGGCCCCTACCTTTGCATGCCTTGCCTTGATGTATCAGTGAGCTATAACATTTCTCTTCTGAAAAATATCATTACTGGGTGGATTTTTAGGCCTACCCCTAACCGCATTCTTGGTACGCCTCTGTATGCATGTTTTTCTATTCCTGTTTGCTCTCTGGTGTATTAGTTAAACGTATCAAAATTTCAACTTAGATAATACTGCATCCGTGACCGATACGTCGAACTTGTGGGTTTGAGCCTTGGCCGGTTCGTTTCTTAGTGTCAGAGCAACTAGCCAAAGTTGTTAGAAAGGTAACCACGGATTTTGCTGGTGGAAGAGTTGTGAAATGGTGTCGGTAAGAAACCGCAATCAGCTCTGCATACCATTACGTACATAGGTAGGACCTTGTGGTGAATTGCATAATATTTTATAGGGTAATATTGATTGAAGTAATGCCCTCAGAAGTAGAACTTCTATGCATCATTTGTACGCCACTTTTATTAACACTGATGTTAATACACTGATGTCCTGATGATGGCTGTAACTACAGGAATCGTATTGACAGCGCTGGTTTCAGTGATCGTCGTCACTATCGTCATAGTCGTCACTTGTTGCTGCGTCTGTTGCAGAAGGTGCTCCAGTCGCTTCATTTGTATACTTATCTCGTTAAAATGATAACATTTGTAGGTCCTATATCAAACGGCGTAGCCAGAAATGTGAATTGGGGGTCTCCCCTCCCTTTTGCTTTTCCTTCTGTTCTCTTTTTCCGTCTTTCCCTTCTCATGTCCCTTCCCTTAGAAGTAGGACCCCTAAATTGCCGCTACGTGGCTACAGGAAGGCTGCGAGCTCCCTAGTGTGGTTTAAATTAAAATTTGGTGCAATAGTATGAAATCTGGTGGCAATAATTTTGATTATTTTCCTAAGTCCCTTATATCTATTTCTAACAAAAATTTTACATTGGGGCGCCTTGGCCGCCTGCCCCCTCTACTTGTCTACGCCACTGTCTGCGCTTGTCTGCGTTATATAAATTTACATTTTACTTACTTACTTACTGGCGTATATGTACATGTAGGCCTATAAGCGTCGTCGTGGTTTAAAAAGTAGCATGATATTGCAATTTCCGACAGACGAGATTATGGGTGTTCAAAATTTTGGCATGAGCGTGTCGTCGAACCGAAAGTTGTTTACTTCTCGCAGACTCGCAATAACGATTCGTTCCGATGCGATTTCATTCTGCGTGGCATGTCCAGTGATTTTGCAAGGTTGTTTACGGTTACTGTCAATGTAAAATGTGCGCGGTTCTGTTCGAACTAGGAGCCTAACTTACATAATGTTCTTTCAGTGAACCCACAATAGAAAGAATTAAACGAACGAAAAAAGTTAAAAAGGCAAAATCTGGCACTCACTATAGCGTTTTTTTGCACGACACGAACTCGTGGCCAGAAGCGCTTTTACAATCTCGGAATTGGCAGCTAATTGGCATGAGCTAATGATACCGCAGTACACTATGCGGCCATCCATTGCCCGCATCGGTCTTGCGGTTTGCAGCAAGCAGACACACCACCGCATCAATCAGCCACACTATGCCTTCACCCCGTAGCCAGTAAGCTACTACTCATTTCCCATCCCCCGGAGGGTAGGAGGCTGAGTTGACCTGAGCACACGAATGTGTTTTATGTTGACAGACGTCAGTACAAGCGTCGGTACAATCAGTCTGCTCGCCAGCAGACCATTCAGCGGACGACGATGGCGTTGCCTCCCGGCAAGAGTCCTGCAGCAGCAGCAGCTGTAACTCCAAAACTTCTACGCGGAACCGCCGACGTCTACACGGAAGACGTGAACAATTACACGAACGCTGTGGTTGGTGCATCGTGCGCCGTGCATCGTCCTCTGCCGTCACTACCTCGCTACCGCATGGACGGTTCCTGGGCAGCGAAGTCTGTGCGCTCGGACGCTTCCGGCAGCGACGCGTCGCTACATTGGGGCGACACTCTCGACGCCCCCGCAGCTGCCGCGAGCGACGCCGCAGCCCCCGCGCCGACGTCGTGCGGGGGCGTCAGCGTCGACGATCTGCCACCGCAGGGTCCGAGGAGAACCGTGCGCTGCCGCAGCGTCGCGGCCGGCGCCGGGGCGGGCAACCTCGACGACGACGTCGACGACGAAGTTGGTCGGACAGTGCCTGGTACGTGTTTAAATATATCTACACCGTGTCCAAAAAACTGTACCACTTTTTATTGTCCATATCTCTAGCAAAAAGAATGAGGAAAATCAGTTAACATTAGGCGAAGATTTGGACAACAAAAACTGGCACATTCTTTGAGACACGGTGTATCAATCATCTTATTATCTATACACTGTGCATTTTTTTCTGATATTTTTTTTAAAGTTAGCAATTGAACATTTCATTCTACTGCGGCGCCAGCAATCTGCAGTCCACACAACAGGTCTGTTAATATTGGCGCAACTGTTGTGTTACTTTGAAATGTATTCGTCGAGAAGGGAGGGGGTAGAGGGGTAAGTTACCCCGGGCCCCGCGACGTTTGTGGGGCCTTCCGTCGCTCAAAAATATAAAGTCACCAGAATGCGTCATTTATTAAAAACTCCAAAAAATTTCTCCCTAGAGGGGCCCCGCGAAAATGTTTCCCTTGGCCCCGCTGTGGCTCTCGACTGACTTGATTTTGTTGCCAGTCACTAGTAACAGCACTGTTCTGCATCGAAGTTGTTTGTTTGCTACACTTGTAGGCCTACTTAGCCTATATTACGTGTTACTTACGTGTTAACTTCTGTCTACGAATGTATTGAATGAATACTGTACAGGGTGAGCCAGAAAAATGTGCCACTTTACTTTTGTCCATGTCTTCGCCAATTATTGATCGATTTTCAAAAATTTTTCACTGGCACACTTTGCAGACAATTTGCATTAATGTGATTATTATATATTCCACCACACCATAAATGCGTCTCTACACTACTTTGTGAAATATTAATGAAATATGCATACATAATGATAATGACAAACAAACATTTTGGTAAAATTAAAAGAAAACTTCAGATCAACACTGCACTGTATAGTCTGTATGACACTAGACTGTGTAAGTCTAACACAGTCTAGTGTCATACGGATCATTCATCGCAATGTTGGTCTGAAGTGTTTTTTTCATTTACCTAATTTTTGTTATTATCGTTAGTTTTTGCTTACATTTATATTTCACAAGGTAGTGTAGAGACGCATTTACCGTGTGGTGGGATATATAATAATCGCATTATTGCAAATTGTCTGCAGAGTGTGCCAGTGGAAGAATTTTGAAAATCGGTCAATAATTGGTGAAGATATGGACAAAAGTAATGTGGCACGTTTTTTTCTGGTTCACGGTGTATGTATATTATATGGCATAGGTTACCGGACAATGCCGCGGCCGGCTGGGGGCAGTGCACAGTACGGCGTGCTGCAGATTGGCGACGAGGTTGATCAGCGGCGACAGATGAACGATCCTCCACCACAGCAGCAACTGCGTCGCCAGTCGCAACCCGTCACGACTAACAACATCATGCATGTTAGACAGTACGCCAACATACTGGACAGTCGCTCGGTCCAAGTCTGACATTGGCTTCCAGCTGCTTAGGCGTAAAGAAAAATTAGTTCTCTGCTTCCGTTGCAGCCGGCAAAAAATTAGGAACGGGGGACAACGGACAGTTTTCTATTTTATTTAATTTTAGATCAAGACGTGTCATTTAATTTTACCCAACAACTCAAAAACAAACAAGCTGACACGCTAAATAGTATTCACGAGAACTTAAGCAAATATACTGCAACATTTCAGGCTAGATGCAAACAGTATTTTCAGTAAAACTTCGAAAGCATACCAAAAACTGCGCTGATATTTTTGAAGGTCTAATAAATCTTTCAGGGACGCAGGTTTTTTCTAGGGACGGACGGCAACCGGAAGCAGAGGAATTTTATAGGCTTGACAAAGTGCACGGCCGGATTCCGACACGTGCAGACTTTCTGCCTTGCAATACTAGAAACGTGCCCGTCTTGTCGGGTGGCATCTTGGCACTGTGCCAAGGGCTCCGCGCCCCAAGGGGGCCCCTGCTACGGCGCTGATCGCCGCGAAAGTCGATGGATCGATCCATTAATTTAGCCAATTTTCATCGCTTTCGGGATGAATTAATGTCACAATTTGAACTCAACTATAAGGCATAGAAAATGTGGGGAGGCTAAAATTTAGGGTCCAATTTTGTTTCGTTCCCTCCGCTCGCTTAATTGTACACCTAAAACATATAGGGATCTATCATAAAGTTTGTAGAGTGGTGTGATGACAGGTCACTCACTATGTGATAAATCAGGGGCTCCGCGGCCATGGGTCCCTCCCTGACTAGAAATATACATAAGACGGCATAAGACGGCCCTGACTAGAAATAAAGAAAGTGTCTGCGAGGCATTTCTTAAATTATCCACCAAGATGCATTTGGCAAGAAAAACCGTCTCACTAAATTTGCAGCCAGGCTACATTATGTCAACTTCACGGATTAAGTCTAGTCTAGACTATAGGACTTTGCGAGAGACTTGATCTTAGCTTGCGTGTTGCATTGCAAAGTCTTTGATCGGTTAAAGAATAAAAACATTTAAAAAAACAAAAATGACCACAAAATTTTTGTCCAGAAAATATGTGGAGGTTCCTTCTTTTGGAGGTCTTTAGGCTAGCATAGACCTAGCTTTTGACCATTCCTAAATCCGGTTGTGACAATGCTGTTTACTGATTACTGAAGTGACCTCAACGGCAACAAAGCAACTACAGCAGATCGAGAAATAAGTAGGGTGGTACACCGTTATCAAGCCAGCTCTAAGAGTGCACGACGTGTGCTTCAAGTTTGCTATAAGTGTGCTTCATATATGGCCTATGCTTCCTCGACGTACAAACAGGATATTACTGATAGTGAGTTCAATCTGGTATAGCTGTCTGTTGCAGTATAGTTGTGCTGCTGGTCTCATTCTAGAATGTGATCACAGCCATTTGCTCACATTGTTATCGGCTGAATTACGGGTTGCGCTCGTCTGTCGTCTGTCCGTCCGTCCGTCTGTCTGTCTGTCATCAGCGGCGTCGTACCAGGTTAAGAAAAGTAGGCGTGGCAGAAAGTTGCCGTTTTCTGACAGCAGACGCTGCAGATTTCCAACGAAGGAAGTTAGCGTGTTCGGAATTCCAATTTTGTCCCTAAATTTTCCTAAAACAGGGGTTTTCAGCCGCAAATTTAGCAGTTTTGGAAGAATATCTTTTAACAAGATTTTACGAGAGCCAAAAGTTTAGGGTGGGCAATTGCCCATGCCCTCTCCCTCCCTTGCCACGAAGCCACTTTTTGTTACGTACGCGATTTTGACTAGAAAAAAAAACATATCGAAAACAAAGTTGGCGTGTAGGCCTACACTAGCCACGCAAAAGCAACTAATGTGTCAGGTTGTGCCAGGTGTCAGGGGACGGCCGCGTAATATGTCAGCACTGGGCCGACACATGTTTCTACACGGTGGCCCAAAAAAGTAAGCTATTGCACTTTGACCATATCTTCACTAAATATTGACCAATTTTCACAATTTTTCGCCAGTAGACTCTGTAAGATATTTGCTACTTAGTGGTGTGCACACCCCACCTATTGTTTCGCTACTTTACCTTGTAAAACATAAAAATCCGAAAACCAGCAATTTCTACAGATCGGCAAAAGGTCTAATGGTAAATTTTTAAAGTATTTAACTAAAATGTTACGTATGAGTTATAGTAAGCGTAAAGAACAATGGAGGACATATTGAGCATCTTTTCGAATAATTTGAACCATTTTTGTTCATAAATTTTTGTTGTCCATTATTTTGGTTGGCGGCTGCAATTTTGCTCAGTTAACAGCATGAGCATTGTATTTCGATCGTGCGGCCCTACAAGCTGTGCACTATTTTGCTGAAAAATGAAAACTTTCTGTGTACTATATGTAAACATTTTTGACACTCACTATAGTTTATATTTAACATTTTACTTAAATACTTTAAAATACTTTTTGCAAATCTGTAAATATTGTATATTTTTATATTTATGTTTTATATTGTATAGTTTTTTTATATTTATGTTTTACAAAATAGTGTAGCGACATAACAAAGCTTAGTGTGGTGTGCATGCCACTGAGTAGCAAATGTTTTACAGAGTTTACTGGTGAAAAAATTGTGAAAATTGGTCAATATATTTAGCAAAGATATGGACAAAATGTAAATTAATAGCTTAATTTTTGGGCCATTCTGTAGTTATTTTCGTCAGATAGTTTTGTTGTGAGTAGTGACTGATGATGGTCGCTTCAATGTGCTTGTTAGTTGTGTCATGCACGTACATGTAGGCCTAATGTTCTGCACTTTGTGTAGAAGATCGAACTTCTTCTCGCTGGACATTTGTCAAGTTTTCTACAAGTGCTTGGAATAAATGTTCATGTCTGTAAATTTATTTTGTTTACAAATATTTTAACACAGCTGCTCTATTGTAAGTCTTAGGTCTACTGTATCGAGAAATGCGAATGACTTAAGTCATCTCAAAGTATGACAACTCTGTTAAAAATTTATATTTTACATTTACATTTGTGGGACGGCCCATATTAGCACGTTTATTGTTACGTCATTGCACATTTTCCACAGAATTCGTTAATGAAAAAATATGAAAATCCGTCATATCTTGGCGAAGTTGGACATAGGCCTAAGTTGGAGGCTTACTTTTTGGGCCCATGCACTCTGTATGTTCGTCAATCGTCTTCGTCAAGAGCCCACACTCAGATACGCTCAATTATCAGTAGGCCAGTGAAGCCAAGATATCCAGGATAAATCCCATTCTTTTGACTGGAAATTATATGCGACAGAAAAAGGAAAACATAACGACTTGCCGCTTTGTCACAGAACCATTGAGACGCCAATAATAATCCGGCCGGGCTGGCTCTTTGGTGACGGGAACTCCGGCTGAAGCGAAGCCATGTGCCTGCGGGTGACCAAAGAGCGTTATCAGCCGTTATGTCTTGCTGACATAACTTGTGTCTTGTGCTCTCTTGCACACGAAGTTGCGAAAAACCCCCGGACGTCAACTGGGGATGTGAAGTCAGTTGTGTGGGACGCAATGATCCAACCCCAACCAACAACTTTCAACGCCTCGTCATCTAACTTTATTCAGCGCATAAGGCAATCGGTAACAATGTTTTCAGCTATTTAAACCACTCCTTCGAAATTTACTTTCGTTTTACTTTTACTAGAATAATTCTATCAAATAATCGAGGCCTAATGTCATTAGCCGGTCTTCTCTTGGAAATTGAAATTGCTTGCGGCTATTAGCTTACTTACTTATATTGCGCACATCATTATTAGCGATTCAGTTTTACACGCATAGCAACTCTTCGTGACGTCATCGATAGCTACGTAGTTTTTGACGATTTTGTTACGTGTAAGTTCGTCATTTAATTTTGACATCATGGATGTTGTTGTAAGAGCACATGCTAAAAATATAGCCTAACATCTAAACAAATAATGTGTTGGCGGATGTGTAATGTTTTCCATTCTGCTGCTTTTTCAGGAACGCTGATAGATCATCTTAACGACTTTGCCGTTAACACATGTAGGCCTATAGGCTAACTGTCAACTGGTTATAAGAACGCAGCGCTATAACGCGCAATCTAAATGTTTTGATAACAGTGTTGTGAACCTTTAATGAGGTAGACAGAACTGATAATTAGATGCCGATCATTTTAAATTGATTCGAATTGGATTGCACGACTACAGGCAAATGATTATAGACCTACTACTCGTCCATAAATACAGGTAATGGATGTTACGAGTCATAAGTTGCATAACTGTTTAGTACCCGGATTGACACTCAGCGTGATCGGAGTCGAATAGGGAAGCTTTAACGTCAAACACCAGAAATCTGGGGCATCGCGGAGTGAAAAAAGCACACATTTCCGAGCGAAACCGCGATATGGGTGCAAAAAACGCGAAAACCCCCACTTTATCGAAACTGATGAACTTTGGTCCACATATTTCAACACTTTTGGACAGCACTCGGGCAGGGCTACATGAC
>Ga0209671_1002731_pt1 | contig 16444 bp, 15 predicted proteins | sample WorMetHERISLAND2_2_FD_187401 | JGI IMG/M metagenome (GOLD analysis project Ga0209671, IMG submission 187401) | Marine gutless worms symbiont microbial communities from Max Planck institute for Marine Microbiology, Germany - Olavius geniculatus... | ecosystem: Host-associated > Annelida >...
ACACGTCACAACATAAATTTTCTGCAACAAGCTCACAACTAACCAAAAATGTGCATTTTTACTGACATACAAACTGTAAATTTTTTAAGCACACAGATTCTAATTACCCAATGAATGCTCGTCATATTTAAGACTTAATCTCAACATATTTAGGGACCAACCGAATTCACGGAAAAAAAATGCATGATTTCACGGCAGAATTTTTAAAATGTGTCAAATTTCATGGAACATTCACGGAAAGAGTTTCGCAAATTCACGGGCCCCACAGACGTTATTTCGAGGTGCTGCGCTATTGCAAACGAAGAAATTTCAGAACAACGAATATTTATTACACTAAGTCAAGACTCAAGACAGTCAATGTCAACTACTTAGTGCTGAAGTGCGACACGTAGCAAACAGCAACATCGGTACAAAAGCTGCTGATAGCACTTTGGAATTGTCATAAATTAAACTAAAAGCGCTGAAATTCACGAAAAATCACGGATTTCACGCAAATCGGCGTTTTCCATGGAAGAAGGCCAATTTCATGGAAAATGTCACGGCCGTGAAATCGTGAATTAAGTTGGTCCCTAAACATACTGTCACTGTCACATCGACTAAGATCACAAGTTATTTTTAGTCATTTTTAAGACTTATCCTCTCTGTGGCACAGAACCTCTGATACAAAACATCACCTGTTATGCAGTACCATTTACTACATATTCACAGGGGAAAAAAATAACAAAACAGTCAAATACACCAAAAACAATTATACCCAACAGAAACAGCATCAGCTAGACATGCGCATCTTCCCTGGATGTAGCACAACAGTCACAAAAGTGCCGACACAGCAACATGAGTCACATGTAGGTAAGTATTTAAACTAAATAAGCAAGTAACTAAACGATATACTGTGTTAACAGTGAATAATGATGATGCATTCAATGCGGTAGTAAAAAAAAGAATAAAAATACTGGCAATGGTGGTATCTAAAAGCAGACAGATTGCATGCTGTGTCATCTAGCTAAGCAGTTGGCTAGGTGGTAGTCGGGACATCATAAGTGACAATAACTGCAGCTGTTACGCAGTGTTCAGTCTTGTCAGATGCTGTATGATATAAGATCTCACCCGCCATGCTCAGATCCACCGGCATAGAATGCTTGACCTTCATCATCTGAAGAGTCATCTGCTTTACCACCTTTCAATGAACCGATTGTTCCAAACCTGCATGTGATACACCAAACTCAACTGCAATGAAACACTTACTACTGCTACTGTGTTTAGGTGGCACAAAACCCAAACAGATCATAAATATAGCTGTCATCATAACTAACTCAGAAAGTCAAGATTGATTTTGATGCAATTTTTGCAGGAGTTGGAAACTTTTGGAGGAAATGGCCCAATTTCTCCAAAATTTTATCAAAAATAATAAACTCAGTTGTGGATGGGCCAAAGAAAAACTAGTTGATTGCGGCAGTAATCCAGTTTCTTTAAATGTGGATTCTGGACCAACCAGGATTCTTTACCATTAAGAGACATGCATATTATGCATAACCTCGAATTATGTTGTGCACACAAGGTGGCAGATTGGCAGCAATATTCTTAGCAGAGTTTTAGATCTCTGATTGCTTCAGGATTACAAGATGGAAAATTAGCAAAACCATAAACTTGCAAGATCAATAACCAATGATAATACAAAAAAAAATAAGTTAATCAATAAACAATGATCAGTTATACCTTGATGCAGCAGTATTTTGGGGGAATGCCCGAGAACTAGGAGGAGGAGAAGGCTGTTTACGTGCTGAAGACTGTTGTTCAGTCGTCATTCTGGGTGGTGACGGAGCTTGTGGACTCATAAATTCTTCTTCGTGCGAGTCATCTTCCACTTCTATGTGCTCAAACAAACTTTCCAGTGCCACCTTAACAACAGACGAACATCACATGATATAAACATCTGTTATGTCTGAACACAGATCAAAGTGGCTTAGAGGGTGTGGGTAATGCGTCTGGTGTGTCTAGGTGCATCTGCATCTAGTAAGTTAGTAACGTATGTAACTCTTACCAAATCAAACTCTTAACATCAGTCCAAACATTATCCTTATGCCTAACCTATTCATATCATCATTTCCTTACCCAAACCAAACAATATCTGCCCTAAATGTAACAGATGTAGCACTGGTGTGTCTGTTGTATTTACACATAATAGCGTTACTAACCTTCCGAACCCTCAACAACCCAAATCTTAGTCCTGATGCTTTTCTTGATCGTAACCATATCTCTGTGTAGCCATTACGGCGTTTTTTTTTGGTACCAGACTGTTTTAATTTACTACACTATTTGTGTTAGTCGCCATGTTTTCGCTCAGCGAAATCACTTCACTTTTTGACTTAAGTAGGTACTTAGATCGAAGTTTAGACTCAGCGAAAGTCTCAACGAAAGTCTAAGTCAAAAAGTGAAGTCGCCCACTGAGTGACACTGCAGAAAACACAGAACAGTGTAGAGTTGACACCTTCAGTTGGTAGCGGCGTCTGAAAATAGACGCATTGTGAATATCTGACCTAAGCCAAGACTCAGAAGTCAGCGTGAATACAAAACCGACTGCAAAAATACTAGTTTCACTTCGTGTAATACGTTACGCAATATCGCTTCGTCATCCGTGCAAAGCATGAGATGAGGAGTAGTGCCACCGCGTCAGCCAGCTACAAACAAACACAACCACCAGACAGTGACCGACCTCAAGGTTCCATGATGCAGATTCCAAAAAGAATTTTGCCCGTTCTTCACTCATGCCCGAAACACCGACAAATCTAGAAATCAAATCCCTCTGCTCTTCCGAATCCGCCATGATGTTTTTGTTTTGAAATGACGTCACATCCGATAGCGGTGTAGAGGTGGGCGAGTCGGTTAAAAACAGCTCAGAGACTCTTTTAAGATGGTGTTTACTGCAAACGACAGTTTACGAAAAAAATTTTTAAATGTTCGCCAAAAATCAGACGCTTAGACACAGAGGACTACTTGCTTTCAAACATTGACAAATGTTCCGGTATGAAACTGCAGACACAGCTATAGTTCCATCCAGTGGCCGAATAGGCATGACCGAGCACTAGCAGTGAGCACTGCACGCACGTCTGGCAATACGGTCTTAACGGGGACACAAATTAAATAAGCCGTAGATTTTTAATAATTTTGTGGTAGAGCTATCACAGTATTTTTGAGCCGATGCATATCCGCAGCTGTGTGCCGCGTAATCACTTTAACGGCTTGTAGCCATGGTGCGATGGCCCCCCTTTGGCCCGACCATCAAAATTTTTTACAGGCGACTTTATATGAAAAGGTGCGTTTTTTGCCGTTTTCCAGCAAATTTCAGAAAAAAATGGGCGAATTTGCGGCTTCCATAGAACGTTCAAAAGCACAAAGTGTTTCGGCTTCAGGGGGGCTTCGCCCCCTGACCCCCCGACCAGGGCCTCTACCCCTGGACCCCGCTGGGGGCTCCGCCCCCAGATCCCCGTTATAGGCTCGCGCTCTGCGCGCTCGCCATGGCCCCCTTTGCCAAATCCTAAATACGCCACTGCTTGTAGGCCTAAGTTTCTTGAGTCGGACCTATTTATGCAGTATTGTACGTCGTGCTGCATTAATTTTAGATGTTGCAAAACGACATAAAAAGTTTTTGCAGGCCAGGAAATGTTGTACTGCTGCTCCATGGATCCAGAGGCGTCCACTTCATTACATGCAGATTGCAGAAGCATATGTAAAGGAGATTTTTTTACTTGGCAAATAAACAAAAATAGTCATTTGCGTGGCTAATAAACGAATATGCAGTGTGAGTCAAAAAGTTTTACCCCTAGTTTTTTTAAAATTTATTTTTTAAAAATTAGAAATGTTTAAGCCATATTTTATACACATAGGCCTATTCAACGTTCAAATCTACGCCAAATTACGAAGCTTCGTTCAATTATTCTTAAATTTGATATATGTAAAAAAACTTACCAGTTTATAACTGTGTGTAAGGACGGTGTGGTGATAACAGTCCTCCAAAACAGTAAAAATTATTTGGGTAACCATAGATGGGGCTATGCATATGGCGTCCTTACAAGCTGACTTTAGTTAATAATCACTAATACATGTATAGTCTAAAGCCTTCTAGCCTAGCTCTGAAAATCTGGCGCCGACCCTGACGCTAGCGCTTTAGTCGATCTGGGAGCGAAGCCGTAGTAATGTAAAAAAAATTTATGCATAAAAAACAATATACATATATGCGCTTACTTTACGTAGCGTCTAAATGATCTGGATGACTGTCGAAAGCGGTAGATCCGGCAAACTTCCGTGCTTTGTTGAAAGACTTTCAAAATCAGTCAATATTTATTGAAAGTACCACATTTGAATTTCTTTGAAGAGCTAACAGTGAAGATTTCGTGATCATGGCATGCGTCACTTTTATAGAAACGCAAAATGTGACAGACACACGGACGGACAAACGAAGAGACACCTGCGCCGTAGCTAAAACAGGGCATCTGCATAACAAGTTATGCTGACGCCCTGTAAAACTTCTGCAGGTTTGCATTTTACAAAGCTTTGTGCGTATGAATGAAGATCATCTCTGCTGTATGAACGGCTGCTGGGTGAGCGGCTGCTAGCACGGAAGCTGGCGAGGAGCACATGAAGCTACAGGTTGTTGTAGTGAATGGATGATGGCAGGGCATCAATCATCGACGACCTACCTGGCTTCCATTGCTGCGGCTGCTGCTGCTGCTGCTGCTGCTGCTGCACGGTCATGTAGGCCTAGCGGGGCGCCGCGCGATGTGTTCGTCGAAATGCGAAGATGTGAAGACGACGTAAACGTGATGTTCGGGGGACTACAGGGTGCAAAAAAACAAATAGGGGTGTTCTATAATATTTCTCCGGGGCAGTAATATTTCTAACGCGGTATTTTTTTCCACGGGGAAGACTTTGTATTGCGACACCGGATGTAGTGAGTCAACATAGAGCTAGAGTCAGCCAACAACTAAAAGTTTATGTAGTCAAGCTGTTGCCACTGTAACACCTGAAATTATAACATCCCGGCTCTCTTTCGTTTGTCTATTCATTCGGCTTTGTCTCACAGCGTGTATGAGAATTAGATGAAGCTGGAGATTTGAGCTAGCAGTTGCATCATTTCAATAAGGTAGGCCTACTTATGCGACGCGCTAAATAGGTGCATTATGAAAACATTTTTTATAAAAATTTGAGTACTTTCATTGCAGACGCCAAAATATGTAGTCAGGAATGAAGATGCACGTTACGATGCTCGATTCTGGAGCCAGATTTGAAGGAAAAACGCGCTTTGCGCTCGCATCTTATCACGCCTCTAACAAATCTTCAGCATGGCAGCACCCTTAGACTATTTGACTATTTAATCATTACTGCTGGTTGTTGAAAAACATTAATTACCCGCCTCCCACTTTATCTCATACTGCCGCCGGAGCAACGAAGAAGCTCGCAGCTGTCATCCGCTAAGTCACGGCGTTGGTCTCGGGACGAGACGTGCCAACCAACCAACCAACGCACGAATTGCTCTACTCGCTTGCTCGGCGCTGCTTTGAAGCTGCTGCTAACCGGACCCGAGCGGCCGGCCAGGTAACAACAGGTTGCCATGGCGGCGCCGCTCAACGCGCTACGCACAGATTCCGTGTCTGAATCCGATCCGCACACAATAATGCAGACTCCACTAGAGATGACCGAGAATGACTTTTTGCATTCCCATTCCCTCCCATTCCCATCGAGTCAATTCCCATTTCTTCCCATTCCCATTCCCAATTTTTTTAACCAATTCCCATTCCCATGGGATTCCCACTATGCTTTTCCCATTCCTTTCCATTCCTATTCCGAACAATCGTTCAATCGTTGCAGCATAAACAATTTTGGCCTATCAAAGACTCGGACTCTGCACTGCTTGTCGTTGAGTATACAAGTAATTTGAGCAAAGCTCACGTCACGCGCGATAGCAGCGGTCCTGCAACTTTGGCAATCAGTGTAGGCCTACAGCAATAAGATATTAATGCATTGAAAGAGTACTTAAATTCGAGGCCTCCGTACGAAAGACTCCTTGAATTTAAAAACTCGAAACTTAAATTTTCAAAAATGTACGTTCTATGCCAAAAATGTCATACGCAGGTTGTCCAGGTCCATCTCCAGCCATTTCGGCGCAATTCGCTCTTAAAATGTGTGTCGCAGCTGGAATTAGAAATCGCAAAAAAATCACTAAAAACCCGATTTTGAAATTTTGAGGTCGTTCAAGGTTATTGACGTTGACACCAATAAAAAGCTTGTCACTAGGCCTATTGCTTGTGATGATAAGGACCATGTCTGTGCCTATCTGTAACCGTTTTTAAGCTACACGTACGAGATACTTGCGGTAAAATAACCACTTTTTAGGGGGTAGCTGTATTTGACGCCCGCCCGTGCCGGCCTCCTTGAACCTAGGGGTCGGAACTTGGACTGCTAAAATCTAGGCCTACGTTTAATACTAAAAATTTCATATGCAGGTTATTTTGGTCTATCTCCAGCCATTTCGTCGCAATTCAGTGTTAAAATATGTGCTGCATCCAAAAATTGCGAAAAATTCACTAAAAACCCTGTCACCAGTGTCACCAGTATAATAATCAGCATGTATCTGCATCTATCTGCAAACGTTTTCACACTATACGAGCTAATAACGGCAAAATAACGTCTTTTTAGGGGGTACCCTTATTTGACGCCTTCGTTCGAGGAAAACCCCTTCATCCAGGGGCATGAAATTTCGTCACGATAAACTAGTCTTTGCGGCAGCGCACAATAAAGATTTCGTGATTCTAGCCTGCACCGTTCTGATACAATACAGCAGTGTGACGGACGAACAGATGGACAGACGCCCAGGCCATGGCTAATACGCTCGAAGCATTCTGCTATCGCGCGTAAAAACTGATCACGACAGCCAGAATCACGCTTTCTTGCATTATTTTTGAGCATAACTGAACATCACAAATTAAAGAAAATATGCCCAATGGCACTCTACTGTTGTTTTCTATGCAGCACAGGATTGTCAACGAAACCAGTCGCCGATGGAAATTTATTCCCATGGGAATAAGGGCCATTCCCATTCCAATGCAGGTTGTTTCATATTTTTTCCCATTCCCATTCCCAATTTTGTCATCAGTTCCCATTCCCATGGGATTCCCATGAGATTTCCATTCCCATTGGGAATCCCATTCCCATGATCATCTCTAGACTCCACGCATGCGAAATACGGCTGCAATAGGCCTAGGCCTACAACTTTTAGGTGGAATCGCTCAAGCGGGGCGCGCTAGCGACTCCGCCGACAGCTATACATTTTTCGGTAGCGTGATCTGTCTGTCTGTCTGTCTAGTCTGCCACACTCGCGTACCTCCTGGTCAAACCGTTTAACGGATTTACATGGCATTTCGTGAGTACATTTTTAAGGTTCAATGAAATATTGTGTTAGATGGGGTCACTCTCTGGCCTCGAGATAAAAGGAAAATTTGGGGGTTAGTTCTTTAGCTAAAAGTATGCAATTGCAAATTGTTGCTGCCACCTGGCGTATAAAAACGAAGAGCGATGCCTATAAGTACCTGACCGTAAGAGTAATTGATCACCAATCTATTGCTGAGTTGATAAGTAAGTAAGCAAATAAAACTATTTCAACAGCGCAAAGCCAAATATCACAATGCGACTCTGCTCTGTGATCGGTCATTCGCAGAACAAGTACGTCTTCAGCTTCAGCAAGTTATTCTAGCTGACTAGTTGCCGCAGATGTGACCACGAAGTTTTACACATATGGTCCAAAAACTTCTGTCGCCGTAACTGAAACACATGAAACGTCGCAAATTGCGAACTACTAGGCAGGTCTGATCGCAGAACTGCGGACGAAAAACGGACGAAAATTGTCAGCATCCACACACCTTTGTTGCCTATCATCTTCACTTTGCCATACCACATTTGGTCCAAGGTTCTGCCGAAGGTAAAGGTCTGCATTCTTCAGACAGCTCTGCAGCGAGCGTGTCGAGTGCAGTAGACGAATTGCACGGCAACCTTCAATGTTTCCACACGTATAAGAACAGACTGAAACAGTTAGCTTACTGTAGGCCGAAATAACTAAAGTAGTTTTTTATTGAACCTCATTTACCTTTTTCGACTTTAATTTTTCAATTTTTAGGCCTTTCGTCGTTTTCTCTTCCGTCAGTTTTCACATTTTTTGACAGTCAGGCAGTGACGCAAGCGTCTTCTGCGTGTGTGTGAGCGAAAGACTATAGACTATACACTATAGGCCTACTAAGACACAAACTGAGCCAGACATGTTATTGTGATAACAGCATAACTTACCAGACCATTCTATCAATTTTTACCAGTTTTAGTTCATTTTTTTCAATAACTATATCATAAAAACCAAAAAGTGTCGCTAATTATGTCCTACCGTGTAAATAAGTTGCTAGACAGTAGTGTAATTTTATTGCAATTGTAACTTTAAATGGCAAATTGCTAATTGTTCACAAATTTCTGTAAAGGTTTAGAGACATGTTTTTAAATATTTTAAAAGTGCAAGTACTGCTACAATGCATTTTCATACTTTTCAAGTCGAAAATCACTTTGATAAAATATTTCTAAAGCTAAAGCGGGCAAAAGCGCGGCGCTCGATCATAGCGCACTGAGCCCCCCTGCAGATGGAAGACCGCAAAGTCTGTAACGCATGGCCAGTGCGACTGCGACACCACACCTACTGTTAGCCTCCCAGTTGCAGAGTATCATCTCTCGATCGTGAATCCGATGTCCTAACCACTGAGCCACCAAGCCAATGCTGAAATGATAAAGCAGAGAAATATGCCGTTGTAAGTGTAACGGCAGCGGCAACAGCGTACGTGTTTGGAAGTGATCATGACAACTGTACGCTCGTCAGCGCGTAGACCCTATAGGCTAGTTGAATGGTTCTTCTAATGACTCGCTGCTCGTCAGGTGCGCGCTGCGCCGTGGGCCGCCGAGCTTGATGTAAACCGCGCAGGTAGTTGCTAGGATGCTGCGTCTGTGTGATATTTTAGTGCTAGCATTCATTCCAATTGTAGTTTTCGCTAGTTTACAGCAATCATTTCTATATCGTACTGTTTCAGTGGAGTTCTAATGTAGTTTAGTCTACCTTCAAGAGTTGAGCATTAACTCATCAAGATTTATGTTTTATGCATGCTATTACGACTTCTGTCCTAGTTTTTTTGCGTAGTTTATCAACGCAATACGTTCTGCTTCATACTGACTGAACAACAATATTACCGTTTTTTACTATAATATTATAATGTAACACGAGATTTTACTTACACATTTCACACTTTATCATCACTCAAGAGCCAAGTCCAAAATTGAAATTTTAATGTCTTTACGATTTTTTACTTCCAGCAACGTTCGCCTGTTCAGCGAGCGTCACTGTTCTAATATTTTATAAAAAATAAAACTAATATTTCAGCACTTGTGTGCGTTTTAATTTTAGTTCTAGCTAGTTTAGCAGTACTAACTACTAATCGTCATTTCACTTTTTATTTGGTTTGGTTTTCGAAGCTCACTTTAGTATCCGTTTTAGTATATAATTAAGCTTGGCTACAAAACATCACTGCTGTGCCTCTGCCCAGCAGCACTAGCAGCAGCAGCAGCACGGCAAGTGGTTCTACGTTGCCGCTGCTCGCGAAGCATTCGACATCGATCACTTAGCAGGTTCAAGTGGTTGGTTGCACATAGCACGAAATCGAGAGTGCGAACGCGAAAAACTTGACCCAACCGACGGTCGTTCGTAACGTTTACACTACAGCCGTACAGTCAGTCTGAGCAGTTGTTACAGTGGCACGTGGACCGTGTAAGTAAACTCGGGCGGAGGCCGCCGGTGTGATATCGGCTGTCTGCCACACGGCAGCATGGCGTCACTGATCGCCGTCAGCAGTAACCCGGTGATGATGGCACCTCCGCCGTCCAGCTACCCCGCCGCCGCCGCCGCCGCCGCCGCCGCCGGCTGTAGCGTGCCGACCGCCGTCCCGTGTGTCGGTGGCGCTGCCGTCGCGGTAGGTCCCATCCCCGGCCACGTGCCTGCCGCAGCCGTGGCCCCTGGACCACCTTACGCGTCGCCGTCGAGCGCCGCCGTCAAGACACAAATGACGTCCAACGGCTACGTTGCTATGACACCGCGACCACCGTCACAGGCCGCCGCAGCCGCACTTCCGCCCGCTACGCTAGTACCGCAGCAGGTAACGTCGTCGCATTCTAGGCGGAAAAATGCAAAATGTATAAACATTGGTATAGCACCGATGTCACATTGTCATTGTGAATCAGAAGCGCTGAGCTTTGCCATAAGCGATTCCGCCTATAGCTACACATTTTTCCTTAACGTTGGTCTGTCGTCGTCCTTCTGTCGTGTGCCGTCTATCACACCCTTGCGCCCTGCTTAAACGGTTCGAAGGATATAGATGCCATTTAGCAGGTACACTTTATTTGTGGGGTCAAGAACACATTGTGTTAGATGGAGGTTCTTGACCGCCCAGGGAAAGGGAAGTTTAAAGGGTTGAGCCCTCCAGCCAGTGCAACTGCTTACTTGTGATGTCCGCAACTTTTATTCGCTAATCTGTGATGTGTCGCTGCATTTGTAGGTTGGGATGATTAGTGTACCCAACGTTCACATGGGGTCGCCAGCGCCGCCGTTCGTCTCGCTAGTCGGCGCCACTGCGCCCCAACATCAACCTGGTGACCTCAGTGACCTTGAGGCGAGGCTGATGGGCATGTCATTGCAGGTTCCCGGCCCTAGCAACGGCAGTAGCCGCGGCAGTAGCGTCTGTAGCAACGGCGTCCAAGACGTGCCGGTCGTTTGCCAGCTGTGCTGTCGCGAAGGTCATTACATGAAAGACTGCCCGCTGGTAAGTCTGCGGCAGTCTTAAGATTTCCATGGTCTTCGCGGCGTCATAACCTGATTGTGATTTTTACGCGCGAAAGCAGCTACTGCTTTCAGCGCGTCTTAGCCATCGCAATTCTGTCTGTCCGTCTGTCACACGGGTAGATCAGGCAAAAACGGTCCAAGCTAGGATCACCAAATCTTCACCATCGGCTGCCTGGAAGACTCTAGTTTCAGGAGCTGTAAAGCTTATCCATAAATTCGAAGGGGGTCACCCCGAACGAAGGCGCTAAATGAGAGGGGGTGGGCAAAATTTGCGATTTTTGGCCAATCGCTGTATCTCAGTAAAGGTGCGAGACAGAGCCTAGGTTACTATTAATCACTAATAGGAAGTCGTACACTGGCTCTCGATTGGCGCCCAATCCAATGACCTTAAATGACCTTGAACGCCAAAATAGGGGGTTTTATGGATTTTTCGGCGATTTCGGGCTGCGAGACACGTTGCAAGAGCGAATTGCGCCAAAACTAATTGAAATAAACATGGACAAGCTGCGTATGAAATTTTCAGCATTGAACGTAGATTTCGACGGTCCAAGTCTCGATTTTCTAGGTTTAAGGAAACCTGCGCACGAGGGCATCAAAGAGCAGTACCCCCGTAAAAGTCGCGACGAAATGGCTGGAGATAGACTGACAGTTTGCGAACAAGAACTGCTATAGGCTTTTCGCGCGTCCCGTGAACATTAGCTCAAATTTATTGTTGAATTTGTAATCGGTTTTGCTTTTATTTTGTGCACATATGTTGCGCAGAGCAATACAAATATCGTTGTCGCTACACGTGAAGATTTAAATTCTTTATACTTACTTTCTTATGATTGCGATTTAACGTTATTATGTGGTCGTCTTAATTGGCCGCAGACGGTTCTTGTACAATCGTCTGTTTGTCCATTAGTTGGTCTGTAGTACAGCACAGGTCCAAACTCGAAAATAAAAAAGCGTAGTAAAACCAAAATTAGTGTAAACGTTCAACTTTCGTCAGGGCGGAAGTAATAGCCTATTTTACTGTGCCAGTTTTGAGCACGGAAACTCAAAGGTCAGGTACCCTATTACCATCACCGAAGCCATACAAACGGCCATATAGCCTATAGCATTTACAAATACTATACACACCGGACTATTCTGGTCAGCACCAAACCAACAACTGTAATCAAACAGCTCGTTTCGCGCCCACTCTGAACGACAATCCAATCGCTGTATCTTAGTAAAGGTGCGAGATAGAGCCTAGGTTACTATTAATCATTAATAGGAAGTCGTACACTGGCTCTCGATTGGCGCCCAATTCAATGACCTTAAATGATCTTGAACGCCAAAATAGGGGGTTGTATGGATTTTTTTGGCGATTTCGGGCTGCGAGACACATTGCTCGTCATAGCTAACCAATAACAATACAATTATTCAACTCACGTCATAAGTGAGGCGGGGCTAGGTCTACAGTTCGACCTCCGATTGGCAATCACCTATGGTCTGATGCCTGACATCATACTACAGGTAAAGAGAATACTATCACATAACGATTTATTTTCGCTTCAGATAGACGAACTCCGGCAACACTAAGACGGAGTTGTTATAAACAACGACAGGCGAAATAAGTCGACAAATAATCGCCACCGCACTCGAACAAACATCGAAAAAGCTCGCTATCTGAAGCGAAAATAAATCGTCGACCTGTTCTCACACAAGCGACATACACATCCCGGCTGACGAGCAGACTAAAAACCAACGCGGCTCTACAAGCACAGACTCAATTAACGGAAGACTTGTGGTGTGCAGTGAACCGCATCGTTAGCATAATTTTATGCCAACCTGCAGGTAGGTCCCTAAACTGCATAAAATCGGCCGATGACATTTAGGTGTCTGTAGCACGAAGACCTTTCGCATCATTGTATCCACATGTCCAAGCAACAAGAAACATCAGCAGCAACATTATCATCAACGGCAGCAGCAGAACTAAGCAGTGAGTGATCGGTTTAAGCTCCTGTCAGCCAATGTCATCATGGATGTGTCAGTAAGACTTACTTAGGACACGGCGTCTGGCTTAATGTAGGCCTAGGCTGCATCAAAACCAGGCTTGCCGTGGATATGGATATCCGCAGATATATCCATGGATATATCCATGTGTGGATATCAGACTTTAGCCATCCTGTGGATATATCTATGGATATTAAGCTGTCGCTCCTGCTAATTAAACTGATTACTTATATGCTCTGTTTCTTTATAATATTTTCTTGTCTGTCGTTTATACTTTTCATTTTTTCGTTTATTTATGCTGTTGAGTGAAATGAATAATCAGTGACATCAGCATGTCATTATTTAGTTAGTTTAAATTAATTTATTAGCACTTTAGCAGCAACAGATCTTGATCTTTGGTGCTTCAATGTTGTTTGCTGGGCAACAAAAGGTCTATGCATTTGTATCCGGTAACGGCAACAAAATTACAAACGTTTTTTGCTTACTAACACTTATAACGCTAGCAGGACGTACAAACCAAGTGTCCTGCAAAAGCGTCCACATGTAGGCCTAGGCGTCCATGAATGCAACCTGCGTTTTGGAAAACAAGGATCCCAGCTGTTGCTGGGATAAGCCGACCGTACTGCCTATATCTGAGGGCCAGCGTCTGATTTCGTGTCGCGGAAAGAAAGCGATTTCCCAGAGTGAATGTAATCCCATACACGCTATGGTGACGCTGCTAAATCGGACGTTAAAATCAACTCTAGGCCACAATACGGTTATTTGGCGCACGTGGGTGATGGCTGCAGGCAACAAAATTGCATTCAAAATTGTGGCCAAACCGTTGCAGTAAGTAAAATAGCTTAGGAGACGCAGATTAACAGTTAGCCACAATGCGCCGCGATTTCAACACCCGAACAGAAATGTTTTAGCAGCCGCTTAAACTGTTCAAAGTTAATGTCAGTTTGTCTCAGTCTCTCAGATGAGGTCCAAGGTTTTACCACAACCTTGGACCTGCAGCAGCAAAACATCTGTCTTCATAGCTGCTGTTTGACCGTGATCAACGACATTTTTTGTTGAATCCTTCTTTAACCTCAACACTTCTTTTGATTCTGGCGTAAATGTCGGCGTCATGGAACGTGTCTTGTCGAGAATCTATATATTTAAAAGAGGGATGTGTTAGTTTGGACTGCGATTGGCTGTGACGTCATATAGCTAACGGTAACGCTGCAGCGGAGTACGCTGTGCATGCAGCGCAGTGTATCGAGGCCGCAGACCGAGATGACGCCCGAAGGGCCGAAAATCGAGGCAGCAGGCCGAAATCGAGGCCGAAGAGCCGAAAACGGAGGCTGCAGGCCGGTAATGGCAAAGATCAAGCGGACAGGGAGTGTAGTGACCTGTCCGCTTGTCTGCTTAAAGTTACAGCCTACATGTCGCGAGTCAAGGGCGAAGGTTTTGTTCTGTTTTGGGCTTGTTACTCAAATAAAAAGCCATATCGTGGGGACCATATGCGTTATGTGTACATCGGAAATTTATCGTGACAAAGTGACAGGTTATATTGTAGTTCGTACCTAATCAGGAATCAAAGAAAACGTGCTGTATTTTGGTTCACTCTGTGCGTTGCCACACCTAGCCGCGGCACTCGGACGCAAGCAGCCGCTCACTTGTTAATGGTTCGAACGATTCGTGTGTGTCGACAGCGATGTCCAGGTTTATTTCATGACCTACTACGTCATCCTATCTCTCACCGCAGTGTCTGCCGTGTTGTAATCACTCACAATCTTACTGCAGACAATTGAAAAGCGTCTTTGCGTCTGTCTATCACATGCCCGTCGCAGTCGCACTCGATCACTTTTTTCATCATGGCCAGGAGTGTAATATGCTTCGTTACGCTCGCATGATACACTCGTTGGCCGTGGTGAAACATACACCTTAAGGTGATCGTAAACGATGGCCTCTGATCGTCTGAACCTATATCCACGCTTCTGACGGCGGCTGATAATGCTGGAAGCAAATGGTCTGATTTAGGGCAGTCAAACAGGTGTATGCCAGCGGGCGTGACGCGCTGATCTACGATCCAAACTGCACCATCCTCGGCATGCACTGACTAGAGGTGTGCATGGGGGTGGAAGGTCTCATAAAAATGGAATTGCCATGATGTATGGTTCGTAATGGAAATGGGTGAAGATGGGAGTAAAGCAGCAGGAATGGGAATAGCATATATTTATGTGTTTAAAAGTTCCCAGAATGATCGTGAAACGGTACATATTAGCCATTGAAATAAAGTTGGCAATAGTGTGTTGTAACGTGGTTACTTTTATTTTTTAGTTATTTTTAAAATCTAAATTTACAACATTTTTCTGATAATAAACAAATGAAATTGACACATTGGCGGCGTAGCGTATTGGTGTTTGTTTTTATGTTCATAATTCAGGATTCATTTTTCAGGTTCTGTTGTTTCAAAAATATCAATATATTAATGAGAATGAGCATTTAAATCAGGATATCAGGAGAAAGGGGAAATAGGAATAGGCTAGCGTTTCGTGGAAAAGGGCGGAAGTAAGAATGCGGATGACTTTGTGAGAATGAGAGGGAATAGGAACAGCAAAAGTTATTCCCGCACATCTCTACCACCGACCATCGAGACCAAGCAGACATTTTTCAACTACTAATTCACATCTGGAGCCGGTAAGCTGGGTCTGTAGCTTACTGCTATGTACAGCTGTTATATTAGAGCTACCTGTTGCTGCGCCGAACATGACCTTTCAGACCACACGCTAGTCGTCATCAATCAATGACCAAAATACTTCTATAGATTCCACCGTCCTATAATAGTCACTCCTGCAGTCCTGTCTAATCGATGTTCCAACGTGCGTAGAGATGAGCTGACGCCGATGATTTTTCTCGTTTCGTTTAAAAGTGAAGAAAATGCAAAGCAACGCAACCCGTCAGTCAGTGCGCCGATTATCAGTCCAGATCTACGTCAAGGTTTGGGAAAATTTAGTGACAAACTTGCGAAAATTGAAATTTTCAGCACCTTACACATAATTTAATGTCCTGTGTCGAAAATTTTCTGCTGTCTGTCGAAAAAGTCCAATTTCCTGCGTCTCCTGCTTTAGTATCCACCACGCGGCCGGTGATGGTTGACGGGTCACGGTGTGTGCGTTGTGACTGTGTCGAACAGTGTGTGTCGGCGAGACCGCGGTCTGAGGCGATGACTCCGTACCAGGGCAAGAAACGCTGCTTCGGCGAGTACCAGTGTCCGCGCTGCAAGCGAAAGTGGATGTCTGGAAACAGCTGGTCCAACTCCGGCCAGGAGTGCATTAAGTGCCACGTCAACGTCTACCCTCACAAACAGGTCTCAATTGGTTTTTTGGCTTCTCTCTCTGACTTAAGTCGTCAGTACTAGCGTGCATCGGCGGGCGAATTACGTATTTCAGCTGATAAGTGTGTGCGTGGATCTCGAAAAGTTTGTTAGCAGATGTTTTTGAGCGCAGTGGACAAAATGTTGCCAGGTTTTTGTTCCGAGTTGAGGCGCCGAAGGCGCCAAGGGGGGTGGATAGGGGGAGGGTC
>Ga0209671_1002735_pt1 | contig 16440 bp, 8 predicted proteins | sample WorMetHERISLAND2_2_FD_187401 | JGI IMG/M metagenome (GOLD analysis project Ga0209671, IMG submission 187401) | Marine gutless worms symbiont microbial communities from Max Planck institute for Marine Microbiology, Germany - Olavius geniculatus... | ecosystem: Host-associated > Annelida >...
TCTCCGTTTTCTAAGGCCCTCAGCCAGACACCAGTTTTTACACTGCGAGACCACGAATACGGGGCCAGTTTATCACACGGTGTGCCTGTTTACGTCCCAGCGGTCTCTGGATAAGTGTGCACAACATGGTATGACTTCATCAAATTTAAGAATAATTAAATGAAACTTTGTAATTCTGTGTAGATTTGAATGCCATATATGTGTGTAAAATATGCTAGAAAATTTTTTGTCTTTGAAAAATTAAGTTTAAAAAACTTGGGGGGAAATTTTCTGACTCCCACTGTATATTTTTGCTTTTAGCTGTTTATGTTTTTTAAATAATTGTTATGAACAGTATTAAGAATATTAATATTTCTCAGTTTACATATGCACGTTGGTCAAGTGTGTTGTTCAAGTCTCAGTTCTGTTTAGTTGCTGTATGTCTACATGTTGTACTGATGTTCAGTCGGCTGTTGGCGCAATCGTCGGTTTAATTTTAAGCGACGATATTACACTCCAAGGCGTATGTGAACTGTCACCATTCTTAGCATGCGCATGCTGTAGATATTGTATCAGTTATTCTGGCAGTGTGCATGACTTGTTTTATGTGTGGAAAATGTCAAATTGATAATATTGTTTGTTTCATCACTTTTTTCATTGGGAGATGTTGCTGTTGGTGTGTGGTTGTTGCTGAAAATACTCTTGTCAGTTTGGGTGCATGTGAAACTATTGCTTCTTCAACTTTTGGTTATTTGTTTCACTCTTTGTCAACGTTTCTGCTTTTGATGTGCTTCGATCGATTTTTATTTTGATATTAAGCAGAGAATTTTGCAGTTACCAAGTTTTTTTCTTGTGCCAAAAGTAATTACTAACATATCTGTTTATGTTTAATTTTATATTTAATTAACCGTGTCCTCCAATAGGCAGCATTATCACATTGATGACTGTCTGGAGGATAACAGGGAAGATTATTAGAACTATCATTATGTTAATTACATATACACGCATATAATGGCCGGAGTTCTTACAATTTTAGGTTAACCTCATTTTTGTATTCTTGTGTTTACGTAAAGGTTAAACTTTCTGTTTATTGTAAAGTTTAAACTTACGGTTCCATTATTGTGTTTGTGCATTCTGCCTGAAAAAACCGTCCTTGAAATGACCTATACTGTGTCGGGTGGGACGTTAAACCCTACTCACTCACTCAACTGTGTAATATTCATTAGTATCTTCTATTAATGTAATTTGTAACTATCATCATCACTATTATTGAAAGCTGTTGGTTGGGCTAGTGGAATGGCATCCTATCCATCCGGTAGAAGTTCAGTCACAACATTTTTTAGAAGTTCATCTTTGGGGGCTGGCTCAGCTTGTGGTAACTCAGGGAAAAGTGCTGGTAAAATAAGAACCTGCAGAGTGTATTGTTTTTGAAGCTGAACGAATATCAGAATTCAAGTAGCTGCCAACCTGATGTCAGAGAATATTTGTTGGTGCTGCTAGCAGCCTAACTGCGCAATTCTGTAGATGCACTATCGACATTATGGGTTAAAAAATTGGGTGAGCAGGAAGTTGCAATTTTCCAACAGACAGCTGCAACTTTCTGACACAGGGGATTATGGATGTTCGAACTTTTAATTTTGGTCCTAAGTTCCCCACATTTTGTATTTTTCAAACATAATTTTCAACCAGGAAGAAAATTTTTCAACCGTCTAAAATTTTGGGGCTTTCTTTACTCCTCTGCCACAATTCCACTGTCCATCTATATGCAGCATATAGCAAGACTTTTTAAGCTGAGACCGAGATGAGACCCAAGATGCAGTTCTGAGACAAGACCAACCGAGCAGAGACGTTAGTAGTACATCTTGACGTGATTTGGAGCCGATCTTTGGTGTGATCCTAGTCGTCATAGCGTAATGGATACAATACAGCACTGTACAACAGAATGCATGCTCAGCTCGTTTGCTCGGACTTTCCTGATGATGCTTTGATCTGTCTCTCATCAGTCTGCTGTGTTGTGGTTGACAGCTAAAGCTCGAACAAACACGGAGCTACGTGAACAGTTCAGTCTGCGCCCGGGCACAACCCAGATGATGTCACACTTCCGCAGCAAGACTCCCAGCAAGAGCGTCGGCGAACTTCCCGAGATGCATGCCTGGAATCGCGCCACATCACCAACGTCTGCTCCTATAGTCAAGGTAACGAACTGATCCTAGTTTTATGTTTTCACCCTCTGTTTGTAAGCGATGTTGGAGAGGTCATGTTTTTGTTTTTTATTCCGTCCGTCTGTACACCCGTCTCTGGTGCTGTTTGCATGATATCTCTGGATTTTCACGAGGGACTATATTGCCAACAGTGTGTCGTGGGGCAAAGAGGATATCGATCAGTGTCGAGTTTTAAGCATTTCGTTTTAATATGTTTTTGCTGTCATTTCACTGCCTGCTGCTGCTGCACCTGCTGCTGAGCCATCTCAGAGATATATTTTTTTGTTACAACTCTCAAGACTTACTCAACACAGTCGATGTCCACAATATTTTTGCCTTTACTAAAGCGGTTGATTTCTTATATAATGTACTTTATATTCTAACGTTGTATCTCATTTGTGCAGTGCTGTTGGTAATAATTTAATATTTGTACATTTCTGTTCGTGATCTTATCTGTATGGCACTTCATGGTCTATACTGTGCTGATGTGCTATTGGGAAACTGCTCACTGACTCGTTGCTGATACTGCTGCTGATGATGCTGGTGCAGGTACGTCACAAGACGCTGCACGGCTCACCATGGAGACAGTCTCCAGTGCGAGGTCGACCTAGAGCCACAGGTCATCCTGCCGCCACTGCTGTCAACCCTGACGCTGAAGTTCATCAGATCATGTCCTCGGCTGCCACTGGACCAAGGAGACGTCCTGTCGTCAGATACGGACAAGACCTGCTCAGTCCCGGTAACATATTTTGTCCATCCTATATTACCAAGTTTTTTATCGTTTTCTTTTTAACACATAAGTTAAATGACGAACCATTTATGGCGTTGATCGGCCCATTTTGTGCCAATGTGCCTTTAAGAAACTACTTTGTTACTGATCTTCTCCATCCATTGACTGCTTCAGCGGCTGTAAACTGCTGACAGTTACATCTTGGCTATTGCTGCAGTGCCTCTAGATGTTGTTCTCGTTGTATTTATTTCGTGATATATACTGAGGATAAAGGGTGATATAGAAACATATGTGTGTTTCGTAATTTGCATAGAATGTGCTTTCCCTTAGCTCCAGCAGTTTCCATACGATACACGGATAGGCTGCCATTTCAGTCCTTAAGAATTCCTCTGGAAAATGGGCTAGTTAAATAGAAATAAAGGTGTGAAAGTGATGATATGCACTGAATTGTCTGTTGTGAGATTTCTTCAGAAGTATGAATAAATATGTTGCATTGTTATTAATAAAAGTAGTACTGGTTTTATTAGTAAGAATCTTGAGAGCTGTGGTCTCAACACTCAAACAAGATTGGTTTCGTCAGCCATTCAAAGATAATGTCCGTCTTGGAAGTGGCGGCTGATCGGCATGAGCTAATAATACCGCTGCATTTTTGCAGCCGTTCAGTGCCTGCACCATAGAACGTTTGGATCTACAGTTTGCAGCTAGCAGACATACCACCCCATCAGTCGTGAGGCCTTTGCCCCATAGCTCGTAAGCTACTACTCATTTTCTATCCTGCTGAGGATAGGAGGCTGAGTTGACCTGAGCACAGATTAACTAGCTTAACAACTTGCTCAAGGTTGCTTGTAAATGACCTATGGTGAGAATCGAATCGTAACCTGAAAGTTACGAGTCGACACCAACCACTAGATCACATGCACCTACACAGGCACATAAGTGTGAACAACTTGCCCAGAGTAGTACTAGCACCAGTTCATAGACCTGTTTTATTGGTAAGTGTTGCAAAATTGTGTTGTGTGTAGCAAGTGTGAGAAGCAGCAGTCGTGCGAGCAGTTCAAGTTGTACATCAAGTATTGTGGAGGAGGAGGAGGACAGTGAGATCTCTGGAGATGAGTTTGTGCCTCCACGGCCAGTGACCACCCGCAAGCCAACACAGCGCCAGTGCAACATGGACAGAACCCCGCGACATAAGCCAGTCCTCAAGCCGTCCACTCCCCAGTATCAGTCACAAAGAGAAGCAACAGCTTTGTTGTCGGGGTTTGGTTGGCGAACAAGGCCGCAGCAAGATGGTGCCACTGCCGTAACGTCGGACACTTGTCCACTGTCACAACAGAGTTTGCCAACTACGCCAATCAACACCGGTGGCATCTTCAAAGTTCCCAGGACTCCGCCGGTGACGTCATCGTCGCGGCAGGCCAGAGATGCAGTTGGGTCACGTATTCAGAGACCGGTGCGTATCGGTGAGGATCAGAAGGGTGTCGACGGTGGCGCCCGGCTTGCTGCTAATGCAGAGTCCACCAAGGTCATCAGAGCCGCCACTCCACCACCGCCGGCCCTGAGACTTCACGCAAGCAGCTCAGACTTGGCTATCAATACCAGCAGCTCGACCCGGACCCAGTCCAGAATTCCAACCCGTGCTGGGGCACGGCACCCCCAGCGAGATGCTGGGCGAAGTTCACGAGGCAGCTCACCGGGCTCTACCAAATGATAACCAACCAGTGTGGACACTCACTCGCTATACAGTCCCTATTTCGACAATCTTCAGATGATCACAGCTCTGCGAGAGGAGTTTTAGGAATTTTGAGAATTGATATACTCTGTATTAGACTAGAAGTTTGTCACACTGTTTATGTTAGCAAAATGCACATTCTTCATTTACTGGTGCAAGTTTGTTGCAGATATGACGTATTATCCAAAATGCACTGATACGAGTTAGTTTGTGAAAGAATTTTTAGTCTGATACATATCAATTCTCAAAATTTATTGAACGCCCCTCGTATAATGTGTTAGATGTTAACATTGTCTCAATCTGTCAGTATCGTACTAGTCGTGCTGTAGCAAGTTTTTCATGCAAGCTGTAAGGACAACTTACATTTTGACTCACCGTCACAACTTTTAACATAATTCTGCTTTTCATGCAGTGATTCGAGTTTTACAGGTTTTAAGTTTGTGTTTCATTATCTTTTATTGTTCGCTGCCACACACTTGCAGCTTAATGCCTTTGGTTAGTTTATAAAAATGGCATTCGGTCTTCGTACAATTTTTTAACATCTAAGTTTTAAGTATTCACACTGGCCATTTCTTGCGTTTTCTGTTTTTTGTGTTATATTTTCTGTTTTAATTTAATTGTTGTGTCGTCATCATTGTGGGTATTCAGCTTTGTAGTTTCAGCTGTAAATATGGTGTTCTGTCTCGCTAAGATGTTCATATTTCCGTGATGTTTATAAGCTAGTTGCTATTGATATTTAGCGCAAGTCCCGTTCGTTCTGTCTCTTATATAAGTCAACCACCAGTCCTGTGGGCTTTCAGTTTCGTTTCTGTGCGGCATACATGTACATACACGTTGCGCAGAAATGTCAGGATTTGTTTCAGTGCAGTTGTCGATTTTTTTATCAAATGTTTTATGACGCTGTAGTGTAAAGTCTTGCAGTTGTTTAGTTAAGTCTCAAACTGTTGTAGAATTTTGTTTTCGATTTTGTGCTTTAGCAAAGGTTTCTGCTAAGGTTCTCGTAGTATGAACGTGAATGAAACAACAAAAAGATGTGTATGTATATGTGCATGTTGTCCTTCACTTCTGAGACATTAATTTAGTATTAAACAGTGCTAAGTCATGCTGAATAAAGCACAGTGTTGTCTGTGTCAAGTTCTACTAGAGTCTCGTTTCTTTTTTGTTTCAATCACAGTTTGGCATGATTAAATTATGTCCTATCTGTAGAAGTAGTGGCTAAGTTTTTGTTCCAAGACCACCGCCATCTTAATCTGGAGATGGAAAACTCTGCTGCTTGAGTTTGAGACAAAGCGGTCTTCAAATTCTATGCATGTGAGGATGTGTAAGCTGTATTGTTCTTAGGTAGGTATGTATTTCTACAGTTAATAGTTGACATTCCTATTCTCAGTTTGTCTGAAACAGCATGGCCTCTGTCTTGGTCATACCACTAGTGCATTCTTTGCATGACAGCTGCTAGCATACCGGACAGTGTTTGATGCAAACAGAACAAAAACACAGTTACACAGTCTGACGCACTCAAAGTAATAATCGACAAATAAACACCATGTACATATCTCAACTATGCAACTGATGACATTTGTATAATAATAATAAATATAACAAGCATACAGGCCAAATGCGTATATACCATAAAACTTTGAACAGAAGCTACCATGCATGTGCCGAATAAACGCCGGGTCCCGGATACAGGTTTGGGGTCAAGGGACTCGAGGCAACTTGTAATAATAAAAGACGGTGACTTCTACTCGAAGTTTTATGGTATACAGGCCAGAGTAGACTGACAGCACATTTAGTTTTACGCGGATGTGCTCTGTACCGGTAAAAACATAATTACAATCAACAAAACAAACAACTTTGACTACAATAACGAAAACGTTCCGTCTGGATGCTACTGATAAACCACATTTTAATCGAAATATGAGAGGTGTAAGCTTGCATTCTATGACCTTACTTGGTCATCTGCAGGCAGTTTACAAATGCCCTGAAATCTCTAATTATGCTACTTAGCATAATTAGTAGATGAACAGCAACATACACATACTGATTACAACTTTGACAGACCATCTAAAAGACAGTAAATGTCATGCCGACTATCACAAAATCAATGACCACACCATATACTGCCAAAAAAAACTACAGGGACATTGGACAAACCAAATATCTCCATCACTACTCGCATATGAAATATGCAGACATGATTACTGATGCCACAGATGCAACTACATATTTGGTAAAAATGTAATCCATCAAACAATATAAATTAATAACCAATTTTCACAATTCTTTTACTAGCACACAGCATTCATTTTCAACCTGATGGACGTGGAGAATATAGCCGAGTGGAGACGGAGAACCCATGTGGCTGACCCCTCACTCGAGGGATCTAAACCAGCCTGAAGGAGAGAGAGGGAGAGAGAGAGAGAGAGGGTTAGAGTTTAGTGTTCAATAACTTGAAACTACTAGAAACTTGACAAATTTTGAAACTCATCTGTGATAAACTGGTAACAACAGCTACTGATTGTTTGGCCGCATTCCTCATCAGCATGACTAACATAAAAACATTCAATAAAAACTTGCTTTCATATACACAATACACTATACCGGTATCACATTAACATTATTCCAAGTCCTTAATAATGCTATCAATAAATGATAGCCTGTTAGCCAAACACTAGAGAATACTATGAAACAAAAACAGGTTGTGGCACTACAAAAACATGCAAATTATCGGCAGCTGGGTTTTTCAGTTAAATTACGTAATGGGTAGATTTTGTACAATAAGACAAAAACTGAAATCGTAATAAACTGCATGCAGTAAATGAATGAGCAATCACTGTACCCATCAGCCACAGTACATTTAGACTGTTTACTTAAATACAAATGTGCCAAAGTGGTATTTTTGGAAGTAAAAAGTGGCAGTAAAGAAAACCAAAATTGCAGCACTTGCAATCAGAGAGGGTAAATTTTGTAGCCAGCAACAAAAGTTGCACAAAAAAGTAAACAAATCTGAGGTTGACCACTCACAAAAGACAGGAACAGCTTTCTCGATCAAATTTTTTCCCGACAATTCCCTGACTTTTGGCAAAATATTTCCAGAATATGTATTTTCCAGAGAAGTGGTTACCCTGAAATTTCACAAAAATAATTACAACATTATGATAAGCTGGAGGTTCGTCTGACCAGACATGAGGTGCACATTCACAACACTGTGTCGACAATTTGTGGTTTGCGACAGTTTATCCCAGCCAAGCTGTTGCAGTAGAAACAGTCACCGACTGACTTGACCATCGACCCGAGTCACCCGACATCGCAATGCTTCATTTCTTACTGCCCTTTGGCTGCAATAACACACCACACTTCAGCTAGCACAGTCTAAACGGATTAGCTAAAAATGTTCTACAAATTTTAAATGAGGAAAAACGGCTGCAAAATATAACAGTTGTCGATAAATTTGTAGCTAGTTAAGAAGTCAAACAACTCAACCAAAAACTTGTTAAACCAAGCACTGATAATAATTATTAAACTGTGCAATTTGAGGTTACTCAATGTAAAAACAGCAGTACAAGTGCCTCGGTTTCTTACCTTAAGTTTGATGGCACAAAACAAATATCTGCTTTTAGTTTTAACTAAACATTACATACCAGTAGTAAACTCAGCCAAATATCTTGACACCTGCTATATTAATTAGCTTTACAACTGCTAACTATGCCAACAGAAAACAAGATAATACCTAAGAGCACTCAATTATACAGTCATCGTAAAATGAACATAATTCAAAGCAACAAATGAAACAACAGACACTTTTTTGCATTCATAGCAACAGAAAAATTTAATAACAACACCAGAACATGTGCTTATGTTTTCTCCATGCCAATGCTAGTGTAAAACAGAAGAATAAAAACAAATGACACAATTAGCATTACGCACACAAACAAAAAGATGACAACCAGCAAACAGAAACCAATGGAGACCGATCAACCAACCAAACAACTGAACGACCAAGCAGACAATGGGAGGTTTACCTGCTGCTGTTTGGGCAGCATGCAGTACATGTGATCAGCTGGTGGCGGCGCCGGCATTGACGGCCGTAATATTAATGTAGTAGAACTTGGCTGATTCTGAACAGCTGCATGTGACAAGGATGACATAAACGGCAATAGGTTCACCTGAGTTGAGGTCGGACTGGCTTGCACGAACGGCGGTGGGCTGACAATTGGAGACATGTACAGCGGGACGACTGGGGCAGCAGTCGCTGGCCGTGGCAGATGATAACTGGAGTACTGTAGTGGAGGCGAACCAGCGGATATAATGGACGCTGCTGCAGGCATACCGGTGCCGGGACTGACAAACGGCGGCAGTGACATAAATTGACAGCCATAGCCTCCTGACCCTATCATTGGGTACATTCCGGTGATGATGAATGGAGCCATAGGAACACCACATGGTAGCTGCCACTGTCCACTGGCACTAACGTTGCTCGGCTGCTGAGACGTGTAAGGTACTAGTTCAGTGTTTGGCTCCGTGCTATCTGTTCTAAACAAGCATTCGGCCTTGGACTGGGTTTCGGACACTGAGACAATGGTCTGCTTCAACGGCGTCATGTATGGCTGCGGAGTAGAAATGCTGCAATTGGTCCATGTCTGCTGCGAGTCAGATAAACTGCACTGGGTCACGGCTACCCGAGACGAAATGCTACATAAAGTCTGCGAAACTGCTACCGGTGAAGAAATGCTACAGTGATACAATGACAGCGTAGTGCAGTTACTTACTGGCATGGCATGCTGCTCGAGAGGTTTGGCTGGTGACTGCTTTGGTGTTACGATCTTCGAAGCGTCACCGTCCTTAGTGCTAACACTCCTAGGTGAAGTCTTGACAGCTGTGTCGTTGTTTTCACGTGGACATGGCGCAGCTGTCGGCGACTGACAACTTGACTTCCGCTCAGTCAAGTTACCTTCTCCCGCTGCACACAGCAATGACTGATCCAGCTTGGGTGGACATTCAAGCTGATCCATTACAACTGTGAGTGACTTGCTGTCTGATGGCATCTCAACAGCCAGTAACTGTGGCATGTCACCATCACCAAATGACGTTTCTGCTATTACATCATTATTCTGTAAACTTTTACTGCCCGCTGAACGACTCGTTTCATCTGCTGGTGACAGTTTTGGTGACTTGGGCTGAACCTTTGTTGGTGTTGGCTTCTGCCTCTTCCTTGGCGCTTTCTTTGTCAAGAGATCGCTTTTCACAGGTGACTTCTCCTGCTGCAGAACTGGCATGCTTTTCACCTCAATGCTGACTGCATTCTGCTTCCTGTTTGCCTTCAGCTGTGGCATTTTTGCAGCATCATCAGCTGACTTGTTGACTGATTCTTTTGTCAACTTGCCACTCTGCTTTGACTGCTTAGCATCTACTGCTGCACATTTCCGACTTGATCCTAAAGCAGTGTCTGAGCCAGACTTTGAAAGTGAAACTGCCGATTTTAGCGACTTCGATTTCTGTACTGCAAGGTTCTTATTTGACTGTTCCTGCTTGCCTTTTGCTGTCCCAGAGGCTGCCATTACTCTGCCGTTTACTTGCTGCTTCTGAACTGGCATTTTCACGTCTGATTTCACTGATTTTGTTTTGCTGTTTGACGAACTAATCGCACTACGAATTGCCGAGGTCTTTTTCGTCACAGTTCTTGCTTTGTTCTTCGCATTCCCAACTGCACTACTTCTGTTTGGCTTCTTTCCAGCAACAGTCACCGATGATTGTTTCAGCAAGTTCTTCCTTCCAGCCAAAGCAGACTTTTCTGCTGCCAACTGACTCTGGCGTGACATTGAGTGGTATTCACTTTTGTCCACATCACTGCTTTCTGATGAAAGTTGACTCATCCGGCGTAGTTTGACCCTTTCTGCCAGTGCTGACTGAAACATTTCACTGACATCAACCTCAGTGTCCACATCACCCGAGCTACCATCAACTTTCCTGCTTCGACTGTGTTCAGCTGTCACGGGACTGGCAACGTAGCTGTCAGCTGCAGGCTCTGCAGGCACATTTCGTTGACTCGTTGATGCTTTAGAGCTGTGTGATATTTTCGTTTTGCCAGACTGACGTCTCATCGGCTTCGAGATTGGGTTACGACAGCTGCGGACCGCTGAATCTTGTCTGTTGGTACTTCCAATACTGTAACAATACATCAGCGTCATCATCGATTCATCATTAATGTCGACGCCATCTTTACTTTTTACTATTCATTACATCGTCTTTGTTCTATAATCATATACTAAATGCTAATTAATTCAATCTTGACCCTTAACATAAACTGCTGCTCAGTCTGTTCTGCTACTGTTATCACTATTAATCTACTGCTTTTTGGAATACACTGTCAATGCAGAGTAGTTGTACACAATTAAGTACGATAATTAATACAATCAAGAAACATCACAATCATACACCGTAACAGCAAAGACAGTAACAACAACAGATGGTGGTTACACCATCGACTATTATGCCTCCGCCGACGGCCCGACGTGTGACAACTACAAGGCCAAAAAGTGCATTTTGGGCCATATTTGACCCCAGCATGACCTTGACCCTTGATCTTTTGACCCCAAAATTTGATGTGTTCATCCTTGCCGCAAAGTCCCTTGGTGGTGAAAGTTTGGTCAAATTCCATCGAAAAGAACCCAAAATATCTTGCTAACTATGTGTGTTCAGGAATGAAGCTCGCACACACGCACGCACAAACACTTTGGAAACATAATGCCTCCAGCCACTATGTAGCGGGGGCAAAACACAGCAATGCCAGTAACAATTCATAGTGCTAGATATATTTTATCATGCATGCTATCTAATGTTATCAATATCAATGAAAGATGGTGCATAGCAACAAGAAATAACAAGAAATTTGAGCTAATGCTCACGAAACGCACGAAAGCCTATAGCAGTTCCGGATCTGTAGTTTAGCTGAAAATTGGGGTGTTCACGCTAAGTTAATACACAAATACCAAATTCTCTATCTGAATCGCATAACGATAGTTCCGTACATGCACCACCTTGTGAATGATATAGACTTGTGTCGCAGCCCAAAATCGCCAAAAAATCCATAAAACCCCCTATTTTGGCGTTCAAGGTCATTCAAGGTCATTGAATTCGGCGCCAATCGAGAGCCAGTATATGACTTCCTATTAGTGATTAATAGTAACCTAGGCCCTATCTCGCACCGTTACTGAGATACAGCAACTTATTGGCCAAAAATCGCAAATTTTGCCCACCCCCTCTCATTTAGCGCCCTCATTTGGAGTGACCCCCTTAGAATTTATGGAAAAGCTTTATGGTTCCTAAAACTAGAGTCTTCCAGGTAGCCGACAGTGAAGATTTGGTGATTCTAGCTTGCACCATTTTTGACTGATCCACCTGTGTGACGGACAGACAGACGGACAGAATTGCGATAGCTAAGATGCGCTGAAAGCAATAGCTGCTTTCGCGCGTAAAAATCAAGATGGCTGTCTTTGTGAGAACAACTGTATGGACAAACCTAGATCTGGAGCCGGCATAGAGTTTAGACTGATCATTTTCCGGGTGTGGTCCTACATCCTTCCCAGCAATCCAAGCGGCATATTTCTCGGGCTGATACTTGCACACAAAACAGTCCATGCTGATCCTTACTCCGTCAGGACTGCACTGACACTAAATGCAAACAGGCAACAATACACATTCACAATGCTCAGTTCTACACCAGTCACAACTGGACTGACATTGCAAACTAAACTACTATCAAACCACAGAGTTTGAAATTCAGCACACAAATTGTTTCCTAAGAATAAAAATAATTTTTTAAGTTACCATATACGTTGAAGAGTGAAGACAAACAAATTTACTGACAACAATCAACGATGTGCAAGACTTACTGAGTACTCATTTCATCCCAAAAGCGAATACAGCCTGTCATTTAGAAGAAAAAGAAGAGAAGTAGAATATTTATTTGCCCAAACGGTTCAACTAACCTCCACTGTTCATTTCATCAATCACTATGGGGCAAAAATCAAACCAAAACAGGGCACAGCAATGGCATGTATATGGACATGAACAGAATACTACGATAACTAATCAAACTATCTGCACAATCGGCCCTGCCAAGTCTCACGCATCTCATGAGAGTCTCACGCATTCAGTCAACTCACGCTTTTCCGCCCGCCTAAGTTTTATCTCACGCATTTTTTTCTGCGTATTACACAGTTTTGTACGGCAGTCAATACAAAATAATTTGCATGAATTACTAATACTACCTCAAAATGACAAAAATTGTTTTCATCAAGCGCAATTTCGGAGCAAAAATGCACAAATATGTTTCGGTTGCCGGGGCAGCATCTCGGACCCCGCTGGAAAGCTTAGAGTTCTTCGCAATTTTGAAAAAAAAGATGGAAAGGGGCCTTAAACTAAAAAAGAAAAAACGGAGTGAGGGTGGATAAGAAACTATGTACAATGATGTAGTATTCCAGCACTTGTTACCTGCAGACATCGTTTGCCGTACTCAATCCAGCGTTTCGTTGCAAAGTTCGTAGACTCAGCACAGTTGAATCCATGATTGTACCCCGCATGATAACTGAACGGAAAAGTGATCATGAATTCGCCAGCTTCCTGTGTTATCTGCATAACCAGAACAATAGTTTGCATTCATGTACAACATATACCAAAGGCTCAACGACATTTATAAGGTTATATTATTGAAAACTGCTGCAATTTTAGTGAGAAGTTAAACACTAGCGTCAGATGTATAAAAATTACTTTGTCTTTGTAACTTTTTCATCTGGGTTTCCAAGGAATCCAAGAGTTCCATATGTTGCCATTGTTCCACTGCAGCCAGTAAGATATTAAAATAAAGCTCAAAGGGAAAGTCTTAATTCATGTCTACAAGACGAAGAAATCTAAATGTCTGTATTCTGTTCCCAAGGAAAGCTCATCAATTTTGTGGAAGTACTTTGATGATCAATGATATCATGCTTTGTACCTTGTTAAATGGAATTGAATATTTGCGTAGAATTGCCGGTGATATAACGGTCATCTTGTGGCGCAGGAAAGCCGGGCAAGCCTTGGCGCTGCCGGGGAAAAACCCTGCACATCCGCACATCAACATATCAACGACAAAGTGCTAGCAAATCAATACTTGCTCTTTGCCAATGATGAATGGCATGTTCACAGCTCTGCGATGATGGCACAAAGAATAGCACAAAATGATGCATAAATGTACTGGCGACACATTTTGTATCTTCTCTGTAAGTAAACATTCAGAAAACTGGCTTCTTGTATACATTAAACATAGCTAACAGCATCAAGAAAATCTGGTTTTAAATCCGAATGCTGTTTTAACAGTCACTCAAAAAGTAAACAAAATCCTCAGATCTTACTAAGTGAGCAACTTACTAACTGCACATTTTTGTGTAAAGTTTTTCACAAGTCATCAAACTTTACAAATCTTTGCAAATTAGGTCTTCTCAGTATGACCAACCTGCAGCTAAGCGCTCCAGCCGACAGCCGTGTTCCGGTGGCACAGCATACCACGACTTGGGAGCTCCATAATGCAGGTAATTGATACTGTATAGGTCCATGTCCTCCGTGTGCCATGGGAACAGCGACTTCCACATTCCGAAGTACAGATATGCTGTGTTAACACCTTCAATGCGGATTCCAATTTCATTCTTGATCTGATCGAGAATCGTTCCAAGGCAATTGATGTTCCACACCTCCTGATCCTCATCATACAGTGACCCGGATATGTCAGCTCCATAGACTGGATAGTTGAATGCAATGTTCTTCCAGAATTTCCGCTCCAGGTCATCGTAATCAGAGTGCAGCGGGGTGCCATATCTGTCAGACATTATAGTTATACATACGAAATGCACTATGTAATTAATGTCAATTTAATGATTAACTCAGTCCACAATGAACCATGTTGTAAGCAAGAATGAAATAAACAATCTACAAAAATATTTTCACATGTTTAAGTGTACTAATATATCTAACAAAATACAAGACTGCAAAGATCCGCCAATGCCCAAAGATTTCCCAATAATGATGCACGAAAATGTCCAATTAAACAAAAACTGGAAGTACTTACTTAATAGCCCATCAAAACAATAACAGATGACACCTCGTGTATTTTTGTACGAGTAATAAATTCTCATTTATCTGTATTTCTTACGTTTCATTTGTGGCCAGTGCAGCAAAATCTGTAGCTGACATCGGCTTCTGCTGTACATTGTACAGCTGATACAAGCCTTTGCTACCATTCACCATCTGCTTGATAGGAGCAGGAATAATGGTAGCAATCCCATCATATCCGGCTCTGCGAGGGATCCATTCCTTCGGTGGTATCACCTACAACAGAAGCAAACAGGCTGGAAAAGTTACAACTCAGAAAGTTCCACTAATCACTTACCGGTACACAGTTACGATAACATTGCATGCAATACTTGTAAAAACTAGCATGGAACCTGAAATGAGCAGAAATTAGTGATAATTCAATATCAGGATTTCAATTTTGATAAGATATCGATACAAAATCGCAAATCGATATCGATATTTTTACAACGATAAGCATGCAAATCTTATACAAGCACGAGAACAAGACGTGAACGTTCAGCAAGGCAGTTTGCTTTACGTAGATACTAAAATGTGTCAGTGAACTTAACAATTAACTATAGACTGTTGTGTCGTTAAATTACGACACTACTGTTAGTTTGCTTTGGTTAGTTTGTCGTTTTCTCTGTTTATTCTCATTGTTTTGGAAAAACAGTAACAAAAATATAAACCTGTGGTGTAAAATATCGCGATATCGAAAATACTGTCACTTATTGTGATATATAAAAGATATACAATATAAAAAAAATTCGATATTTTTTTCGACGATACGATACGATATACTGATATCGAAAACGATATATCGATATTTTCGATATATGAAAAATGAAAGTGGAAAGCAACCTGCGACAAAATATTTGTTAAATGTTATAATTTTTTACTGCAGTGGATTCTTAACAGTCTAAATACATTAATACGACATGCTTCGGTACATTTATCTATTTGAGTATTGGGCGAGTATAACAATGTGATGATGCTTTAACCTTTGCTAAACCAGCTCTGTGTGCTCCGAGACTCTCGATATACTCGATGTATTGTGGGAAGTCTTTGAATTCATCCATCGTTGGTCGGAATACCATAATCTGTGGCACGGCAGAGGTGCTGGGAACAGGTTCCATTGTGAACCTACAGCCACAGCATGACAATTCATCAGTAAACAAAATGACAAAATCAGCTTGCATGTTGCACAACAATAGTATAACCTTGAAATTTGACTCTTGCAAAAATCATTTTGGATTTCAAGGCACTGCTTGATCTTTTGCAAATGCTCAGTGCACGTTTCTGTGCATTCGTTAGCAAAAACCGTATCACTTATTAGCTGCTGCCTGTTGGAGAAAAAGTGGAAAAGAGAGGGCGTTCCCCAAACAAAAAAGTACCAGTGCACCACAGATGCCGGTGCTGTCTATTCAACACCCTAGACGAAAAAGGGAAATGCAGCCTGCGCGAAGATTACGTTAACATAACAAATCAAAACAATACTGCAAAGAAACGACAACATTCAGATTAATCACAGCTTTCATTAGTCACTAACAGTAAAGCGAATGCAGCTTGTCGGTCGATATCTCGTTTATTTGTATTAAATCTTGTTATGCGGTAATCAACATATAAACATCAACACAGTCGCCATTACAGCCGCAGCACTACCAGTGCCGACGTATCATTCCGCAACGATATAACCC
>Ga0209671_1002737_pt1 | contig 16436 bp, 7 predicted proteins | sample WorMetHERISLAND2_2_FD_187401 | JGI IMG/M metagenome (GOLD analysis project Ga0209671, IMG submission 187401) | Marine gutless worms symbiont microbial communities from Max Planck institute for Marine Microbiology, Germany - Olavius geniculatus... | ecosystem: Host-associated > Annelida >...
ATATATATATATATTCAATCATGTGTAATGCGTAGGCCTAATTCTTATTTGGTTAAAGGGTCGTTCACACTGCCGATCAGATCAACTCGATTTTTCTTGATCGTCCGAATTCCCTGACTAAGTTCGACCAACGGCTTGATCAGGTTCGTAGGCCTACTCTCGTACACGCCCTCTTTCCAATTACTACTCGACGATGCACGACCACGAAACGACCTCTCACGACTCCTCCACGACTTCAACCCGACAACTCAATCGTTATCCGCAGCCTCCACTACATCGCTACTCGATTTCTGTGTATGGTATATAAACTTCGAAGATTTTGGATGACGTTCAGTGGATCTCAGCAGCATTAGAGTCAAGCATCATGAGGGTGAAGCTGAGCAGTTGCAACTGTGCATGGATGGGCCGGGTGGTTAGAGCTGCAGAGACAGATTCATGGCTGTCATGAAGCTCAAAAAAAACTAAGAGTGTATAGAAGACGCAGAAGAAGACGTCGACAGCAAAGGCGCAGGGAAATCTGGGCGATGCAGTGGCTGGCACGGCGACAGCTGTAATACGATACGATAGCCTAACCTATGGCCTATAGGCCTACTGCTTTTACGCCAGGCCACAAAGAAGAACATCCATTAGAACACAATATTTGTATTTCCGTCCACAGCAAAAGTTTATACACACATAGCCTAAATTGTCGTTCGTTTGGTCAGAATGTCTGAGCTCATAAAAATAACGAACCATTATATCACTCCAGAGAGAACGGTTAAATATTAAGGGGCGTGTATATTACTATGTTATTGGAAACCTTTCTTAGAGCTACGTAGCGTCATCTGCCATATAGGATCATACAGTGTTGCTTGCCAGGCTGCCACCCGGCACAGATGAACGCGCTCGCCTTGAGCCAGTCAAGCAGCCGGTAGGCCTACTCGATTTGTCTACCCCGGAGGGATCGAAGGTTGAGTTGATCTTGGTGGCTGGTTATATATAGGATACCGAAACAGAAATGATTCCAGTAGCTCAAAGCTGTACAAAATCTGTGTTCCGCTGTCCAAGTTCTATACATGCAGATTGTTGCACAGCCGCGGTTCAGCTGCCGTGAAGCTTCTGTCACCGATCTGTGACTGTGTCCGCGGCACTGCACCCGTGTAAACTCAGGACAAAAGCCCAGCTGTCGCTAGAAAAGACGCGCTACAGCCTATAGCAGTTTCTGATGCAGTACCAACCTTCAAGGTCATCCAAGGTCGATGACTTTTATCTCATCTGAAAGGGCGTGTGCGACTTCCTATTTCTGATCAATAGCAATCTTTGCCCTATCTCTCATCGTTTCTGAGATACGCCGTAGGCCTACCGTTTAGCCACAATAGCACGTACTGGCCTGCAAGGTCATCCAAGACCGATAACTTTTATGTCATCTGATAAGCAATGCGCGACATTCTAAGTTTCTATTAGTGATCAGTAACAACCTTGGTTATATCTGTCACCGTTTCCGAGATATGGCCAGTTTTCCATTGAAAAGAGAACATTTTTCTATCTTCCACTCCCTCCTACATTCAACCTCAAATTTAAACATGTACGTCTTGCACTTCTACATCGCCCAACTTTTGCACGCAAAGAGCGTCAACAAATGGCTAATTACTCGTGTACAAAGTTTTCCAATGACACCTACCCTTTAGCCACAATACATGCATTACACACAGACGACGGACGACAGACGACAACGATGCCAAGGACGCCGTACAGCATAGCTGTAGCGCGTCATACACTAAAATGTTGACGTCCCGCCTCCGTGACGAGTTGACAGCTGCAGTGTCCCATAGGTACGGCGTACTCTTAAAATATAGCTTACAGTATTAGGCCTACATACACTGTGGGCCGCAGAAAAAAACGTGCCGCCAAAGTTGTGTTTTTACCTTCACCAAATATTGACAAATTTCAATATTGTTTCACTGACAGACTTTGCGAAAAGTTTGCAATAACTTCATTGTTAAATACCCGCCACATGTTAGCTGTGTCGCTACGTTACTTCGCGAAATACACATTTTCAACATCATGCATTCTTCACGAGGAATACAACGTCAAAGCGTTTCCTCTGCATCAATTTTTAACAAATTAGCATATGTAAATTGCGCGTGATTGCAAATCATCATCATTTAATTCATACCAGACGAAGTTACAAACATAAAAATCAATAACGCAGTGCATGTGGTCTGATAAATGACACAAAGGGCAAGCCTCTAATTTGTGCCTTGTTAAAAAAGAAATACAAGAACAAGAACAAATACAAATAGAACTAATACCTATCACAATCAAACTATAGGCAGTTCAAGCTTCATAAGCAAAGATTTTAAAATGTCTATTGTTGGGGCTGTCACAACAGTTTCAGGCAGAGAGTTCCAAACTGCAATAACACGATTACTGAAAAAATTTAAACGAGCACTGACACGACAGTGGTGAAAACTAATCTTATAGCAATGGCCACGTGTAATACTAGAACCAGACAATGTAAAAAAGTCTGATAAATTTGAAATTGACCATGCACAGAGTGTGGTAATAAAATAAGTGTCAAAATCGGTCAATATTTGGCGAAGATATGGCCAAGAGTTTGGTGGCCCACGCACCACAACAAACAGTACGGTTACGTAACGACTACAGCCTTGCTGACGCAGTAGCGCGTGGACTGCTCCACGAGTGCCGGCCAGATCACTTGCGATATCACGGACGAACTCGGGTCAGAACTGTGAAAGCGTTGGTGTCGCTCGTCGTCGAAGATGGCGCCTCTAAGCTGGTACTCGAGCACGTAGAAAGGTCGCTGTGCGGTCAGGAACCAGGCTAGGCGTGCACAGGTAGTAATGTAGCGACGAAACTCGTTGCTGTTCTTGATTGCCGTGTTGTCCTCGCAGTCTAAGTGAAACCGTTCGCCGATCGTCTGCAGTGCAGCAATCGACAGCAGTATTTTGCAACTTTTACAAGTGCAACTGTGCTAGATAACTGCTAACAGTAATATTCTTATAGGTTACTACCTCCGCCAAGGAGGTAATGTTTTTGCCAGACTTTGTCTGTCTGTTTGTCTGTCTGTCTGTGTGTTAGCAAAATAACTCAAAAAGTTATGGACGGATCTTTCTGAAATTTTGAGGGTATGTCGGGAGTGGCACAAACTACTAGTGATTCAATTTTGGAAGTGATCCGGAAGGAATCCTGAATTCTGGATGACTTTGAAATTTTCGTTACCATTGCGTTAAAGGGGGCATACGGAAATCGCTGCAAAACCGAAGATGGTGACGCCATCTGGCGAATAGCATTGCCTTGGCGGAGGTACCTGCGAGCTATGATTGCTTTCTAGTTGCAGTTGTATTGATTCTGTGAGGGACCTGTCTTGTGCAATCCCGTTAAAGATGTATCGGACGAGTACAGATCGTAGCTGTGAAACCCATTATAGCGTATAGCAAAATTTGCTATGGATCAAACTTACACATCCCGTCCCTCGCTTTCCTTCTTTTCTCTTCTCATTCTTTCTTCCTTTTTCCTCTCCTCCATCCATCAAGTTCCATGTCCTCTTTTCGGGGTTTTTCAGCAATGTTCTAAGCTTGCGAGTGAATCCCGTTAGAGCCCGGTGCCAAAAACATTTCACGGTAAAAAAGACTAAACACGCACTTTTTTCCATGCTCATTCTGGACTCGATAGAGCTGCCGCTAGCAGCTTCCAGTAAAGTGATCACTAAAAATAGGCTACCCCGCAAATGTGATAGAAAAATGCAAATTAACCAGAACGTATCTCTACATCAACGAGGGTTTGCAGTATCTCACCCATACTCCGCGTAGGCTGAATTCGAGATATTAAAAATCATCCAGTAACCTCGACGCACGGAAAGGAATCTCGCCGTGCTGCCACCTGGCGCAGTAAACTGAACACCGCGTCATCGAAATGCTTCAGTTCAGGCTTAACATCATCATCATCATCAGCAGCAGCAGCAGTCGTAGTGGAAGCAGAGCGGCGTTTCTGTGAGAGCAGTTGCAGCAGCTGCCTGTGCAAAGCATCCGTCAGCTGACCTATCGTTCGTTGCGTCGACTCAAAACATTCCTGCACGCACGATGCACGTCGACAACAGATCAGTGATGCTCCGATTTAAGCGTTTCAAATATTCATCGCATCGTTCTAATTGTACGCAGAAAAGCTCAACGGGCCATTCAGCGTCAAGCTTTCACGATTTTTCGCAGCTTTCGTGCTGCTGGATTAACAGTCTAAGAATGTTATTACACGATCGCAGCCAAAAAGTGAAAGGGTTAACAGATGTGTGTAGCTCTTCGTGAAAATCCATCTTGGAGCTCCGGAGCGTCACCTGCCATATGGGATCATACAAAGTTATCTGCCATCTGACACAGTTAAATGCGCTTCGTTACCGGTAGCACAGTGTTACTATAGACAACCTGTAGAAATTCAGCAACGACCCATGGAACGGTACTATCGCCAAACCACACGACTTTCCTTTTCCCAAAAATCACACGACAGCAGCGATGTCGTTCAGCGGTAAATTACTTCTGGTCTAATTGTGTGACCGTTCATACAGACTGCAACACGGGTCGTGCTCGTCTGTTTGTATGTCCGTCTGTCGCTTACGGCCTTCTAGCTAACTGGAAAACAAAAAAAATCATTAGAACCTTAACACTGGTGCGAACGTTACCAAAACGGTCGAAAGTCAAGGTTGGGGGTAGGGTTAAGGTTGCGTATAGTTCTTACTTCTAAGCGAACGGCCGTATACTATGTCGGCAACATTTTTACGCGCGACAGCGAAATGCTTCGTGCTTCTTAGCCATCGTCGAGGTGTCCGTCCGTCCGTCCGTTTGTCTGTTCGTCTGTCACATTGTGGTATTGTGTCAAACAGACGAAAGCTAGGATCACAAAATCTTCAATGTCGGCTGCCATAAGGACTCTAGTTTATCGTGACAGAATTTCGTGCCTCTGAGTGAGGGGGTTCCTCAATTGAACGAGGGCGTCAAAGAGGGGTACCCCCAAAAAAGACGTTATTTTGCCAATATTGGCTCGTATAGTGTAAAAACGGTTGCAGATAAATGTATACAGACATGTTGCTTATCATAACAAGCACTAATGACGGGCTTTTTAAATTTATCGACGTCGATGACACTGAACGACCTTGAATCCCCAAAGTAGAGGTTTTAGTGAATGCTTCGCAATCATTGGTTGCACCACACATTTCACCAGTGAACTGCGACAAAATGGCTGGAGATAAACCAAGACAACCTGCGTATAAAATTTCCAGCATTAAACGCAAATTTTAGCAGTCTAGGTTTCGACCCCCCAAAGGTTCAAGAAGGTCTGCGCATGCAGGCGTTAAAGACGGCTACCTCCCTCCCCTAAAAGTTGTTATTTTATCGCTATTGGCTCGCTTAGCGTAAAAACAGTTGCAGATAAACAAAGACAGACTGCATGCTTGCCATAACAAGGACTAGTGACGGGCTTTTTAATGGTATCAACAGCGATGAACTTGAATGACCTTAAACCCTAAAAATAACGGGTTCTAGTGTTTTTTTTGCAATTTTCGGCTGCGGCGCACATTTTAAGAGTCAACTGTGCTGAAATCGTTCAGATGAATTTGGACAACCTGCGTACGAAATCTTTAGCTTAAAACATACATGTTCGACCATCTGAGTTTCGAACTTTCGACCTCCTAGATTCAAAGCGTCTTCAGTACGGAGGACTCAGATTTGAATACTCCTTCAAGACGCATTATTATTTTGCTCTCAGATGGTAGAACTGCTGCTGTCGCGCGTCACGTGAGCTTTGCTCAAATTACTTGTTCTATTTATCGGTCATTATCATTCAATATACAATCCAAATAATTATAACAGACCACGACAATGGAAACGAGCAGCTGTTCTGGTTGCAGACGAGACTCCGTGTCGTTTTCTAAACGACCTTGTAGAAGGTTATTTTGTCCTTGACCGTTCTGCTCAAGGACATCGAGAAGTTCGACGCGTTCGTCGGAATAGATGTTGTGATAGCGACGTATCAGAGACGTCGGGCGGCTGAAGTCATCCTGACTGATGTCTTCAAATTTACCGTCTTGGTTCTTATCGAACCGGTCCATCAGATGCCCTCCAAGCCTTTCAGACACACACACGGTTGCTATTATAGCTACAGCCGACAAGAACGTCCGAGACCGTAACAAAGTAAGCAGGTGCTCGAACAACAGACACAACCTGCAGTAGCGTCGTGGCAGAGGTTTAATTGTATGGCCGTCCTTGCGCCTCACCCCCTCCCTAAATTGTAGCCTGTGGAAACATTTTTTCATTGTCTGAAATGTTTAAAATCTAGGATTTAAAATTATCTCTTTGGTGTAACTTTGGGGCAAAATAAAAATTTTGAGCAGTTGTTATCTCCTGTGTCAGAAATACGCAGCTGTGCGTCGGAAGATTGCAAATTTCTGCTTCTCAGCATTTTACCCAACGACGCCGTTGTACACAATCCGCTTCTCGTATAATAGTCGTATTAGAGTAACTGTCATCAACTTTAATGAAAATGACGCAAGCAGGTAAATAAAGCTACTTGGGCTTATGGTGTTTGCGTGGCGTACCTTTGTCTGAGTTTCTGTTCGTTCTGCCGTAAGCTGACGATGACTTGTTGACTCTGAGTGAGCTTGGCATTTAGTGAGTCGACCCTTCGTCTAAGACTGTAGTCGGAGTAACCATGGTGTTCATGCGAGAACGAACTGTTAGCAGATATATCGCCATTACATTCGACCTTCGCCTTCTCAGCGTTGACCTCTGTCTGGTCACGTGGTACAAAGGTCAAACTAAGGTCACTTTGATGAAACTCGTTTTCGCACACCTGTAGCAGAATCAAATATGCACCTACGCCTACGTGTAAACAAATATGTAAGTTTCAAACATATTATAAACTTTACTGATCAGGACTAACGGAATGATCATATAAAGCATGTGTATAAAAAACTTATAAAGTATTGTAGTATATTTTACAAATTAAAAAGTATTTTACCCATTCAAGGACTTAAACAAGTTTATTTTGCTTTTGTGCACTCTCGTCTACTGTATGCTGTAGAAATCTATGCAAATACCTACAAATGCTATCTTGATAAACTAATAAAATTAAATAATAAACATAAAAATTATTCTACATTGCCAGTACCATTACTACATCAGCAAAATCTGATACTGTTTGCCCATAAAATATTGCGTTATTCACATAAGTTGCCAGTCTTGTTCAAATATTACTTAAATCAAAATGATGACATTCACACGTATAATACCAGACTTAAAAACAGTATCCATCTCTATAGAACAAATACTGATTACGAGAAACGTAGTTCAAAATATAGAGCAGCTAAATATTATAATGATTTACCTAAAGAAATTAAGTTTAAACTCGATGAATCCGGAAGATACAATAAATCAGTTTTGAAAAACTACTTACTTAACAGTAAACACTGACCTTGTAGCCTACTTACCACTTCTTTCAAGCTACTATTTAGTCTATATAAAGTCACAGCACATAAATTTTTCTTGTTCAGTCATATTATATTGTGTTTTAATGTTTTTTTCATTTGATTTTAGGTTAGCATTTTGTGCGTGTGTTTGTTTTTCTATTTGGGTATTTTGAGTTAAATTGTGTAGCTTATGTTTGTGCAGGTGTGATAAGTTTTGATAGAATGTATTTAGTAGTTTAGTAGTTTTTTAATGTTCAGTAGGTTTGGTTTAAAGAATTAAAATAGAAATTGTATGTGTTTAGGTGGCCAGCATAGTTGACCAGTATGGTTTTCTGGCAACCTGGCTCAGTAATCAACTGTTGTATTATGTTATCAATTGTATTTTTGCTTGAGCCAAATAAATTTCTTCTTCTTCTTATACTGTTATAAATATCGTGTGTTGTTCAGTAGCAGCTTTCTTCATTAAAACTTAAAACATTTCAAGAACAAATTTTTGCTACAATTCCAACACTAATTTTTTTCTGCTTATTTCATACCTGTGTCGAAACGTCTTTTCGCGTAACTTCGCTGTCTAAAACACACAAAGAAACGTTTTTAATAAATGATAGGCAGATATTAATAATTAACATTTTAGTTTAATTAATCAACTGATTTTATTCGCAGTCTTGCGCTATTGCGTACAGATCAAATAATTTGTTACTGGTTGATGATAGTTAATTAGATATCAAATAATGATTATCTACATAAAATCAAATATATTTATTTTTTTGTTCTTTATCGCTGACGACGTGGTGTGACCACGCTAGATGCCAAAGCAGTAAGAACTAAGAGCACTCTGTTTCCTGAAATTTTGATGAACTGGGTTTGGCCCAAGTTATAATTCCAAGATACGCTCAAACTATCCGGATACGTTCGTTTTCGACGCTCTCGTTTCCATCCTCTCTATCTATTCAGTCACCGCAAATTCTCAAGATCATGCCATCAAAAGGCAGTGCCAAACCAGTATTTGTAATATCTAAGAAAACCACCAATGAGTACGTTTATTCGCCAATACGGCAGACACAAATAACACAAGAAACAGTAAACTAAAAAAATAATTAAAATGATTTTTTTTAAATGCTCAAAGCAATCATTAACAGATGTCAACTGAACTCGCATTATACACTTCACAGAAGGAACCGAACTGAAGTGAACCAAATTGCTGCTTACTACAGTCTGTTAAAAAATCAACTGAACTGGCATTTCAATCCAGTTCATCAGTTTTGTCGCTTAGTGCATTTTTAGACGCAAAACCTGCACAGAGTATTTACTTGAGTCCAGGTCAGTTCATTTTTGTTGCTGTGCACACGCGTTAACTCACCTGTCAGATGTTCGTAAATCGGTTCAAGGCAAGTTGCTATAATATGTAGCAGTGGAGTGGGTAGCAACCAGCTGAGCGTCCTTGACAACGGCACGCAGTACTGAGCAACGGTTGCTAGGACTTCCCTGACGAGCAGCATCAGCAGCAGGGCACAGGCTACGCCATAGGTGACGTCATCGTCTAGCCATTCCATGACGATGACGTCAGTGTGACGTCACCAAAGCTACGAAACAAAAGTCGCACTCATACATCAATCGACTGATCGACTAATCAATCAATCAGTTTTCAGTAACTGTCTAACATTCGGCTACTTTTAAGTTCACAGTTTCAGCAGCAAAAATCTCATGGATGCTTTAATCTTCTATGCTTAATTGCGGCATTGTGAAATTTCTTGCGATAGTCGCCGAATATCATGATTTGTGTCCGGGACAAGTCATGCCGCTGGGTGAAGGGGGTCTTTACAAACGAAGGGGCGAAAGAGGGGCACTCGCCTTAAAAGGCGTTAACCTACCGCTATTGGCTCGTCTAACGTGAAAATGGTTGCAAAAAGGCACAGACATGCTATTACCATAACAAGCACTAGCGACAAGCTTTTCAAGAATGTCAGCATAAATGACCTTGAATGACCTTAAACCCCCAAAATATTGGGTTAGAGTAAATTTTTCGCGATTTCAGGCTGCGACACACATTTGAAAAGTGAAATTTTTAGCATCGAATGTCGATTTTATCAGTCTAAGTCCGGACGCTCTCGGTTTAAAAAGGCCTGCGCACGAGGGTGTCAAAGAAGGGTACCTCTCTAAGAAGTGGGTATTAATCTGATGTTTGTTTGTCTAGTGCGAAAATGGTTGCAGATAGGTACAGACATGCTGCTTATCATAACAAGCACTGGCGACGAGTTTCTTAGAAATGCCATCATCGATGACCTTGAATGACCTTGAACCCTAAAAATAATAGGTTTCAGTGATTTTTAGCGATCTTACGCTGCAAAAGAGTGAATTGCGACGAAATATGGATGGAGATACACCAAGATTACCTGCAAACAGGAACTGCTATAGGCTCTCGCGCGTCTCATGAGCATTTTTTGTTTTATTGTTGCGATGAAATAATGCGACAAGCAAAAACCGCTGCGAAACAAACTTTTTTTTTTATTTTGGTTCATGCAAACCCCTGTGATAGACCTACAACAGTGCCGTGGAAGTATTTAAAAAATTTACACAAAAGGTTTTATTTTACTGTGATAGAACAAACTACGTTGTTTTAAAGTCTGTTGTCTTAGCTTCTTTTACTTTATCTTAGGCTACTGCACATCGTGCGAGCCAGCTAAGAGCGCTCGAATGGGGCGTGAATGAGGTTACTTACGAATATAGACAAAAGGCGGTGACCGACTTACCTGTTCGTAGAAGCAAGCAAGTCGTTAGCTAGTATACAACTAGACTGTCTGACGACTGACAGATAAGCATTGTGTGTGTAAGGTTCACACAGCTGTCGGCGACTTGCTTCACGCTTGCAACGGTAATAAATGTCGACCTGGGACGGCTTTTCTGCTCATCTTTCCAATCATCATCATCATCAGCAGCAGCAACAGCAGCAGCAGCAGCTGCAAAGGCGCGCCGTTGACCCACAGCAGTGGCAGCAAACGTGTACTCGGCTACTGCATGATCGAGCCATGATGTTTCTGTTTATTGGAACTGAAGCTCTGCATTTTAACTTGAAGTGAGATAAGGACTTAATGGCTTATCAATGAGCCCAACTGATTTGTAATCAGAATGTTCTAGAAATGTTAAATAAGGTAAATGTTACACTTGACAGGACAGCAACAAAAGCCACAGTCCTCCGGAATTAAACGGTAAGTAACTACGTAAGCAAAAGTAAGGCAAAAGTAAAATTTATATAGCACGTAACGTTAAAAATAACCTCTAAGTGTGCTTAAGACCGTAACTTGCAAAGCGAATTAAAACTGGCCGTTCCCACTTTCCAAATCTCTACTTTTCGTTGGGGACCAAATTGTCCCTGATGCACTGTTACCAAAAGTCCCATGGTCCACAGGCCCACACTGGTAACGAAAACGTATCTAGTTAATAACTAATAGTTATTTTGTAGTCTATTGTTTGTGCGTTTGTGTTTTATTTTTTTACACATTTTATCTTTAGATCATGCATTTCTAACCTCTGTTGTTTTAGCACAGTTTTTGTTTGCTAAACTTGTGCACCAATCGACATTCACTATCTGGAACGGAAACCGATGTCAATATTGCACAGATTGAAACATCACTACATCTGTGCAGGTAACTAACCAGTATGTTAACAATCAGCTACGTATGGCATAGACAACCAGACCTGCAAGACTTGTGTTCTAACGTCGGGGTTAACGAGCATTACTCAAGCATGTACCCATAGGCTACAGCCTCACCTGCAGTACATTGAGACTGCTGCTAATACACTTTAGAGCTGGGATATTGTGGTTTATTATAAATATCTTTATTTACCCGGCAGGTAGCAAATTAGCAATACAACAGTACAACGCACACAATACGATTCGATTCCTAACTCGTTATATGACGTTACCTATAGTTTTAAGCCTGGCTGATGTATTCGTGTAAATAAATTTAATAATCAATTACGAGTGTTGTTTATGTTATTAGTCCAGTGCCGACATACTATGAGGCAGCCCGCCTAGAACTGCAAAACCTATAGTTCAGACCATGTTTTTTACTTTGAAGTAGCACACTGGTTACTTCTGAAGCTCTAGCGGACGTTTACACCAGTTTTTTTCTGTATATACGTCTTTTTCGAGTGAAGAACTTAGAAGCCCCTATGTGACAAACAAGACAGACAAACGGGCGAAACCGGTAATGCAGTCATTAGGATGGCTTCAAAAGATTACAGATATAGTTGTCACAAGTATATTTTAGTCTGGAAAAAACGGAAATACAAATGCAACTAAAATATAATACGACTATACAAGTAACGGAATATTCACACTCAGCCGTAATGCGCACAGCGTCAGCGTAACGGCAGCATGTAACTACGTCAACAGGAATAACCAACCGCCTACAATGTCTGGCTGGAAAGAGCAACATTACGGAGTTTATCTTTAGACTAAGCACGTGTCTTTTTCCCGTTCTTAATGCATGTAACTTCTGTCTTCAATTTTTTTCCACATAGGGTCTACCGTAATATCAAGTGGCGGCTCAAGCTTCAGAGCGACAAGGTGTAACTTATTACTCAGAAGGCAAAGAGTTACTGAGTGACACAATCGAAATAGTGGAACCTTTCTCCAAGCCACATGTAATTTTTTTCAAAACACTCGACAGCAGAAAGACAAATTGATCTACTCCTTTGTCACGGCATAGCTGTGTCAGTCAGTCGACCTTTATCTACTGAATACACGAGGCGATCGGTCGCCGCGATCATGCAAATGAGCACCAGTCACAACGCAAAGTTTAGCGGGGATATATGTACTGTGTTATTACGTTTTTTTGTTGACGTCACACTGTTTACGTTGGAACTTGGAAATGGAGTCAGACGATGATAATGTCAATGTTAATTTGTGGAATTAGTTGAAATATATCCGGTACTGTGAGTTTTAGCTTGAAAGCTGTACTGTTTTGAAGCTCCTGCGACCTGGTTTTCTTTTTTATGCCAATCCAACCACTGGCTGCCATACGCAATAAAACGTACATTATTATGGCCGTCTAGGCCCCATAAATGAAGCTTATTTTTGATCGATATAATTTGCATAGAGACGACGATCCGCAAACGGGTTGAACGATCGCATGTTCGATTGCGGCGATCGTCGCCGCGACCGATCGCCGCGACGATCGCCGCGACAGTTGCTGCGACAGTCGCCTCGTGTTAACACGGCAATTAAATAACGTCAGGCATTGAAGCGCCGCCACTGTAGCCATCTGTTATAACCGTATACACTACAGTATAGCTAACTAGGGAGACTCCAGTTTGCACAATCAATCAACATGGAAACACTAACGCAACGCTAAGTAAATCAGACGCAATGCAACACAGTAAACAAGGAACAAAGAAATTTGGCAAAATGCGGCAAGTCCACCCAACTCCTCATTCATATTCACCAAGTGACAGCACATGACTGACAGTATGGCTAAAATTTGCAACTGCGTGTTTAACTGGGCGTCTCATCAACCAAATCTTTCTTCACTAAAAATCAGGGACCCCATCTAACACAATGTGTCGTTGGACCCCGCCAGTGTATATGCCAAAGTGCATCTAAATTCTAAATCAAACCAACTGTTTAAGCAAAAGACACAATGTGACAGACAGACGACAGACAGACCACGCTACACGGAAAAACCTGCAGGAATAAGCGGAATCGCTTGTGCTGCAAGAGTGACTCCGCCCAAAAATTAGTCATTGTTTAAGAGATATTAATACCAAATGTTACACTGATAAACTTACGAGTTACTTTGCGGTGGTTTTTCTCGTTTTCTGAAATATTGCAATAACAATACCCTCAATTTCGTGTAGCACGTTTGACTCATGCACAACAAATAATATAAGTCTTGTCCTAAATCACTGTGTAAGGCCTATAAACTGTGAATGTGAAATGGCCTTTAGCTTTAGTTTGTCCTTGAACTTTGCGATGGGTACATCCAATCGGGATACACCCGGGTGTACATTCGTATATATCAATTAGCCTATACCACATAAATGGGTAGTGACTCCATTGCGTAAAAGGACTATAGATGCATTAATTACAATATCAGCATATCCAAGTCACAGATAAAAACTCACAATTGACACAACATATTACCTGAGTGAATTTGCCGCACATTTCGCCATCGCTACCGACACTATTGTTAAATCTAAGCTTCCTGCTGCAAAAAATAATGCAAAGTCCGTCGCATGATTGTTAAAAACGCGCAGAGTTTTGGCTACTCGTAACAGCAGCTATCGATAGGAAGACGAGCAAAATATACACTGTGTCCGGAAAAGGTAACCTCCTAGACATTGTACAATAGAAATGTCAAATATGAACAAATCTGAGTAAATATTTCGTACGCTCAATTCCCAATAACTTGCTAAAACAAACACCAAATTTCGTTGAAAAAAATTATTTTCAGCGGAGTTATTAATTGTTGAATATCGATAACAAAATATCTTCGTTAGTAATATGACGTTACATAAGCAAATTCCTCCGTTATTTTACATCACCGTAACTCCAACAAACAACATTTGATTTTAGTAAAATTTTATGTCAACAATGAATCACCTATTGGCAATCAAAATGCAAAATTTCAGTTAAATCTGCCAAAGCATACAATAGCTGTAACGGTTTTTATAAGGTCATCCCAAAACACTTCAGTTTCATGTGTTCGTGTTCGATGTCATTCACAAGAACCTAAAACTAAAGTGTTTTGAGGTGACCGCACAAAATCCGCTATAGCTATAGTTTGCTTTGGCAAATTCAACTGAAATTCGTCGCATTGATTAAAAATAAACGGTGCATTGGTGTAAAATTTTGCCAAAATCAGAAGCCGTTTGTTGGAGTTACGCAAATGTACGGTAACAGAAGGGTTTACTTGTGCAACGCCATATTGGTAACGGAGATATTTTGTTATCAATATTCAACAATTAATAACTACGCTAAGAAATAATATTGTTCAACGAAATTTGATCGCCTTAGCAATTTATTACAAATCCAGTGTACAGAATTTTATTCAGATTCGTTCAGACTTGACATTTCTATTGTACGATGTCTAGGGGGTTACTTTTTGCGGACACAGTGTATCAGAGAGATCAACAACATCTACACTAACTTTCCCAACTCTCTATAAGCTAAATGAGTTTTTCCTAAAGCCTTGATGCGGCAGACACACGAGGTGCGTTCAGTAAGAAATAAGGAAAACTGATAAATAAAAGACTATTCATCGTAACTATTTTCTGCTAAAATGCTTCACTTCTATGATGGTTTAGAAGAAAATTTAGCACATTCCGTTTTCAGTATTTGCGGGGCAACATTTCGGTATGCTCGTTAACTGCTAAACGCTCCTCGTGCAGTCTATAGCACGCGGCCATCACTTTGTTATACCTATCGAGTAGCAATTACGCATCATGGGTTAAAGTGCAATACTAAAGGAGCAGGAACTGTAAAGTGTTAACCCCCCACTGGCGTTCTTTTATTGGTCGTTGCAGTGCAGTTGCGTCGGGACAGGGAAAGAAGGGGAGGGGGTAATTTTAAAACATTTTTGTTGGCTTTTTAATACAAAATTCGGGGACTGAAAATTACCCATTTTACGAAAAATTAAGGGGCAAAAATTCAACTTTTAAGCACCATATCTTTTACGGCAAAAAATTTGCAGCTGTCTATTGGAAAGTTGCAACTTTTTAGCATAACCTTTGGGACAAGCTCGGAGCCCTCAGAAAGCTCGAGTGCTGGATTGCCGGGCCTGCGTATGTCAAGCCAGTTCCCGTTTATTCCCATCCACTTTACGCCCCCCCCGCCATCACTGTCTACATTAGTCCGGCTTTCTCAAGCACATAACGTCCTATGTCGGCGAACATGCCAGTCGACTGTTCAAGCGTGGTCCGGTTTAGAAGCTCAGGCGGATCAGGGAAAGTCCAGTGAAAAGCGTGCACGTCTTCGCGCCAGTTGCGTAAGTAGTTCATGTTCACGTGATCTTTGCTCATGTTGTGGTAGTCGTTCACGTAAGTCGGATGACAACGAGAGTGGTAGCAGATCACCTTGTCAGCCAACAACATAGCAATGCTTCAATCGTACAATAAACAAAGATCACAGACGTATAATGTGGCAAAAAGCGGTCGTTCGTCGTTGGTATTCGCCAGGTGGCAGCATAGGACTGACGGTTTGGCTGCAACTTGCAATTGCAGGCTTTGTCTGAGAGAGTTTGACCCCAAATCGTTCTTTTTCACGAAATCAGAGACACTGGACCTCACAAGTGGACCTGAGTCTAAATCCCTCGAATTGTTTTTAGCACGGTTTACAAATGTGACAGACAGACAGACGACAGACAGACCACGCACACTACGGAAAAATGTCTAGAAATCAGCGAAATTGCTTGCGATGCAAAAAAGCGATTCCGTCTAAAATATTTGCACGATAGCTGTCCGAAATTTATTTAACATGGAATCGTGACCAATAGTCAGAAGCGTCGATGCAGATTAATCAGGCAATCAAAACGTCAACATGTCGAGAACGAAGCATAAACGGCAGCAATGATCGATGGGCGATGGGTGAAGATCGCAATTTTAGCCTCGTCTGTTTGTAAAAAAACTAAAACTGTGTCTGAATGTATCAGACACAAAAACCACTTTTTAAGCGCTATAGCAGAATGCTTCGCGCGTCTCAGCCATGGCTTGGGCGTCTGTCTGTCTGTCAGTCACACTCGTGAGCTGTATCAAAACTGTGCTAGCTAAGATTACTAAATCTTCATCGTGGCTGCCGCAAGGTCTCTAGTTTTTCGTGACAAAATTCCATATCCCTGGGTGCGGGTTTCACCTCGAACGAAGGCGTCAAACAGGGGTACCCCCTAAAACGTTATTTTGCCGTTATTGGCTCGTATAGTGTGAAAACGGTTGCAGATAGGTACAAACATGCTGCTTATCATAACAAGCACTGGTGACAGACTTT
>Ga0209671_1002738_pt1 | contig 16436 bp, 8 predicted proteins | sample WorMetHERISLAND2_2_FD_187401 | JGI IMG/M metagenome (GOLD analysis project Ga0209671, IMG submission 187401) | Marine gutless worms symbiont microbial communities from Max Planck institute for Marine Microbiology, Germany - Olavius geniculatus... | ecosystem: Host-associated > Annelida >...
CTATGACAGAGTCTCCGTAGTCAGTGTGACAGAATCTCCCTCGTTACAGACTCTCCCCCCCCGGCAATGAGCATCCGTGAAATGTGATGCAGCCGTGCTGCGGTGGCTGCGGTGTCAGAGTGCAGAAAAGTCGCGATTGCATGGCAACTTATTGTGATCAGATTTAGCCGTGGAACTGCGAAAAGTTTATGCTATCTAAACGATCCCGAGAAAAATGACTCGCTGCAAGAAACTTTTCAACAGGCTGTACCTAGTAAGTAGATTGAAACAAACACGCGAGCAGGCGAGCTGCGTTTTCCCCGAAACGTTATGTAGATTTTTTTCGGCAAAAATGGCAACTAGCAAACGGTATAATGAGCGATCTGAAACCGCAAGCACACGGACGCACGAAAGCCACCACGCATAGACACCGAGCCACTTTTGAGCATCCGAGCACAGCGCGCACTCGTCTTAAACCCCTCCCCTCTTTTGTCAGATTTGTTTTTTCCCAGCTTCACATGCAGTCTCCAGCAAACTCTCAGTCCTGCAGCGATGTCAGCGGTGTCATCAGCTCGCACGTGCACTGCACGCCACCAGAGCTGCGTTATCACGGCATCGCTTTTTAGAACATTAACCGCGGCGCTCAGTCGTCATGAGCAAGTTACAGTTCTCTACGCGTAGTGGTGGAGCCTTATTCTCTACCGCCGCTGACCGAAAACTTGACTTCGCGTAGGTGAGCAGATGACGACGTTAAATTGCGGGTATCATCCGCTCAATGCTGGTGACTTGGCAGGCCTGCCAGGAAGATTCAGACATTGACCGCCCGATGGTCGCGATCCTGCACGGCATCGAGCATTGGGTCACTGTTGCCTTGCGTGATGGCGACGTCCACTACGTTGACATTCTGCGACCACATCAACCGCTGTCAACGTACGTCATCCGCTGCAACTCTTTCGTGACAAGGTTGACGACGACGGTAAGCTGCGAGTGTCCATCATGCCCAGTACGCCACAGCCCAGTGGTGACGACTGTGGGGTTTATGCGGCAGCGTACGCCACCGAGCTGGCATTGAACAATGCACCGGGCCTGCAGACACCGTTCCACCCACAGCAGATGCGTGCCCATCTAGAGCGGTGTCTGTAGTCCGGGGAGCTCGAGCAGTTCCCGTAGACGCGTCTGGTGCGGAAGTGCTTTAGAGATGGTGATAATGGTGGAAAAACGAATATGATGATATGCCAAAGTGTTTCTTAATTGCTTATTGTTAATAGCGATAATTACTACATAGGCTCCTTAAACATTTCGTTCGACATAATGATGACATTATATTAGTAGTTTGTTAAGTAGTTTGTTTTAGTCTTTTTTTAGTCTTTGTATTTGTGTGTGTTTTGTGTGTTCATGGGCCTCGAGCCTGCCATTGAAGACAAATAATAATAATAATAATAATAATAATAATTAGCAGATGCTCGAAAAGGAGAGTGTATGCCTAACTATTTCATTTCGCAAGCCAAACTCGTGGAAGGGGAGACTCTGTCATGGGGGAGAGAGTCTGTAATGGCGGGGGCGATTCTATAATGACGGGGGCGAATTTATAATAGGCTCTTTACCGGACAAAATTCCTCCCCCCCATAGGATCTGTACCGGTATCGATCCTCCGGGGGGAGAATCTGTACCGGTACAGATCTTCTGGGGGAGACATTTGAGGGGGGCGGTCCTATAATACCACACTGGCAGTCGCTAGATGGGTAGTGATGGGCTATAGGCTAAACTGAGTAGGTAGGTTTTGAGATGATAATCAATATTCTGATATTTTGATATTTTGTCATGTCAAGTTAGACGTTTCTGACATCATTATACAATTGATTTTCACATCGTGTTCACAATGTTTTTTTGAAAAAAAAACTGAAATTCAAAGACTTTCAAGACTCTCTTCCATGAAATTCCAAAACTTTCAAGACCCAGTTTGGTTCTCCACGAACATCCAGGTCCTGGAAAAATTTTTAAAAAATCAGACTTTCAAAGTGCTGTAACCATGCACGCAATATATAGACTATGGAGCCTATGTAGGCCTACGTACGATGACGTCTTCAGCAGTTTCCGCTTTGAATTCTTTCTTTCTCAGCGCCTGCAACAAAAAAGCACAAATATTCTTACTTAATTACTCCACAGTAACGGACACCACACTGCAGGTTTTTCAGTTGTAGTACATGTAGTAGCAGTTGAATACTCTCAGCAGTTGCGTACTTGTAACACACTGTGTCTCAAAAAAATATCCCCGACATTTTTGGCTGTAACTTGAAAAACAATTATCAGATTTTGATAGTTTTTGTTACGAATATTCTTGACACAACTTGCCATCAAACGACCTTTCAGTTTCCCACCTCACCCAACGTTTGTTTCTGCACTACCTGGGGAAATCACAACTAGCAAAATATCACTTTTTATCCAACGTAATATGATTGCTTAATTAACATAACGCATAAAAACACATTTTGTTCACATTTCTGACACTATGGCTGACAATTCATCCAGTTGTCCATTTTTCAACTGCTTGCAGTAAAATTGCTTAGTGTTGGCCAACCATGCAAACACAGGCAAGGAGACGCTTTCTTCATTCATTGACAGCAGTATCCATAATGTTCTGATCCAGACCAATCCAGGCTGTACCAGTCACTTCTTGACTTCACAAACACTCCTAAACTTTATCTGGTCGACACACTGCTGCATTGACAGTCAAACCTTGCAATAGACCGGCTGTTGGGGCCCACAGATTAGGATAGATGGAATTTATTGACATTTTGTGCTTGGTCTGCTTTCTGCAAGTAGTGCAAAAGCAGACGTTGGGTGAGGTAAAAACTAAAAAACTTATTTAATAGCCAATTGTGTCAAAAATATTTCTGCCAAAAATTATCAAAATCTGCTATTCTTTCTTCAAGTTACGATTGATAATGTCGGGGATGTTTTTTTCAGGTTTTCTGTTTATTTCAACATATATTTCACTTGATCTGCTTTCCCTAGGTAGTGTAGAAGCATACATTGAGTGAGGCCGTATCTGGGAAACGGTGAGAGATAGGGCCAAAGATTCTATTGAGCACTAATTGGAAATAGCATACGCCCTTTCAGGTAAAATGAAAATTATCGACCTTGAATGACCTTGAAAGTCACTGACAACCAGTACAGTACGGTCGGCTACCCTAGCGATAGCTGGGCTTCTTGTACTACTACTATTGCGACTGCTACTACTACTACTACTAACTTTGGATGGATTTGTAGTGTACAACGGTTAGGACGTTGGTCTTATGATCATAAGATCGTTGGTTTAATTCCCGGTCAGGTCTGGTCACTATCAAGTGGTTACTACTTGGATGGGTGAGTATCTGCGGACAGGTAAAATATCTCAGTATAGAACCAACACCAAGGTCAACTCAGCCTTCTATCCCTCCAGGGTAGGTAAATCCACTACCGGCCTGTCTAGCTGGGGTTGAGGTGGGACGCATTCGCCTGTGTGTGGTGGCAGGTAACGCTGTGTGATCGCATATGGCAGGTGACGCTCCGTAGCTTGAGATGAGTTTCCTTTTCCCACGAAGAGATATACCCTTTACACCTTCAACCTTGAAACCTATGATCATATATACCTCGATGATATCTTTGTTGGTCCGGCTCTCGTGTGGCTCGTTGTACTCGGTGTATTTGAGCAGGACGCGGTCCATGTCTGTGGAAGCATACTGGAACAGTTTGTTGGAACTCGTGAACAGGATCAGCGCGATCTCAACGTCACACAGAACACTCAGCTCATAGGCCTTCTTCATCAGACCGAACTTGCGCTTCGTGAACGTCACCTGCCAACCACAACCAACCAATTAGCAAGCATCAACAGATCAATCAATCCAGACGGGAACGACAAAATGATGATTGTGTAACGGTGGGGTGTCGGACTGACGATTGAGCGGTTGTGCGTGTGACGATATCAAGTGGTTACTACCTGGATGGGTGACTATCTGCGGACAGGTAGACCACCTACCGTAGGTAAGTAGCTATATAACCAAGCTATATAATCAAGCAGAACGTAACTCCTGAATAACTTCAAAGACACAGAAAATTAAAACTATTGACAGATATGCCTACACAGAAGCATGCCATCAGTCAAAGTCAAACTCAAACAATACCTTAAATCAGCACCTTAAATCAAACTGTGACTGAGTCCTTTTTTATTTACAGTATTTGCAGTAATACAGTCTCTGTCTGTACACAGTCAAAAGAAGTACTGCCTCGTGCCTTTCCGGACAGCAAAACGTCAATTATCTTGTCAAAGAAACAGATAAATAAAAATACACTGTCTCAGAAAAAAACATCCCCGACATTTTCACTTAAAAAGCGATTGTCAGATTTTGATAATTTTTGGTAGAAATATTCCTGATACAACTTGCCATCAAATGCCCACTCAGCTTCTCACCTCACCCAAAGTTTGTTTCTGCACTACCTGGGGAAAGCACAACCAGTGAAATATCACTTTTTTATCCAATGCGATATGATTGCTTAATTAACATAACGTGTAAAAACACATTTTGTTCACATTTCTGAAACTGTGGCTGACATTTCATTCAGTTGTTCATTTTTCAACTGCCTACAGTAAATTGCTTGAAGTGTTGGCCCACTATGCAAACACAGGCAAGGAGACGCTTTCTCCATTCACTTGATAGCAGTATCCATAATGTTCTGCTCCAGACCAATACAGGCTCTACCAGTCACTTCTGACTTTACAAACATTCCTAAACTTTATCTGGTGGACACACTGCTGCAAGACAGTCAAACCTTGTAATAAACCTGCTGTTGGGGCCCACAAATTAGGACAGATGGAATTTATTGACGTTTTTCCATTCATTTAACACGTATTATGTCTGGTCTGCTTTCCACAGGTAGTGCAAAAGCAGACGTTGGGTGAGGTGAAAACTAAAACACTTATTTAATAGCCAGTTGTGTCAGAAATGTTTGTGCCAAATATTATTCAAATCTGCTAATCTTTATTCAAGGTACGATCGATAATGCTGGGGATGTTTTTTTCAGATTTTATGTTTCTTTTAACGCATATTTCGCTTGATCTGCTTTCCCTATGTAGTGCAGAAGCATACATTGGGTTAGGTGGGAAACTAAACGGTCATTTGATGTTTAGTCATTTGATGCCTAAATGGTCATTTGATTGTCATTTGACAATAAAGAATATTTCTGCCAAAGATTATTAAAATCTGATAATTGGTTTTCAAGTTACAGTGGAAAATGTCGGGGATGTTTTTTTTGAGACACAGTGTATTGTCAGATCGGCCTAAACAGTGTAAACTGTAGTCCTACACACAAGCATGCCATTAGTCAAGTCCAAATCAAATAACACCAGGTATACACGTTAGACAATTTTTTTGCTTTCTCTGTCACGTATTTGAAAAAAAATTCTTACCCCCTTTTTGCCCGAATTTTTCACTGGGTTTTGTCCGAATCTGGGGGGCGGCCATTCCCCTCACCCCTCCGGCTCCTACGCCCATGGCTGAAAATTAATATAGGTACTGCATTACTGCAATCAATCGAAGGTAAAAAAGGTAAAGGTCGTCATTTGTATAGCGCATCGTCGCAAACACGCCTCTAATGCGGTTTTCGTCACTAACCAGAGCCGCCTGCTGCACGGCCACCGTGTGCAGCCTGCAGACACAGGCTGGCACAGCTGCCGGCTAGGCAACCCCAGCCAGCTGTACCAAGGTTCCCACCTTCCGTAACTCATGTAAATGAGTTACTACTCATCTTACTGTCCCATGGAGGGTAGAAGGCTGAGTCGACCTAGCTGAGCTGGCAGGCTTCGCACCGAGATGGTTTACCTGCTCGCAGGCAGTCACCTATCGCAGTACTAACCGGGACCGGCGTAGAGTAACTTCGTTTCAGCCGAAACGCGGTACCAACTACGCCACGCCACCAACCTGTCGGTTTCGCTCCTCTCCAATGCGCGATATCGTAATCTTCTTCCTTCCCATCGTGTACGCCAACTTTTTCTGCAGCATTCACAGTTATCATTATTAACTGGCATTTTCCATCACAAAATATTATTATTATCTCTGCCAAGTGAACGTAGTAAACGGAGAAGATAAAGAAGATAAGATAAAGATAAATATAAAGATAAGATAAGATAAAGAATCATTTCTACAATGAGATCGCCTATTTTAGGACTGATAGGGCTAACATAAAGTATTCCGATCTTATTCCAGAATTTCCAGCTAGCACGAGATATTAGGCTTACACAGTGATTAATGATCTGGTCCTACAAAACTCCTGAAATTCCATGACGATATAGCATCCGAACATTAGGCCTATTTTCTAGAACGAAATCGGCAATTTCATACTGCAAAATAATTTCTACAATGAGATCGCCGATCTCATTCTAAAACTGGTGAGATGTGTGTCTTGACAGTTTTTGGACCGCAGTGAGTGCATCTTTATGCCTTGCGTGCTCCAGTTCTGCTGAACATTGTTGCTGTTATATTGAATGTTTCTTTGAACAAAATAAAACAAACAAACAAACTCTCGCCTATCACGAGATCGTACAGAGGGAGTGCCGTCCAGTACCGTGGCAGAACAGCCAAGCTGACCAATCACCAATCATCTGCGGTGCTTACGGTGAGATCGCTGGGCACTAACCCTTTTCAAGGCGTCTCTAGACCAAGAATTTGGTCTCGAGCACTACATCACTGACGTCTACGGAGGACATAGGATTTGAGAAAAAAGAAAAATGTTGAGACTGAAAAGAAAGAATCAAAAACTGACAGACTGATGATAAGAGCGGTGATGATATGACACTGATCATGGAAGTGTGGAGAATCAGAAAGAGGTAGATCAGGACGTGGCTGGCAAAGTGAGTGAGTAAATTATTGTCAGGTTATGCCTACCGAGAAGAACGTCTGCAGCACAGCTTACCGTGTTCGCCTGCTCTCCAGCGAAGAATGGAGTTGCTAGTCGTCAATCAGCCAGTCATGCACGAGCCTTTCCTGACTGTGACCTAGCGCGCTATTACGTCCAGCCCGTCAGTCCGTCCCTCGATCTCGATCGGTTTAGTACACGACGTACGTTCACAAACGATGCCGATAGCGGCTACGATGACGATCTCACCTAAGTGCCGCATCCAGCAGTTAGCAGCAGCAGCAGCAGCAGCTACAGCGCCTGCACTGCAGTCAGACTTTCAGTTCGGTTCAGCTGTTTCTCTCCGTTTCACAGATCCCAGCTGACGATGTACGCCGTACACTATGCGGCCTAGGCACGGCGCACGCACGGACGATCCACCAGTCCACCTCACTGCAGTGGGTTGGTTGCCTTCTGCCTCCGAGTTCTCTGGCTTCAGTCTACCACCCACAGCGTGCAGCGCCGTGCCGCCGTCCTGTGGAATCTAGTACTAGTAGACTAGTGCAAGTGTACAGCAACTATCGGGACAATTTCGCCCCTTTGGCGTTTCGCCCCCTCTCCCCCGCGACGTTTCACGTCTAGCCCGGACGTTTCGCCCTCAAGATGTTTCGCCCCCTGGACACTGGCGTAGCCATAGGGGAGCGCTGGGGTCACGGTCCCTCCAGGAGACCACGAACGACAATCATTTAATGTCCGACTTTCAGCTCAGAACAAAAATGCACCAGCGTGTTTACGCCATTTACCAGTACAAATCCAAAATTATTCTGGACACCCCTCCCCACACTTCACCCTGTGGAGTGTGGATCTGACTGTGGATCCCAGCTATTCTCCGTTCGTCCGTCTCGCGGTCTTCCGTTATTTTTAACGGGCCAAACGTCCAGGGGGCGAAACGTCCAGACTGGAGGGCGAAACGCCCTGTAGGCAATACGTCAAAAAGGCGAAACGTCCGTAATTCACTCCCACCAGTAGTAGAAGCGCTACCCCCTCTCTCAGGACTGATGCCCAGCTGCTGCTGCCGCTGCTGGTCGGAGATGTTAAGCCCCGTTTCCAATCCATCAGACGCATATCTTACGACACGTGATTTACCTGACTGACTGCTTTTCGTTTCACCGTTTTACTTTTCGCTTTCTTCATTTCTCAGTTTTTGAACTAACCGTTAAGCTGTAAGCTTAAAGGTCTGGCACCCTTTGGTATGAGATGTCTGTCTGTCGTCTGCGGATGCATTGTGGCTAAACGGTAGGTATTACAGGAAAACTTTCTGAATAATTAGCATTGTGCCAAGGCTTTTCGCGTGCTAAATTTGGGTGATGCGGTGCAAGGGAAACATTTTCAGATTTAAAGTTGAATGAAGAGGGTATGAAAAATGTGCTTTTTCAAACGAAAACTGGCCGGATCTGGGAAACGGTGAGAGACAGATACCCAGGTTGCTACAGATAACTAATTAAATGGAAAGTCGCATAAGCCCTTTCACACGACACAAAAAAATCATTGACCTTTGATGACCTTGTGTCGGCGAACGGTTGGACCCGCGGTGCAGCCAGCAGACATACCATCGCCACATACTCACACAGTAGGCCTATAGGGGCCTAGGTCATTTCGGGGACGGCCAGACAGTGCACACGTATAGACACTAGACATAGGCCTGTACACAATAATGGAACAAAAAATTTAACCTTTACGGAAAAAAATTACGAAACATAAAACGACCTGAGCCTAAAGTTGCAAGAAATCGCCATTATGATTGTGCATCGACTAACGGTAATGACAGTTCTATAGAATATGCTAATCTTCCCCGTTATCCTTCAGCCAGTCATGAATCTCAGAAAGCTGTCCAGACCTAAGCTGTCTAGTGGAGGACATGGGGAGTTGCGCTGGGTGGAGACCGGGCATAAGCTACAGCAAGCACGGGAAGTAAGGAACGAATAACGAGAGCTGCTGAGGATGCAGAGAAACTTCTCTGATCTATAGCGCAGCAGCAGCAGCAGCAGCAGCAGCGGTGCCAAACAAACAGCCAGGCGCCAGCAGCTAGCAGCTACTGCTTAGCAGCTGCCTCAGTTGCTGAGCAACAGCTGCTGCTTGCTTACCCGGAGTTTGGTGCAAGTGCTAGTTGGAAGCAAAGCCAGCTGCCGCAGCAAAGCCTACAATGAGGCTAAAGCCAGTGCTGCGCCTTAAGCGGTGTTTCCACTGAAATGATGCAACGCAACGATCGCAAGAAAAAAAACGAACAAACGCAATGGACGCAGCTGACGCAACGACCAAAAGATGAGGATCGAAGCGGTCGTTGCGTCAGCTATGTTCGTTGCATTGCGTCCGCTGAATGAAAGGAAACCACGCTTTATTAGGCTTACTCACTTCCGATCGCTCTGCATTTTGCAGCATTAACTACAGTGATGTAAACAGTACTTTTTTCAAGACTATAGCGGCGTTGTCGTACGGGGCACGGAGAGCAGCTGCCCACCCTATTTTTTGACTCTCGGAAAATCTTCTTCTTGTCGAAAAATTCTCATCCAAAAATGCAACATTTGACCCACTTTGAGAAAATTTGGAGATAAAATTAAAATTATGAGCACTGAAATGTCTAAAATCTGCAACTTTTCGTCAAGATCAAGACCAAACTATTGTTTTTTTTGTCTCCGAAGCGCCTCGGCTGCATCAAATAGGGTACGCTAATAATGTCTCGAGGATCACGTATTACGGAGTTAAGCTACTCGTATTTCATTCACATCAAGAATGTCAAACGTGACGCCTTGCGCAAAGCACTGATTCCTGCAATATCTTCCTATGATTCACAAAATAATGCTCGTCTGAAAAATGGGAAAAGCGGCCAAATCTAATGCTGACCTCGTCCGCAGCAGTTATATGGCTCTCTTATCAGCGGCGTCGTGGGTTACGTACAAAGCAGTGATGATGATTTGGATTTGCCCACCACTGGTACGATGTAGGCGGCGGCAGGAAAAACAGTTTTCCGACAACATCGACAGCTAAAAATGTCCGGCAGAGGGTGCTTGGGTGCTCAAAATTTCAATTTTGCCGCCATTTTTTCAAAGAGGGTTTTAGCCCCAAATTTCGCATTATAAACGAAAATTTTCCGACGAAAAGACTTTCCGACAACCCAAAATTTAGGGGAAGGGTCAAATGCCCCTCCTGCCCTCCGCCGGTCCTGACGCCACTGCCTCTTATCCAATGGGAGAGTGAGTAGTTCTTAACCAATGGGCCCGACGTCCCTGACGTTGCGTGCAATCGACTGGATGGAAGCCGGGCTTTAATGATTCGAGATGGGAGGCGGCCTTGAGGTGGCGTGAAATCCGACCTGGCTTTCGTCTCCATCCGCCGTTCTGCGAACGTTTCGCGGCCGGCCGCAACCAAACCTGCTACCCCTTCCGCGTCGGCAAGACTCTCGAGATCTCACCATTAGGTACGGTCCATGGCGTTTGGCGAGGGGTGACAGCATTCCGCGAAGCAACAACACCGCTGTAGCGTGTACGCCACGTGACTATTCAACTGCTCCAAATAAGGAATAATTTTACAAGTTTAGACTGTCAGCAAAGAACTTACTTATTGCGGCCCGTTTCTACACGGTGTCCAGAAAAACTGTGTCTTTTAATACCTTCGTGAAACGTTAACCGATTCCAGTAATTTTTGGCACCAAACATTATGAAAAAACGACGTAAATGACTAGTTTTGCCCATTTCACCTTATTACTGTTGCTACACTACCTTCTGAAATGCAGTTAACGACAGGCCCGTCGAAAGAGTGGGGTAGGGGGTAAGCCACTTACCAAGGAATGTGTTGCATTTGTTCTGTTTCTCCAGGTGACGCAGAAACAGACGTTAGGTCAGCTGAACATTTGAACGGCCATTTGATGGCCGGTCGCGTAAAAAAACTACTGAAATATCATTATTCTTCTCCACCTTTAAGTTATGATCGATAAATTTTGGTGTGTTTTTCTATGCCTCACAGTCTATATTTGGTTAGGCCCTACTTTCTGACTAGTTACGAACAAATCGGCCCGTAGATAGAAAAAACTCATCAAACTTGACGTCGCTTGGCAAATGTCTGAATGAAGTACAGAAGAGAGCATACATTGAACCCTACGCTACGACTAACCCACGATCATTAAATCTAACAAGCCAGGCCTTGTAGCAACATGCCACGCGGCCGTCCTCCAGCAATCTAGCCGTACACAATGTTGTACATGTACCTGCACACTGCACTGCGCCTAGGTGTGTAGTGGGCCAAGCCGATGACGTTCGATTCGATCCGCCCGCCGTAGGTGAAGACGCAGTACCCGAGATATAGGCGGCGTTGTATGCAGGTTTTTATAATACCCGGTGACCTTGTCTTTTCTCAGCATCCGAAGAATAGTTCAACTAATGTACGATTTTAAAAGTTTTTTCTTCATAAACTTCAAATCTCAAAACCCCACATTTTAGGTTTTAAATTTGCTGTGCAATTTATAATATACAAATCAGATTTAATTTTATATTTTAATTGCGACTTACGACTTCTGACGTCATGTTACTCACTTGACAAAAAATGATGCAACATATGGAGAATGGTGTGACAGTGTACGATGTTCTTCCTGGATCTTAAAATGTGCGTCCCATCTTCATTTCTGCACTAAAACGCAAAAACTAAAAACCTTAATAGTAAACTTATTCCATAAACCTAGGTTTTTCCAGGACTGATCTTCTGAACTGAAAATTAGCACACGGATTACTCCTGCCCCGGAGAACGTCCACACCAGTTCTGTTTTGTCTATCCCCTTTTGTTTTCGAGTTAAAGACCCACAAGAGAGAGACGGACGGACGGATGGAAGGACTCGTAATGTGGCCTATTTGAAAGGCCGCACATAATAACGAACATTTGCACACTGCACAGTGTGAGATAGCGACCGACAATAAAGAAATATCTACATCCAGACAGTGGCGGATCCATGAACCTGAGAGGGCATACCCGCCTCGAGCCATTAGTCAATTACCATCATAAAAACATAAGTACCTGGTACTAGGCTGTTTTTTGACAAAATTTGACAAAACTTAATACCCTTGCACTTTCTGGCAAACTAAAAATGGCATTTTTGGCGGCAACATCCTGTGGAGCCTAATAAATACCGGCATGGGCACAGGGCAGGTGGAGGAGGGTAGTTGTCGCCCCAGATTCGGCAAAACGCGGTGAAAATTTTGGGCAAAACGGCGAAGAATTCGGGCAAAAAAGAAGTAAAAAAATAAAAAAAATATACAGGACAAAGGAAACAACAAAGTGTCCAACGTGTATGCTGCAGAGCCGCTGCAAACTGAACAAAGATTCCTTAATTATATCCAAAGTTGAGGCCTCCGTATGCAGGACTCTTTGAACATAGAACGTCAAAACTCGTACAGTTAAATCTACGTTCCGTTTGGTCAGCAATGCAATAAGTGGCAAAAAAAGTGAATCGGGGCTATTCGACCTAAGCCTGGATTCGCTTTTTTGCATTGCTGACCAAAAATCCACCACCAAATGCAGCCAACAGACAAACATACGACTTACAGTGCGGCAAAATTCGACTAACATCTGGCTGGCATTGGAGTGGGCAAGGAGAGCCGGGGCCCCAATTTTCCACGCAAGACGAGCACACGTTTAAACTGCACTAAATTTGGTCAGTTCATTCTCAGGATAATAATGAAAACCAGATCTCATATTTTAAACATGTAATGCACGAAATTCGATTTTGGCCGAGGCTCCGCCTCCGACCCCGCTCAGAGAGCTTACAGCACTATCCAGACTCCCTAGCTAGATTTCAGGTGTTAGACTTTTAACAAGATAGAAAGAAAGTGGATAAAAAGGAAGGGAGCGGAGAGGTAAAAAACAAGAGAGAAAAGAAAATTAAAAAAAGAAAAAAAGAAGAAGAGGATCAAGTCCGCAATTCACATTTCTGGCTACACACTGCTGGCTGATTTTAAAGAAATCGCTTCACGTAGTAAGGACTAAGGGGAAAAGAAAAAAGGGAAAAAAAATGGGAGGAGAAGGAAAGTTGATTCTGACGCTGCCGATTAGCTAAGACCGGTCCTGGATGCGTGTAAAAGCACTGCCAGTAATGTATCCACAGGTAAAAGGGTACTCTAGGGGTACACTCCTTCCCAGAAAAATTTTCGATTTTTTATGTCAACACGCGGTTGTTTGAATGCATGTTGACACTATTTCGAGCAAAATTTGCTCAAAGTTCCACACTAACTAAGTAAGTAAATGATTTATAAAGCGCCAAAGTCTCAGAAATAATCACCATTCTCTTGATCGAGTCGCGTACCCTCAGTTCCCTCTACGGTTATGCCAGTGAATGAAAAATATTCGGGCAAGTTGCCTTCTTTGCTCCACTAAGCAAAAGTGTCCTCTATGCCTATGAATACCGGTACTGAGATCGTTCTGGCGCAGCAAAAAACACTTTTGAAATGTGCCAGCCACCACGACTGCCAAAATTGACGAAAACCCTCTTGGTTTTCACGGCTCTGCCCTAAAGTCCGAGACAGCTTACGATGCTCCCAATTCCCAAACCACCTGGCCGGTGGTGAGTGGGGGCTCATTTCCCCCCCAAAGAACCCTTCCCCTGTCTCATCCATTCGAGCCTTGATTTTGGGCCTCATTGGCCGCCCCCTGAAAAATTTCCAGATCCGCCACTGGATTTAAGCTCTAGCAACACTCATACGCTGAAAACATAGCATAACTGCAGCAGATATGACTAGATCGATCAATCAATAACCAATATGATATTTATATACGATAACTCGGTTGCAATCACCCAGATGAACTCAGCCTTCCATCCCTGCAAGATAGGTAAATCGAGTAGCAGCCTGGCTGGCTGGGGTTAAGACGAGGTGTGTTCACCTGTGTGGTCTGGCAGGTGCTCCCTGCGTGATCCCATGTGGGTTAGGTTGCTCTGAAAACAAAGTGACCACTCTCCAGTCAGGATCAAATTAACTGAATTTTCCCCGACTTTTCCAGACATTTTAAGAAAACATAGACGGAGTATTGCCCCTCGCAACAGTAGCCATATGACGCGTCAAGTTTCTTCTTGATGTTGCATGCCCAAAATTGTCAAAATCGGCCAATGTTTGACAAAGCTATTCAAACAAGAAATTTGAGCCAATGCTCACAAGATGCGCGAAAGCCTATAGCAGTTTTGATTCAGTAGTTTAGCTCAAAATTGGGGTGTTCACGCTAAGTTAATATACAAATACCAAATTCTTTATCTGGATTGCACAACGATAAAAGGTAAAAAGGTAAAGGTGTCAATTTGTATAGCGCATCTTGCGTACAATGCCTCTAATGCGCTTTCCGTCACTAACCCGAGCTGCCAGCCGTGCAGCCTGCAGACAGGCTAACGCAGCGGCCACTGTTCGAACAATATGAAATTCCATTGAAGATAAATTTGTGGCACTGCCGACCATTTTAACTGGTACTCAACTAGGGTAACTTACACCTAGTACTAACTAAAATACAACGTAGATATAAATATTGGAAAGCATAAACATAAGTAAGCAGCATTCGGCAACAAACAGCATGAAATAATTAGCACAGAGCACATGGCGTGAGCGATACTAAAAAGCTTGCCAATGCAATTTTTAGGCAAGTTTTAAAGCAATTCTCCCTGACAAGATTTTTTTTTCCACTGAGAATTCCCAGATTATTTCTGAAATCCATGACATCTGTAAAACTTCTGTCACATTTCAAGGTTTTCCAGACAAGTGGTCACCCTGTGCAAACAAACCAGCGACGAAGGAATGTCTCAACAACACAGCCATGTGTCAAGATGGTGTTACTATGTAGAAATGGCGCCACAGTAAAAAAAACAGGTCTGAAAAATTGACCTATGACCTGACCCGGTCAAAACTGCTGACCCGGTGACGCATGACCGGGTTCCATCTCTTGTCATGCAGTGGCTAATGTATGCAGACTGTAATATCTCAGAGATGGAAGTGGTCCCTGAGCTGTGCAGAAAATGAATGGCGTGGAGAATGGGCATGCTATCTGCGACCACCAGCTGTCCGGTATAACCAGTCCTGTACAATGCGACACAACAGAGTTTCATTATAATCTAAAGCTGTCAAACCATTAATATTTTTAATGCGTTACTGCATTTATTGCATTAATTATTTTAATGCATGCATTAACAGTAAACACGTTAATAACGTATCATTAATATTGCTGATATTGTAGGTGGACTACATGAAGAGGGTGACTGGAATGAAGCCCATATGAAGCCCATAGGCTATCATGTGGTTTACACCACATGATAGCTTAGAGTCTTCAGTATGTTGTGACAAAATTTCATGCCACTGGGTGACAGGGGTCCCCTTAAACGAGGGGGAGAAATAGGGGCACCCCCTAAAAAGGTGTTATTCTACCGTTATTGGCTAGTTTAACGTGAAAATGGTTGCAGATAGGAGATTTTTCGGTGACGTTTGGCTGCAGAAGAGTGAATTGCGACGAAATGGATGGAGATGGACCAAAATTACCTGCGAACAGGAACTGCTATAGGCTCTCACGCATCTCCTGAGCATTAGCTCAAATTTCTTGTCACATTAGACAAGCCAATAACGGTAGAATAATGTTTTTAAGGGGTTGCCCCTGTTTTGCTGCCTCATTTGTGGGGACCCACTTCACACAACGGCATGAAATTTTGTCCTAAAATAATCGAGACAATAAGCTATCATATGGCATAAACCCAAACTCTCTATCTCAGCTGGTCTTTGATCGGTACCAGGTCGTGACGGACAGACGAATGTACAGATGAACAGAATAACCATAGCTAATATGCAACACGTGTAAAAAAAATTTGGAACTGATGATTACGTCTATGAGGCAACCACCTGTCCAGGTGAGGAACCACCATCTAACATAATGCGTCCTTGAATGTCACAAACGTACCTGCAAAATGGAATCTGAATCTGTTGAACAATTTAAGCAGAGTGCACGAGTATGTGACAGACGACAGATAGACAAACCTTGCTGCAGAGAAATGTGTAGCTATATCTGCATTACAGCGATTCCGCGTAAGACTATTCGCTCATCGCAGAGTGCGTGACGAACAAAAACGCACGCACCCTCTCAAAAGTAGGAACAAGCGACACCTCTCTGCCCCCATAGTACAGAAAGTGAACAAGTTTTGTTCAAACTTACGACAGCAAAGAGGCTGGCGAGCAGAAGGCCTTTCACCCGCACGTCCAAGTCAACGGGAACTGGACAAACGCATAAACGTTCAATGTTAAAGATTGTGTATAACTCCCTGAAGGAAACCCACTGCAGAGCTACGAGTCACTTGCCATTTGTTGGTGGTGTGGCGTAGTTGGTAAAGCGTTTCGACTGAAATGAAGTTACTCTACGCCGGGCCCAGTTAGTACTGCGATGGGTGACTGCCTGCGAGCAGGTAAACCATTTCGGTGCAAAGCCTGCCATCTAGGTCGACTCAGCCTTCTACCTTCCGTGGAATGGTAAAATGAGTAGTAACTCATTTACATGGGTTACAAAAGGTGGGGACCTTGGTACAGCTG
>Ga0209671_1002739_pt1 | contig 16435 bp, 11 predicted proteins | sample WorMetHERISLAND2_2_FD_187401 | JGI IMG/M metagenome (GOLD analysis project Ga0209671, IMG submission 187401) | Marine gutless worms symbiont microbial communities from Max Planck institute for Marine Microbiology, Germany - Olavius geniculatus... | ecosystem: Host-associated > Annelida >...
AGATTTCGTGATCCTAGCTTGCACCGTTTTGATACAGCTCACGAGTGTGACAGACAGACGGACGGACAGACAGACAGACGCCCAGACGATGGCAAAGACGCGCGAAGCATTCTGCTTTCGCGCGTAAAAATTGGCATTAGACCATACGTACTGAATGATCACTTGCAACGCAGATCAATTACTACAGATACTTTGCATATACATTCAGCGCAATGCTGCACGGAATCCAGAGAATTATGGTTCTGTGAGAGATAAAAGACGTCGCAGCAATATTCGCCCATTACGGAGGTAACAACAGTACAAGCCTAACTGTAGCACCAGTAGTTATCTCTTAGGCCTACAGGTCATCTTAGTAGACTACACGTGTAGGCATATATTGTACAATTGGGTAATGGTGGTAACTGGAATTATAAATATTCAGTTCTTCGTTGTTTGTGAACTTCACGCGAGATGTTCCGTCAGAAAAATGAGAAAATGCAGTGTCGACGTGCATGGTCGCTTACTGCAACAAGATAATGTTCATACGAACACTAAGTCTGTCCAATGCATTTCGATAGTTTACAGTATATGTCCGTATAAATATAATCAGTGAGCTGTTTAGACTGGTAAAAAATCAAACATGTTAATTTCAAATTGTACAGCAGCAATGATCCTTTTATCTTTATTTGTTACTTTAATTAAACAATAAACATTGTCAGTCACGAGACATTTCGATTCGTCACCAGCGCTTTACTATAAAAGGTCCATCGTCACCATGCGTCTATCTGGCACTGTTACGGAGATATGGCGCCTCGAAGATAATGGGGTCACAACCTTCACCTTTTGGGATCACGTGACGTCATCGGTCACGTGACCATTCGACTCCCGGGGGTCGACTTCCTATGGGTGGTCCATAGTGATCATGCGTCTATCTGGCACCGTTATGGAGATATGGCGCTTCAAATATTGGACGCACGAACGTGGACACAGAAAGAATGATGGAAGAAGAGAAAAAACGAAGAAAAGGGAGAAAAAGGGAAGAGAAAAAAGTGGAAAGAAAAAAGGAAGGGAAAGGGGAAAGAGAAAAGGACTCTGCTTTCACGCCTTCGTACAGGAAGACATACACCAGAGTTGGCATGGTACCGCAACAGAATAACGAGAAACCAAGATCAGCCTGAACCGGCCACATGTCAGCGATGTGGTCAGGCAGAAGAGACGCTGGTACGCTTAACGACTGAATGTCCGGTATTGAAAGATGCACGCAGCCACCGTTTCGATGAGGATGATCTCATCACTTTCTTGTTCAACGAACCTGAAGTAGCACTCAGTTACCCGAGGGATGCTGGCCTCACCGAGCTCGGTTGCGTATAATCCTTGATCGAGCGCCAGAAGAAAACAACAACAACAACAGAAAAGGAATGGAAGGTAAAAAGAAGGGAAAGGGAAATAGGAAGTGGAAAGGAAAAGAAAAAAAATGAGATAGAGAAGGGTAAGGGAAAGGGAAAAAAGGGGAAGGGAAGGTAAAGGGAAGGGAAAGCGGAAGGGAAAGGGAAAGGGAAAGGAAAAGGGGAAGGGAAGGAGAAGGGAAAGAGGAAAGGAAAGGGAAGGTGGAAGAAAAAGAGCTTAACAAAAGTTGGACGCACGGACGCACGAACACTCAGGTGATTTTATACTCTGTCCAATGCTATGCATTGCATTGGACTGCAGACAACAAGTGCAGCATGTTCATTCACTCCACAAAGCCGCTGCAAACACGTGACTAAGCTTATAAGCCCAGCTCAACAGCAAAATACAATCCACAAACTCATGAGATCTTCCACCAGTTTATGTACGGTTCTGTTGAGTTGAGATTGTTTGCCAAATGCGATTTGGAATAGCCTATCGCCAAGTTCAGCTCGCGGTATATAGCGAAGTCGTTCGCTTCGTTTTCTCGATCAAAAACTTCTCGCCTCCACGTCGACTTTATCGGCCTTCTCATTTCCATCCAGACTACAAATCCACAATGCGCGTATATAGCCTACGTAATTCGCAACGGCTGGCTGGCTATAGGCCTACTGCTCGCGCTATTGATGATAAGGCGGATACGCAAAACTGTAGGTCGTAACAGGCTATATGGTGACTGTTATTTACTTACAACGTCGCCAACAAGCCGAGCCTTCAACATCAACGATCTACATACAGTAGCCTACGCATGTCTATGTCAAATGCCTGCCTCACTTATCGCAAATCGTCACCGGTACTTTTGCACCTGCTTCTACGAAGACTGGCTCGATGCAAATAAAATATGCTAGTTTAGTATTATGCGCATTAGAGGCTAATTTTAGCGCTGTGTGTTATTAACGTTTTACTTACTTACTTACTTACTTACTTAATGTCTTTTCAGCTATAGTTGTCGTACAATTTTTACTTTTTAGCGCTAAACTTCTGACAATAACGCCCGTTTTAGCTATTAATTCATGCATTCAAATCAATCCAATCATTCAAAAAAATCGCTGTTAAAGGCCAAGTCGCACCAAAAACGATATTGGCTAAATATGTGTAGAATGTAAAACTAATTAATAATAAGCTGATCAATTAAAATAAAACATCGTTTTAGATTAATTTCATTAAAAATAGTGCTGTGCGAACGGAATGGTGACGTCATCTAAAACGCTGTGGTTACGTCGTGTACAGCAGCGTGCGAGACTGTGTGTCGCTGTAGCATCGATGCAGCGCGCGCTCTCTGCAGAGAACTCGCTGGCGTTCTTGAACCAGAAGTCGGACGCTGTCGGCGATTGGTGCACGGAAAGGGCATACAGCCGGCATACTTCCGGTATAACAACGACATCTCGAAATGCAAGCTAAGTCTTTTTGGCCGGTGCCGCGCTCCATCGACGCTGCTAGGGTTAAGTTGACGCTAATAGTACTCGTAGTAAGTGACGTCACAGTTTCGTCACATTTGTCCACTTTAAAATTTATTTCTACAGTATAAAGATAACACTTGCAACAAAAAGATTAATAAATACTGACAAATTAGCATTTGATTAAGCCAATTAACGCTTTATCACAGTTACGTACAAGAAATTTGAGCTAATGCTCACGAGACGCTCAAAAGCCTATAGCAGTTCCTGTTCGCAAACTGTCAATCTACTTCCAGCCATTTTGTCGCAGTTCATTCTTGGAGTGTGCGCTGCAGCCGAAGATCGCAAAAATCAATAAAAATCCCTTACTTTGAAAGTTCAGGGTCTTTCAACGTCATCCATGTTGATACGACTGAAAAGCTCGTCACTATAGTGCTTGTTGTAATAACCAGCACACCCATGCCTATATGCAACCGTTTTCACGAAAGACTGGCCAACAACGGTAAAAAAACGACTTTTACGGGAGTACCGATATTTGATGCCTTCGTGCGCAGGTTTCCTTGAACCTAGAAAATCGAGACTTGGACGGTCGAAATGTAAGTTAAATGCTGAAAATTTCATACGCAGCTTGTCCATGTTTATCTCAATTGCTTTCGACGCAATTCGCTCTTAAAATGTGTCTTGCAGCTCGAAATCACCAGAAAATAAATAAAACCCCTATTTTAGAGTTCTAGGTCATCCAAGGTCATTGAATTCGGTGGCAATCGAAAGCCACTGTGCGAAGTTCCTATTAGTGATTAATAGTAATCTAGGCCCTATCTCGCACCGTTATTGAGATACAGCGACTTACTGGCTAATAATCGCCAATTTTTTCCCACCCTTCTCATTCAGCGCCCTCGTTCGGAGTGACCTCCTTTGAATTTATGGAAAAGCTTTACGGTTCCTAAAACTAAAGTGACCAAAGTTTTCCAGGCAGCCGACGGTGAAGATTTAGTGATCCTAGCGTGCACCGTTTTTGACTGATCCACCCGTATGACAGACAGACAGACAGACAGACGGACGACGGACAGAATTGCGATGGCTAAGACGCGCTGAAAGCAGTAGTTGCTTTCGAGCGTAAAAATGATGCGACTTGGACTTTAAACACCAGGTAAGCTCTACTCTTGGGACTAGCTTAGCTCTGTTACGTCTGCTTAATCTTTTTATCCTCGACTGTAGTTGATGTACTGACGCTGTAATGCAAATGCACCGACGATTTTCTTGCGTAGAGTGACACTGCAAATTTTATACATGATGTGGTGTGACATATGGCAATGGGAACAGGATAATGTATAGTAGTCTCCGCACAGTGCAAAAATTTGCTTTATGTTTCAGTCTTCACGCGAGCGGTAATTACATCCAGCAAATTAATAATTTACACGACTAAAGTGCAAAATGAGCTGACGCAGGATGAGCCGATAGTCACTTTGCACTGCCAGTCACTCAGTACTTCGGCGATGGATCATCGCAGCGTTATAAATACTGTATCAGTTCTCACATTCTCGTGATGTGCGAGCTACGGCTGAGACAGTTACTCTGGTAGCAACAAACTTTTAAGCAAGAACTTTAAAACGTTTCTGGGCATCGTCGAAGTAAGCAGAGTGCGCCAATAAAGTGATCCGCTAAAATTCTTTCATAGTTTCTAAACAATTGCTTGGAGTTTTAACGCGAAATTTCACATACATTTATTATTGTTTACGCAGGCTGAGAGCATTTGATACTCTCTTAGGCCTACACTGTTGCAAAGTTACAGAATTTTTTGTGAGACAGCATCGTGATTTTGCACGTTCAAATACTTAATGCTGTGATGAGTTACGTGTATCGAAAATAACTGCAGTGGGTGCATCTTGTTGTTTGTGAAGTCAAAGTGACGTAAACGTTATAAACAAGTCCGTAATTTTTTTTTGCTTTTTTAATCACATTTATTACAATTTCTCGCCAAAGCTGAAATCCGTCGCTAAACTCCAGCAAACACTGCAGGTGATCTGGAACAACTTTCCACCAACAAAGCAGTTAAAAACTTCAACAAAAGATTAAACGCATGCGTAAAAGCTGCGGTAGACGCTTATTGACAATTCTGTTGTTGTTAGAATGACAATGATTTTTATTCTGCAGCGCAATTTGTATTGCTCATAGCACTGTTTGATGCACGTTTGATGCGTCTCATTAAACTAGTCATTCATTCATTCATCAAGTATCGTGCGCCGTTCAGAAATGACGACGTAGTTACAAGAAAAATTCAGTAACTTTGTCGCAGTTAAAGAAAATGAAATGCCCATTGGCATTTTTACGTAACCATCAATAGGTGACACGCGTACAAAATCTCGCGTTAAAATTCCACGCGGTTGTTCAAAAAATGTGGCACAGATTAAGATAATTACTTTTTGGCGCACCGTGTCTACGTGTACGCTAAAAGGAATTAAATTCGTTACGTTAAAAAGCATGCATATTTGGAAAAAAATATTTTTTTACTCTACGCGTATATGATTCGCGATTCAAACGTGCGTGTGGCAGCTCGGAATAATGTGAACTTTAAATATGCTGATCAACAATTTGGATCAGGACAAATATGGATATCTGTGGATCCGTTCGCGGACAAGAAAATTAACCGTACGACTTCGGCATGGCTCCTGATGGACGTTTAGCGACACTGGCGAAAGAAAACCAGAAACATATAATGTTTGCTCGATGCCGACATACTGCATGCGGCCGTCTGACTGGCCTTCTACCATCTGAGCTGAGAATTAGCAGACCGGTTACTCCTGACCTGGAAAATACTCTACGCCGTTTGGTTCACGAGTTCGGTTATATGGTATGAAACAGACGAACGAGAAAGACAGCCATGCAATCTATTAAGACAACCGCATAATCATATCAAACGCTATGATTCGTATAGGAAAATATCACATTTCTTGATCGACGCGTGTTGCGCAAATGTAGGCGTAGTATATAAATCTGAGCAAATTACGTGCAATATAGTTTACACTGGCATTTATCAATAATGTTGTATTACTTCTTGCGTTGTTTTTCTAGCTTTCATTAATTGTTGCAGGCCTACGTTTAATTCGGCCTAGTTAAACATCACCGTTTCTAAAATTGTGGTGACTGAAGACTGACACATTAATATGGCATCGACTCGTCGGGCGACGCGCTGGGAGACAAAGACATATTTATATGTGTGTTTGTGCGCCATGAGAGAGACCAAAAAGACACTACAGTGTATGTGCGCTGGCAGCCGCGTATGAGCGAAGTCGGTCGCGTGGCACTCACGATCAATAGGCTAGCCATTCGACAACGACGACGACGACGCCACCCATGCAACCAACGCCGCTTGCCCAGTCGCTCATTCCAACGACAGACGCACACACAAACAGAGAGCTCAACGCGCCTGTGCCCAGTTGCCATGGCAACCAATATATGATGACGTCATCAGTGGCGCAGCAACGGTGTGAGGAAGCCCCCCTGCTTTAACAGCAAGTTAAGAGCTCTCACTCAGTTGCAAGGCTGAAAAGGAGAGCTGCGACATGCAGTGAGGTTCTGGGTTGGGTAAAGATCCCACCAGCTGTAGGGAGACAGGAAAGCACTGTAAGCTTCTCCAGTGCATGGGATCTGGGGCCAAGCCCTAGCAACCAAGTGTTTTGACGCTTTTGTGTTTTCATATGCATGAGCTCCTTTGCGATAAAAAATCGTGTGAGCACTGCAAAAGTGCGTCGTCATTTCACTCATTTGTGTCACGCGTACAAGAGCCAATTATTTTTTTGCTTCATTTTTTTGCGTCGCTCCGCTAGGGGAACTCGTGAGCTCGGGGCCCCGGTTCATTAAACCGCCTGAACCCACGGTTTCTATGTCACGGTACGGTAGGCCTACGGCATAAAACACATGCATGAAGCGCCGACAACGCGCGGGCGATTGGGTCACCAAAATCTGACACCGGCCCACGTTTTGTTTATTCTAGCATACATAATTATGCTACAAGACAAAAGATTTCAACAAAACTGTCGTCAGTATAATACCGTTTCAACTCAAAGTACGTACATCGAAAATTATTCCGTAGTACAAAACCGGCAGCTGAACTTCATGGCTGTGGAGCTTACAGCGTTTCCCAGAGAGCCCAGATCCTCTAACTAGACTGAATAATTTCGGGATCCAAAAGATAAAATTAATGGGAACAGAAATGGAGAGAAGGAATATGAAAAGAGAAAGTCGGAAGAGAAACGGCCAACGGTAGGTTTTTAAACATTGGCGCCTATCGCACTTGGATAAGGTCTACAGTTTCGGCCAGGGCGTATAATAGAAAAAAGGCTGCTATGGTAAAGCCTACATTATACAGTCAGTTGGCATCGTAGCGAGAATATGACGTCAGAAGACGCCCGGGCATTGCCACTGCTACAATGTATCTATCGAGACAAAAACACCACCAGCAGCAGCAGCAGATGCAGCTGCAGCCATGGATGCAGTTCTATGAAGAAGTGGGGAACGCCTAGCAATATTCGGTGGCGAAAGGCACCAACAATCCAACATCTTGCTTAGATTTCTGCATTTTTGCACTATGTTGTAAAAATAAAATATGCAAAAAATTCAGGATTGACAACTAATACAGATTTATTAGCTACAGAAACTGTTTAAAATAAAATTAAACACCAACATGCGCATAGAGACAACGAACATGATCGAGTGACCGAGTTTACATTTTAGCACAATATTTGGGGGATGGCGTCCCCCTTTGTCTCTCTCCCCCACCATATTCCTGGTCGCAGTAATAATGTCGACAGCGTGGCAACTTGCATACGATTGGTTTACTGACCAGTCAGGCAGCGCCGTATCTATACGCCGATGACCTTGGCTAGTGCTTGCTTGCGTGCTTGCACACAGTTATTCAACTCAATCGGTTATTCAGTCAAGGACGACCAACGGGTCGAGCAAAACAAACGCAACACGTCGTCGCTTTCACGGCCTTCGCGCAACGCAAAAAAACGACGAGTTATGACGACGGCGTAAACACAAACACCTCGCCGTTTCACTGTCACAATAGCCAACGCTGCCCTGCTGTACGCTTGTATATCTGCGAGAAATTAGAGCAAACGTAACGTGACGTGACGGCAAAGCTAAGGCATTCGAAACAGCCAGATCAATTTCAGGCCCCTATGTCAAGCATAATGTCAAGAGAGGCCACCAAGGCGGAAACGCTTCGAGCGACCAGACTCCACCAGTGTCAAAACCAAACCACCATTAACGAACTTGATACAGTGCTGGTAGTAGGACTACGTGTATGCGCCTTAAAATGAAAAGCTACTTGCATTATGTCACGAGCAAGGTCTTAGGAACAAGACTTACTTCGTAGACAGCGATCATCAGGACAACTCTTCGACAACATGTCGCTACACTATACCTTGCGTGCGCATACTGAAGAAAAGATTGTCACCAAGCTCAGTTCGCGAGTACCAAATGTTATCGTCACGAACATCCCGTCTCGTCGAACTCACTGAACTCGAATTCGGACACGGATAGGTGAACTCGACAACATCATTGCATGTTCATTAGGCCTATATGGATCTCTGTTAACTCTCTGCAGACAGACTAAACCAAAGTTGGTCCACAATGTTTCGCAGAGCCGTCTCATTGCTTGTGTCAGGTCCATACGAGTGGCTACAACATGAAAGACTAAAACTAAAACTCACATGCCATTTTGTTTCAGACATGATCACGTAGGCCTATAGGCCCCGCCAAAGTGCCCAAACTAGCTAGAAAAAATCGCAGAAGTGTTGTAGGCTTTGTTTTATTTTTGCACGTAACATGGCTTGACTTGACTCGAGCCTTTCTCGCTGCAGGCTTAGCCCCACTATCGACTGTCTTTCTTCATTCATTTCTGTCGGCATTTTTCTATGTTATAAATGTACAAAACATTAGAAGTCGCCGTTAACACAGGGCTTGAACTACCGTTCAGCCTGTGATATAGTGTACATTCTAAATGAAGATCGGTACGCGACGCAATCAATACATGGCGTCTTTTGTCTTCCTCTTTTCCTTCTTCCTGACAAGAAATCTTGGCTGCCGTTTTTTTCCAAACCGTTATGCCTCCGCATAATGTTGGAGTATTTCAACTTTCTACTTTTTACACTTGGAAGAAATCTTCTTTTTTGCCCTGAGCAACTTTATCGTAACCTCGTAATCATACAGCAAGCAGGCAGCAGATCGCCTGACTGACGGACGTAAGTACGGTATTAACCAGATCGCTGTCGGTGACAGGTAGACGCTATGCAATCATTAACACTGCGTTGATAACTTGCATTCCATGCAGACTGCAGTGACAGACTGATTGACAGCTATTTATTGTCGAGTGCAGTATAACTCACACGCTCTCAGCTTCTCATGATCTCATCGCTACTGTTTAGGTAGCAGCGTCTGTCTGGCAATTGCGCGCCTTTACCACGTGACATTTCCAAATCAGCAACCGATCAACAGCGCGCAGCCCATAGTGACCAAAATATATATATACTTGAAAAAACAAAAAATTCACATGACATTGTATGGACATAACACGGCCAGTGGCGTCGTGGCAATCGCCCCACCCCCTAAATTTTAGTTCGTCTTATTATCGGAAATTTTTCGTCCCAAATTTGGGGCTAAAATATCCAATTTCGGAGAAATTTATGTGAAAAACTCAAACTTTTACCACCCATAATGTCCTTTGTCGGAAATTAGCAACTGTCTGTTAGAAAACTGCAACGTCTGTCAGTCCCTCTTATTTGCTAACCCATGCAGGACGCCGCTGTATGCGGAGAAAGAGAAAGCAAGAGGTAGGCCGAAGAAAAGATGAATCGAAAGAAAAAACGACAAACTTCGTGGAAGCTAAATGTGAACAGAAGCGCAGCAGTGATTCTCACTATCAGTGAAACGTGTTCAGATTTACTGGCACCTAGCACGACGCTATCACGTCACGCGGAGAAAAGCGTGCGTGTGAGTGTCCACAAGGGAAGGATCAACGCCGCGACCATCCGATGGTTTACGCCTTCGCACTGTAGACCCTACAGCGACAGTGAACATACGTCTCGGCTGGCTCTCAAGTTGAATGTCGCTTTCACATGCTAAACGCACATATAGGCCTTATCTTCACCTTACCGGCCCATATTATGTTTTTAAATGTCCGCACTTTCAGGTCCTTGCGTTCCCAAAAACGTCCGAGTTTATTCAAGTCCCTGCTGTGCTGCTCGAGACAAGCTTATGCTCGCCGTTCCATTATTAGCTAGGCCTATCTCTGTAAAAGTTATCTTTATGTCCGCTTGTCTGTTGCATGGATTACTGCATAAAATGATAAACAACATTTTGTAGAATTTTGTGAAGTGTTGGAATACGAACCAATATAGGAATGATTAAATTTTTGTAGCAATCCAAGTTCTTTAATAGATTCTGAACCAAGAATTCTTCATGCCATTAAGAGTTATCGCGGTTGTATTAAGGTCCATCATTATAAAACCTCACAAAGCCCAAGCAGGATATATACGGGCGCTCGCATATGTGCATATTGACTTCATTTATGAGACAAAGTTGTCAGAGCAGTTGCGTAGACAGAGAAGTGAATCGGGGGGGGGGCTTTCCCTTCGCCTTCTTTCCCCCTGCTTTCTCTTCATCCCTTGGAAGCAGCACCCCTAAAATCCAGCTAGGAGGTCTGGGAGAGCTCTGTGAGTTCCCTCAGCGGAGTCGGAGGCGGAGCTCCAGTTAAAATCGAATTTGGTGCATATAGCCTTAAAACATGAGGTATGGTGGCAACAATTTTTAACTATACTCTTGAAAATCAAATAGCCAAATTCAGTGCAGTTAAAAGTGTGGTTATTGCTTGTCTGGAAATTGGGGTGCTGGGCCCCCTGTACTTCATTGTCTACGCCACTGTGTCAGAGAATATTGTTTTTTTTATTGAAGCACGCGGCAGTTGCGCATGGTCAGGTTTATGTCGTGCACAAAATAATATTGTCTCTCACGCTTTCGTGGACTCAGAATTATTGTGTGCGGTGCGCTGCCTGCTTGTAGCAATTATCTCACATCTGTGAAGAGCGGCAGGATTAATAGATGTCTAAAACGTAGGATAATATGGTTTTCTTAAGGTTTTGGTATAGTTTATGTTAGTGTTTTTTTGAACATTGTGCCAATAAGCCAATTTATTTAGGCTACCTTGGTACCAAATTCCAGCCATTGTCTCAACCAATTCCTTCCTCCAAGTCCAAGCACACCTTCTAAATAAGTAAACCGCCTTTAAAAAATTGTGTCATTCGCACAGCACAAGCACCACACGAATGACACAATGTCCGTAATATTATTGCTATAACTTGACCATATTGTTCTAACATTTTTCTCTGTGACACTCTTGCACGTGTGCGTGTCACGTGTACCTGTCTGGCGTTCTGAGATGACGTTTGACCAACCTTCAGCACAAACTTAATGTTTACTGTTTACGAAAACTTTCAAAACATCGTACGTCTGAGAAATTTATACGCTGTTAATTAACCCTACAGAGCAGGCGACTGCAGCGACAGCAGTAATGACTGCAGCAGCTGCATGGTCAGTACGAACTTACGACGCATCCACAGACAGAAATACAGACAGACAAATAAATAACGACGAAGAGAGATGAAAGAAAGACGACACATACATTACTTCTACCCCGACTGCGTTACGCAATGCCTAAGAAAAGGCTAAACAACCAAAAGAGTAGGTGTCAAACGTATGTTTTTTTAGGGCCAGAATGTCGCAAAATCGACGGCGGATGGGGTTTCGTCTAAGACTCATTTTAAGAACGTACGGCTCTACCCATATCCTTTAATTTGGGAAAAGCCACCCCCACCAAAAAAACGGGAAACGGAAGTAGGCCCCCTAGTGGTAGATTGGATTACATTAATTTCAAAGGACGCTGCCATTTTACTTGGTCTTCCGTCTAGAAGACTTCCGGACCGCTGTCATCGGCAAGCTGCACGCGGTGGCCGTGCGGCCGGCGGCTCTGGTTAGTGACGAAAAGCGCATTAGAGGCGTGTACGCGAAATGCGCTATACAAATTGACACCTTTTTTTACCGTTTTAGGCCTATGGACAGTTTGTAAGCGCCATTGCCTATTCTGTCTTTTGGAACATGTTCTTTAATATATCGTGCACTGCCGTATAAGTATATACACGTAGCAGCAGGATATTTCTATGGCGCACAAAACGACTGCTTATTGCATGAAACTCATAATATTTCGGTGCGTCGTTCACCGTTAAGTCTAAATTATGTTCGCATAGCTTCATGCCCCCAATCGCAGCCTGGCGACGCCACCGCTGAGAACTTGAGAAGAGAACTTACGAGCGACTTGTGGACAAGAGTTGGCAGTGAGATGCGGCGCGCCGCGGTGTGACTGGAGTAGTTGTTCGTAGCTGACGCGCTGGCTCGTCGACGCTTCATCTCCGACGATCCAGACGTTCTATTCGCCGCGCCGCCAGCAGCTGGACTGTCCTGCATCGCCACTGCACTGGATGTTCCACTGCCGCTGCTGTTGTCTGCCACGCTCTGACTTGGCGATCTCTCACTGTACCGTCTGTCCTGTATCGAGGACGCTTCACTGCCGCTGTCTGTGCTTAGCGACCTCTCGATGTACCGTGCCGTTAGGACCCCCGCCAATCCGCCGGCGTAGACGAACAGTGGTCTCAGCGAACACGGAACGGCGTCGTCTAGTAGTGTATCGGTGAGATAGCGCGCTGTGCTGATCAGTCCGACCACGAGCGCTCCGTCCACGACATCCAGTGACGACAGAACGCAGACCACACTGGCGCCCGTCAGCACGCCCACCGTCAGCAGAGTGTGTGGGACCGCCGCCGTGGCAGAGTCGTGGTGGTGGTTGACGTCACCGGCAGACCTCAGGGCGTGTCGGAGAGCCAGTTCAACCCCGCAGCACGTCGCGAAAAGCGAGCAGACGGACGTGTTGGACCACAAGCGGCGCAGTCGCAGCGCCAGGGCGCAGAAGCCGCACGACACGCTGAACACGGTGACGGCGACTGCACAGGCGCGGTGAACCGTTGGACCTGCGTCACGCACCGCCAGCTGACAGCCGACCACGACCACGGCGCCCGCCAGCGCCGCATGAACTCTGAAACCACCTCCTCCTTCACCGCTTCCAGACCGCAGTCGCTCCATCACCCAGTCAATCAGTCCAATCGCAGCGCCCGCTGGTCCAGGCTTCGTGTTGTTCTCGGGTGTCGCCTCGGGGTCGACAGCGAACGTGACGGAAGCACCGGTCCGCGTCGACGACGATGTTGACGATATGCAGTTATGTAGGGCAGAGCGGTTGCGAAGGACACTGGGAGGAGCCGCCATGTTTCACTCAAACAAAACGACACGACAACAATCGCCAGTCGTCGTCCCCACAATATGCCGCTGTCTCCATGAAAGCGATTGAGACAGGCCAGCACACTGCACACGGTGCGGTGTGTTGTGTACGCAGCGCTCACGGCAACTAGGGCATGCGGCTGCTGCTCCTCGCGATTTTTTGTGCTATTTGTTCGGCTCCATTCGCTAGACGCCGCCGCGGCTTACGGGCTAAAGGTCAACAGCTGATCGCAGGATGCGCTTAAAAAATTAACAAGAGGGGGCGCTAAAATGCAGGACCGGAAAATGCAGGACTGGAACATGTTGGACAAAAGTGCAGGGCTGGAAATTGCAAGACTAGAGAATGACAGACTTGAAAACGGCTTAGTAGCCTACTGTTTTGAAGATATAGGTTTATTGCGAGAACTGCGTTGCCGGTAACACGTTGGAGAGCAGTTTGACCCTATTGAAACGTGCTTACTTCTAGACTGTAATGAACGATATCCAGTGTGAAACAGCATGTGATAAATGGGTGGAGACAAAGTAGGCCTATGTCACGCTCGATTGGAGTGACAATATAACACTCCAAGAGAAATTGGCCTATGGCCTAGGTCATGAATGAACGAGCGGTATATAGAGAGGCATAGGCAGGTGTCGAATAATCTGACAGATCTACTTAATTTTTACGCGCGAGAGCTAGCATAGCTATTGTAGCTATAGCGCGTATTTGCTGGTAATTCTGTCTTGGTGTCTTGTGTCTGTCACGTCCCGGTACCGTTCCAAGCCCAGGTAAGACAGAGACTTCGGGTTTTTACCATATGATAGCCTAGAGTCTAGTATTTTGTGACAAAATTTCATGCCGCTGAGTGAAGGGGAACCCTACGAATGAGGGGGAGGAAGAGGGGCACCTAGCTTAAAAAGGCGTTATTCTACCATTATTGGCTCCTTTAATGTGAAAATGGTTGCAGATAGGCACAGACATGCTGCTTATCATAACAAGTACTGGCGACGAGCTTTTTATGATTGTCAACATTGATGACCTTGATTGACCTTGAACCCTAAAAATAGGGGTTTTAGTTATTTTTTTTGCGATTTTTGGCTGCAAAAGCTTGAATTGCGACGAAATGGATAGCGATCAGACCAAAATTACAATGTGTACATGCGAACAGAAACTGCTATAGGCTCTCGCGCGTCTCCTAAGCATTAGCTCAGATTTTTTGTAATGTATGTAAGATGGAAAAAAGTGCTTACTGCACGATTCCAAACAAGAAATCTGAGCTAATGCTCATGAGACGCGCGAGAGCCTATAGCAGTTACTGTACGCAAGTAATCTTAGTCTATCTCCATACATTTCGTCGCAATTCACTCTTTTGCAGCCAAAAATTGCCAAAAAATCACTTAAAATCAATATTTTTAGGGTTCAAGGTCATTTAAGGTCATCGATGTTGACATTTCTAAAAAGCTCGTCGTCAGTGCTTGTTATGATAAGCAGCATGTCTGTGCCTATCTGCAACCATTTACACGCAAGACAAGCAGTTATAGCAGTTTCTGTTCGCAAGTAATCTGCTACAACAGCGGATAAATAACCACTTTTTTGAGGGGTAACCCTCTTTGACACCCGCGTGCTCAGGCCTCTTTGAATATGGAAGGTCCGGACTTGGACCGCTAATATCTGCATTCCATGCTGAAAATTTTATATGCAGGTTGTCTTGTTCTATCTCCAGCCATTTCGGCGCAATTTACCCTTGAACTGCGTGTCGCAGCCCAAAATCGCGAAAAATTTACTAAACCCCCTATTTTATGGGTTCAAGGTCATTCAAGGTCATCGATGTTGACATTTCTAAGAAGCTCGTCGCCAGTGCTTGTTATGATAAGCAGCATAACTGTGCCTATTTGCAACCATTTTCACGTTGAAAAGCCAATGGCGGCAGAATAACGCCTTTTTAAGGGGTACCCCTGTTTCGCCCTCTCGTTCGGGGGACCCCCTTTACCCAGCGGCATGAAATTTTATCGCGAAAACTAGAGACTTTAAGCTATCATATGGTGAAAACGCGATGTCTCTATCTTGCCTGGTCTTGAAACGGTAAAGGGTTGTGACGGACGGACAGACGGACGGACAGACAGGCAGAATTACCGTAGCTATTACGCGCTATAGCTAGCTAGCTATGCTATCTCTCGCGCGTAAAAATCGCGGTTATATAGGCCCCTAATTATGTACCGTAGGCCACGTGTCCGAGGATAAGCTGCATAGAAAAGTGAAGAAAAGAGGAACCCTGATATACCTCAAGTGTTACTACGAACATTTTATTCATTATGACATTGGCTATTTGTAAGTTATAGGCTTCATAAAAATATTGGCAAAATGTGCTGTAAAGCTTTAGCAACTATAGCATAGGCTTAGTTAGTTTATATCAACAGTAGATCTATCGAGATGGGATAAAAACTTATTAGTAGCTTATAGACGTATACCCACTGAATAAAATACCGTTTTGGACCTAGAGTAAGCCTCATAAGGACATAGACTAATTCGTTACATTGTTGTGCCTTATTAGTGCATCTGATTAATTTTATTCTGTCACGCATTGCTACTCCGTCAAATTCCAGCCCTGCACTTTCGTCCGACATTTTCCAGTGTTGCATTTTCCACCCCCGTGATTTCTTCGGTTCGTCATTTTCCAGTTCTGGATTTTCAAGCGACCCAACAAGAGGAGAGGCAAGCTTATCGCTGCAACTAGAACCCGCGTCATGCAGAAAATTAAAATAGTCAGTCCGTCGGCCGATCCGAAATATTCTGCGAATAACGAACCGCAAGCTGACGCTCCTTACTGCAGCGTATCCGCTTATGTAGCACTTTAGTCGACTGTACTTACGTAACGGTCGAGTTTATGGTACGAGTTGTCGTCTGTCTGTCTGTCTGTCTGTCTGTCCGTCGTCTGTCACAAATGTATTGTGACTCCAATTTCTGGCTATGCCTATATAAGAGTAGGGAACGTTTACACTAGGCTATAAACCTTGGAACAAGTTGGAAGATTTTTTGGGAAATAAGGGGGAAATGAAATATTACTATTATTTAGCATTTTTGATATATATAGGCTTACGCTATCTTACAAGGAGAAGTGTTATGTGACGCTTAGAATGCACCGAATCCGTTTTTCGCCAGGGCTCCGCCCCGAACCCAACTGGGGGAGCTCACGACGCTCCCCCAGACCCCTAGTCGGCTGGCGAGTGAGATACCCCCTCCCCATTCCCAC
>Ga0209671_1002745_pt1 | contig 16427 bp, 7 predicted proteins | sample WorMetHERISLAND2_2_FD_187401 | JGI IMG/M metagenome (GOLD analysis project Ga0209671, IMG submission 187401) | Marine gutless worms symbiont microbial communities from Max Planck institute for Marine Microbiology, Germany - Olavius geniculatus... | ecosystem: Host-associated > Annelida >...
CGATACTGCAGCTGTCAAGTGGGCCAGTGTACAAGTGTCATAGTGGGCCAACACTTCAAGCAGTTTTACTGTAGGCAGTTGAAAAATGGACAACTGAATGAAATGTCAGCCACAGTGTCAGAAATGTAAACAAAATGTGTTTTTACGCGTTATGTTAATTACGTTAATTAAGCAATCATGTCGCACTGAATAAAAAAGTGATATTTTGTTTGTTCTATTTTCCCCAAGTAGTGTAGAAACAGATGTTGAGTGAGATGGGAAATTACATTGTCAGTTGACAACAAGTTGTCTCAGGAATATTCGTACCAAAAATTATTAAAATCCGATAATTCTTCTTCACGTTATAGTCGAAAATGTCGGGGATGTTATTTTGGGACACAGTGTAGTAACCCTTGGCCCCAAAACCTCTTATGTCTCAGTTTCCGATATATGGCCAGTTTTCCGTTGAAAAAAGCACATTTTCCTACCGCTCTCCATTAAACCCCAGTTTTGAAAATGTTTCCGTTGCACTACGTCCCCCCCCAAAAAAAAATTGAAAGCAGAGAGCCTCGACAAAGGGCTAATTATTCGAGTAAAACATTTACCCGTCAGAGCCACAGCACATCCGTTACAGACAGACAGACGACAGACGTCAAACGACAATCGTGCTAAGACGCCTTTATGTTACAGCGTAGCTGTAGCGCGTCGATTAACCCTATATAATACATATATGATAATGGGGGCCAGCAGGCCCGTCGAGAGGGTAGGGTAAGGGGTCAGCTACTCCGGGCCCCGCGACGTTTGGGGGCTCCGCCGTCGGCCAGAAATATAAAGTACACCAGAATTTACCGATTTGAAAAGAAAAACTCGAAAAAAAATTCTCCCCAGAGGTGCCCCGTGAAAATGTTTGGGGTTCCCGCAAGGATGTTTCCCCGGGCCCCGTTGTGGCTCTCGACGGGCCTGGAGGAGGCTAGGCCTATAATCTGCAGACCGACGGACCAGCCAGACCGACCATAACGGGTATATTTTGCGGACCAAACCGGCGGACTTAGTCCACAAGGTACCAATAGGCCTATATCCTTTGGTCGGTCCGCGGTCGCCGGTCGGCTGGTCCGTCGGTCCGCAGATTACCCGTGGCCGATGGGCGAGGTCTTTTTGTCGTAAGTCAGTTCAAGATTAAAGTCATAGACCAAAAGACCAAAGTCAAGACCGAATTTGACCTCATGACATCTATAACTAATGTATTCGAGCGTAACATTTACTCTGTGTCTATTGTGTACAGTAAACAAGAAATCCAGCTGTCGCTTTGGGAAAGGCCGACCGTAAAGCCCATAGTCTCCGGAACCGCTGCCGTACGTTTGCTGCCGCGCCGTCGTCGTTAACTTAAGGCCTCGTACCGCAACCAACCAAGTTATAGCGGTCCCAGTTAGACTACACGCCGCCGACGCCGACGCCGCCTAGCGGTTTCAGCGGTTTAGCAAAAAATGAAATCAAACAATGTATGCAAGCATGCAGAGACGAAAGCGCACCGTGTGCCTTAGTCAGTGGTCACTGGTCAGTTCTGCAGTGTACTGCTAACGTGACTGCATGGTAAAACGTAACAAAACGTTATAGTTATGTCGTTACGAATCACCTGAAGGTTGTTGCTTTTAGGTCTCAAAAAGTATAGGCTACCAGTGACACTGTGACAGACATCTTAGCGTTTAAATCGCTAAGCCAGCCGTTAAGGTTTCAGATTAGCTGTTATTAAGATGGCTTGGTGGCTCAGCGGTTACGGCGTTGGATGCGAGACCGAAAGGTCCACGGTTCAATTCCCAGCCGATGCACTACCGGGTAAGAACTGTGGGCAAGTTGTTCACACCTATCTGCCTGTGTAGGTGCAAGTGTCTAGTAGTTAGTGTCGACTTGTAACTTTCAGGTTGTGGTTCGATTCTCACTGCCGTCATTTGCAAGCAACCTTGAGCAAGTTGCTAACCTGCTGTGTGCTCAAGCCAACTCAGCCTCCTATGCCCTTTCATGAGATGAGAAATGAGTAGTAGCTTACAGGCTACGGGATAAAGGCCTAGTGTGGTTGACTGGGGAGGTGGTATGTCTGCTAGCTGCAAGCCGCGGGTCCAATTGTTGGCTTAGGCGGGCAATGGATGGCCGCATAGTGCGCTGCGGTATCATTAGCTCATGCCAATCAGCCACTTCCAATGTTGTAAAGCGCTTCTGGTCTTGAGTCTGTCTCATGTAAGAAGCACTATAGAATTTACCTTTTAAAAAATCTTTTTAGCAAACCGTTCCGGGGACTAGTAGGCCTACGCCTGTCCGAAAGCCAGCGTCCGTATAGGCCTCCTATACTGCGTCAATGATCGTATTTTTTACTTTGCTTAAGAATAGGCCCAACTGTTAGCTAGGTAAATGGGCCTACTGTTGTATGTTTTACCTTTAGGCCAATCTGTTACAGGTACCTGGCCGCATACCCTAGAAGATGGCAACGATAATTAAGCACTCAGTGTCCAGGCACGAGCTGGTGATTCACACTCTAGGCCCGGTGGCGGCGCCAGGTTTATGTGCGTAGGGAAGACAACTGCCAAGGACAGGCCCGTCAAGAGCCATAGCAAGGCCCGGAGACAAATTCTCTCGGGGCCTCTCCGGAGACCAAATTTTGGAATTTTTGGTTTATAATGGCACATTTTGGTGTAGGCCTAGGCCTACTTTATATTTTTCAGCGTTGGCGGTGCCCCCAAACGTCGCGGGGCCTGGGATAACTTACCTCCATACTTCCCTCTTGACGGGCCTGGCCAAGGGACTCAAAAAGGTGCCAATAATACGTGTATCACTGGGGAGGACTTTTGATTTTTCGCGCTTGCGACACAAATATGCATAGGTGGTCGTAAGTACGTAAGCAAGTAAATCTTAATTTTAATGCATAAAACGAACGCAAATGCATGAAATAAACTATAAATATCCACTTACCTACATAAATTTAAATAGACATGTGTGGGTTTATGTACATTTTAATACAAGAAGTATATGATGCCACTTTGGAGAACTTGATTCGAAGCGGACGAATCGAAATGTTATTCCGTAGTGCACTGTCAAACTAAAATGGGGGATGTGCGTTCAAACAAAAGGCCGGGGCTAAACTACTAAAGAAAAGCCCCTGCAGTGCAGAAATAGGCTAGGCGCATTCAGCCACTAGAATAAAATCCCGTTAGAACGACAATCCAAACCTAAGCATAACACTAACTGCAATCCTAACCCTCCTACTCTAGGCCCTAACCATAATCCATAATTCTAACCCTAACAGCTTTCGTCGTAAGGGGCCGACCTCGACCCGGATTTTCCTTCGGCTGCGCCACTGTGACTTACCATTTTTGTCTAATCGCTGTAGGTCGCCATGTGGCTGGCTGTCAGTAACTTGGTGAAATAATTACTGGGAGGAAGATAAACCTGCCGAAGTAAATCGTACAGGTTCACACACATACAGACAGACTGAATCGTGTAGATAAAAGCCGGCCTGTTGTTGTCAGGAATGAATAGGCGAGGACTGCATGGGTCGGCTGGGTGGGGACGTCGCGTCTCGACCGGAACTTCAAGACTGAGACTCTCATACAAGTTCCAGATGTTCTCAGCGGCCGTCGGTCGACGCATTGTGAGATCCCTCGCCGATTCATCACTGCAGTCACGTGGTAACCTATAGCGCGCCACCGGAAGCGCCAAAAACCGCAAATATGTCCGCCCAGCCCGACTGCGGCGAAGCTCGACCGCTCGGCGGCAGCGGCCAGCAGCGGTGAGCAACCCCCGACCACTAGCGGCCAGATCGGGGGCCTAGCATAAAGACAGAAACGGGTTTAGTTGCACACTAACTGTATAGAATAGGCTACGTGCATAGTCGGTTTCGTGACGAGTTGCCATGCTGACGCGGAAAGTGGACAATAGAAGGGCGTAAAGATATTCATTATGTGATAAAGATGAAGACGAATTGTTCGAACAGCTGTTGTAATGTGCAGGGGACTCGTTCTCTCTCTCTCTCATGGCGACATGCTTACACGGACAGATTTCGCCAATGAGGAGATTTGCATCAATCTATCCATTCGTTTCATTTCAGACACAACATCTGTAGACTACATTAAAGCATGCAGACTTGCTGTAAAATTAAAACGCTTATCTAATAATTAGCCTACTAACTCGCTATAACGAGATCGTTAAAGGAACGTAGTAAGTACTATCCGCCTGTATCCACAGTATCATACAGAAAAAACGCACAAAAACCCACGTACCTTGGTTTTTGTATATATGACCTTGAGCTTTAACAGGGTTATACAGTCTGGTCCAAAAATGTCCCAATTTCTTTTTGTCAGAACTTCGTCAAATCTTCATCAAATTTGCTAATTTTTGGCATGGCCAAGACGATAAAATTATGTGAGATACACTCATATTTCACCTCACCTAATTTATGTCAACGCACTACCGTGTAAAACACAGATGCTCCAAATTGTTACATTACGCGGTGATTATCAGTATCAGATTGCTTTCCTTTTCATCATCAATTCGACAAAAGGCGCCACGTGGTTTAATAATTTTGTGGTGTCAAATATTTTGCGCTAAAAATATTGCACAACAAAATAGCCAACTGATGAACTCAAAACACGTCTAATCCATGAACAAGTGCTGTGTAGTTTGATCAGTTGATCGTTAATGCCGCTACCAGCCGCAGTGTCACGTCTAATTAGCCATTGTGTACACTTTGGGCATAAATTCTGATAATTTGGAATTCAGTTGTTACACAAAATTAAATATAATTCTGCTACATATATCACATTTTAGTTTATTGTGTGCTTAATTAAGTCGTTAGAACTTTTACGGGCATAACAACTCAACATTACCGGGGGTATGCAACAATTTGGAGCATCTGCGTTTTACACGGTAGTGCGTTGACATAAATCAGGTGAGGTGGACATTGAGTGCATCTCACATAATCCTATCGCCTTGGCCATCTGTGTGCCAAAAATTATCAAATTTGGTGGAGATTTGATAAAGTTCTGACAAAAACAATTTGGGACATTTTTCGACCACCCTGTAAAGTTTGCCGAGGTAGGCCTACATGATGATGCAAAATTTGATCAAGCTAAATGTAGCGGTTCATCATGGTAACAAAGAAAAAGAGAAACAGACAAAAACTTAGCAACGATGCTGAAAACAATACTGTCGTCGCTCCGGCGGACAGTATTAAAACTAAGCTTACCAGAGACTGTCCCTACTTTAAAACATTGACACTATAAAATTGTTAAATATGACTGCCTACACCAATATGCACTGCTCCAACACAGACATTAAGAACGAGGGTGGTCCATAAACATAGCCTAACGTAAAGAAGCGTTTAGTTAAAGTCGGGCAACTAGGTGAGTGAGATGTTCACTCATCATTTTATTGCAAACAATAATTTTGGAAATCGGTTAATATTTTGCTCACTTTTTGAGCCACAACGCTTAAAAGAAATTTGAGCTAATGCTCACGAGACGCGCGAAAGCCTATAGGCCTAGCAGTTCCTGTTAGTGTTCGCAAATCGCTTTAGTCTACCTCAGCCTTTTCGTCGCAATTCACTTTTGAAGTGCGCGGCGCAGGTGAAGATTGCAAGAACAAACAATAAAACACCTCATTTTGGGAGGGTCTTTGAAAGTCATCCATGTTGATACAACTAAAAAGCTCGTCACTAGTACTTGTTGTGATAGGGATTGCCCATGCCTATCTGCAACCGTTTTCACGCTAGATTGGCCAACGACGGTAAAATAACGACTTTTAGGGGGTACCGCTTTTTACGCGCGAAAGCAGAATGCTTCGCGCGTCTTTGCCATCGTCTGGGCGTCCGTCTGTCCGTCCGTCCGTCTGTCCGTCTGATTGTCACACTCGTGATCTGTATCAAAACGGTGCAAGCTAGGATCACGAAATCTTCACTTTGTGCTGCCCCAAGGTCTCTAGTTTATCGTGACAAAATTTCGTGCCACTGGGTGCAGGGGTTCCCTTCGAACGAGGGCGTCAAAGAGGGGTACCCCCTTAAAAAGGCGTCATTTTGCCGTTATTGGCTCAAATAATGTGAAAACGGTTGCAGATAGGTACAGACATGCTGCTTATCATAACAAGCACTGGTGACAGGCTTTTTGGATTTATCAACATCGATGACTTTGAGCGACCTTGAACCCCTCAGAAAGAGGTTTTTAGTGAATTTTTCGCAATTTTCGGATGCAGCGCACATTTCAACACTGAATTGCGACGAAATGGCTGGAGATAGACTAAGACAACCTGCATATGAAATTTTCAGCATGGAATGTAGATTTTAACAGTTCAAGTCCAGACGCTCTAGATTTAAGCAGGCCTGCACACGTGGGTGTCAACGAGAGGTACCTTTGTAAAAAGTGGTTATTTATACTCTGTTGGCTTGTCTAGCGTGTAAATGGTTGCAGATAGGCACAGCCATGTTGTTTATCATAACAACCACTGATGAGGAGCTTCTTACGAATGTCAACATCGATAACCTTGAATGACCTTGAACCCTAAAAATATTGATTTAACGTAATTTTTTGGCGATTTTTGGCTGCAAAAGAGTGAATTACGACAAAATGGATGGAGATAGACTAAGATTACCTGCGAACAGGAACTGCTATAGGCTTTCGCGCGTTTCGTGAGCTTTGCTCAAATTTCTTGTTGTTTCCCTCGTGTGCAGGTTTCCTTGAACCTAGAAGGTCGAAACTTGAACCGTTGAAATCTACGTTCAATGCTGAAAATTTCGTATGCAGCTTTTGTCGTGGTCTATCTGTAGCGATTTTGGCGCAATTCGCTGTTGAAATGTGTCTCGTAGCCCAAAATCGCCAAAAATACATAATACCCCTATTTTGATGTTTAAGGTCATTTAAGGTTATTGCTCTCGGTGCCAATCGAAAGCCTGTGTACGACTTTTTATTAGTGATTAATAGTAACCTAGGCCCTATAGGCCCTATTCTGAGATAAAGCGAATTTTTGGCCAAAAATCGCAAATTTTCCTTACCCCCTCTTATTTAGCGCCCTTGATCGGATGACCCCTTTCGAAACGAAGTACCAGAAGTCGGCAGTCCAAACTCAGGCAGTTCTTTCAGCAAAGTCTAAAACGAATCAACTTCGCGAAACTTGTAACCGAATTGCGTCGTTAAAGCAGCATCTATCATAAGATCTTAAATGAGATATTTTATTCTCTAAAACCTCGACTGTCACACCACTGTGGACCCCCTCGGACACTTTTACGTAATTCGTAATTCGACGTGCGTTCTTTAATTATCGTGCGGAGCACACGTATAGGCCTGGTCTAAGCTACATCGTATAGCAGAGACGTCTAATCTAAACGGTCAGCGAGACCACCCACCGTCTGCAAAAAGCCGATCTCGGCGGGTAGCCGGCAAGCCGTGTATTGTCGACACCCGACGTCGGCCGGAGCGGCGAGCGCGCATGCGCCGTGGCGAATCAATCGTCATCGGTCAATGAAAGAAGCGGATGTGTTGTCGGGACAGTATGGGTCAGGTGCCCGGCCAACTCCACTCCTCCGAGGACTCCATGCAGTGACAGTCAGACCGACGTCGGCCGACCACCGCACCACGTGTGACCAGCCGAGGCCTCTCCGTCTTAGTAAATTCGGCCAATTTTCCGCCTGCGCGGCGGCCGAAATTACTGGATTAAAATACTGCGGAAATAGCGGCGTACAATGGGGTTTCACGTGAGCGGACGGCGTTTCTTATTGAAGTAAGCTTATACGCGATAATTACTACAGTTAATTATTACCAACTAATGCAAGTGCAATAATTATCGAGTATACGGCGCGGTTTAAAATACATCTGCGCGAGCTGTGGCCTTTAAAGACTGTGTTGTGGTGCTAAAAATGCTAAAATCTTGACACTTTTGACAGTACTGGCTTGTCGCTGCATCATGAACGACCTTGGTATATAGCCCCGCGATACAACACAATACGATACAAAAGAAATTACGCTCAAAAACTGATAAATGACCGGCATCAGGACAGCTTAATTGATTGTTACATAAAGTCTCAATATTATTTTTGTTACTGGCTATATAGTGATTAACTTATAATATTTGACACGATATTTTTCCTGTAATATAGTAAAATTTTCATTTTATGTTAAAATGCTCAATGCTTAAATGTGTGAAGTTCGAAATATATTTCAGATACATTTAGTAAGCCTATTTTACGCGCTAATTTGTCCGCCATGGATTATAGAAAAGCAAAACGGGCAATGGCAGTACACCTACTGGAGCCCAACATGTGAAATATAGGCCTAAAACTAATACTCGTAAATAAGAATGATCCTTAATTTTTTCATAAAGGTCCATATGCCTACGTTAAAAAGCACAATAAACAATAAAACCAGACGAATAATAATAAAAATGTTTCATTTTTAGAGATTCGTTGACAATTTTTTCCAGAGCTCAAAAAATTTCGATGGCGTTAATCGCGCTATTCATTATTTTAATCGGGCGTTAATGGCAGTGTTAACTTTTAACGCGTGTCTGATGGTTTCTGTCGCAGGCCGGCACCGGCTCTGCGTGCGTGAATACGCATGCTTGCGTACACGCGATTGTTCACATGATCGATCTTCGATTTTTTTCCCGGTGTGCACGTGTACGTAGAAGTGCAACAGTTGCGGAACTGTTTCTTTGTGCGTCGGCAAGATGCAGTGTGTCCTGCGCCAACTGGTAAGCCACGCGACCATCTCGCTGCATTCGACGTGCCGCTTCTGTGAGGTTGGTTCTTGGCGTCATGCAATTGTGACGCTGCTTCCGCACTTTTGTAGCCTGAGTACCGGCTGAACAATAGTCTATACTTCATGTTCTTTCCATTTACAAGTTTTTTCACGTTTTTTTGTGCTATATTGACCATGATGCAACGTTTAACAGCACTACGTAGGGAGTCAATGAGTGCACTTGAACTATTGATGCACTTACGCGACGCCTGCATCTTGGTCTGTAGATGACTGAAGTTAGCCCGCGCTCCCATGAGCAGAGAACAAGTTATGGAATACCATGTCGTTAATATCGACACTGCTGGCTGTTTTTTCACACATCAAAGCAATCGTTAGAATGATTATATCGTCAGAATCGCGCTGCAAACCTCAGTTTTCGCACATGAGCCTTGTGAAGATATTCACGACCTTTTCACCCCAAGTTCTGTTTTTGCCCGACACCCACTAAAGACTCAGCACAGTGGCGGATCTAAGCTTCAGCCAAGGGGGGCAGAATATCCCCCTTGCCCTTCTCCCTCCTCTCTCCCTTTTCTTGCCCCTCCTTTTTCCTTCCCTCCCTTTGTCCTTTTCTTTTTCCTTTTCTTTTCCCTTAGAAGTAGGACCCCTTGAATCCAGATAGGGGGACTGGGGGAGGGCTGTGAGCTCCCCCAGCGGAATCTGGGGTGGAGCCCCAGCCGAAATTGAATTTGGTGCATTTTAGCCTTAAAATATAATGTCTGGTGGCAATAATATTAATAATTTTCCTGATACACGAACTTTTTAAATTAGAAGTTCGGCAGAGCATATAAAGTGTTTACTTATGCATAGAAGCTTAAGGGGGCGGCCGCACGTCCGCCCCCCATTGCATGGATCCGCCACTGACTCAGCAATTTTTTTCTGCAGGGCTTATACGTGCATAAAACTATAATGATAAGCATCGTACAGGCGGTCGCTTGCACAACAGTCGCTTGTGACTTGACCGGTAGCAGTATTTATTGTTTGCCACGGCCAGCATATGCACTGTGCGCATTGTTGCGAGATTTTAAAACTTAAGCAACTTTTTGCACAGCAACATTTTCAGAATCCATTTTCATTTTCAACTGATATAAACAAACACACTTAGGTAATGCAAAAGTGTATTTTATTTTATAATGAAAGTTCGTGTAGCTAGATAATAAGCCGAAATTTGCCCATATAAACGCCATTTACGGCCATTTAAAATATCGTTCAACGGCGCCGTTCTTAACATTTGCTTTATTTTTTTGTACGCTGTGAACTACAGTTTTGATTATATAGTCTAGTTGGTAAAATTTATGGCAGAAATTGGTATCTCAGAGTTTGGAGGTGACTAATCTTTCAGGCTCCAGCGACTGGCATGGACACGTTGTAAAAATCTATCATTGTATAAGCCTAAACGCGTAAAAAGAATTCACATGTGTTAAGGCACAGTGGGCATCATTTTTGCGCACGAATGACGCATTATGCAGCATAGGCGGCGTTCCTTGCCTGTTCACAAAATCCACGAACCACCTCACATAACAGAAGGCGGCGATAAACGAGAGGTGGTTCACGTTATCTTTTGTTTTGGTGTAGTTAGATAACGCAAGAACAATGAACAGCAAAATGCACAGACAGCAGCTTGAGAACGCACGACACGGTGCATGGACGCCGAGGCGTGACGTGAGTCGGTCCGTGTCAGCGATTAGCATGCTCGTCGTCACAGCGTTGTGGCAGATATGACACCAATTGACTCGCCAGATGTTCGCGTCTCTGCAACTGTTCTCCACATTCTATCATATTAACAGTAGGCCTAGGCCCCATTGCTTGCCATGGAGTCGCGGATAAAATGCCCAGGAACATTGCAGATTGGATGCAAATGTTGTTCGGAAAAAGTGTCCTATACAATTTGATAAAAATGTCTGTACCTCAATAAATCCAATATCATAATTTTTTGTACAAACCATCCTGACGTTTTATTTTACTGAAGCAATACAATAGGCCCATTTGTCTTCAAAATTTGTGCATCACCTGCTAGCTGTTGCTGACGTTATTATGTCGTCATCGACAATGCAGCTTTAGGAAGAAGGGAGCAACTGATTAAATTCTTTCTTCTCTTTATGGGGCTTCATAAACGTTGCCGCTGTCACGAGTGGCCGCTATGCTGCTCTACCCTGCGCGCGTAGCTGTGCCGTCGCCAAGCCATGATTGAGTGGTCGCAGGTCAGCATCTACAGTAATTCTAAACCACGAAAACAGGACAGTCGTTAGAAGATAACAGGATGTAGAAACTTGGTGTACTGGAAAAGTAAAATAAACCACTTTTAGCTAAGTTTAGTTGATCGGTGTGCCGTGCTATCATTGACGACGGCGCTGCAGTGCGTGAACGTCATTGTGCAGCAGCTGCCGTACGTTAGTCGTTGGCGTCGTCTCCGCAGCACGCGCTAATGCCACGGCGATGCCAAGCCGCCCACTGCACTAATGACGACAAATAGCAGAGCGACGTCGACTGCGTTGTCGCAGCCAATCGCTGGCCACTCCGTCCAACGCCGACAATACAACTCTTTGCTGGCATTACGGCACAATAATCAGCAGCCGCCTGTCTTAACCCGTGGCAGGCATTCACACATGCTTATTAACTGTACGTACGTACGCAGATTTGTCAACATTACGCCGTGTAGCGAGACAGAAAGCTCAGTAAACATTACAAATCGATTGAGGATAGACCTATAGATCTTGTCTCGATTGATAGTCACTAAAAGCGTGTAACGCGCAGCGGAAAAATGGAGCTGCAGCGATCGATGCTGCAGGACAGACATAACGGTGACGCTGCATCATCAACTACGTCATCGTCTACGTCACATCATCATCATCAGCAGCAGCAGCAGGAGAAGATGACGTCACACGAGGCGAGTGGCGCAGACGCTGCCCAGCCAGGTGCGACCATGCTACCGAGTCGAGTGTCTTCAGCAGCTGCAGACATGAGGACGCGGCGCAATGATATCAGCCATCCCGTCAAACTGCGACGTCGTGCCAGAGGTAGGCCTACGTTAAGGCGCAATGAACGCATATACTGCATGTACTGTATAGGCAATAGGCATGTATAAAAACCGACAAATTGACCAAATGCTTTTCTCGTATATAAGCCATGAAAAGAGCATGAAGGTATGTTTTTGTGTAACAAGTTTTATATATTATGATTGGCTATTATCATGGATATGCTAGCTGTTGGAACACACACAGCCAAACCTGTCCTGTAGTTTTTCTCTGCTTACAATATCTAAATAATTAAGCCCACCTATTGTTTTTAAGCTAATAAGATTAAGACGGGTCTATATTTTCATACCGGTAGTGTAAATATGAAATATTTGCATGACGCTAGATCTTATCTGCATTAAATTAATTTCTCGTTGTGCGTGGATAATTTATTTGCTAAGTTTGTTTTAATTTTCGGTATTTGTTTAAATTCTAAGTTTCCTTCTCAGATAACTCGGACAGGCTGTGTAAGATATTTTACGAGGTGCCAACCGGTCTAAAGCAAACCGTCCTACTCCCTGCAACATGCAAAATTCCGGAAAATAATAAACAAACGAAATTGTTAAGTTAAAGCTTGTTTTAACTATATTGTTACTACGCAACAACATTTTGGGGGTCAGGGTTTCATGGTTATTTGTTATTCTATCAACATTGGCTTATTTCAGCAATACATTGCGATATTTGTTTGTTATGATGCACTACTGAAACGTAGAGCACCCACTTAGTGCAACATGGTCCAGACAGACAGACGAACAGACGCCCATCATGAAAGTAGGTTCGTAGCCAACAATAAATTTAAAATAATAATCATTAACGATGCACTCGTACGTATATGAGCGCTGCATGGGGAACTTCTATGCGGTCGATCATAAATCTAGGGTCTAGGCCCATACTCTATATGTGTGTTAATGTTGGGGTTTTCTGGTGCAATATGCAGTCTTGTTGAAAGGGTTTATTTCATGCAATTCAGGGTGCACAGGGAGGATATAGGAATAATACAATGGGTGGCGGTGTTAAGCCTTCGTGTTGAACGGCAGTGTCTTTACAATGGCGATGATGACTCGGTTCGGCGAAAGCGTCGCCGTTAACGTCGTCGTCTGGTGTGGAACCATCAATCAATCCGCATGTCGCAACAATTAAACTTTACGTGAAAATCGTGTCGGGACTCGCGTGGCTTGTTGCGGGGCATTTATTCAGTCACGTATGGGCTATCTGTATATACACAGAAAGACTGCGGATAATAATTTCCATTGTATAAATCGATCCGGTGCACCGATTATTAGCGGGGCCTATCATCACATGTATATCGGTACTCCGATACCGTGACGATGTCGTTATTGCAAGGAGAGAGCACGGAGTGCGAGGTGTCAAGCGGCATGCCGATACAATGTATCACCATGCATCACTGAAGTTGAACCAGGCCTGTTTGCGGTGGCATGAACTGCACTGCAGTGCTGTCTGTGAAAACTCGGGCAACTTTATAGGCCTAATGATCAGAGTTTCATCCAGCATCATCTTGCAGTCGACAACTTTATATTACAACTTTCCTCCCGCAAACGTTTAACTAGATGATACTCCGACGACCGACGGATACATTGTCTTAATCACCCGCTCACCGCAAAAATTTCCTCAAACGTTTGACCTTGCCGTGACCTTGATGCTGATCCCGCAACCTTGAAAGCCTGTTCCGGTCATCTAGCCTTGGTAACTTGGCGTCGTTGTAAGGGAAGAGAGGCTCACATATTTTGGGCAGTCGAAAAGTCTTCTTGTGGGAAAAATTTTCTTCTAAAAATGCACAATTTGAGACTGAAATCCTCCAATTTTGTTAAATTTAGCGGCAAAATTGAAATTTTGAGCACACACCATCTTCCTGTGTCAGAAATTTACAACTTTCTGTTCCGCCATGCACGACATCGCTGCACGCTTGATGGACTATTATGCCTAGTGCGATTTTATGCAAATCCGTCAACATTTGCACGGGATGCACGTAACGAACTTTTTCACACCCGATTTTATAACGACCTTGAAATTGACTCCTCGACGTTAAATTTTTCTAGAACGTTTAAAAGTCAGCAAAAGAGGCATTTCAGACTAATCTTTACAGGGAAGATTGCAAATTGAAGGTTTTTCCCATCACTAAATTCAATTGCAAACTCTACCGCCGTAAACTGTAATCGTCATCAGCATATCGATCACGCCCACGCTATATCAGAGAGGCATTGATTAACTCATCACGATGACAGACTTGCATCTAAGTCGTTGTGCCGCCACAGCTTACAATGCGTCTCTGTTGTCTTTCATTCAAGCTAACCACAAGTTCGCCGGCGTTCGCCGCGTGCCTGTTGCGCCCCTGTTGGCTATGTACGCACCGATTCACCGACAGCAGCTGCTGCGAGGACGCCCGATCTACTAGCCTACAAACACCTTTTGTCAGAGCACAGTGGTCTACAGCTTCGTCTGCTTTCACTGTGCGCAAAATTATGTTAACTTGCCGACGACAAAAGACCGGCCTGATATTTGCTTCGGCGAAATGCGGCCAATTTTCAAGCGGTTGCGCTTCTCCTTTGCTACTGTTGATGTATGATGTATTTTCAGCTTGACGTTTCAACTGCCAAATTTTTAAGATATAGCCATAAATTATATGTATGTAAGTTTTCGAAAAGGGGATGAGTCGTACGTCCGTGGACTTAAATTTTATTTCGCTGTAGCGTCTTGGAAGAACATGTAAAATAGAAATGTCTTCGTCACAAACGCACATCAGCCCGCCGGCACCGGGCAATACCATCTGGTGAAAATTCGTCAGTTAAAATCAGATTCCTGCACATCCGGGTCCAAGAACCATGGGCGGCGATCCCGGGGGATGAGGGGGGGGCATGTCCCCTTCAATATTTGGGCAGGGGGACAACATACGGGTTGTTCCCCCAAATTTGCCTCAAAACGATCAAGTTTTAGTTTTACGTTTCAACTATGCATTTCAAATCAGGTCAAGGCGACATTTCTGCGTACAACAGGTCAATTTTTTTCTGCTCGCTTCGCTTGCAGATTATTTGTAGCCCCACTTTTACATTTGTAGCACCACCCTTGTTTGTCTTTAGGTGTATGCCTATTTTTTAATCTGTACTAAATGTGGTCAGTTGAATACTCAGAAAAATAGTTGAAAGTGTTGCCACCAGATCTCGTTTTAAGGCTAGGCCCTAATACATGAAATTTGATTTTTGGCTGGGGCTCTGCCCCCAGAACATTGGGAAGCTCCTAACACTCCTCCAGTCCCTATAACTAGAATTTTGGGGTTCTAAAGCCAGCGAAAAAAGGGAAAATGGTAAAAGGAAAGGAAAAAGAGCTAAATAGGCAGGTAAGGATAGGAGAAACAAGAAAAACAAAAACAAAAAGAAAAAAGGAGTAAAGGAGGAGAAAAGGAGAAGAAAAGAAGAAGGGAAGGGAAAAGGGACTTTCTGGATTTGTTTCCCCAGGAAAAAAATTCCTGTAGCTACACCAATGCAAACATGCATGCAATTATACACAAAAAAGTTTAAACTCTTGGGGAACAACGTCCACCAGACCCCTTTTCAGGGCTTTGTCGTTGGACCACACTAGAAAACTTCTGTTTTCCAGACCCCGTTGCTTTACGCCCCTTAACTTAAAATCCTAAGTAGCCCCCAAATTCAGCGCATTCAAGTAATAGCCAAACGCATTCATTTAATCGTAACTTTCGTGTGTTTTACATGTACCTGTACCGTTATTTCTAACTCCGTACTTTAGGCGACTTTCTAAACATTTCCATGCAAAAATGGCCACTAAATCATCTACTCTTTTAATAAAAAGTGCTCAGCTTTTGGGGACTTCGCCCTCAAACCCTTACCAGGGGCTCTGCCCCTGGACCCTGCTGGGGGACTTTAGACCCCTAGTCCGTCCCCCCAGTGTTCTCTGAAAATCGCCGCCCTTGCCAAGAACCGTGGAATGGATCCTTATCTTCATTCAAATTGCCACCGAAATGTAATCGATTATTTTTTTGCTCGGATCAACCAACCCTTCCAAAAATGTAATTTAGGATCAATATCATTTTAGAACCTTTTGAGATATTTGGTTTTCAGCAACGATTAGACAGATTAGATCAGTCTTTTGCCGCTGTCGGAAGATGGCCACGGAACAGTGTTGTCGCCCGCTTGCAAACGGTGCGTCCCAGTTTTATGGCGCAACTTCGCTCATTTCCGGCGCGCGGGTACGTTGCGACTGGCACGGTCGAACCACTGTCGTCCTCCTTGAACCACAACCGATAACGGCGTGCGCTGTCCATAATTTCACTGCAGTTAATATTGGGATCGAGTTTCTCGCCATCACATCCTGCACCGCCGGCTGTTGTCTAGCTGTGACAATCAAAGCGATATATTAAATACACTGTGTTTCAAAAAAAACGGGAACCCTTTTTATTTCTTTCATAATTCACTCAAATGATGATCAATTTACACGAATTTTTTACCAGATGTAGCTGAAGAAATGCTAATTCAAAATATATGGACAAGATATGGCTGTTAGTTAAATGTTCTTTGCTAGTTGTGATGTAATGCTGACGTCATAATGCATCGTGAATACAAGCTTGCTTGTCTCAACTGGTGCTGTCCCTTGTTACTCTGCTTCGATGGTGAATTTTATCTGGTTCATTGATGAA
>Ga0209671_1002746_pt1 | contig 16427 bp, 10 predicted proteins | sample WorMetHERISLAND2_2_FD_187401 | JGI IMG/M metagenome (GOLD analysis project Ga0209671, IMG submission 187401) | Marine gutless worms symbiont microbial communities from Max Planck institute for Marine Microbiology, Germany - Olavius geniculatus... | ecosystem: Host-associated > Annelida >...
GTGCCCAGCTATTACATAACTAGAGACATCTGAATAACACGAGTCCACAAACAAGCTGGTTACTAGCGCGAAGAAATTTACTAGCTAGGGAAATCTACTTAATGATACAAAGGTGGTAGCAAAAGTTATGCAAGCCAGGATTGGCTATCGAATTACGGGGTTTTAAAAATTGAGGGGTTTGGTGGGAGACCCCCTGTTGGTGGGAGGCCTGGGGCCCGGGGCCCCCGGGCCCTCCCCTAAATCCATCCCTGTCTGTATCTCCACAAAGCGGCAACGCTGTCCTGTTTTTAAGGTGCGCACAGACCAACGCAACTGAACTGGACTAAACAGTCTAAACTAAACTGACGCCGTTTAATTTTGACGAACTGACCAATGGGCAAGCAAGGCGAGCTCATTGGTCACTGGATGACGCGTACGTGAGTGTACTCAGTAGTCACGTTTTCCACAAACGCCGTTGGATGGTGCCTATACTGCAGTGCATTACTGCGTGCCCATTGGTCAGTTCGTCAAAAACTAAACAATGTCAGTTCAGCTCAGTTCAGGTCAGTTCAGTTACGTCGTTCTGTATAAGGCGTACGCGCCTTTAGGCACTTTTCAGTCCGATTAGTTCGCCGTGCCAGTGGAGTTTTCTACCCTCGGGAATCGAGTACCGAGAATTTAAAAAAAAAATAATACAAAAATAGCTCAATCGACGTAATAACCTGGTAAAAAATGTCTTCGTATTTTTTTTCGTTTTCGCGGATTTTTAATACTTTGGTATTCTGCATTGCGTACATCTCCGACGTTTCAGACCAAGCCAGCGCGTATTGCTTCTAGAAACCTCAGGGTGCTGCTACAAAATGAGGGGAGAGGAGAATGAGGGGCGAGAGACAAGTTGTGTTTGCTGTATCAACGTGCCGTGCGAGCGTGTGAACAGTTATCATCAGAAGTGTGCGGAACGTCGAAATTCTGCTCCGTTAGCAGTCCGCAATTCCTGCAAAACATGCAGTTAATTTCGTTTCACATGCCGTTCGAAAACAGTCAACTCCCCTCTCCCCCACCGAATCCACTGACGTTCGCGAATACCGTTTTGGTACTTAACAAAGCCTTCCACGGCGCCGCGGTAAACAAAATTTTAAGAAGAGGGACAAGGGTGACTGAGCACGAAGTCTCTCAGAAGCTAGTTTTCTTCTAGTCCGACACATAAATTTTAATGTTCCGGCAACCGAAAGTGTTCAAAATGTTGCCTGCCTGTTAAATACGCCACTGGCCACTGAGGCCAACTCCTTTGCCTGGCCAACCTTTCATTGGTTGGCGTAATGCATATTGATGATGGCTGGGACCACTGTTACTGGTTTACGAGTTCCGTGTAGCAGCTTTAACCAACCATACAGCTATCGACATTGTTGGTAACGTTTTCATTATACTGACACGGTGACACCCAGTCCGTTAAAGTACGTCGCTGTCAAAGGAGTTGGCTATCCGGCAGACTTGCGTCATAGGCTGAGACGTGTTTCGCACTTTTTTCTCTCTGAGAATCTCACTTCTACGGCTCAGTTGTTCTCACTAGTTCTCATGAAAAGTGTGAAACGCGCAAGTAAGAATTCTCTGAGAATTCTAACATAGAATTCTACGCTAGCCAATTTTATCTATTTGGATGACGTAACTCAAGCAAGTGGGCGGAGCTAGCATAACGTAGCAAAGGAAAATTTTGCTCACAATTTCTCAGATAATCTCAGAGAAGTAGAAAGTGCGAAACGCGCTTCTAAGTTAGAATATCTGAGATTCTCAGAGATTCTCAGAGAAAAAAAAGTGCGAAACGCGCCTCCGGTGTTAACTTACTTCATTGGGTTTAACTCTGGCCAGCTGAAAGTGACTCACAACTTTAGAAGCTTCCACCCAGCAGACATTTTGCATTTCTGCTGTCTGAAGTATTTTTATGATTTGCGAACGGTCACATTAGGCATTAGTATTAGGCCTACTAACCGTCCTTCATGTAGAGTAACTACGCAACGTTGTCATCACTGATTGAAGTCGCTAACAAAGACGCAGGTCTTCAAATGGTGGATCTGTAATTTCCTGCGGATCAGAGTTGGTTTATCCGTCTACCTCTATCAGCAAGGTGCCCCTGACTGCGTAGACAGATGTCACACGACACAGCTGAGCTAAGCCACGGCCCTCGGTAGATACCGAATGCCGTGGCTAGCTGAGCCTATAGGGGCGTCGTCTTTTAATACTGCATTGCACTCAGTCGTCGTCTTTGGCACAGTCTCCTGCGTGAAGTCGACTTGCTACAGCAACTAGCAGTCTGTGAAAAGTCGTGTTGCAATTTGTAGATACGGTTTGACAGCGTCTTCCGAAAAAAGAAAAACACATTATATGCAAGGTCACAGAAGATCCGCCCGACAAATTCTTTAATGTTGAAGTGTAGCTTCACGGCATGCATGCGGTCCATAATTCATTAAAAGCAGACCAGGAGCTAAAATGCAGCAGCCTTGTGGGGCAACGGAAGAGGAACGGAGTATGTTAAGACAGTTTTCTGTGAGGAATCTGTATTCCTTCTCCCTGGACTTCACTTTCACTGCGAAGTACTGTATCATTCTACAGGTCTTTAAAACCCCGTCCCACAGTCCACATTCCCATACGCAATGTTTAGACGCTGGCGTCAGCGGCTTATCGTGTGCTGCGGCGGCCGCTGTTAGGTGTCCTAGATAATTGACAGTGACGCTTGTTGTTGTGGTGGATCGCTCTGCTTGGGAAACGGACATTTCCTCCCTGTAGGGCCTGTGCACCCCGGTCCACCCTAATACGACCTGCTGCCACTGCCTCGCGTTTCGCTTTCATAATGCTCTCGCGAAACTTTCCAAATGCTTATTATTTCATCATTCATCACAGCAATAATTAGGCTATACACCAGCCGCCAAGTCGAGTACGACTGAAGGCCCTTAGGGCCACTCTAAGTGTGTTTACACTTTCTACTCTGTCCCTGCCGCTTGATTCGTCATTAGACTACATCGTTATACAGCGTCCGGTGCATTAGGCGGCGGCGGCGGCGGCCTTGTTCTGTACCGGCTTTAGCAAATTAAACTGGTGATGAGAATGCTGACTTCACTTCGCGGCATGCTGTTCAACGAATGTCGAAGCTTGACAATAGGCGGAGAAATTATCCGACACCCGACGTGTCTGTAGGTGCCAGTCTGGCAGTGGGTCGATTCCAGCCGGTTGTAAACTCAATGCAGGTCGCTTGACATTCTATACACATCAAGAGAATGTTCTGATGATCTGCAGCTGCTCGCAGCGTTGCCATCTATCTACACGTCGCTCGTTGGCTTTACGCTTGTATTCGCACTAGGTCCTAGTTCTCGTTTCGTTGCATGCTCTAGTTTTATGACAGTGGCGCTAAGACGGTGCCTATGTACAACGGTTGCCCATGTCATATAGATAGGCAGCCTTTAAACGGTCAGAAAAATATCGAATGAAATTACAACATCGAGGCTATGAGCGCCTACAGGCACTCAGTTCATAGGCCTGCGTGATGTAGGGCCTAGCCTAACCAGTGTTCCTCCATTCTTCTATAATTTTTCATAGAGGATTTTTCGTGACGTTGCCATTGTTAAGAGTCGCTTCCTTGCCTCCCTGTCCTGAGCGTGTCGCTTTGCCGTCGCCAAGCCAAGATTCAGTGGACTCAGGTCGGTCTTCTATCTCCACTGTTTCAACTTCTAAGCCACGACTGTCTGGGACGGCCGGATATTCGTGTGCAATCTGTAGGCAGTAGAAGTGTGTGAAATGCAGCCCTGCAGAGCTCGGAGTGGCCGTTAGTCCTGACATGAATCTGTTCGGGCAATGTCTAACAGCAGTAATTAACAGGCGCGCGTTATAGCCATTCTCTTTTCTGCTCAGTTACATTTTGTCTGTCTGTCTGTTTGTCCGCTCTATTTATAGCTCCACAAACACGGCAATCGGATCCTCTGCAATGTGCCGTTTGCGTTTCGGCACGACGAACGGAACGCGTGCTTGCAGTTATTTACGCGCGAAAGCAGCTATTGTTTTCAGCGCATCTTAGCCATCGCAATTCTGTCCGTCTGTCTGTCCGTCCGTCGTCTGTCTGTCACGGATGTATTGTGGCTATATGGTAAGTCGTAAAAGGTCGGCAATGGTATTATCGGATAGGGTGCTGGCGACTTCTTATATGTTGTCAATAGTAACCATGTCTCAATCTGCAGCGGTTTGGCCGCAATTTTTACGTTGAGCGTGGCGTCGCCAGTTCCTAAGCTATTAGCTTGTTGCCCAGCTAGTAGTACGGGAGCGAACCTCGTCATTGGTAACAAACTGTCCTCTAATAACCTGTGACTTTATAAGTGAAAAAAATGAATCAGTTAATAATGAACAAAACTTACGAATTGTATACGTCCTGTTTTTTCATTGTCGGCGATTTTGGACTTGGCTTACTATCGGTTATATACTGAGTTGTTTTAGGCCTGGGCCTATAGGTCTAAAAGTGCGAGAAAATCGCATCGTTTCTTAAGCTCGACAAGATAGTCCGAAAGCGAAGTTACGATGCGATCTATTTTCGCTGTGGACCACAAAAAACAACGATTTCTACGAGTCTTGACATGGCACGGAATTGGAGCAACACGCTTCGTGCAACCAGTGCATGATATCTTTACCACATGACTCCGTTGTAAAGTCGACGACTTGTTGAGAAGCTTGACGCTATACACCGTGTCTCGTAGGCCTACTGCAGAACTAACAAAACATCAACCGACAGATAACGACTGTCAAAGATGGTTATCTCACAGCCATGCCGCCACACTACTTTAACTACTTTCTACTACTCTCAACTTCTTCTAACCTTAGCAGGGATTAGTTTTCCGAAGTTACTTAGACCCCAAGAATGAATCTATAGGGAGACTGTTGCACTATCAGCACCCACAACTCAATGAAAATCCATTCACGGATATCGGTCTCTTGCTCGGCTACGACCATCTCATTATACGCTCGTAGCCTAATGGATAGATATGATAGTGACACAAGAAATTTGAGCTAATGCTCATGAGACGCGCGAAAGCCTATAGCAGTTCCTGTTCGCAAACTGTCGGTCTATCTCCAGCCATTTCGTCGCAGTTCATTCTTGGAGTGTGCGCTGCAGCCGAAGGCCGCAAAAATCAATAAAAAACCCTTATTATCTCCGCCAAGTGAACGTTAGTGAACATTGGAGATTATGAGATTGGTCGTTCTGTCCGTCTTTCCGTGTGTCCGTCCGTGTACATGTAATTTGAGACGTCATATTTCTATAACGGTGCCAGATAGACGCCAACTTGGCGGAGATATGCACTCTCACGAGCGCCTAGCTTTGGAAGTTTAGGGTCTTTCAATGTCATCGACGTTGATACGACTGAAAAGCTCGTCACTAGTGCTTGTTGTGATAGGCAGCATGCCCATGCTATCTGTAACCGTTTTCACGAAAGACTTGCTGACAACGGTAGGCCTAAAATAATAGACTTTTACGGGGGTACCGCTCTTTGATGTCCTCGTGCACAGGTTTCCTTGAACCTAGAAAATCGAGACGTGGACCGTCGAAATCTACGTTCAATGCTAAAAATTCGAAACGCAGCTTCTCCATGTCTATCTCAATTGATTTCGGCGCAATTCGCTCTTGAAATGTGTCTAGCGGCCCGAAATCGCCAAAAAATCCATAAAAACCCTATTTTAACGTTCAAGGTCATCCAAGGTCATTGAATTCCGTGGCAGTCGAGAGCCAGTGTACGACTTCCTATTAGTGATCATCAATAATAACCTAGGCCCTATCTCGCACCGTTATTGAGATTATATGTAAAAAAAACTTTCCAGTTTACAACTGTGTGTAAGAACGATGTGATGATATCAGTCCCCTAAAACAGCAAAAATCATTTGGGTATCCTTTGATGGAGTTATGCATATTGCGTCCTCACAAGCTGACTTTGGTTGGTAATCACTAACATAGTCTAAAGCCTTCTTCATTTGATGTTATTTGTCGTATCAGGCCTATACTTGTCCAATGGTTACCGATTTGGCCGAACTGCCCAAAATGTGCACCGTAAAACAAAAGATATGTCTAAGTGTAAAATAATAAGCTCAACTAATAAGTAGGCCTGATACGACAAATAACATCAAATGAAGAAGGCTTTAGACTAAGTTAGTGATTACCAACTAAAGTCAGCTTGTAAGGACGCAATATGCATAGCCCCATCAAAGGATACCCAAATGATTTTCGCTGTTTTAGAGGACCGATATCATCACATCGTCCTTACAAACAGTTGTAAACTGGCAAGTTTTTTTTACATATATAGCTTATAAGCGACATCGCTGCAGACATGTTATTTTGGTGAAAAGGGAAAGTCGTAGGCTAATGGGGTCGGCGACGGTACTGTTGGATAGGGTGCTGTTAGTTCATATAGGCTGTCTTATAGTAACGATTCCACTATCTGTTACTGTTTGGACGCAATTTGCAATTTAAACTTAGACTGAAATCTATCCTTTCTGCGCGGACCGGGCGTGAGGTTTAACGCAACGTTACTTGTGGTCACACGAGTGTCACTGTCAAATGAGTGCAACAGACAGACAGACCACGCTACGTTAACATCTGTCGCAATAGCCGACATCACTGATGCTTTCAGGAAACCCTCTCCCCACCAGTCAGGGGACTGGCGGAGCTGTAACTTGCCACACTGAATTTGGGGTGATTGGGACTTTTCAGAACTGTCGAAAGCCAGCGCTGACACAATGTTTAATCACATGGATCACGAGAACTTGCTCGTCTGTGCAAAGGGGCGGAAACTTGATACACCGGGAAATCCCCTTCCAGAGATTCCCAACCTCAAAAGTCTGGATAAAACCAAAGTTTATCCTATTTTCATTCTTACTGTTACTTTTTTTATTTCCTGTACTTAATGCAGCATTTAATACTGAATGAATAAATAAATAGGTAGTAATCGAACCTTCTCGCTTGACGAAAAACTGAGATCAAATGTGCTAGTGCGACTGACAATAAACAAAAAATGTCACAAAATATTTCTATCAGCAGGCAAAAAAACCACAATATAGGTCTGGAACAAATTAGTGCATGAACACAACAACGGCAAAAATGAAACGTGAAAAAATACTTTGCGATAAAAGCACAATTATACGCCGCACGTATGCCGATTATCAATGCAAATGTACAACAACAGAACAGCTTATATATGACAACGTGCTATAGTGACAAATCATATCTTTAAACCGACACTGCTGAAAACACAAGAACAGAACAATAAGTTAATAACAGCAACAACTAAAAAAATCATAAGAGCTGAAAGTGCGGAAACCTATACAAAAGTTTCTGTTGACGGATCTGAACAGTTTCGTTACAAACGAACCCAAAACCGATGATTTTCTGAGAAACATGCTTATGGTAAATGAGAAGAATCTTTCCAGATCCTCACTCACTTAAGCACGCACCGAAGCTGACAACCAAGCTTCTCAATGAACAACTGAAAATGCACAGAAACGCCATAAAATAAAGTAAAACTAGTTAAAAAACACGAATTCACACACACTCAAACACAAGTCAAAAAATTTAAAACTAAACCATAAGGCTCTAAAGTACACCAGTGACAAGTGAGTTTGTGTAGTGTGCTTATGACTGCAGTACATAATATAGCACTGAACGGTTCTGGCAATCTTCCCTCTCCGACAGCTTGTAGAAATTCTTCCAAACTATAACCTTTCACTCTCATTCTCGACTTCATCGTCACTGAACGCCATTATTACGCTTGTGACAGAGGAACAAAGTCGATATGAAACAAAACAATATTTCATTGAATGTTTGCAAAATTGCTAACAATTTCCTACTAACGTCACATGTACACTGTACAAGGTTCACACATGCGACTCCATATACTACGTACACGGCTTGGAAGAACGAATGACTTCAAGAAATACGACGGAGACTAGTGTCAAGTACACGGACGTTATCAAGACTGCAGAATGCTCACAACACACAAGCCAAAACTCCACTGCTTCGATTTGTCACGGACTTGTTGGAAAACAAGTCATTTATCAAACTGGCTGCTGCGAATATGCTGCATCAATATGTTGCGAACGTGTTGTAGAGCTCCTTGTGAAACAAAAATACAACAAACTGAAGCAAGTGGAGAATGAGCTGAACAAAATAACCAAATGCCAGCAGTGTCGGCCATTTTATCTCGGGTTTATTTTAGTTCATAGGCCTACAACGATCTACCGGTACTCAATACTGCCAAATATCAATATCAAGTCAATTCACACGTGAGTGTAGTAGGGCACGTGTAAAATGTCCACATATTACGCCATCATCTGGTATTAAATAAAGCAAGCAAATTACATAAGATCCCCCTCCATTCGCTTTTGAACAGATTTTGAATAGACAGCGATATCTTGCATCCATTTTTAGTGCTTTGAGCTGGCAAGGGTTAAACCGAATTAAGTTATCATACAGCCCAAATAGGCCGGACGGCTAGCTCTATCAGCAGCTACAAAACTCACAACTTCTTCCTAGCAGTGGTTGTAACTATCAGCATTACTCATTATGCCTACCGACGAAAGGATGGCCAGGCTGAGTAAGCCTCGGTGGTGGTAATACAAAGACACTATACCCATAAATAGTCACCCATCTCGGTACTAACGTGGCTCAGCGTACAGCAACTCTGCTGACGTGCCCAATGATGTTACTACAATACCAAACCGAGAACACCAAAAAATAGCAAATAAAAACTTTGTTGAACTCAATTTGTTCTCTTGCATTATCTTGCCTACTGTCATTGCAGTATATACATAAGATCCCCCTCATAAAAATGCATAAAATGCATACAATAGCATTATCACAAACACTATCCATTGGCTACCTCCAACATAAAAAAACTAAGATTCATTCTCACACTGTACACACTACGCTGCAATATATGACGTTACAATAACGTTTTTGTTTCAATCAACACAAATAAAATGCAGAATAATACAACATCTTGCAACCAACCATCATAACTGAATATGTGATCAATTCGATCATAGCAGAAGATTCATAATACTTAAAATAAATATGTAATACTTCTAAAATTGCAATACAACAGCTGTACTAATCAGCCACCGGAGAGACGGCAGTGATGTAAGGAAACGATGCGATCACGGGGAAATCACACTGTCAAGTTTTTAAAGATAAACTACTTTCTACTTAGGTAGAAACAATTTCTACTTCTACTTAAGTAGTTTTATTTTGGGCTACTTTTAGTTCTACTTAAGTAGATTTTTGGGGTCGCTACTTCTACTTCTACTCAAGTAGAGTTTTTGACTAAATTATCCAACAATATACAGCATTACAGTGTGCAAAAGACACACGTGGAAGCAGACTGGGGAGCCAAAGCTGAGATGATATAAATTACAAATTATACAAGAAATTTGAGCTAATGCTCACAAGACGTGCGAAAGCCTATAGCAGTTCCTGTTCAGTAGCTTAGCTGAAAATTGGGGTGTTCACGCTAAGTTAATATCCAAATACCAAAATCTCTCATCGCATAATGAGATAGTTGTGAATGCTACAGACTTGTGTCACAGCCCAAAATCGCCAAAAAATTTACAAAAACCCCTATTTTTGCGTTTGCGTTCGCGTTCAAGGTCATCCAAAGTCATTGAATTCGGTGGCAATCTAGAGCCAGTGTACGACTTCCTATTAATGATTAATAGTAACCTAGGCCCTATCTCGCACCATTTTTGAAATACAGCAACTTATTGGCTAAAAATTGCAAATTTTTCCCACCCCCTCTCATTTAGCGCCCTTGTTCGGGGTGACTTGTTTCGAATTTATGGAAAAGCTTTACGGTTCCTGAAACTACAGTCTTCCATGCAGCCGACGGTGAAGATTTGGTGATCCTAGCTTGCACCATTTTTTACTGAATCACCCGTGTGACAGACAAACAGACAGACAGACAGAATTGCGATGGCTAAGACGCGCTGAAAGCAGTAGTTGCTTTCGCGTGTAAAAACGTTTGAGCTGAAACACAGCTGAGCCAAGTTGAGTGAGTTGAGAAAACTTTCACTTCAAATCTTTCAACTGTTGATAATTTTCTTGTGACAACCGTTGTAACTAAAAAAACCATGGTGTTAAATAGATTGTTTACTGACGACGCTGATGATTTGTCATTTAACACGCTAACTGCAAAGCTCGAGCATAAATAATTCTGTTTGGCCAAGGAACTCAGCACATCAATGCCAGTAGGCTTAATCAGCAACTTCAGGAAATTGCAGATTAACGGTTATTGTATTGTCAATAAGTCGGCGGTGTATCTCAAAAATGTCTTGCGATCAGCCACAAAATCGGATCTACAAGTCCCAAGGACGCGCCTGAAGTTTGGAGAGCGCGCCTTCAGCGTGGCGGCCCCCAAGGCGTGGAACGACCTGCCACTGCACCTGTGCGCCATTACCAACACTGACACATTTAAGCGGAGACTGAAAACTCACTTTTTCTGCAAATTTTATGACTCGGAGTATGATTTTATGTAGGTTTAGTCATTTTATTGTATTTTATTCAAACATATTTTATTGTTATACACTGTTCAGCTCTGCTGTAAGTTGACACTGTTAGACCTTATCATTATCATCATTATTATTATTATAATCCTTTACTGATATACTGGCTACATTTTAAGATGCAAGCTGTATTTTGCAGCTTGAGCTGACCAGTGATCAAGCCAAGCCGGCAACCCTCAGCTATTTGAAATGACGCAAGCACCCAGCAATGCACACAACAGAGCAGTCACGGGACTGACTGAGATTGCTTAACTAAAGCTTCACCAACCGACAATTCAGAGCACAATGCAGAATGAATGCACAGAGAGAAAAACGAGCCGCAAAACGATGAACTATACTGCTCCTGAGCTAACATGTTTAGCCTGGTGAAACAACAGAAAAAAGATCATAAAAAAGAACGTCGACATCCTCATGCACAAGCAGCATTATAGACTTAGTACCCCAGTCACACGTGGAAAATACTGCATCAGACTGCCAGGCTGCTGGATGGCTTCTATACTCGGTGGTGTTGTGGTAGGGGGAAATTCACCACCGCCCCCTAAATTTTTGGTGTCAGAAAAATGTCGACAGATCTTCTTGTCCAAATATTTTCTTCCAAAAATTCAAAATTTGCAGCTGAGAACTGCCGATTGTGAGAAATTGAGGGACAAAAATTGAATTTTGAACACCTGTAACCTCCTTTGTTGGAAATTTGTAACTTCCTGCCCCCTCCCTACTTTTTAAACTTACAACACCACTGACTACACTGGCAACTGGCATTTAAAGTTAGGGTTAGGGACAGGCGTACGCTGAGATTATAGAAAAAGAAGCTGTACTTTTAAACCAAACTTGCAGCTGACCGAAAAACATCTCCGTGCCAAAATCACATGGCAAACAGAACACTCAACAAATGAATGAATGATCATCATCAAATTAACTGTGTACAACCAGAGAAATGGCGCCAGGGACACAACCTTTAGCCATAACACTCTGTGCAAAAAGTCTGACTTAAATTTGCAAAAGTTAGCGACCACATTTTGGCTGCAATTTTAAAATAATTTATTCGCGAGATGCAACAGACCTTCAGATTCTTGAAAACGTTGTCCAGCTAAGACTGTGACCTTTGTCATAGTACTGCATAGGTGGGGTACTGCCTCCCAGAATCAAACCCTTTGCTTCCCTATGCATTTTTTACTTAGCACTTTAAAAAGAAACCGAACAGAATAAGGGGAAGTAGACAGATAGGTCTGTTTGTGATGGAAGCCAATTCTCTCTTTGCAGAGCTTTGATTCGGCGAGGATTAAACCCAATTAAACTACATACAGCCCAAGTCAGCCGAACGGCTGGCTCTATTAACAGCAGTACTGGTAACAGACACTTTACTGTCATGGAAAAGAGCGATCGAACATAAGACATAGGGATGCACCCTACACTGACAGTGGCTGTGGAACCTTTGTAACAGGGATGGACGGCAAATTCCATTCCATCGACAAAAGTTGGATGAAACAGGATCAATTTTCCATCTCGCTTTTGATGACCTAATGTCAGCAAATTGTAGCACATCTTTGCACCCACTTCTCCAAAAATTTCCGTAACTTCTGGACCTCCACAACTAGAAAGGGGTCAGCGTCAGCGCTCGTCCACCATCCCACTGTTTCACGGCTTCCACCTGTGGTTGGGTCCAAAGAAGAATCACAGAAGCCTTGTGACGTAGTAGTGGAGTTGGGTCGGAAGTGCACCGGCGTTTAGTTGATAGAAGTCTACCAGTTGTATCAGGTCCATGAACTTGGTCGTTCCTCCATCCGGCGAGTACTGAATCAACCCGTCAACCTCCACCTACGAAAACCACACGTTGCCACTTACCAATTATTACATTATTATTATTAATTCGGTCCGACTCATCTCATGCACAGTGAGCTTTATTGGCTTGGTTGGTGGCGTGGCGTAGTTGGTAATGCATTTCGGCTGAAACGAAGTTACTCTACGCCGGGCCAGTTAGTACTGTGATGGGTGCGGGCAGGTAAACCATCTCGGTGCAAAGCCTGCTAGCTAGGTCGACTCAGCCTTCTACTCTCCGTGGTACGGTAAAATGAGCAGTAACTCATTTATATAGGTTACGGAAGGGAAGATGGTGACCTTAGTACAGCTGACTGGGGCTGCCTAGCCGGCCGCTGCGTTAGCCTGTGTCTGGAGGCTGCACGTGGTGGCCGTGTGGCTGGCGGCTCGAGTTAGTGACGAAAAGTGCATTAGGGGCGTTGTACGCGAGATGTGCTACACAAATTGACACCTTTACACCTTTTGACATCCCAAACCAAGTCAAGTACAAGCTGGGTATGCTGATGTACCGATGCCAGCATCACCAAGCTCCTCGATATCTGATGGACCAGTCCCTGACACCATTTTCCAACAACGTTTGCATTCGGAGCAAACATGGCTTTCCAAACCATGTGCAACGTTCCATCGTCTCAGTACATGTGGCCACCGGGCGTTTTCTGTCGCCAGCCGACTGTCTGGAAGTCACTGCCCGATGACCGTCAAGATCCAGAATGTTCTGCCGACACTTTCAGACAACCAGTAAAGACATTCCTGTTCGCCTAGTACTACTGCGTCCACTGCATTAAAAGGTTTTTTCACAAGTATGTGCTCTATAAATTCACTTTTGACGTTGGACATTTGGTATTTACAACATAAAGATTGTACACCGAGTACACATAAAAATGCCGAAAAAATAAATACTACTACGAAAGCACTGAAAAAATTTTTACGTGCGACAGCAGCTAATGCACATCTTACCCATCGCAATTCTGTCTGTCCATCTGTTCGTCACACGACTGGATCAGTCAAAAACGGTGCAAGCTAGAATCATCGAATCTTCACCTTTGGCTGCCTGGGAGACTCTAGTTTCAGGAACCATAAAGCTTTCCCATAAATTCATAAATTTGAAAGAAATCACCCCCAGTAAAGGTGCTAAATGAAAGGAGGTGGGAAAAATTTGCGATTTTTAGCTAATAAGCTGCTGTATCTCAGAAACGGTGCAAGATAGGGCCTAGATTACTATTAATCACTAACAGGAAGTCCTACACTGGCTTCTGATTGGCACTGAAAGCAATGACGTTGGATGACCTTGAATGTCAAAATAAAGGTTTTTATGGATCGTTTGGTGATTTTTGGCTGCAACACACATTTGAAGAGCAAACTGCACCTAAATCACTAGAGACAGACTGGGACAGCCCGCGTATAAAACTTTCAGCATCAAACGTAGTTTTCACTAGTTTAAATTTCGCCTCTCCCTTCGTTCAAGAATTCTCCACACGGGGGTGTCAAACTTGGGTACCCCCTTCAAAATAATCATATTCGGCCACTCAAACGGCAGCAGCCAAGCAAGACGGTGGCGCCATCTGGTGTATGTGAATGCATCATACCCAATAACAGCTGCTGGGATCAGTGAGCTTAGATTTTGTTTGCAGTGGGCTTCAAACATGCATCGCCGTCACGCATTCCCCTTTGCATTAGCTAGGCTTTCTTGTAAAAATCTGATAAATACAATAAAAATCATTACTAAAGTATCAGCATTGCTGCTTAAGAACTGAAGACACGTTTCAAAACATGTAACATCACTACCACGTGTGCTCGACAACTGACCTTGCATATGGTGCAGTGTTTGACCTTCTGGTTGTGTGTGAACGAAAGGACAAAGACATTCGCTATTGACTCGCTATGACGAAGCAAGAACACGCTGTAAACACATCACATGCACACATGCAAACCATCAAACTGCCATTATAACAGTATCAAAGCACATACGACAGTGACAGTATTCCAGAATGGAGACAGCCAGCGGACTGGCAAAATGGTGTCTTTAAGTAAGTAAGAAACACCATTGTGCCAGCAGTTTGTTCACTGTGTCGTCAAGTATTCGTATATCAAGCTATGAGAACAGCCGAACACTTGGCCGACCTCATGATTCAACTGGCCCAAAGAAGAAAAGTGCTTCGCAACATTTATTTGCACCTCTGTAGTCTGTAGCTCCACATACGGTGCTTTAAGTGAGCAAATAAACTTGTACAGTGCACACCCACCAAATCCGGGGTGCGAGAGGTAGCTGTCATACTAAGAAAGCATAAAAAGTAAATCATAAAAAATCCACAACATATAAATGATTTCACATTTATTACTGTGTTGGCTGGCAGGTAACACTGCATGATCTCATACGGCAAATAACGCTCCGTAGCTCTAAAATGGGTCCCAGTAAAGAGCTATGCACACCGTTTAGCCATTCTTCTTTTCAGACAGACTGAACATCACATATTTTCTCAAAGATTCACATTTGCTAAACAATATTCTACGCAGAGGTTGATTCAAGGTTGGTGGTGTGGCGTAGCTGGTAACGTGATTCAGATGAAACGAAGTTACTCTACGCCGGGTTGGTTAGTACTGCGATGGGTGACTGCCTGTGGGCAGGTAAACCATCTCGGTGCGAAGCCTGCCAGCTAGGTCGACTCAGCCTTCTACCCTACGCGGGACGGTAAAATGAGTATCAGCTCTTTAGCTGAGTAATAATAAATGGCAATGGTGAATGTAGTTTCTGTAGCTGCCTACCGGCAGATCTATTGGCTCGAGCTGATCGGCTTGGTCCAAAGGTCGACAGCCACCTGGCACTCGTGCTACATTCAGTCAAATGAACCGAGTGAACTCTCGCAGTGGCTGTGCCATGATGACAGCACTATAAACATTGGCATTGGTATAATAATAATTACTATTACTCACTAACCCATCTACTGGTCCGTGTTCTGCAAGCAAAGCTACAGCTCGGTCCCGACTGATGTGGCCGTGAAACCACGGCTGGTTCGTGTGTATCGGAATCATAGGACACGGCCGAGGAGGCGGCAGACTGGCAGCCACTGCAGCAGCAGCATCGGTAGAATTCTCCGTCACGTTGCGCGGCGTCACCGGCGGAACAGTCGCATTACGCAGTGCAGCCTTCTTCTGCACACCATCGTGACAAATGTGCAATGATGAAAAACATTCATTAATTCCACATTAATTTATTTACGCATGAACACATTAACTAATGCGTTAATTTGACAGCTCTAATTTCCACTGAAAAGAAAATGCCTAATTTTCAACAATTCCAACTACAATGAAATCATTTGTTACTGCCAAGTTAATGATGAACTGGAGCCAAAATTGAGCATTACTGTCGAGTTCAAAGAATAATGCCGAAAAAGTTCCAAACAGCAAAACTAATTTATAAAACCAAGTTTCCTAAAACGTCAAATTTGACCTGTTTCGCATTTTACAATGCCAGATGAAAATCCTTTCAATGCATTGGACAATCAATAAAAATTACAATGCAGGAAATACAACCTAAGTCCACAAAGTGGGACAATGAGTTTCTGTCAGAGCTTCACGAAATAAGCTATGTTGGCATGGTGGCAGAACGGCAGAGTGTCGGGTGCCTGATATCACTGTGTGATCCCATATGGCAGGTGATGTATAGCAGCTCTGCAATGGATTTCCCACAAAGAAGTAAATTAAGGTAAGTCAAACTGACCCGCCAGTTGTAGCCTTCTTCAAAGGCGACACCAAGAGCCTCACTGGGATCAGCGACAACTCGACCTTGATCGCCGGAGAAGTCCATCGCAACTCGACTCTTCACGTACAGCGCACCACTGCTCGGCTGCATACCATCAACATGTAGCATTTACACATGAAGGTCGTCAATTTGTATAGCGCATCGTCGCGAGCATGCGCACGCCTCTAATGCGCTTTCGTCACTAACCAGAGCCGCCTGCCGCACGGCCACCGTGTGCAGCCTGCAGACACAGGCTGGCGCAGCGGCCGGCTAGGCAACCCCAGTCAGCTGTACCAAGGTCCCCACCTTCCGTAAC
>Ga0209671_1002747_pt1 | contig 16419 bp, 7 predicted proteins | sample WorMetHERISLAND2_2_FD_187401 | JGI IMG/M metagenome (GOLD analysis project Ga0209671, IMG submission 187401) | Marine gutless worms symbiont microbial communities from Max Planck institute for Marine Microbiology, Germany - Olavius geniculatus... | ecosystem: Host-associated > Annelida >...
GGGGGGGACAAAAACGTCCAAAATTTAGTACGTTTTACGACAACTTTCGAGTTTGGCCGCAAATATCTCTGGAACGAATAGAGATATCGACAAGCGGTAAAAAGCATTATTAAGTACTATTAATCGCGCGTTGAATAAATAAATTTGGTGAAGTTTGGTTTAATAACACCAGAGATTACGCGGCTAATGTTTACCCACCCTAAGTCAATAGTGCGCGTTTTGCGTATGCTAATGCATTTGTGTGCGGGCCATGTGACTGCTACCGGGGGAATTTCACCCCCCACACTATATTTTCCCCAATCGGACTTAGGGCGCCGGGCGGACTCACGTTGGGCTTTGCCCAAATTTGTAGTATTTGAACTGTAATGATATTTTAGTTCTGTTTAATTCAGTTCTGTCGCTTTGTACACTCCTTTAGATTGCTCACCCGGTATAGGATGAAGACAAGGCGTTTACACCACGGTCTTTCGACGAGGACGATTCATACGCTGACAATAATGAGGATGCTGACTTCACGTTTTCACGACATCGATACTGGCCCGAGACAGAATATTACGATACCGATAAACTTAGATCTCGGCGCATCACTAAAAACATTCGTCCTAGCGGCAGCGTGAAACGCACAAGAAGACACGTTGGACCTCATGACACAGGAGGACTTCAGAGACTAATCTCGACCGGTAAAATACAAAGTTGTAGGTTGCATAATTTGAGTAAATCGTAACAGACGTGCTTTGATTTTCCAAACGTTTTCTCACGTGTTTATTTGTTTTCAAATTAAGGGCTATTGTTTCTTAATAAACGCTGAGTGGTAAACACGACGACGGTAATTTAAAACTTTTGCGTACGAAATTTGAACCGTTGCCGATAAAATAACGGATTACGTATTTAGACTTTCTTAGCTATAAATGACGGTAAAAATTAATTATTATAAAAGCTGCATTTTGACGCAATGGAGGCAGTCAGTAGGTCGATAAGAATACGCTCGTTTTTTATTGGGCATTATCAGCAGCTTTTCCTTGCAGTACCATATTCTCATTCGTCTGGATACCTTTCTTTACAGCCTTCTCTAATCGGTGGCCTCGTGGCAAAGGGAAAGGTCAGGCAGGAGGCAATTTTTTTTTAAATTTTAGGTTGTATAAAAAATTGCTTCTTGTCTGGATATTTTCGTCCAAAAATATCTGAAGCTAAAACGGTTTCCATTTGAGGGGATTTGTGGACAGAATTAAAATTTTTAACGTTCATTTTTTGACTGTTTGAAATTTGCAGTTGTTTGTTGAAAAACTGCAACTAACTTCGCTACAGTATTTCTAACCCATGATGACACCGCTGTTTTTGCTCGTTTTGATCCATCTTTTTTCTTAGCCTGTTATAGCTTTTTCTTTTCCGATACCCGCCCATACGTACAATGCTATGTGTGGGATATCTTGCTGGGTACACTCAGTTTAACGACGTGACCAAACTGCGACATCGATAGGCCTAGTATAAATAGCAACTGCAACAAGGACCACGGTAATTTTGAGCAAAACGGATCGCCGATCAGTGTTGCCACCTGGTGAATCATAAGCCATTTTTGTAAGTCGGAAGTAACTGCATGTCTCGGCGGGGTGTTCACCTCAACTTTTCTCTTCCCTTGGAGGACAGCCGTTCCATTTAGCGCAATGTGTTATTGGATACCGCAAGGGCACCTGCCACAATGGCGTCTAGACCCGTCGAACGAATTTAGTCGGGGTTGCGCGAATGTGACAAACGACAGACAGACAGACAGGCAAACCACGCTACGGAGACTGTGTAGGAATAGGCGGAATCGTTTGCGCTGCAAGAGCGATTCCGCCTAATACTAAATGATAATTTGCAGGAACGTTGGCGCCGTCGCTGGTGGAAGCTGGGCCTAACGGTAGCAGTATCGACGTCATTTTTGCCACTTACTGGTTTTATCCGGCTAAGACGAGGGCGATACTAACAACCATCCAGTTCAACTCAGCCTGGCCATCCCTCCATGGCGTCGCAGTGCAAGCCAAGACAAGGGCGATACTACCGAAAGACCAGCGCTGCATCGATGACTTGATGAATAGACAAGAACAGCGATTCGACGTCAACAGTGAGTTTAGACAGGCCATGAGGATAATATTTAACCCTTAATTTTAGGGCTCCATAAAGCCCACTTTGAGTAAAGCAGATTTAATATTTCTACAGCGCGAGGGGAGCCCCGTGACTTGCATTTCCTAAAGGCTCGCTTCGGTGGTATTATTGGTATTGCGAAAATTAAAATGTTGTAAACTTGTAATCATTTCTTCTCAGCAAATCACATCCGTTTACCCAACCAGGGGCTTTATTCACAAAAATATGTCGTTGGCCTAAACGGCTGTCGCACGTGGGCCAGTCTTAAATCGATCTTGGTACGTTGCCTTTTATTCACAAAACCATGATAGACGTTAAATACATTTTTATGTTTTTTAAATATAAGTTTAAAAAACATGTTTTTTGATGTTTTTAAAAATAATTTTTAGTGTTTTTATAAAAAAATTTGTAATGTTTTTATTTTTTAATGTAAACTTTTAAAAACGTTTTTGTTCTATCTTTAACGTCGCTTTTTTGTTTTTATTAAAAATAAACATACAAAATTACAATGCACTTCTCATGGGCAAATTACATTTAGTCCTGTTTTCGATCTGTGCCATAATCACGGTTACATAATAACATTCAGTACATTCCGGTCTTCACAAATGGTAGGTTTTTGTTTTAACATGTTATTGTGCTTAATGTGGTTCAATTTCTTATGTATGTTTATTTACCTGTTTTTTATAAAATTGAAAAAAACATGTTTTTATAAAAGTGGAAAAAACATGTTTTTAAACGTTTTTTAATTTGTAAATTAATGTTTTTAACATCTATGCACGAAACCGATCACGCTTAGGGGAATGTCGTAAACGGTTTGCCACGTCGATCGCACTTCCGTGCGACCGGTTTCGTGAATAGGCCCCTAGGACAAAAAAATTCCATGTAGTCGTATGAGTTTCAGAATGATTACATGACGGCGTTGTAATCCTAAATGTCGGTTATTGCAATAGGCCAGTACTATGGAATGGACGACGACGCATACGAGAGACAGATCACGGACGAGTGTTTGAGTCGTACATCACATCAGATGCCCGAGAAAGGCACCTACCAATCACAACTTACTTACACGCCCTACACTGTCAGCATGGGGCAGATGACGCTCTATAGGTATACACCATAGAATTTTAACAATGTTTCTAGTTCATTCATTCACTCCGCTGTCTTATCTAAAGGTGCATAAAGAGCGACGCAACTGAACTGAACTGAAGCGACACGGTTTAGCTTAGTTTTTGACGAACTAACCAATGGGCAAGCAAGGCGAGCCCATTGGTCATTGGTTGCGCGTACGTGCGCTAGTCACGTTTGACGGTGCCTACTCTAATGCATTACTGTTCACCCGTGGTCAGTTCGTCATAAACTAAACTAAACTGTGAGTGGCGTCCTTGGGGGCCTCCAGATCCTTATCTCTTAATTACTTCTTATTCTTTTTATTCTAGGTAACGGGCCATGGGATTCTTATAAGATATTTATAGGATAGCTTATAGATGCCTATAGAAACTCCACACCAATTGCTATCATCTGCGCGAGCGGTGCGCGCCTTTCTTCTTGACGACCGAACCGTTAGCACGCCTACCAGCAAGTGAGCTGCAGCTTCATCAGCCAGTTGCTGCCTGCCAGCGGTCAAGTAGCCAATTAACCCCTTACACATCGGTCAACTTTATACCTACCAAACCGTGTCAGTTCAGTTCAATTTAGTTACGTTGCCCTTTTAAAATGGGTGCGGGGGGGGTTCTGACTTATAAAGTAGAAGTTCCGGCCCCAGCTCCTACGGCTCGAAACGCAAAACTAGCGTAGAATCAATGGCCCTAATAAAAATTGGCGCGACCGTTGCCCAGGGCAGGCCTAACCGGTGTAGCAATGTTTAGTTCGAAGGCCGAGGGTTAAAGGGTGTTTACACGATCCAGCAAACGTCCAGCATTAGCACGTGTATTTTGAATACATTTGCTGGAAGTTTGCTGGACGTTTGCTGGATCGTGTAAACACCCTATTAGGGTTGCACAACTATTGGCGGACGGCCGCATAATGCCGGCACTGGGCCGAGTTTAGGTAGTATTGTTTTCGTAACAGCACACCTCGAAACCAGACTATTGTTTTACCGTAAAAGCATACCGGTATTGTTAGTAAATTACTGCTTTCATTCATGTATAGTATAATTTGTGAAAGTATAGTTTAACTTTTCTTGGGTGTTTGCTTTTTCAGGTTACGGTTGATGTGCAAATGTTCCGGCGGACTTGCCAGGGGGCAGCGCTGTAACAGAATATTGCCGTACGACAAGCAGCAATGGTCGGCCTACATGGGCTCGCACGCCGATAGTCACTGGCAACGCAGGCAGTGGCGCAGATAGAAAATTATTTTATGCGGAGGAGCAAATGCAAATCCAGGGTTCTTCCCTCCATCCTTCCATTCCCTTCCGTCTTCTTCCGCTCCTTCCTTCTCCATTCCCGTTTTCTCACAGGAGGGTTGTGAGCTTACCCGGCAGGGTCTGGGGCGGAGCCCCTACTGAAATCGAATTTGATGCATTACAGCCTTAAAATATGAGATCTGGTGACAACTTTGTTTATTGTCCGGCGAATCAACGGACCAAATCTAATGCAGTTTAAAGTAAAAACGACAAAAATAAACAAAGGCGACACTGCAAATTCAAAAGTGGGTCGATAGAAATAATATGCAAGCGAAATTTTTTTGTACTCCCACTTTCTGTCCATCGGGGATACAACTAACTCTCCCAACAACTAGCCCCTCCTCCCTCCCCCAAAAATCTCCTCGGATCTGCGCGAATTACATATAGGCCTAAAGAGCCGTTGGCTTTCTGGGAGAGCAATGCCCCATTTGCTTCATACTAGATACGCCACTGAACGCAGGAAAACACAAACATCATTGTTAATAGTGCTGTTGTTTCGTCTTGTTTGCACTCATCTTGGTGTTATCCTCGTACGATGGTTGCGCATTAACGGATATTATAGCCGGGCAGAACAGGCTAACAAGGAATATCGTTGGACCATGGTTAGAAGCTATAGACATAGGACGTTAAGCCGATGATACAAGTCATAGCCAAGCGTCATAAAAATGCCCCCAAAACAAGCCGCCATGCCACACCAATAGGCCACTGCAATTGAAAGTCTAACCCACAAAATCTTAATTTAAAACGTAACTTTGCGACGTCAGTTGAAACGGTTCTAGGGTCAGTTTCTTTTCGATTCCAAAATCTCACCAGTGTTTCATCGGTGTTGATCCATCAATACATTCGCCAGATATACAGTACACTGATCGGGCCTATCGTTTATGCGTTCTAATATTAGTCTTGTATCACTGAATGGTGAATCAGTATGGACCAAAGCTGCAAAAATGACGATAAAGTTGCCTAAAAGGTGGTCCAAAAATTATTTATCGTAAGAAAAATAATAACATACATGGATACTGAAGTTTCATAAAGCAACGCAGGTTGTGCAGCGCATGATTAAGGCGCGTACAAAGCGACAGAAATGCGCTGAACTAAAATGAAAGCTGTTGCTCGGTGGTTTAACGGTTGGGTGTCAGACTTACGATCGCCAGGTCGTGGGTTCGATTTCCGGTCACCACGAAGTGGTTACTACTTGGATGGGTGACTGTCTGCGTACAGGTAAACCATCTTGTTAAAATATAATCATCACAAAGGTCAACTCAGCCTTCCATCCCACGGGGTGGTAAATCGAGTACCAGCCTACCTGGCTGGGGTTAAGGTGGGGCGTTTTCACCCGAGTCAGGTGGCAGGTAACATTGTCTGATCCCGTATGGCAGGTAACGCTCCGTAGCTCTGTGAAGGGTTTCTTATTAAGAGCTATACGCCTTTATCTTTTGTGCGATGCGGCTTTTATTTCATTTTATTTTATTTCCTTTTTTAAAATTTCATTTCAGTTCAGTTAATATCGCTCGCTTTGTACGCTCCTTTATAGCCTGGGTCGAAATGCGGTGCGGACGTTGACGATCATGATGGCTCATTACTGCTAAGTGTGCCGGGAAAGGAATTTCAACAAGAAAACCAAAGTAATTTGCCAGTATGCGGAATTGCTTCTTTTCTGTTCACCAGATGGCAGCCGCAATTCGCAATTGCATGTCTTAACTGCGGGATTCGACCCGCAAATCTCCCCTCAATCTCAATTGCGATTTTCCCCCAAATCGATCCAAATTTGGCGGTTAAAATTTTGGACCACCCGGTTGTCTATCTAACTCAGAAGTGATGTAAAATTGTAAATACTCTGGTCACTAAGTTTCAGCGACAACAACGGCAAAGACGATGTTAGGCCTAATACCACACGATATGAATTAGCACCTAAGAAACTGACAGACAGGCTGTCAGTTTAAACTAGCAAATAAACTAAAAAATAAATGTTTTAATTGGGGTTGTTGCCAATTATTTTTTTTCTCAAATCGATTAACTTAGTGATAAGATTAGCGATGACGTAAGCTGACGTTCGAATTGAAAAACGTTGAGCTCATAGGTTATTAATTTTGAAGAGTGTGAACTTTGATCTTGATCCCGTGCATGCAGAACTGGGTCAACGTTCAAACAACTGTTAGGCTACAGTTAATTCTCTAGTAGTGCGTTTAGATCGTCACGAAACCTAGCGAGTCTTGCCGTTGGCCGACAGCTTTGTTTCGGCTTCTGTAACGTCACACAACCAACCAAGCGCACTGTGAGAGTAGAATAATGGCAATTGCAAACATAATATCTACAGATGTCTATGGCAAAACGTCCCAATACAAACTACAAAGTTCTTTAAATGCTACTAATTGCTTATTTATTTCGGTACAAAATGAAATATATCGCGCAAATCTGTATTCTGTTTATTAACAAACTCTACAACAACATTAAAAACACTAGAAAAAAGTCCGGAAAATGCATCGTGCAAAATGTTGTTTTCAACTTTTTATTTTTTTTAAAATTTTACATTTATTGGTACCGGAAGTTAACTGTGTTGACTGTCTGCATATACGTTTGTTATGTGCTTAGTTTTCATTAAACAAAAAAATAAATAGATAAAAAAAGTAAAAAAGTAAAATTTTCCTGAAATGCCATCGACAGCCGATTGCCGATAGGATATTTTGCCAGTGTACCGCCAATTGGCATAATTGAAGCTAGAAGCGACCAGAGATCTGAAACCTTCACCAAGAAAGGTTCTGCAACCTGCAGACAATGGAACGTAGCCAATAGCCAATATTGTTCCTTCGGCTTGTCTCTGTGGCTTTGTGGCAACGGGGTATGGAAACATTCCCCGGCAGATTTTCACCGGTCGAAATTCTTTTTTGTGGAAATTGCTTTTCGTCAAAATACAAAATTTGAAGCTGAAAATTCCCGCATCGTGAGGAGTTTATAAGCAAAATTTTAAATTTCAAAATATATCATCACCCAGAAAATTGCAAATTTCCGCCTTTTCCTCCGCCTCCACAACTTCTAACATACACCGTGGTCAACTTAGCCTTCCGAGGTAACCAAGTAAGTAAATCGAGTAGCACTGTGTGATCCCATATGGCAGGTGACGCTTCGTAGCTCTAAGATGGGTTTTCCATGAAGCGCTATACCATTTAACCATTTAATCAAAAGCGCGTTGATTGAACCTCGTAGCTGGCGGTCGGCCTGCAGCAGACAGTTGACCGCAGCCGATAGCTGGTCGTGCACCGAATCGCGGGTCACCCATCCGCCTGAGTAACCGCGCTCCCTGTGCATCAACCAGATCAGTACGGCCCAACCTGATTCACGGAGAAAAATGCAAATTACATGGGCGTTTGCGGGGGGAGAGGAATCAGAAAAAAATTAGAAACAAACGTCACGGACGGTTGAAATGACCTGCAATAAAGTGTCGTATTTTTTCTCGTAAGTAAGTAATGGGGTGTTTACACGATCCAGCAAACGTCCAGCAAACTTCAAGCAAATGTATTCAAAATACACGTGCTAATGCTGGACGTTTGCTGGACGTTTGTTGGATCGTGTAAACACCCTATAAGTAAGTACAATGTGGATTTATACAGCGCATATCGTTAAATCAACCTCTACGCCGCTCGTCACACAGACTGAACAGAATTGTTTTGAAGAATTGTTTGAAGCTGTCAACATCACACGCCGGCGATATCTGAGTTCATCTGGCAGCGAGTTCCAGACCGTCGGACCAGCGACCGGAAAAGCTCGACTGACGGCCAGGGATAAATAATTAATTATTTATCCTTGTTACCAATCTTCAGTGGTGTGGAAGCAAATTTTTGCCTAGGGAACACCTCCCATCATTCACTCTCCCCTACCCCTAAAAGTACAAAGGTAGACACTCTTTAATGCGGCCCAGAGCGTCTCTGGGGAACACTGTTAGCTTCCACATCGGGGTCCGGGGCGCATGCAGCCTCTGCCGCAAACGTATTTTAAAAAGTTTTTGCGCTCCGGAAAAAATCGCATCTGGTAACGCCAAGTTTTGTCGCCTACTGTTATTTTTATTGTTAGATCTGCAAATGGAAGGGCAATTTTCTTCTTAGAAATATTTGGACAAACGACGTCCCCTCACGTTTCCTGTTGACTGCACCGTTGCCGAGTGCTAAGGCGCGTACAGAGCGACGTAACTGAATTGAGTAGAACTGACATGACCTTGTGTTTGACAAACTGACCAATAGGCATTACAGTAGGCACAGTCTAACGGCGTCTGTGGTCTCACGTACGCGTCAACTAATGTCCAGTGAGCTTGCTTTGCTTGCCCATTGATCAGTTAGTCAAAAACTAAACCGTATGCGTTTAGTTTAGTTCAGTTCAGTCCTGTTACGTCGCTCTGTACACGCCTTTAATGAACACAGACGTCGAGAGCGACAGCGGGGCCAAAAAAACAAACTTTCTCGCGGGGCCCATCTGGGAAAAATTTTTTGAATTTTGTTTTTTAATGGCGCATTCTGGTGTACTTTATATTTTTGAGCGACAGCGAGGCCCCAAACATCGCGGGGCCCGTGAAAAACTTTCCCCATTCCCACTCTCGACGGGCCTGTTGATGAATACTGACATGATCTTGGAGGCGACGGCGTCGACTCTAAGCTGAAGTCTGTCGCTGACACGTCGTAGTGATTTCAGCATTGCTGGTTCAGACGACCCGCAACCCTGCGTTAATTACAACGACACACAGCGCACTGGATTGGTGGCGTAGCGTAGCGGTAACGCGTCGTGTCTCATCAACGAAGTTGCTCTACACTTGGCCAAATAAGTACTTAGATGGGTGACTGCCTGTGGACAGGTAAACCATCTCGGTATATAACCAGTCGCCTAGGTAAACTCAGTCTTCCATCCCTCCGAGGTAGGTAAATCGAGTACCGGCTTATCTGGCTGGGGTTAAGGCGGGGCGCGATCACTTGTGTCGGGTGACAGGTAATCAACACTGTGTGATTTCATATGGCAGGTGACGCTTTATAGCTCTGAGATAGGTTTCCTATAAAAAGCCATATGCCACCTAACTGAGCACAGCATGACATCGTCACCAGTGGCGTCCGAACCAGAGGCCCAATACACAGACTCTCATAAGATTTATCTTAAGATAAATGCCTTAAAACCATTGCAAGACAAAGGTTAAGATATCCTAAGATCATCATAGAACATGTTTTAAGTGAATTCACAGAACTTGTCTTAGATGGTCACGAGATTTGTCAGGCAGAATTTTAAAACTTTTGTCTTAAGACATGTCTTAAGATATGCTGCAAGCGTTCAGTGTGAATTAGGTCGTTGTCTTGGGATGACCACAAGTGCAAAAATGTCTTAGGATTATCATAAGATGTTTTGTAAATCGGGCCCCAAAACAACATTGAGGGGACAAAGCAAGGCCCGATGGCCAAATGGATAAGCCGGTGGTAGTTTTTTTGGGAGGGGCCGCTAAGAGTTTTGGTGCCTTTCGAGTTCTTCAGATGAGTTCTTCTGCAGTCCTGCATGCTGTGCAACATTTTAACATGTTTGACTATGAAATCGAATTAAGTGCATTTCAGCCTTAAATCTGGTGGCAACAGTTTGGATAATTTTTCTGAGAATCAACTGACCATGTAGTTTACTTTACACAGTAAAGGTCAATCGGCGACCACCAACAGTTTATAGTCAGTCGTTTACGCAAAACTCACTCAGAAGAAAAATTGAAATCAGAAATTGGGGGGGGGTCCGTAGGCACTCCCCAAATGACGCCCCTGTTTGCAATGTCTGTCCGAACTGCAACTTCCTGCTCCGCCTACTTTTTTCGACTCACAACGTCGCTGATCGTCGGCACTGACCTTGTTGGTGGGCGCGTGTGGGGTCTTTTTGTCTGCAGGCCCTGTGGTTGACGGTCGGCCACCCACACGACTGCAGGGGCCACCGGCCGAGGTCCTACCGGTCACGGGTCCACGTCTGACGGCTACCGGCGCCGACACCTTAGGTGGTCCCTTCAACCCCGGAGACGACGACGAACGACCGCCTGAAACACGCAGTCAGTGCAGCCGACAATAAAACAAAATGCCCAGCTGCCGCTAGGGTGGGCTGACCGTACCGCCCATATTCGAAGATCCAACTTGCGGTCGCGGTATAAAAGCGATTTCCCAGAGTGACTACACTACAGTCTCGTGCACGCCATGGCAAGAGCGTCACTTAGAGAATGGAGGACCAAGGGTGTCCACGGACCCTCAAAGATTTATGATTTTAATTTTTTCCCTGTAAATCGTACCTCTGAAACAGCGTTACTGCTGCAAGAACAATACGTTACGTGAACTAAGACCCCCTCAATCATTTATTGAAATGACGCCACTGCGTTATGGTGACGCTGCTATATCGAAAGCTGCAATAAACACTAGGATACGATGCGGTAATTCGGCGCACGTTGGTGATGGCAGGAGGCAGCAACACTGCATTCAAAATTGCAGCCAAACCGCTGCAGATAAAGACTTGGTTACTATTGACAGCCTATAGAAACTCGTTATCGTCGACCCCTTATACGGTGTTTGTTTTACCCACAATACGTGCGTTAGAGACAGACACAGAGAGGACAAACAAACGACATATCGTAGCCATAGCTCAACATAACGGTCGACCAATTAGTCAATCAACCAATCAATCAGCTCGAATCAGATAGGGGATCAACATACAGTATAAAAACGCGGACAGTTATACAGTGTTTGTACACAGTGACAAAAAGTAAAGGTAGTTGCTTACTCGCATATAGATCATTTTTAGTCACACCATCACATATCATATCTCGTAGAAGCCTACAGGGTCCAGATAAATTACGTACAGTGTAAGTATGTAAATAAACAATATTTTTTTATCCATCATATTTTGCATTGTCAGCTAGTGGCCGAATCTAACGCTCTAGCGTGTGAGCTTCTACGGGGAAATGAACTGATTGAAACAGTAGGTTGCAAGAAGAGGTCACAGACTTGACTGACCGCGCTGGGGGAGATCACAGTGCTCCCCAAACCCTTTGGCTGGATTTAGGGGTTTTACTTCTAAAAGGAAAAAATGAAAGGAAAAGAAAAAAAGGGAGGGAAGTGAAGGAAATTTACAGAGTCTTACTTTCAAATGGAGGGAAAATAGGGAAAGAAAAAAAGAAAGGGCAAAGGAAAGGGAGGAGAAAAGAGTAAAGAAAAGGAGGGGAGGGAGAGAGGAGGGCGATAAAAGGGAAGAAAAAAGCGGAGAAAAGAAAAGGAAAAGAGGAAAAAATAATATACAATATAGAAAAAAATGTGAGAAAAGGGAGAAAAAAGGGAAATATAGGGGAGGCACCCAATTCACACTTCTGGCTATACGATAACGATTTTTAAAAGACACCACACTAACCTGTGGATGCAGGTCGGCTGCAGAGGCTGGGCATTGAAGCGGCGGTGCAGAAGGGAGGCGCGAGAGAGGGGTTCCTGGCAGGGCGACGCTGACCAGCGGCCGGTGACAAACTGTGCGTCTGCAGACGACGTCGTTGACCCACCGCTGCCGCAGTGGACGCCGACAGAACCGTGGAATTCTGCAGTGTCAACCCTGTCACTTTACACGCACAAACACACGTCATGTACGCTAGCAGCGATGTCAAGTTATCACAGGCGTGCGGTAGCACAGCCCTGTGTTAATGGCGACCGGCTAAGTCAAGGGAGAATGGCAAAATTTGACCCCGCGCAGATCCGAAACCCCTCCACCGATCGACACAAAATTTGAAACAGGTGATGACGTCCGCGAGACGACCCCCTGTGCAAAATTTCATGCAAATCCGTCCATTGGGGGCTTCTCGGCAAATGGATGAAATATAACGAAAATTTTTCTAGTATACATAATTTTTTGTTGACCGACCTACAGGTCAGACCGCCCGGCGGATTTTCACGTGCGACGGCTCAAACAACGCGGCCTCACGCAAGGGTCAAACCTTGTTTCAACGTTTCATTGAATTTGGCGATTGTTTTTGGCTTTGTTTTAAGTTAGGAGTAAGACTCCAACATTGCACCCCACACGCGGTAGTCCACTGGGTTTATATTCGGCAAATTATGCGGCCACTGGTCCTTTGTGATGAAATCTGGACAGTTGCCCCGCATTCCGTTCCGTGCGCTGCAAGCTGTGTATGCTGGCGCGCCGTCCTGCTGGAAGATAAACCCGGAGGGCAGCCGGCGATTGTTTTAAAAGAGCGATAATTTAGTTATAATTCATAAACAATATAAATTACTGTTTATCAAAACGTCACTGCGACGTCATCGGCAGTAACGTGTAACCAGTTTTGGAAAATTAAATAGCATTTTTAGCTTGAACATTTTTAATGCTAAAAATCGGTAGGCGGTCATGTTAAAAAGTCTATAACTTAGTAGTTTTTTAACAGACTCAAATTTTGCTTCACATTTAGATGCAGAAAGTTTCACCTAATAAAGATGCAAAATTTCATATTAAAATCTCAAACGGTTGCTGAGAAAACGGTCAAAAACTTTAGGGGTCCACTTTTTTGCCGCATCATGTATATGCTGCTGTGTAACCTTTTAACCATTCTCGGTAGCACATCTGATAAACACGTTTTACTCCCCAAGCTCAAAGCAAGCACTGGACGGTTATGACACAATATAGACATATAAAACGACGTGATCTTATTTACGGTTAGAGTAGGTTTTCTGGCGGCTGAGCGTCAGTGCAGGTCTCATCTGCAGAGGTGACGGTTTGCGCTGGCCAGCAAATAGGGGTCTACCTGAGCACATCAGATCAGCCGCAGATCCATTGCTTCTATCCCGATACCTGGTGGGCGCAGCTTGCGCCCAGTAATAATAAGGAAGGGGGTTTATTAAAGGTGTTAGATTAAGCCCCCCTTTCCATTTTTTACTGGATATTAACAAAATTCCCCCTATTTCTGTGGATGGAGCGGATGGATGCAAAGGCAGGGAAGGAAAGGAGCCCAAAAGTGTGGAAGACTTAAGCCAGAAAATGGGGGAGGGACTTGCGCCCGATTTCGTTTTCAGATTTGAGGGAAAGTAGAAGCCACGGCGCAGATCACAGATCCGACAAATTGCTTTCTAGTTATAGGGTGTTTACACGATCCAGCAAACGTCCAGCAAACATCCAGCATTAGCACGTGTATTTTGAATAAATTTGCTAGACGTTTGCTGGATCGTGTAAACACCCCATAACCGCAGATCAGTTTGTGGCATCGCGAGTCACAGAACAAAGATCACGGCAGGTTACTAGCTTAAGCTATTTCTGTCCTTACCTTACCTTACCTTACCTCCGGGGTGGGCAGGCTCTTACACATGCCCAGCGCTGAGGCCGTATCAGTTCGGCCCAATGCGCGAAAGCTATATCTGTCATGGATGTAAAAACGTTGCAGAAACATATTTGAAAAACGTTCAAAAACGTAAAAAAAGAAACACGTTTAACTTCGTGCCTAATGCCTAAATGCTATAAATGTAGCTGGAGCCTGAAAATAATTTTATTCAATTTGAATTCAAGCGTGTGGTCATAAGACCAAGTATCACTAAACTAAGTGAACTACCTAAGTGAACTAAGCTACGGCCTATTAATTCGTTTCTTTAGCTTCAAAAATGCTTATCAAAGTTTTTGATAGAATTTTAATAAAATCTTCTATAAATTAAAAAAACGTTGAAAAAAATCGAATAAACGTTATAACATGTAAAACATAACAGTGACAAATACATAAAAACGTTTATTGCATCTATGGTTCTACCTACAAGCCGCTGTCAGTGGTCGTGTCGTCGTTTTTGTGGTTGCTGGCGATCCAGCGCGAGCACCGATCTGTGCCATAGATACAACAAGAAATTGGAGCTAATGCTCATGACACGCACGACAGCGACACAAACTAGTCCATGCTGAATAATTATGTCGTAAGCATTTTAAGGTCGGAAGGTGAGGCAATTAGGCCTAACGTTACTAAAAATAGCCGCTTTCAACCAAAAAAGGTCAAGTCCGTTACTTGCTATAGCGCTTCTTACATGAGACTGACTCGTGGACAGAAGCGCTTTGACAATCTCGGAAGTAGCAGCTGATTCGCATCAGCTAATGATACCGCAGCGCAGTATGCGGCCATCCATTGCCCGCGTCAGCGAACAACAGTACTGGACTCACGGTTTGCAGCAAGCAGACATACCACCGCCCAGATTAGCCACTTTAGGCCTTCGCCCCGCAGCCGTAAGTTACTACTCATTTCCCATCCCACGGAGGGTAGGAGGCTGAGTTGGCCTGAGCATACAGTAGGTTAGCAACTTGCTCAAGATTGCTTGTACGACGTAGATGACCGATAGTGAGAATCAAATCATGGCTTAGTAAGTTACGCATCAAAACCAACCACTAGACACTTGCACCTACACAGGCACATAGGTGTGAACAACTTGCCCAGAGCTGTTACTTGGTAGTGCACGGGCTAACCGGCTAACCGGCTAGCCGGCTAAGGCCTTTGGGTTTCGTATCCTACGCCCTAACCGCTAATGCCTTCTCGCGCGAAAACCCTAGCAAATATCCGCATAAACCTTACATTGCCGCAAACTAGACTTATTGCCATGGTGAACGAGGGTCGTCCTTTCCCCCTCCAAGTTTTGGTCTTGGTCTGCAGGCCGGTTTCAAAGAAAAAGTGGAAAATAAAAATAAATAAATAAAAAGACGAAGCGAAAATATAAGGCGTACGTACAGGCCGCCTACAACGTTTATTACATTCATTCATTCATTCATATTTGTCTGAAAAACGTTGACAAATCGCATGATATACAGTAATGTACGTTAAAGTTTAAAAAAAGATAACAGAGTCAACGTCTCAGAACGTCTGTGGCCAACTCGATTTCGTTATGACATGTTGTCTATTCACGGGCCCGCCTGTCCTGTGTTTTCCAGTCCTGCGTTTTCCACTACTGCATTTTTCATGGCTCGCGTTTTCCAGTCCCGCGTTCTCAGCGTCCTTCACAAAACCAAATATAAAAGCACTCCTCAAAGTTGCTAATAGAATTCTTAATAAACTTAAATTTTTAAACGTTGACAAAATAAAAAAACGTTATGAACGTTAAACGTAGTAGAAATAAAAAAAAACGTATAAAACGTTTGTCACACATATGCCGTTCTGTATCCTCTGCATTTTTAAAAAATAAAAACGCTGAGAAAATAGAAAAAAGCTGTTAAAAACGTCAAATACGTAGTGGAAATAAAGAAAAAGTTTAAACAAAACGTTTATTACATCAATGCCGCTCTGTAGCTCCTGCGTTTTGTGAAATAAACAAGCGTCGATAAAATAAAAAAAAACGTTAAAACATTTTAAAAACGTGGTGGGAATAAAAAAGCGCAACAAACGTTTATTACGTTTATGCCGTTCTGTGGCCCCGGCTGCTGGGACGTCCTTGCGGCGCGTCGTCTGGCCGTGGCCGCCGCTACGGCTCCGCTAGCCGCTGATGTGACAGCCGTCACCAAGGCGGCCGTACAACCACGCCGAGGGTCGGCAAGGGTTATGGTGGAAGCGGGTTTGCAATGGTAGGTCCGCTGATGGGCAGCAGAAGGGGTGATAGTTGAATCGACCGTTGCCACCGAGTCACAGGGTCGCGGTGTGCGCCGACTGGCGGCCGAGCCGTGTACCATGCCAGACCCGTTTCCTGACATAATACAACCATTACTCAATTAATTAGGCCTAATATATTTATTACGAAAATCGTACACACGGTAACATTAAATAAAAAACGAGTCTAAAAACGCACAGATAAAGCTGATTAACACATAGGTAGGTTGTTATTACTGATCGTTAATTTTTGTAAATTTAACTAGTAAAAATGATTACTTAATAAGCGAACTTCCATCTTTTGTCACCTGTTTTTTTCAGAAAAAAGTCAACATTTTGG
>Ga0209671_1002748_pt1 | contig 16418 bp, 10 predicted proteins | sample WorMetHERISLAND2_2_FD_187401 | JGI IMG/M metagenome (GOLD analysis project Ga0209671, IMG submission 187401) | Marine gutless worms symbiont microbial communities from Max Planck institute for Marine Microbiology, Germany - Olavius geniculatus... | ecosystem: Host-associated > Annelida >...
CTCTCCGTCTCGTCCGGCGGCCGACTGGGCGGGACGGATTTTTGCCGGTAAATTGTCCGCCGGAGGGGAGACTTTTCTGGGTGGGGGCAATTTTATAATGGGGCATTTGCCGGCCGAGAATAGCCGCCCCGCATGCTAACGTTGGCGACACCTTGTCCGCTGTTACCAACTACTCTCCGTTGCTATAGAAAAACTGCGACAAACGGAACCTTGTTGGTGGCAACTGGCAACCTGATTTGCATTTTGCGCTGAAATTGCGGTCAGCCAGTAACAGATTGACTACAGCAGTGGTCGGACTTTCAGGTATTTAATTAGAAAACCGAGCGTCCGAAGGTGTTTAAACGAATAGTCGGGAACTCGTTTTGAAAGTTAACCTACTTTCTGGATGCGTAGTACGAGTACCAAGCTTCGTGAACGTAACTGTCCTAACTGGTTGATCTCAATACTGCAGTGTGAAGTAATATTAAGTAAGCAAAAAAGTCAATAAAACTGGTAGTGTCAGTCAGATAACACGTAAAATGTGTTACTATAAAATCGTAGAATATCGAACTTTCGCTGATTTTACCTTTTGATTGAGCGCTACCTCGGTACCAGAGTAAGGCTGTTCTTCGTTACTTCATTTTCTCGAATTGCGTAACGATTATGTCGTTATCAGGAATAATACCAAACAGTTCAACTGCTCAATCAATCAGTTAATCTGTCTGTTTCAGCAGCTGCTACTCGCGTGACTCAGCAGCACTCGGTTGCCATGGCAGCCGATGACGTAACGACGATGACTCCGCCTATCAACTGGACGGAAGTGACGTCATCAGGCAGCACTGTGCGCTACGGTATGGCGGAGCTGTTGGCGACACTGTTCACGTTGGTCGGCGTCATTTTGGCGACTATTGTCGGCAATGCGTTCGTCATAGCAGCCGTGGTGTTGGAGCGAAACCTGCGCAGTCACGTGGCCAACTATCTTGTAGCGTCACTGGCCGTCGCCGACCTACTCGTTGCTCTGCTTGTCATGCCGCTTGCTGCCGTTAATGAGGTCATCTAACTAGCCTATACAGCAGTGCTGCTATAACGATTGAAACATGTTACTAGTTAACTTTTCACAAGTAGTAGGGGCCTAGGTCTATCAATATGCTCCAGTTGTTTTATGTTTATTCCATTTTCTCCGGTTTAGGAAAGCCATGGACAAATGAATTTTCCCATGAAAACGTTACAAGGTAACACGGCTAGTTCTTTGTCGGACTTGCCAACAGTAATTAACACTGTTAGAATGCAGTTTCTTGCATGTTTCGTGTTCTCTGACTCGCGCTGTAGGCTAACGTGTCTAATAAACCCAGCGAATTCTCCGTCGGACTAATACATACCTGGAGTGATCGATTTAATGTAGCCTATACTGTACTGCATAAATAACGAACTGTCCAAGCTTCGTCAAATGGCAGTAACAGTCGCGTCATTTCATTGCTTTTTGAGACCAAAGATTGAAAGTTGTTGCAGCATTTATTTTATATACGCTATTTTCGTGTCTCTTCTAGGCCTATTTTAAACGTGTCTCTTCTGCAAAAGTATATCTGCAGGCTTTGTTTGTCAGCAGAATTAGTATAAATTGATGCATGAATCTGTAGAAAACTTTTATTCTGTACAAGAAATTTAGATTAAAAAACAATCGATTGTATATCTATCTCATTTCCATGATTCGGGCCAAATATAGATTTTTTAGTTCGTTTGAGAGTATGAAATGGAAAATTAGCAGAATGTTAGATTTTTCTTTTACAGTCACGAGATGGCGCCATTCATATGCTCGAGACTCGAGTTGTCCCGAGAACCTCGAGTTATTCCTGGAACACAAAACAGCAGTTTTTTAGCAACGTCAGATCTCGACAGAATTCTCAAAATAACTCGTACAAATAGCTCAGCATCATCTTTGGATTAGTTAGGCTTGAAACGCTACTTGTGTTGGATGAACGTTGGATTAACTAACTAATTTCCAGGGTTTAGACCGATCAGTTGGAATTGTAAAAAAGTCATTTTTTTTATCCGTTTGCATTTATCGTTTTATTACGCGCCACAGCAGAATGCTTCGCGCGTCTTGATCATCGTCCAGGTGTCCGTCCGTCTGTCACACTGCGGTATTGTGCCAAATAGACGCAATGCAGGATCACGTAATTTCCACTATGGGCTGCCATAAGAACTCTAGTTTATCGTGACAAAATTTCGTGCCCCTGGGTGACCGTGAGGGGGTTCCCTTTGAACGAAAGCGTCAAAGAAAGGTACCCTCCTCCCCCCCCCAAAAAAAGACGTTGTTTTGCCAATATTCGCCCGTATAGTGTGAAAACAGTTGCAGATGGATATGACATGCTGCTTATCATAACAAGCACTGGTGACGGGCTTTTTAGATTTTTCAACATCGATGACCTTGAGCGAACTTGAACCCCCAAAATAGGGGTTTTAGTGATTTTTTTGCAATTACTGGCTGAAGCACACATTTTAACAGTGAATTGTGACAAAATGGCTACAGACAGACCAAGACAACCTGCGTATAAAATTTTCTGCATTAAACGCAGATTTTAGCAGTCTAAGTCTCGACCCCCTAGGTTCAAGGAGGCCTACGTAGGCGGGCGTCAAAGACGGCTACACTCCAAAAAGTGGTTATTTTATCACTATTGGCTGGTTTAGTGTAAAAACAGTTGCAGATAGGCATATACATACTGCTTATCATAACAAGCACTAGTGACGGGCTTTTTAATAGTGTCGACATCGATGACCTTGAATGACCTTGAACCCTTAAAATATGGAGTTTTATTTTATTTTGCAATTTTCGGCTGTGGCGCACATTTCAAGTGTGAATTGTGCCGAAATGGCTTGAGATAGACCTGGACAACCTGGGTACGAAATTTTTAACATAGAACGTACATGTTTAACCATGTTCGGTTTTCTAGGTTCAAAGCGTCTTCACTACGGAGGCCTCAAATTTGAATACTCCTTCAAGACGCATTTTTATTTAATTGCGCGCTGTACACTTGCTGCCTAGATGGTAGAACTGCTGCTCTCGCGCTTCACGTGAGCTTTGCTCAAATCACTTGTTGACACACTGAGCGTGTTCAAGTTATATATTATCTACTATCATTATATTGGTGTTAGGTTGGCGTTGTTGCCGTCGATTGATCTTCGGGTATTAATGTCACTTGTGTAGGTGAGTTCGAGATGGTTCCTGGGCCGTGCTGTTTGCGATGCGTGGACAACCCTCGACCTAATCTGCTGTACTTCGTCGATTCTTCACCTACTCGCCATCTCACTGGACCGCTACTGGGCAGTAACGCAGCTCGACTACATCCACCACCGCTCGACGCGCCGTATCCTGGCAATGATCGCTGCTAGCTGGGGCGGCTCGGTCGTCATCTCGGCGCCTCCACTCTTCATCCACGACCCTCCCGACAGCGACCCGGCCGTCACCGGCCAATGCATTATTAACCAGAACCTCGTCTATACCGTCTTCTCGACGGTTGGCGCTTTCTATCTGCCGTTCGCGCTCATGATGATCGTCTACGTCAAAGTGTTTCGCGCCGCTCGAGACCGCATTCGTCGCAAGCTGTTCAGAAGTCAGCCGAGGCCGGAGACGACGGGAGGTCTGGGTGGCGTCTCTCCGGATCACAGCCGTGCCGTGACGCAGCCGCTGACAGCGACGTTCGACGACGTTGCCGACGCCGATCAGTTGGAACTGAACGTACAGACTTCATCACCGGGCCCGGAGTCCGACCACAGAGAGAATGACGTTGTGATGTTGTCGGACCGTGTCAGTCTCGAGAATCCCGACATCGTGCACGGCGAAGAACCGTTCGAAGTCTGTCAGGACGACGAGAACCCGGTTCACGGAAGAGGCACCACAAGTACTTGTCAGCTTTTGTCTGTGACTGGACGAGACTGGAACGAGGTTGATGCACTGACCGGCGAGTTTCCTCGACGTCCGCTCTGCCGCTCTGAGTCAGCGGCGGTGCCTAAGCACAGCTGGACGGCAGAAGACGGTAAGACGGTGCGAGTAGGATCAGTAAGGTGCGTGAAGCGACCTCTGAGTCTGGCTATCAGCTGCGATGGATCACGGCCGCCAGTGTATGCCGTCGTTGCCAACATGGACCAGCACCAGCATCTTGGCAATATCTTAGACGCTTCTATGACATCGAAAAACAATCATACAGCCGCCGAGTCAAATTGTCAATGTCCGAACGGCAGAGCTGTCGAACTAAAGATCAGAGGCACGGTAGACAGTGTTGTGGTTGCTCCGGCCTGTACCGCGACTTCACCCTCGGGCGATGAGAGCGCGGCAAGGTCAAGGTCGGCGGCGAACTGTGATCACCACTACTACGTAGAGGACACCACGTCGGGGGCTCGACGTTTGTGTCTGCCTCGCAAGGCCGCCGACCGCCTGCTGACGCCGACCTCGACGCCGATCCATCGGTCCAGTTGGGTGGACCTCACGCGCACCCTGCTGCCGTCCGCTGCCGCCCTTCGCATTCAGCTCCACGGTCCGTCGGTAGCGGGCCGGGCGGCAGGACGGACGGCGAGACAGATGGTGGAACAGCGGCGTGAGCGCAAGGCGGCACGGACCCTAGCTGTCATCACCGGCACGTTCGTGCTGTGCTGGCTGCCGTTCTTCATCATCGCCATTCTGAGGCCGTTCTGCGGCGAACACTGCCACTATCCGGCGCCACTCATCAGCGTCATCGTCTGGCTGGGCTACGTCAACAGTCTGCTCAACCCGATCATCTACACAGTCTTCAACGCCGACTTCCGCTCAGCATTCCGCAAGATTCTCTTCGGAAAATATCGCAATCAGCGACGATAGATGAACGAAAACAACAGAGAAATATATTAAGCCAAAGCTGAGTCTTGTCATAGAATGATAATTCTGCACGCATTCAATATTATGATTGCTTAGCCTACAAGATGTAAGATTAAAAATTAAATGTCTTCTCGACTGTTAAGTATAGTTTATTTTCTCGCTTGTATAGCAACACAGCCTCTACGCAATTTACCTGGACGTATGACTTTTAAGGATGATCACTTTTCTGCTGATGTTCTTACACGTTTCCCGCTAATCTCATTTTTGAAGTCATAAAAAACTGTACTCTACTCTGTATTTGTAGTCCATTCCAGGTAAGTCTGTATTTTCTGAATATTGCTGTTCTTGTAACTTCTATCGGATGTGTCCAAGTTTTACATTTATTTCTCTTTTAACGTGTGTTGTTCAAGTACGCTTGCCATAGGCCTACGTGAAAGCATTTGTGTTCATGTTCGTTACGTCGTTAATTCGTTAGCCAATTTACAAAACCAGATGATATTTTTTTTATTTTTATCACATTGTATATAAAAGCTGACAGAACTTGTACGTAGTTTTCATCCTGTTTATAAATAATTTTAGAAATCCACAAACCTGAGACTTAAAGACAGTTGCTGCAATGAATATGCTATATCGCTACGTTGTACTGTTTTAAAATGCCAGCAAATACTTTTAAATTAACTGCGTGTACTGAATATAAATGACTTTTTCCTTGTTGCAAATGTAGTAGCTTCGTCGAAGATAGGGCATCTGTCAAGACAACCATGTTGAATATAATTTGCTTGCTTCTGTTCCAACTGACGTTATAGTTCACTCACATTCAATTAGACGTTTGTTAGGTTATGCATCCTGTAGCCTAACTTCTTAGTAATGTTTTGTAGCCTGTATTTGTGAGCTATAGCTAAATGGAAAGTCAAAAAATTAAATACATGCAGGGTGTTCCAGAATAAAACGGCACAAAGTTTACTGCACCATAAGTTTGCAATCCACGTCACAGTTTTCAACAAAATGTCCATGCGTTTTCAGCAAAATGTTTAGAAATAAATTGATTACACACCAAAAGCCAGTGTCTAAATAACGACAATTGATATTTGTTTTGCTGCTTGCAAGTAAACTCTTTGAAAACAACAGGACTACCAACCATTACATCTTTTACCTATTAGTGATCGAATAATTTTATGATTTACCGTCAAAGTAGGTGTTCTTTTAAAATGACGCTGGTCATTAACAGGCATAGGGCATATAGTAATACAATGTAACGTAGTATATGACATACATAGATGGGTTTTGTTACAGCATGTCCAACGGCTTTGTTATATATAAATGTACAAAACATCAGTTCATACACTTGTTAACGGCAACATTTAAAGACTTGCACATCGAAAACAGCAAAAATTACAAAAGGTGATATTGCCCTCATCACACTGACTGTGTGTCAGTGTGCTGCTGATTAATATCTGCGAGATTTTTGCGCATTGGCCAAATTGGCCAATGCTGCAAGAAGCCATTCAAAAAATTAAAGTGGCACGTTTTTATGGACCAGGGTGTAGTATTAGTACAGTAGAAGTAGTATAGTTTCAGCCAGTAGTAGTCGTTGCCTGCTGCTGATTCAAACCCATCGCGATATTCCGTACAGTTCTTTTTGAACGACATCGAACGTCCGCTGACCTTCCTCTGTATCAGAATCCAGCCGTTGACAGTCAGTAGCGGCACCGCGACAGCCGGTTGCCACATAGTCTAAATACGCACGCTGCACGATGTGCCAAAAGTATTATACTGTTGTAGGCCTATACTTTGTTTCGTTTTTCTTATCGTCTTCGTCATTTTTCTAGTTTCTACTAAGACTTAATATTTTTGCGGTTTGCTTAAAATAGGTCTTGCTGCTATACTGGCCTACGCTTTTTGGCAGGCCTATCATACTGTACTGAAATAACAAAATCTACTAATATGTTTACGTTCGGATGCTCGCAAGTGACCCACGACTGTCCGTTGTTGTGGTAACATGCGTAGTTGGTGCTGAAAGCTGGGTCGACGGTACATCTGTGATAGAGTGTAAAAAAGTGTACGGGAACGAGCAGCACCGGGACGGAATGTATGTCGCCGGGTTTCCTTAATAAAAAAATGACAACGACATAATTATTTAATACCAAAATTACAGCGTTATTTCGAAAAGAAAAAAATAACTAAATATGCAGCAATGGTACCGTCGGATAAGGCATCGATAAGTTTTTATAGGCTGTCGATAGTAACCAAGGCGCTAACTGAAGGGGTTTGGCCACAATTCGCAAATTAAGTATTTGGAAAGCAGTCGGTAAGTCTTACCCCTGCTTGGGCTGGCTAAGGGGTTGTAGAAGATCGGATTTGGTACTACAGGGTAGGCGTCGGGCATTTACGTGTACTTATTCAGACAGCCAACAGACACAAGCCTGCGACATAGGCTGGACCTTGAAGATCGGCCAGAAACTAATAAAAATTTTGGTTTACCGTATACTGTGAACAATCAAAGTCGCTGCCGTTCGTAATTTCCTAAAATTACAAATACAAGTGAGTGTTACGTAATAGTTAGCAGCATTCTTTTTTCCATTCGTTCTAAAATTGTTCGAAGTCGCGCGCACTGTCGATCTTCGGTAGGTCAAAATAACACAACGGAACCTTTCTGTTAGGAGACCAAAGTTTACCGAATTTCCTGAAAGCAGGAGCAATTGTAGTTGATCACCTGCTATTCCGATTTTTGTTTTTCGATATGATACCGCAGCGCACTATGCGGCTATCCATATCGTAAATTGTAACGCATGCACGCATTGTGAAGGCCTAATGTTTACGTAACGTGAGCATTCATTGTGTTTTATGTCTATTTCTGTTATAGATACTACTTTTGTGGTGAATGTATAAACGTGATTATTATCTCCATTTGGCACATTTTATGCCGTAGTCACACTGTGTACTGACTCCTACAGCATTGCTCAACACGTCGGCCTAATGATAATTAATGACAAAGTGACGATAAATATAAAGATTGTTGACAATTAACTCGATTTTAAAAAATTAACTCTAAGTCAGGGGCTGCCCCAAACACTGTACCCTGCTGCACAAGTGTTGCCGCGTATTGTCTGTGCTCACAATTTTAAAAGAAGAATGTCAGTACCACGACATCGTGGACAAAGCATTCAATTGCCGTAATTTAGAATCTAATCAATTGTTTAAAAAAGTGAAAGGGAATACCGTACGCGTGTTGCGAATAAGACTGTCGATCAAGTCAGCGTTAATTAAACTTAACACTGGAGACGGCACTAACTGTCAGCAACTGATCACGTGCTCGTTAGCTGTCGACTGTGATAATTATTGCTCGGAAATTAAAAGTTGTCAAGTTGCACGCACGAATCACGCTAGCTACTTACATACTATAGATGTCACTGAACCTGTCACATCGCGTGTTTCCACTCGACGCAACGCACGCAATGCCAGAAAAAACACTGCTTCTATAATCACGTTGTGTATCGTTATAGCGCTTTTTCTGTTGCTTGCGTTCACTGCGTTTTGTTTCGTGGGTCTATTCTAGTTCGCGTTCATTCCGTTTGTTGCTCGTGCCTACTTGCTTGCGTACTTTGCGTCAGCTGCGTAAATGATAATACCGTACTCAAGGACCTTGCGGTATGCACCTTGCACGGGTTGCGCTGGGTGGTAACCAGGCAATAATGCTACATAATGGTGATGATGCTGTCGACGCATGAAGTTACTGTTCCTGACTTCAGGCCTTGATTTAAATGGAAGCATTCGATGATTCGATGCTGCTGATCTTCATCCCTGGGGGTCGCTGAATTTGCAGGACGCGAAAATGACGGACCACGAAAAAATCAATGACTGGAAAATGCAATACTTTGAAAATGACAGACCAAATCGCAGCCCTAGAATTTGCACGAACTGGAAACTGACGGACTTTCACTGTTGCAATAGCTGGTCAGTTTAATTATGCAGGGCAAAGGCTGAGTTTAGTTTAGTTGCTCAGGTTAACGTTACATTACGCGCTCTGCATTTTGCTCGTTTTTAATTAATTTGCTTATTGTAAAATTTTAAGCTAGAATATGATGCTTTGTTGGCTTGGTCGTTGTTTTGGGAGTAATAAAAACATTTTGTACGGCTTTGTGCTGTATAAAAAGTATGGTAAAATATCTAACAGCTTATGCCAAAATAAAACTAGCTGCAATTGCATAAGGCTTAAAAATGCAAACACAAAAAAACTGACTGACCACGACATAAACTACCAATAATAAAAAAGTTTGAATCGTGAAAATATACTGATATCAATGGACACTGGACAGTAATATAAAATCTGTGCTACATCAACTATCATTTATACTTTTAACTACATAAAAACAAAAAAAAACATTGTTTAAAAATTCAAACATGAAGTATGTGTTTTACTTCATTTCTATGTAAATGTAGTCCAAATTCACATATTAAATCTAAATCTATGTGGTCCTGCATTTTCCAGCCCCCTGCGATTTGGCCCGTTATTTTCTTTTAACAGGACTTGCATTTTCAGTCGCCCCCATTTTTGCACGGTGAAACAGCTTGCGTGTAACATCTTTCAGGAACTCGCCAATCGCGATATTGGTGCATGGCGCGAATGCAAGGACTGATGCAGCTGTTCGCGAACATCACCGCCAGGTGAACTGGTGACGGTCAGGTATATTCGACTGTGCCGCTGTAACTAGCAGGGTGTGGAATGTGGATCTGATTGTCTGATGGGACCAATAAGCATACAGTGCGATAAGATAACAATTAAAAAAACAACCTACAACAACTACAAAACATCGCACGACGTCATGCAAACGGCTTTATTTCATCACATCGCACCAGCGGCGAGGGCGAACACCTTTTGTGACGTCGCCGCAGCCGGTGACTGTGACATAATGTGCACGAAGCACTATGCGTGCATTTCGTGCGTGTGCAGCAGCTGCGGCTGAAACTGCTTTTTACTAGCATAATGTATTCAACAGACTGCGGACGCTGCAACAACTTCTAGCAGACATGGAGAACTCGTCGTTGTCAAGTGACGTCACGCATGACGTCATTACATCTCCGTCACTGCAGTCTGACGACCTGACGTCATATCTAGCTAACATCCGTGACCTTGCACTCAAGGTCATCTACATCATCATCGGAACAGTTGGTGTCCTTGACAACTTGTTCGTTTTGATCGTCTTCATCTTGTTCATCAAGATCATTGACAAGGTATTTCACGACTATACGGTAAACACAGGAATATACGCGTGGCGTAAAAGGGTGCGTATATCTATCTTTCTATGAAAAACCTATGGCAATCTTGGCAGAGCTGCGGAGCGTTACCTGCCATATGAGATTACAGTGTTACTTGCCACTTGACACAGGTGAACATGTTCTGTCTTAACAGACAAGCCGGTACTTGAATGGGAGGCTGAGTTGATTTTGACCTAAGCGTTGCTGTATGCTGAAGCAGCTGTACGAAAACTGATTTGTATCTGGATCAACAAACGGGATAAATTCGGTATGGCGGCAATTACTCATTTAATAAAAAAACATTTAAGTGATTACGATTGTGAAATTAGTCTATTATTATTGTTGTTACACTGTTCGCATTGCACTGTTATTTAGCTATTCAGCTACTTAGCAGCAATTATGCAAAAATAAACTTATTGTCATTGTCATTGTCATTGGCCGCTTTCTAGAAAATGAACTCCAGCACATTTCTAAAATTCCTCGTTTTACGTAAGCCATATTGCGGTACCTGTGTCCAGGGTGTCCTGTATTTACAATGTCATAGCTGCGTCAGTAGGTTACCTGTACTCTGGCAGCAAATGCATCCGTCTGCTGGCACAACAGAATATGCGACAATTGCGTCAGTAATTAATTGATTGATTGATTGATTGATTGAAAATAAATATACCACCAAAAGCGCTCTGTAGCGCAGCACTAAGCCTGAATTAACGGTGACAGCATATTATTAATCTATGGAGCATTTTACAGTAAATTGAAAATGCAAGATATGTGACTAAAAATTTCCTATTCTCGGGGAATTTAAAAAATGGAATTTTATGCAGTTATATTTTATATGTCAGAAATTTGTCGTTGTTTGTCAAAAAACTACCCGTTTTTTTACCAACGACAATTAATTTGCTAAAAGCAGTCACGCAATGTCATTGACGTGTGCATCTTTCATTATCCTACTTACGGCAGTTAACGACGTGGGCCGAAGTCACTAATTGACCGTGTTTAGGATCACTTGACTGTTTTACAAGGGTTTCCGCGGTGGTTTTATTATGCGGCTCTCTTGTACGGGCCAAATTATGAATCTTTTCCGTTTGCCCGTTTGCCCGTCTCTCTCGTACGGTTTTTTGACTCAAAAAATAAAACACAGACAATTAAAATTGATGTGCAGAATTAATTTCAATGCCTATTTTTAGTTCAAAAGATCGAAGGTTGAAATCGCTAACGTCGCAAACCAAAAAGTAACGCATATCTCGCAAAAGTGCTGCTCTTACAGTAATGTCATTCACTGCCAACGCCTATAAACGGACAACCGCATATTATGTTGGCATTCGGCGTCAACATATTAGCTTGTTGGCTAGGTGCTAGCAGCCCACAACAGTTGAGTTGAGCTAATCGCTCATTAGCTTGCGCAGCACGAGTGTTGTCACTTCGTGCTATCCCGACTAGCACTTCTCTCCATTTCACAAATTTGTACTAGTGCTGTCGAAGCGTTAATTTTTTTAATCGCGCGTTAACGCGTTAATTAACGTCTGGCCAATTAGTCAACGATGACTGCTGTACTTGCGACCAGTCTAAAATACACAGACGTTATGACAACACACGCACACACGCAGATCAATATAGAAAAAAAGGAACAGGTTTCATCTGTTTTAATGTAGGCTGCCCTTTTCTTTGGTGCTTATTTCTACTTATGTGTTTAATAAAGTTGGAGCCTGTACGTTGTTGTCATTTTCAGACGATGAACATCCTGATTGTCAATCAAAGCATCATAGACATGTGTGCATCGTTCGTCATGTTACTTATCGCTGTTGTCGAGGTGGATGGCACTCGAATGTCGCGTGACAACATCTATGATCAGTTCGTTTGTCGCGTATGGTTAACACGCCTCCCTCTCTGGGCTTTGCTCGTTACTTCAACCTACGGATTTCTGTTGATTGCATTTGAGCGTTACGTCGCTGTCATCTATCCAATATGGTACAACGTAAGTAGGCCTGTGACAAGAAACCCAGCTATCGCTAAGAGAAGCCGACCGTACCGCCTACGTCCGAAACCCAGCGTCCGAATTCCAGTCACGGAGAGAAAACGATTTGTCAGAGGTGAGACAGTTCCAGGCAGGCAGTGTTAACCGAACGCTGTCTCGAAAGCTACAATGAACGCTAGTATAACAGACATCGCACGTGGTCTTCTCGCCAGATGATATAAATAGCTAGAGAGTAAATGAACAAGGAAACTATCGGACGCAGGTTTTGCAAATATTTCTCACAATTAAAACGCCTAGCTCAGGAAGACACGCTACAGCCTATACAGTTTCTGTTGCAGTACTGACCTTCAAGATCGTTTAAGGTGAATGATTATCATGTCATTTGAAAGCCAATATGAGACTTCCAATTAGTGATAAATAGCAACTTAAGCCCTATCTCGCACCGTTTAGACGCAATAGCGCGTAACGGCCTTTAAGGTCATCCAAGGTCAATGATTTGTATCCAATCTGTCAGGGCGTATGCCACTTCCTATTAGTAATTAGTAACGTAGGCCGTATTTTTTAACGTTACGAGATACGGCCACTTATAGCTTTAAACATTCCATTTACTATTGACAGCCTATAGGAAATCCCCAGCGCCTTATCCGATGGTACCATCGCTGACGTTCTGTGACTTACCGTTTAGCCACAATACATTCATGACAAACAGATGGACGGACATACAAACGACGACAACCATGCCAATAGTTCGACCTTTAGCCTACTAAAGTACGGTCGGCTAAAAATGCAACATGATGTAGGATATAGCTATTATGATAGTCTTAGAGTAAGGCAAAATCTAAATACTACACATTCGCTGACTGCAGCAGTATAGCTTACCTATTTGAATCGCTTTGTAGCACAGCCGCAGTTGTCGTTTTTAAAGCTGAATCTCCCATGTTCCAGCTTGCTTGTTCTTGCTGCATGTTTGTACATAGCAAAACTTCAAGAATCGTAAGGCATATATCCCCGGCGTGATCGCGATCTGGCTCGTCATCCCAGCTTTCCTGATAACGACGGCGTATCTGACGAGCGACATCATCAACGGAATGTGCGTGCCATGGGGCATTTACAGCAGCTTCACCGTACAGAGGACGATACTATTTCTCGTACCGTTCGTTGAATACATTCTGCCACTAACACTGATGATTTTCTGCTATTCTCGCATCGTCCACTCACTACGTACCAAGGTAACAGCACGTCATCATAATCTTTCAGTAACCTGCAGGCGACTTTAACTTACATTTCATCTTACTTCGGTAGCCTCACTTGTACATAGCCTACATTACTTACTAATAAACGGAGTTTTTGCAGACAGCAAGTCCATCTGAGTCTGACATGATGCCTAACGACACATCATCTTAGACAAACAGCATTCTTGCATGTAATATCTCTGTTTCACGAGTGTCGAGTTAATGTACAGCAGCAACAGGTATTTACAAACAACGACTTCTTCGGCGGCGAGTATCCAAACTGTGAAAAAGTAGGACTGTTCTCCGGATGACGGAGCCGGACCTCAAAACTTAGATTCCAAAATTGCGAAAAAACTGCAACAGTTAGCAATATCATATAGTCATGGTATTAACATTAATTTATTTAATAAGACTACTGCTGACAACTGGGATTACATTACCTCGACGAGGAGTTGTTGGTCTCCATATTTTTTTTACAAATTGTGGAAAAAAACTTTTACAGATAGTAATAAAGTTAGCATAAAGTAAGCGAAGTAGAAACACAGAAACAAGTAAATGATAACTGATGTAACGTGATACATGAGGATTGTGTAAGACACTGCAGAAGACAAGATACGGATGACGGTGATGATGTGTGAGGATGATGTGTGATTGCTGTACAGGAACCGCGTGATTTCTGTGCGCAGATGGGGGCACAGAAAAAAACTGCTACGAGTAAGAAAGCCTCATTTAGTCGCTACTAAAGCGTCCGAATCTGTTGATGATGCTGATTCAGGTGAACGCTGCATCATCGAGTTCAAGCGTGAACGCAGCAGGACGCAACGCCGTGGTGACGTCACTGATGACGCTGTCGCAACGTCACTGATGATCTGTTGCGGATTCATCGTCTGTTGGTCACTCAATCAGTTCTACAGCATCGTGAGTTTCTTCGGCGGAGCCGTCGACTTCACCGGCTGGTTCTACCACTTCACTGTGGTGATGGTGTTCCTGAACAGCTGCATCAACCCTTTCATTTACGCCGCCAAGTATCGCGAGTTCCAGGCGGGAGTCAGACGTCTGCTGCGCATAAGTTCAACGCAGGCTGGCAGTGTGACCTAGCCTAACGTTGAGTAAACGGTAACTTTAGCTGGGTATCGCATTTTCCAGTGTTATTAGTTTCTAACGCATTAGCAAGGTATATAGCCCAATGCATGTGCAGTTTAGGAATAATTTTCATAACAAAGAGTTAAGCCAATTGCCAGCAGAAAATCGTACACACAAAGGCAACTATAGGTCTACTGAACTGTCTTTTATCCGTAACGTAGTTAATTTTCAACTGATGTTTGCCTGTCTGTCTGACGTCTGCCAGATTCGTGCCCCCCGCTCAAACCAATCGGCGACTTTTAACCTGCATGTCATCTGTCACTTGCGGGGTTCAATGATAATCTTGGCCTCCAAGGGAACTGGATATTTGGGGGTCCCGTGGCCTTGTGCTGCCTCTGGTCGTCGTTCCCGGCCGAGACTTTCGTCGTCTGTCTACGGCCTTATGTCCATGACAGCCTTTCGCTGTTTGTCCGCCTTATCTACCGCACCTTGCGCCGTTTGTCCCCGGCCTAGACTTAACTCATGCCGTTCGCCTCCGGCGGCGGTTGAACGCCAATTGTCCTTTCTCTCCAGCCTTGACTGAGCATGTCATTGTTTTTTCCAGACGTCGACCCTTGTTCTTTTTTCGCTGATTTTTCGCAAAAATAAACCAAGTGTCATCTGCCAGCAATTATTGTGTTAGAAATTTGCCGACGTGTAACTCAAGTTTGCTTTGCGTCGATCTTCGTGAAATTTTCACACAATGTTCACATATCAAACATATTCCAAAGGGGGCACTGGCGGGTCCAGAAATTTTGTGCAAAATTTTTTACTTGTTTCAAGATGCATCAGTCAATAGGGAGGGCGGTCGCCCCTTTGAATCCGTCACTGGAAGAGGAAGGGGTAAAATTTTTACGTTTTGATTTTGCGCCTTCTAGCTACCTCACATCGAAACTTAGCGCCGACGCCTCATACCTGCTCCAGACACTAGCCGCGGATTTTTTAGCGTTAAAGCTCCCCCACTCCACTCCGACCACGCGTTTCGACGGCGCAGTCCATGGACCTAATGTCGTAACGTTTTCTGCTCGTTGTTATACTTACACATCTTAAATAAAACAAAACTTGTTAGGCTACATTTTGTCTATACTTCGCTATATGTTGATCGGCTTTTAAAATTATTTTGATGTCAGGCTCGTCGATATCTAAACCTAAATTAAATGTCGTTGAAATCAATAAAGGTCAGAATATTATATATATAAAGCGAACCTCTCACAGAGCTACGGAGCGTCACTTGTCATATGGGATCACACAGTGTTACCGGCCACCCGACAGAGGTGAAAGCGCCCCGCCTAACCACGGCCAGATAGCCCGGTATTATAGATTTATCTACCCCGAAGGGATGGAAGGCTGAGTTGACCTAGGCGGCTGGTTACATACCTAGATGGATTACCTTCCCACGGGCAGTCACCCATCGCAGTACTAGCTGGGCCCGGCGTACAGTAACTTCGCTGATCGGATCAGACGCGTTACCACTGCACCACGCCACCAACCCAATAGTAGGTAATGTACAGCACAAACAGCATTTATTCAGCACAGCTCCTACTAGTGGCATATTATGGCACACACGAGAAAATTACAACAGTGGGTGTGAATGGTGTGTGTGTGTAACTTCTCTGATCAATGCGCTTTATCTACAAGACTTACATATTATAACATTTATCCCGCCATCTGTGGCCCATGCTTGTTTGACTGTAACTGGAAGTAGGTGTACTTTTTTCTCCAGATTGAGGAAGCGTCTCATTTCAGGTAAATTTTTGAATGTCAATCATTGCTTATCTGCAAGTGATTTTTATTTTGTGAATAGCCGCCGAGTACCCACGCGGGTTTCCATGCAAAAACCAAAAACTAATAAGATGAAAAATACTCCTATTTAATGTAACTGAATTTTCTTTTCAAATTATTAATGTCCGGACCTAAGCAGACTCTCTTTTTGTCGTTGATTTTGACACTGAATGGCCAAAAAAAACTGCTAAATTGCATTAAGCGTTTCCACTTGCCGGTACTTTTC
>Ga0209671_1002749_pt1 | contig 16416 bp, 10 predicted proteins | sample WorMetHERISLAND2_2_FD_187401 | JGI IMG/M metagenome (GOLD analysis project Ga0209671, IMG submission 187401) | Marine gutless worms symbiont microbial communities from Max Planck institute for Marine Microbiology, Germany - Olavius geniculatus... | ecosystem: Host-associated > Annelida >...
GTATTAGCTCATGCGCAGCATTTAAGGGCTCAAAATAGTATTATACAATATTTGAATGAAATTCTGCTGTAGTTTGACCTTCTTTGTGTGTTTACGTGTGTTTGGAAAGGAAGCTTAAAGATTTCGCGTTTTTATGTAAAACAAACAATTGCTTCAAATTTTTGTGAACCCCAAAATGTTGGGACATACAGTAACAAAATGTTTACACTTTCGATCATGCGGCAAAGTTTCACGGCAATCGGCCGAATAGGCAAACATAGAAAAAAAAATTTTTAAAAACGAACAGAAAAAAAAATCGATGCTCAGTACAACACAAATGCTTCCGGCGAAGCTATCGCTGTTTGTGTGTTTACCTGTAGCTTCTAGTTTTATTGTACTGTGTTTTCTTTTTTTTCTGTGTCTGTTTTTATGTTTACTGTGTATTGTTTAATGGACCCTTGTGGTCTGATTTCAAATAAAGATGATGATGATGAATAATAACTCATCAGCAATACAATACAACACAAATTGAAACAACGGCAAGCTGCCAGCAAGGAAAAGTCGAAAAACGAAGTGCATGCAACTGATAGCCTGTTCTAAGTGATCGCTGAGATTTTTTGTTTATTTGCCGGTTAAATAGACCGTGGTCGGCTAGTAGCCGCATTTAGCTCAAACGTACGCCCGGTGTGAGCCGCGTAGCGTGACGAACAAGTTGTCAGCAGCAGAAGGCGTCAGCAGCAACTGACTGACCGAGTTCAATCGCCGACTGTAGGCCTACAAAATACGCACAAAATAGGCCTGATCAATCGCCTTCACAGCGGTACGCCATATCGTTGTCAGCAGCGATCCGTCATTGTAGTCGCGAAGTGTATTTGTGAAGTTGGCGTCGTACAAAGTTACGAACGATTTTCAGTCGGCTTCGTGACATGTTTAACCGATTCTGACGGCTTCTATTATTGTGTCGGTCAGCTGAACCGCGCCCACGAAACAAGCCAACTTTATCAATTTCATTATTACATGAGGTCGACTTACGCATAAGCATACGCACATGGTAAGTGATACACATTTTTGTAAAAGCAAACAAGTTGTGGATGGATCATTGGCCTAACTATAACTTGTACTGTACATGTGACCGAGTTAAACAGGGTCGCTTTGCATTTTTTGTATATCTAGCTAAAATAAGCTTAAAATGATATATGCTATGCATTGCACATTATGGTTAATGTACTTACTGCACATTTTTGTTTTTTTTACGCGCGAGAACTAGAATATAGCGCGTATTAGCTACGGTAATTCTGTTTTGGTGTCTTGGTGTCCGTCTGTCACGTCCCGGTGCCGTTCCAACACCATGTAAGATAGAGACTTTGGGTTTTTACCATATGACGGCGTAGTGTCTATAGTATTTTGGGACAAAATTTCGTGCCACTGGGTGAAGGGGATCTTCACGAACGAAAGGGAGAAGGAGAGGCACCCCCTTAATAAGCGTTATTCTACCGTTATTGGCTCGTCTAACATAAAAATGGTTGCAAATAGGCACAGACATGCTGCTAAACATAACAAGCACTGGCGACGAGCTTCTTAGGATTGTCAACATTGATGATCTTTCGGTCTGTACGCTCTTCAAGTCTGCCGAGTTTAACAGGCGTAGGTTCTGTTTCATTGACAGTAATTTAAAACAAAATGCATATAGCTATCGGCTATCGCCGTGTTTCACTGCCCTAGCAGATATTCTTGTGATAATACGTACAACCACGTAGTAATTCTAGTATATGCGGCACAATGCTAGTATGAGTATAGGTAGCACTTCTGAAAAAAGAACGACACCTATAGCATGTAGGCCGTAGGCGTACACATCGGTATTAATTGTTTGACTTGCAGTTTGAAACATTTTGCGACATTAAGTTTATGGACAATTCACACCTACGACATGACTTAACTCAACTCAACAGCTGAGTTAAGTAGACTTTCGTCGGACGTTTATACTGTTCTGTTGCAACTTGTTCTGTGTTGCAGATTACAGTGCTGGTATAAAACCAGACTGAGAAAATTATTAACGATGAAGTCATTGGAAAATTGTTTGTTCGTCTCTTTGATTTTAGTCATATGTATAACAACGTCATGGGCCCAAGGTTTGTATAAAAATTTATCTTTTGCTATAGTTAAAAATTGACAAAAACATTATGAAAAGTATTTTAGCTTAACTTCAAAATAAAACAATTTTACTTCGTTTTTATCGTGCACGTAATGTTGTTGTTTTGTGTGCCTACTTCAGGAAGATTGACCACTCGAGGGTTAGAGACGACGCCAAAACGGCTCTTACCGACTACGACGACTATGATTGGTGGAGCAACGCCTGCAGGTTAAATTACATTTAAATACCTAAATTAAATAAATAAATTAAATTGTTACAATTACTGCTTAAATTATCATTGTAGCTTATTAGCTGTGTTTATCAACATCAGTTTTTATTGTGTTTAGTTACTCAAATACTCAGCACAAAACGTATATGAATTACAAATTTGAGATTTTCTTATTCGAGGTAAGCTTTTAAGAAAGTTGTATACATTCGAAATGTAGGCTTACTTAAGCAACAATAGCAAAATAAAGGTGATTATTTTTACACTCACGAGTAATGCAAAACAGCATAACAAGCCAGACTCTGTCACTTCAAGAACGTCACATGCTGAACTTAGTTTTTGCGTGTAAAGTAGTTTTACGCGATAAACAAACTGCACAAATCAGTCATAGGCCTATTTGCTCATATACCGTGCTTTAAAAACCTGTGCCAATATTTTAAATAACTATGTCTAAAACGTTGGTCTTTTTCAAAATAATTTTTGCCATGCAACATAAATGACTGTAGTTTGACTCACCTCACTTCAATGCTGTTGCTACATTACCTTGTGAAATGCAGAAGTCGTAGTTTGGCAGTTTACAACAATAAAATTTACTAAATAATTATAATGGTTAGAATATGGGGGATGCAGGGAAACACGTCTAGATTTCAGTCCAAAGCGTTCCCTTATTATAGGTTTTCAGAAGACGCAGCAATGGGCCCAAAATTATTAACGGGGGCCCAAAGCCACCCTAGTTTTCCCCCGCCTATGTCTTTATATTTTAACCACTGTGAATAAAGTGTTTTAATTGATTGTAAAACTTCTGTTGCAAACAGTTCGTCATTGAATGAGAATTATACGCGCTGTAAGAATGCCAATTTCTATTATGTCTTGCGTTTTCAGGTTGCTGGAGTGTAATAAATAACTATCACGCGTATGGCGCAAGGCATATGAGAGGCATATCTAGCGTGCTGCAGTGCCAGGAAACCTGTCTGTCGGACTCATCGTGCGTTGCCATCGACTACAATTATAATCACACGCAAGGACAGTACTGTTGGCTGGTCAGAAGAAGAAACTATAGGTCTGCACCGTATCCAGGCATCACCCACTTCATACTTGACAGAGACTGCACGGGTACGTTACAACATTACAGTCTACGGTCGTTTTGTCTGACAATGTTTCTGCAATCGTTAATGCTTTTCCAATCCATTTATTTTGACGGTTGCCTTAATGCCAGCCCTGATTAAGATGAAAAATTGACGCATTTTCTGTAGGTGATTGGCCTTTTGTGAAAAACTCAGGAGCCTATTGACAGTTGACTGTATGTTAAACCTGCTTCTGTCTCTGTTTCTGAATATACCCGGTCACTGATTTTTTTACTTGTGTGTAACTGGGTATCTCACCTGTTACGTTGTTATTGTGCAGTTGTCCTTGTAAACTGTTGTTACTAAACATATATCTGATCCGTCGGTGAACATTTAATGACGTGAAAAGTTCTCCCTAACTATAAAATCTTTATCTTCAATGAATTCTCTTTTCCAACCTGCAATTGCGTGACGAAATTATCCCTTGCGTAAGACTTTTGACATAAACTTTATACACTGTGTCCCAAAAAAACATCCCCGACATTTTCAACAGTAACTTGAAAACCAATTATCAGATTTTGATAATTTTTGGCACAAATATTCCTGACACAACTTGCCATCAAACGACTACTTAGTTTTCCACCTCACCCAATGTATGCTTCTGCACTACCTAGGAAAAGCAGACCAAACGAAATATGTGGTCAAATAAAAAGAAAACCTGAAAAAATATCCCCGACATTATTGATTGAAACCTGAATAAAGATTAGCAGATTTTAATAATATTTGGCAGAAATATTTCTGATATAACTGGCTATTTATCAAGTGTTTTAGTTTCCACCTCACCCAATGTCTGTTTTTGCACTATTTGGGGAAGGCAGACCAAGCATAATACGTGTTAAAGTGAATGAAAAAACGTCAATAACTTCCATGTATCTTAATCTGTGGGCCCCAACGGCAGGTCCATTACAAGGTTTGACTGTCATGCAGCAGTGTGTCTACCAGATAAAGTTTTAAAATGTTTGTGAAGTTAAAAAGCGACTGGTAGTGCCTGGATTGGTCTGGAGCAGAACTTTATCGATACTGCTGTCAATAAATGGAGAAAACGTCTGCTTGCATGTGTTCACATAGTAGGCTAACGCTTCAAGCAGTTTTAGTGCAGGCAGTTGAAAAATGGACAACTGGATGAATTGTCAGCCATAGTGACAGAAATGTGAACAAAATGTGTTTTTACGCGTTATGTTAATTAAGCAATCATATCGCACTGGATAAAAAAGTAATATTTTGCTGGTTGCATTTTCCCAAGGTAGTGCGCTAACAAACGTTAAGTGAGGTGGAAAACTAAATGGTCATTTGATGGCAAGTTGTGTCAGGAATATTCTTGCCAAAAATTATCGAAATCTGTTAATTTGTTTTCAAGTTACAGTCAAAAATGTCGGGATGTTTTTTTGCGACACAGTGTAGATACATCACTGTCTGGAGTGGTATAAGCTCGTACTGCATACTCTTTTTATCCACTCCAGCAGTGCGGTGTTTAGTAAGTAATTTTTACACAGATTTCAATAGACTTGAACAGACAGACGGGCATAATCGCGCTATAATGTTCATGGTTTTATTGCTTGCTGGTAAATTACGGACAATGCATAGCCTAACCAGAAAGAAACGTCAGGGCAGTGATTATTATTAGGGCCTACTATTTTACTATAGAGTGGTCTGTGGTTGTTGTTGTTGATGTTGTTGTGTATAGTAACAACACCGCCGACAACGGTCTCGCCGCCGCCTTCAGGTTGTCATTCATTCATGTTCACTAGAGCATAGATGTTTAGTGTACAATTGTACATAGTCGTACGTTACACGATCCCTATTATAAAAGCGCGTAAAGACGCCGTAACTGCACTGTATCGAACTAAACTGACATGGTTTAGTTTTTGCATTACAGTAGGCACCGTCTAACGACGTCGGTGTCCTACGTGACTATGCTCACGTACGCGTCAACCAATGACCGATGAGCTCGCCATGCTTGCCCATTGATCAGTGCGTCAAAACCAAATTGTGTCAATCCAGTTCAGTTATTTTTGGCATAACGTAACGTTACGCCGCATTTTGCTGCGCATTAATTTTATATATTTATAATGCTTAAATTAACATATTACACATGCAAAGTGAAAATGTCTAATTGAGGTCTACATATCAATTTCACAAGTGAGTTTGACCGTGGCCACGGGCCTTTAACATTCGCATTGCTGAGTCGCCGTACTGTGCTCGGCTAGCGACTGTCAAGGTTTCGTTCGTCATGCTTCGTCTGCGACGAACTACACTTCAATACAATATTCAGTGCAATGCGACTTCAATACACGAGTGAATTACGTGGTGAATGGCATTGGCCAGTGTGCCACGGTGTGCCATGCACTTGCCGTTGCCGGAGGAATGTTAGCGACCTAACACTTCTTCTTCTTCTTCGGGATACGTACCAACTTCAATATGTTGAAGCCTCCGGCACGGAGACCATTGATATGCCTTTGACATTATATTATAGTTTAGTTTAATGTAAGCCCCTACGGGTGATTTAGTTGCCAAATAAATACTGGTTTTTTTTTCTTCTTTTTAGTCCCCACAGCAACTTGTCATTTTAGTCAGTCTTTGCGCCACACATCTAACTCGTCGCTTTTTATCCATTTCAATCTGTCTACATGGGCGCGTTCGGTTCGCCGGGTTCCGCTCTGTCTGCTGCAGCGGCTGTTCGTCAGCCAAGTGCCTCGGATTCCGCGAGTTTTTCGCCGGCATTGTGCGTTTTATAAATCTACTTACTTACTTGCTTTATAAAGAGAACGGTCCGCTGGCCTGCAGCTGCTAGCCAACGGGTTCAGGGTCAGGATCAGAGTCCCAAGTTTACTTAATACTTCAACTCATGTTAAATGGCGATTTTGCCACGTAGTGCATGACTGCTTACTTTTAATGTTTTTTTTTCAAACAAACACATACGAATCAGTGGGTGTATGAAATGTTGATTGTCGTTGTGTTATTGACAGTATGCTGGACGCAAATTAACAACAGGCACAATCTTAACGGCCAACTGCAGAGAGGCATATACTCAGTATCTGGCTGTAAGGCAGCCTGTGTATCCGACGCATCGTGTGTGGCCATTGACTACAACCCTACAGACCCGCTACGTCGATTCTGCTATCTGCTCACTAGTACTAGGACTGTACGACGACTAAACATTATTCACTACCGACTCACCAGATCCTGCACTGGTACGCTACGTTACATCGACGATGAAATAAAACACTGTGCCCTGTCAATGTAAAAACAAAAAGCCCAGCTGTCGTTAGGATAGCCGACCGTGTTGGTTGTCAGTGACTTTCAAGGTCATCCAAGGTCGATGATTTTAATGTCATTTGAAAGGCAATATGCTACTTCCTATGAGTGATTAGTACTAACCTTGGTCCTGTCTTTTAAAGTTTTCGAAATATGGCCAGTTTTCCGTCGAAAAACGCATTTTCCTACCCCCTCCATTCAACCCCATATTTGGAAATGTTTCCCTTGCACCAGATCACTGAAATTTTGCATGCCTAGGTTTAAGACACATAACTAATTCCTCGTGTAAAAAAATCCATTCTTAGCGCTAACCGATAGCCATGGTATATCTTTTACAGACGACGGACGATAGACGACAGACGACGGACGACAACCGTAGCATAAGTTCGACCGTTAGGTAGTAGGTTAGTAGTTATCTGTATTAACATGATTCTGATTCCCAGCCAATGGTTTCTTTCAGCCGTTGTCAAGTTGTCACCTGTCTGGTATTTAACGGGACAGTTTGGTATTTTGGCAATAATTTGTCTGGTTGAAAATAGAGACTGAACATGCTTAATCCGTCAGAAGACTGATATGGCTGTGCTAATAGTGACTGTTAACTCAACATACTAAGATCTTTGCCCTAACGTATTAATCATTAAATTGAAAACTTAGTTTGCAGAGTAGACCGTTACATTTTTCATACGTTGTTGACAGTAGCTTACTGTTTGTTGATCGCGGCTGTGTATTTAACTTGTGATTAGAAACCTCTCCGGGAACGACAGTGACTCATGCTCCAGTGCCCGCTGGTAAGTGCGCAACGTGACTTAGCTTATTCCATAATTCTATTTGTAATTAATATTCTACGGCTAACGTGCTGAAGCAAACAGTTATGATGTATTTCGCTTGCGCATTTGAACAATTATCTTCTTAACATTTTTTTCAGAAAAGTTTGGCGGTGTACCTGGTTGGTCATAAATACGACAAGACCAACAGAGTTTTGGGGCTATTCCATCATGAAAGTCAAAACTATAGACAGTACTACTGTGAGTTACGACCGGCACGTTTCATGGCAAGAAAGGGTCACGAATACTAGGAAGGTTTCTTCCGTATAACACTGGGCATGTATTTTTCTTTAATAAGCAGAAAGCTAACATAGTAATCTATGGATGCCGTGTATCGGTTTCAGAGTGCTGGATGCGGCAGAACGACGTGCATGGATTCACTGATAGAGCAGAACCTGATATTGAGACGGTGGAGGAATGCAAGGCAGCGTGTGTACGCAGCAGTTCGTGTGTTGCCATCGACTTCGACGCCAGACATCCATTCGGATATTACTGCTGGCTGCTGAATGACACTGTGACCGGCCCGGCACGTGGCGTAGTTCACTATGTGCTCGACAGCAACTGCACAGGTATAAATTAAATTAATAACGAACGATCGGTGGTTTTTGACGCGCTACAGCTATGCTGTAGGGCGGAGGGTGTCTTTGGCACGATGTATCAGCCGTCTGTTTGTCCGTCCGGATGTATTGTGGCTAAACGGTGAGTCGTGAGGGATCGGCGACGGCACCATTGGATAGAACGCTTGCGACTTCCTATAAGCTGTCAATAGAAAATTATGTCTTCATCTGCAGCGGTTTGGCCGCGATTTTCAATAGAAAATTTCAAGCTATAAGTCACCGTATCTCAGAAACGGTGAGAGATAGAAAGAAGGTTACTATTAATCGCTAATAGAAAGTGGCATAAGCCTTTTTAGATGAAATGGAAATTATCGACCTTGGAACTGTATAGGCTGTAGCGCGTCTTCCCTAGCGACAGCCGGGCTTTTGTGTTCTTCTTAGCGTGTGCTCTGCATGCCGAGCCAGGCAGTAGCCTCCTCATCAACCAAGTGTATGGCTGACAGAGCGCCGGGAAATTTCATATCTGGACAAACGTTTACAATGTTTTATATGAAATAGTATGCGGAGATACGCCACAAGAACAGGATCGATCTGAAGCCTGATTCCAGCGGACAAGTTTGCCTGCACATCGACTTTGGCCAGTCAGGTTTTACTGGTAGGATTGCATTAAGCAAAAAGAGTTTGTGTTCCAAGCTTTTTTTTACTCTGATTACTTGACAAAACGTGTTTGTTTACAATACTGCGTCTAAAAACAAGAAGAGCAAGAGTTTGTTATATATAAATTCAACAGAAAGTACACATATATTTTCATAATTTTAATTGTTGACACGCTGTACACGGACATAACGATGTGCGCGCCAGTTTTATAGCTAGTCTGTACATTGCGTAGGGCGACTAACAAATCGATGACTCCTATAAGCATATTTTGGCCAGTTTGATGGATTGGTTTTGTTGACAGTCTGCTGATGTTATTTGTATTTATTTATTTGTTTATTCATTTTTTTCTTATTGATTTTGTGTATTTGTTTGTAGGCAGATCTTACTCGGGCAGAGGTAAAGTTTTTGCATTTTACTGATTGCTTGTTTCGAAACTTTAAACGTACGTCTACCTTTATCTCTTCCTGTTATGTCGAAACGGAAACTGGGAGTAGGCCTACGTTGGTTTTCGTTGCATATATAGGGGCGCGAACCTACATCGGGGGTCTGGGCATTGTCCAGTGTGGTCATTGTCTAGCTTCATGATCGTGAGTGATGTTTGCATGATTGGTAACTGACTCACAGTGGTCAAGTAAGATAAAAAAAAGAAAAATTTTACTTTTTTGTCTTTTTTTGTTGTTACGTTTTTCCTTTTTTGCTCTCTTTTTCCACTTCTTTTTTTCTTTTTTTTCTTTCTTTAAACGTAAGCTTTTTAAATACAGATAAGGGTTCTGAAGAAGTGTCGTAAACTCTCTTAGCGGAGTTTGGGGCGGAAATCAAATGCGATCTATTTCAGCCCTCAACCCTGCCGTTTGGTGGCACCACTTTTACTAATGTTTAAAGGTTGTTTTACCGAGTTAAAAAGTTTACAGACTAAACTGAAAATAGGAAGTAGGGAATACAGTGCCCGCGTTTTCTCTGACTGTGATCACTGATGACTGATCTGGACTACATTCGACATATCGCGTTGTTGTTTTTGTTTACAGTAAGATTGGTTGGCGGTAGGCAGCCGTATGAAGGTCGTCTTGAAGTCTTCTATAACGGGACATGGGGAACTGTTTGTGACGATGGTTTCGGCAACGAAGATGCGACAGTAGCCTGCAAGACCTTCGGCTCCGGGTTTGTTTGCTATTATTTCGTAACTTTTTCTGTTATGTGAAGATAACTTCGTAGACGAAGAATGAAGTTGTGGAATTTGTATACATTTACCGTCTGTAAGTTTATCATATATTATAAATATGCAACTCGATTTGTTGTTTTCATTCAAAGGCGAACACAGTTTAGAAGCGCTATGAGCACACGTGTACTGTTTATGTTTAACAAAACATTATGCGTGTGCATCTTTTGCTGAGGGCATTAATAATTGTAAACGTTGTGACGAGATTCAGTTGAAATTTTCGCGTTTGCACACAATCGTTGAAATCGAGTGTCATGAAAAGTTCGTCAGTTTGTATTGGGTATATTAAATCAACTTTAGCACTTTAGCAGACTAAAAATCGTTTGTGAATAACAGACTGTGTATTTAAGCTTTTGCTGGTTTAGATGAAATTTTTTGATTATGAAGGCGTCGCTGACGGGCTGCATCGTGACAAACAACCGTAAAAGTACTTTGAAAGCAAGTAGGCCTACACGCTTGTAACTCCATTTCGGTTTTGCTTTGTTTTTGTTATCATCAGATTTATCGGACGAGCTTATTACCAGAGATTCGGCCCGGGTACTGGGCCTATCTGGCTTGACAACTTGGGTTGTACCGGAAGAGAGGCTTGGATCGGCGATTGTCCAAACCTTGGCTGGGGCGTACACAACTGTGTGCATCAAGAAGACGTGTCTATAGTGTGCTATCGCAGCCCATTCGTAAACGGTCAGCTATAATACTTCTCAACAGTGCCGTATCATACATGTGCGTTATTTTTGCAATAAAAAAATAGTGGCATAATATTTTCGATAATACGTTAATTGTGACTTTTTATGTATAAACCGTTAGTTACAGGTTTATTTAGAGTGAGCAGTGGTAGTTTGCATACATGCGCTAGTTTTCAGTGCCATTTTGGTTTTTACGTGGCCAAAAAAACAGCGTTTGTATTGCTGATTTTATCGCCAGACATGCTGATACGTGGTATATATGATCGTCTATTGTTTTCCAACTGTACCCCGTGCTGAAATTAGAACCTACAACTTTCTCAATTTTGGACGAGGACATAGTACACAGATTATTTACAAATACTGCAGTGTGGTAAGTTTTGGGTTGAATATTTATATATGTGTATACTTACAGTAAAATAGAAAGATGTAAAACGTTGCAGGTACCTGCGGGCCACGGTTCACATGCGGTGATGGTAAATGTATTCCTCGAGACTACTATTGCAACGGCTTCGTTGATTGCGAAGATAGCAGTGACGAACAGTCTTGCCGTGAGTAGAACGCAAACGACTTAAACGCCATAGAACTTCTGTTGGTTTAATACACACTAATACGGTTTTTTTATTAAAGCTTGTGTTGCGATACATGTATTATAATGACAGTAAAATAGTGGTTAGACGTGATAGCATATTTTGATATTTGTCCGTTTGAAACATGACAAAAGCATCAACGCCGCAACGCATATATCATGTTAGTTAACAAAACATATTTTACTGCCGAGGTAAAAAAATGTCTATTCAATTTAATTAACTGTTTGAACTGTGCAGTTTGCAATGTTCGCACACAGTTCCAGTGTGACAATGGCTGGTGCGTTTCTCGTTGTTATCGTTGCAATGGATATCCGCTCTGTCCGGACCGCAGCGACGAACGAGACTGTCGTAAGTTTGTAAAGATTTCATTATTAAGATTGCTAGCAAAGTTCCCGCCCTACGAGCGGGTCTATTCCGTTACCCAGCAACTCGTGGGGGAGATGGGGGCAACGTGGGAACCCTCGCAGTCTACCAAAAGTCCAAGGACTTGAACTCGGCGGTTGGGGTCCGCGACCGTGCGACACAAAAGACGTCAGAGGGGTGTGACAGACATGACAGACAGACAAACAAACTTTCCGCGCATGATAACAAGACAATCTGCGTCACGTTTCGTCTATTTCTGTCGCATGTATGTATGATAAAACGATCAGTTTGTTAATAGTTTTTGTGGCCATTCTATAGCAATTTTTTAACCATGTTATCTATTCTGACGCCAGCAGACACTAACCATATTTACTCTTAAGTACAGAACGTGCAACATTGTCGTCACAAAAAGAAATCCTTGAATCTTTGTACTTTGGCAGTAAGATCCATATTATATTTTTTCCATTTAATGTAAAATTAGTTACGTTCTACACTAATCGATTTTTTCGATAAGTGCACACTTTGCTGTGTGCTGAAGTTTTTGTCTGTGTGATTTTTCCCAAAAAATGCTAATATTATAGACTTAAATATCTGCTCATGTTATGTATGATATTATGCTAGTAGTATTGTAAAAAAATTGAAGAAAATCTAAAACAATAAAATCGATGAATGTGTGTAAATCAGCACCTTCTTATGTTTCGCATTTTCTTCACCGAGTACTGTTACTTGTTATTTCTACTGCCGTAATGTGTAGCATGCTCATGGAACCAGTTTCGTTGTGCAAACGGTCAATGCATTCCGCTCTCTGCTCAGTGTGACAAATGGCGTAACTGTGACGACGGCAGTGACGAAATTAACTGCAGTGAGTTTTTCGTATTTATTTTATAATAATGCGTTATCTATAAATAATTAACGAATAAATGATGACAAAAACACATTTATTGCTTATATTTGTGGGAGAAAGTGTGTTATTGTATATGAACAATTTTTTTCCATTCATATTTGCATATTTTATATCAAATCATTTATTCATCTAATTATATATATATAAACTGCAAGCAATTCACTTAATGTTGTATAAGCGCTGATGTAAAACGGCAAAAATCAAAAAGTATAAGCACGAACTAATGTATTAGCTTAGACATTTAATCTGTTCTCAGTAGCCAGATATTAATGTCTAAGTTAATGCATAATGTTCGTGCTTATACCTTTTGATTTTTGGCGTTTTACATTAGCGCTTATACAAATTAAATGAATTGCTTGCAGTTTGTAAATATAATATTTGCGGTTTTATTAAAGTTTGAATGGTCACTGAACAAATAACAACTACTACTACTATGCTACCTCCAGCGTCTTGGATCTTGTTATTTTTTAATATAATGGCAAGCCTGTATGTGGGACCGCAAATTTAGTCTACATACCAAATTTTATGCAGATGGGTGAAAAAGCAGTTATAAATGATGAACTAGATTTAAAATGATGTCCACCGCCATCTTGAATTTACTACTTTTCTCGATTGCCCCATCGACCCCGCTGGGCCGATTTTTACCATTTTTGGCACGTAGGGTCAGACCGCCGACATAATCATCCATGTCAAATTTTAAGTCGATTGATTCAGGGGTTTTGGGGCTACGGGTGCCCAAAATCTGGGGTTTCGCATTGACTTTGATAGTCGCCCTTACAACAGTGTTACGCACTACCGTGCTACATTGTGATGATGTCTGTAGTTTCACTGTTGCTAGTAAACAATGCTGTTGTGATGTAGACTGTACGGCTGGCGAGTATCGGTGTGACAATGGACAGTGCATTCCATCGTGCAAGCGTTGTGATGGTATCCTCGACTGTTTCGACCAGTCCGACGAAAACGGCTGCTGTAAGACTTTTACCTAGCATTGCAGATTTCTGAATTGCTTCACTATATATTTTTGATTCTTTGACTATGTTCCAGGCAAAAGGGTACCACCCTTATAGTTATTCTAGTCCAGTGCATAACATGGAGAGAATACAGCACCATTTAATGCATTCGTTTGGTGTCCATTTTCGAGTTAGCTGTTCGGTGTACAAAATTGTAACGTAAAATGATTGTAAACCAGTGTTCAGCAAATTAAATTGGTGTTTTTTAAAATTCGTACTGACAAATATACGCATGCAGAGATAGGTAGACTAAATTAACCGCAGTCCTTGTTATTAAGTTGCAATAATGCGGCGCGTCAGTGAAAGATGGACACCTATGGGGTGTTAAAACTCTGTAATTCTTAAACCAATGCATTTGACATTTTGCTGACATAATAACGCAGGCGTTTTACGTGTAGCTGTTCGCGTATGTCGATGGGCTATCAATTAGTCTGTTTTCTTATAATCCTCTTGTGACAGTCTTGCTGAAGAACACTTGTTTACCTTACGACAAAGTTTGCACGGTGGCACGACAACCGTAGCTGAACATAAATGAAGTCACGTTGGCTTTTTACGCTAAATTCAATGTTCTGACGTTAATACTGTCGATTGTTTTAGCCGATAAAATGCTTAATTTTTAGATATTGTTTGCGATAAAAACAATGCTAAAACTGGTGAGTGAGATGTCTCTGTGTATGTACCTGTCCATCTGTGGTATGCCAGTCATGAATATCATCATCGTCTATCCACCTGTATATTTGTGTGTATCACTCTCTGTTTGTCTTTATGTTTGTCTTTACGTCTCTGTGTGTTTTAGCATGTTCTGCCAATCAGTTTCGTTGTGGCAATGGTCAGTGCATCTCGGCGTGTAAACGATGCGACAAACGCAACGACTGTCAGGACAACAGCGACGAGTCAGGCTGTTGTAAGTCCGTTTTATTTGTCTCTTGAGGTATAAAAATTACGATTGTGGGTAGGCACGATGCGATGCAGTTTAAAAATAAACTCTGACGATAACCAAGCAGAAACTTAACGAGCTAAAATAAAAGTCATATCAAATATTTTACAAGTAATTGCATGCAGCAGGCGATCAACGTCGATAATATCGGCTGCTAAAAGACTTGTAGGCTATCGTAATTTGTGGTTTTCAGTTGTTGTTTTCGACGAAATCACCCGAGGAACCTTTATCGCCGATCATGTTTTGAGAACCTTACATTTTTGTTAGAATTTTGATCCGATCTCTCATATTTTCTGCACTGGCGACCAGATTGCTAGTGTCGGTTGTCGGTTGTAAATACTTTCAGTTACTTGTCGATGCTATTGGAAACAACATTATCGAATTTGCCGCGGTTGAAAAAAAAGAAAATTTTGAATTATGGTTGCTGTTTGGCAGCCGAAAGTAACAAAATGGCCTACAGAATTAAACATAATTACATATTTTGAATTGCGACTTTGTTTTGACGCCATCTTGACGTTTCAGTGCATGCGGTAACGATGTCGTCTGTGTATTATGTGTCAGCGTATTGTTCGTCGACGGACTTTCGATGTGCTAATGGCGTTGGATGTGTACGTGGGTGTGCTCGGTGTGATGGTGTCTTCGACTGCTCCGACCGATCTGACGAACTCAACTGTGGTGAGCTGAATACTGAATACTTTCGTGTATTGTTTCAACTACTTTATAAGCCGTTTTGCTAATTTGTGTCCGTATATTCGTCGTCAGCTTGACATCAGTTCTATTATTGTTGTAATTGTAAGTGTTTTGTTCATTACGTTAAATGCAATTACGTAAAGTGCTGTTTTCATCAGTAAAACTTGCAAGTAAAACTAAAAAAAACATTTGTCTCGCTTGCAGATTATATGAAGTCATTTCCGTATTTTTTCTGCAGCGTGTGCGTGTTCAAAAAAGTGAGCTTATAAAATCGATTGGTGGCGTGCCAAAGTTATATGCTAAGACGTAGTGAACACTTTATGAAATACTGCAGTTTAAGCTTCGAGACATCTATTGTTTTGTACAATGCAACTTATCTATCATATTAAGCTGCCCGTACGTTAGTAAAAGGAAATCTGATGTTTCACTCCTGGTATTTTTTCAGTTTTTGTGCCAGTGAACAAACTTTTTTAAAGATCGGTTGATATTCGGCGAAGACATGGAAGTGACGAAGTGTGCCGTTGTTTTGGGACACAGCATGTAGTTTGTCATTTACAGTGTGCAATACGGATCAGTTTCGCTGCGACAACGGGCAGTGTATTCCTTGGCCGCAGCAGTGTGATCTCAAAGTGCATTGTCTGGACGGATCTGACGAACGTGACTGTCGTGAGTAAAGTGGATTTCTGCACTAAATGTTGTATATTTCAGCAAGGGGTTTTATTGCTATACTGGGTGGGCGCATTTTGCGCCCAGTGAAAAATATGGGAGAAGTTTCGTTAAAAGTGTGATTTAGATGTACACCTTTAACGCTGCTAAACCAACTGTATCAACATGGTACCGGCCCGCTATTCCGAAGGTCCGCTATTCCGAAAGTCCACTGTGCAAATACGCGTTACAGTGCTAAAGTTAGGTTTAGAGTTAGCGTTAGGGTCAAGGTTAGTTAGGGTTAAGGTTAGGGCCAGGGTTAGGGTTGGAGATAGAGTTAGGGTAAGTAAGAATAGGGGACTTTCGGAATAGCGGACCTTCGGAATAGCGGACCCAAATCATAAACACAGCGTCTATTGCTATCCAGTTGTACAAAATAATGTGTAATTGTACCGCTTGTACTGATACTGTATTTCTTGTCAGCTCTATCGTTTCATTAAAATAAAAATGCTATATGATAGCATTTACTCATATTTGTTACTGCTGGATTGGGAGTGTTTGTTTTCTGAATGCAGTAGTGTGGATGATATGTTATCTGTCTTCTTAAAAGTTATAAATAATAGTC
>Ga0209671_1002750_pt1 | contig 16416 bp, 12 predicted proteins | sample WorMetHERISLAND2_2_FD_187401 | JGI IMG/M metagenome (GOLD analysis project Ga0209671, IMG submission 187401) | Marine gutless worms symbiont microbial communities from Max Planck institute for Marine Microbiology, Germany - Olavius geniculatus... | ecosystem: Host-associated > Annelida >...
CAAATATATTTGCTGTATTTTTGACAACAGAACTAATCATCTCAATTTATCATATTACGTCAGTTATCAGTTATTTTGCAACAACTTTTCAACAAAGCTGACTACTTCTTGAATGAACAAATGTATTCAGTATTCTAGCCTGCTCACCAAACACCACCCCAGCAGTTTCCCTTATGCCCCACTGAAAGCAATGATAACGAAAATTTCAAAGTGATCCAGAATCCAGGATTCCTTCCGCATCACCCCCAAAATTGAATCACTGGTATTTTGTGCCATTCCCGACATACCCTTAAAATTTCAGAAAGATCTGTCCATAACTTTTTGAGTTATCTTGCTAACAGACAGACAGACAGACAGTCAGACAGACAAACAAACAAACAAACAAACAAAGACTGGCAAAAACATAACCTCCTTGGCGGAGGTAACAAAAATAGAATCCAAATTCATTATGCATTAGCTTAGACATTTATATCTGGCTACTGAGAACAGATTAAATGTCTAAGCTAATACATCAGTTTGTGCTTATACTTTTTGATTTTTGCTGTTTTACATCATCGCTTATACAACATTAAATGAATCGCTTGCAGTTTTTTTATATATAATAACCTGTATAGTAGAGAAGTTATTACTATGACTACCAACTACTGTACTACTAATACTACTACAACTGCAAACCTGTACAGGATGTTCATAAGCTTGTGTTCACAGTTAGTCACACTGAAATCCATGATTCGGTCCAGCAGAGAGATAAGATGAGTTGAAAAGTTGCGATCAAATGTGAAGATTGTTCGTTCAAAGTTGTCACTGCCGGCAACGATGTCAATTTGAGATAACATCACCTGCGTGTCAGTAACAATTGTCAATAGTGTGCACAGACTGCAGAGCCATAGGGAAAAGGGGCTTACTTCTTTGAATAAGGAGGCACACAATGCTGTTTGCCCCCTCACTGCTTCACACAGAGTAATTTCATAGAAACTGTTAATCTATTAGCATCGCTTGGATGAAAAGCGGTAGAAAATTTAACAGCAATGTGCAAAATGCAAAAAAGTAAGGCCAAATTGTACCAAAGCTTGCAGCTTCAGTGAGGTTTGTCTCTAACTTCCATCACCAGGGGTTCTATCCCTGAATCCCCTAAGTCTTCCTATATAGGCTTGGAACAGCACATACTTTAGACGCCATCTCAGACATTTCTCAACTTCTCGTTCCACTAGCAGACTGAGTGTATTTGACTTTACTTAACCTGCTACACTATTAATAACTATCTACTTGTACAATCCAGTTCCTCAGATGACAGTCTTAAACCACTGAATTATCACAATTTGATTGATAATTTTCTTTGTATGTTGATAACATAACTCAGTAAAATGCCAGCCCTAAATAACTAAAGTTTCTGAACAGTTTACTCACAAACAGGAGGCCAAGGTTAACTGCAAAATTCTGCAAACTGGCCCACGAAATTTGGCAAAATTTTCTGTGGAAAACTGTGGGCCCTAGTGATAAATGGCACATCAGCACAATATAAGCCATTCAGTGCCGTGATTGATCAAAAGCCGTTGAAAGCATTATGACTCATGTATTGAAAAAATGACAGATAGGCAGAATATCTCACTTTGGAGGATGTTTTGCGGCTGTCTTTGTCCGGCATTGAGTCGGTAACTTCACTGACATCAGCAGAGTCTATGCTTATTCGCTGTCAATAGCACGCACACCATATCATCAATATCATATCATCCTTTGACTATAATCACCAGCAGGATAGACAGGGTTCCTACAAGTCTTCTGCAGCAAAATTCCCTGACTTTTCCCTGACTTTGCTGGTCATGGAATGACAATTTTCCTGACCTTATCAAAACAATAACCGCATCGCATAAATGTCAAGAATGGTACACTATATCATAAGTTAATGGAACAGTATTAATGGAACAATATGCAAATGACAGAGACCCTGAAGGGCAAAGCTGAAAACACTTCTAGTTTTGGACGTTCAATGAAAGCTGCAAATTTGCCTGCTTTTTAATATTTAGAGATGCAAAAGTCACATATATCTGCAGTCTGCATAATCCAAGATCATTTTTCCTGACTTTTCCCTGACTTTTCAAAAATAATAATTTTCTCTGACCTTTACAAGACCACACAAATTCCCTGACTTTTTCCCGTTTTCCCTGACTTGTAGGAACCCTGATAGACCTCAAGTGACTACATCAAAAAACTGGACATTAAATGCAATGGTGCTGTATAAATTCTGCAATTTGATGTGGTAAGTGTTTGGAATTCAATCTCAGCACTGAGGTAAAATTTCTTACACTTACCACATCAAATTTATACGTCATCAGAATCATCGAATGAGCAGAATTTTTTCCTCACCGTTACATTTAATGCGCAGTTTTTCGATACATCACTTACTTTTAACCTTATTATTATTATACAAAAGTCCTACTTCTGAGTTTGAAAATGATATATATTGGTTTCAAGGTAGAGAAATAAGATGATGATGTAAGAGCAAGGCCTATAGGTTGACTGGGTATTGTGACGACATATTACTCCAAACACAGCGAGAGACAGTCATAGGCATATGCAGAATTTTGTCAACGCACAAGCCTTCCCTCCCTTTTCCAACAAACCAAAGATCAAAACCAGTCAAACTAGAAAATTTTTAAAATTGCTCACGTTGCAATCACCATGAAAAATTGCAATGCTGGTGCTGTGAAAAAAAACAAAAACAAATACAATGCATCGATTAGTCAGTCGAATAATTTTGGTGTCCGCAGTCATAAACGTTTCAAGCCATCGACGCTGGGGTCTGTAGTAGCACACAACCTCTCATTACAAAATACTGAATGCCATTATTTCAATCACGTCACGTGACGGCCATTACAATGACCTAATGCCCAGCTGAGCATGGCAGCCAGGCAAAAAATATCAATGGTGCCCAGTCCACATGGACACAAATGCATAAGTATTGCCTCAGCTTGGAAATATTGCCTTCGACCTCTGACTTTGGTGATATTTCCTAACTGTGGAAAAATAATTTTCAGCAATGATTGCAACAACATCTGCAACAACAACTACAACAACAACAGCCAGTATGTGTCGTATGTTAGAAATGTTAGAGAAAAAGATGCAGATCATGAGTAGCCTGTGAACAACAACTACAACAATAAAAACAACAACAAATACCACAACATACCTGCATAAAGTTGGAGAAGGTGACGCAGACCATGAGCAGTTTGTGGACAATCCTAAGCAGGTCTGGATCAGTGAGCATGCAGTCCTTGAGGCAACTGTTGAGAAAGTCCATGTGATACGTCAAAACATCATCCACGTTTGACACCTGAATAACACCAACAACAACTACAAGCACCAGCAACCAACCGACGACTACTGCTACTACTACTACTACAACATTAATATTTAGAAAGATGAGTGATATGTGAAATAGTTCAGAAAATTGTACAGAAAAAGTGCAGAACTTTCATAGCAGTGCATCTAAATATTCCTTGCCTCATTTGCATAAATCATCTTTCGTCACCAACCCTGAATTTGTGCTAAACTTAACAGTAGCGCACACATCTAAGTCAATTTTCAATCATCGTACAGTGAAACAGCAACTTTTTGCAGCAACTGTAGTGTAGAAAAAAAACTGACATCAAATTCCGGGTTAATTAATTCAGTTCTCATGCTGTGAATTAACAGCTACTAATATGGACTTACGGTGTCCATGTTGGATTCAAACAGTTGCCAGTTTGGTTCGATGACTTCAAACATCATGTAGTACTGTAAGTTCTGAACAAAGTTGAGCATCCGTTGGCGTAGAGCGAATGCTGCGGGATACCAGCGAGTTGAACTAAGAGTGAACTGCTTTGCTGACTTGTTACTTAGCCACACACTAACATACATGTAACAACAACAACTACAACAAATACAACTATAACTACAACAACTACAACAACAATAATACTGATACTAATAATACTAATAATATAACAACTATAACAACCATAGCTACAACAACAAAAGCTACAACTACAACTATTAATACAACTACAACAACTGCAACAACTACTAGAACAACAACTACAACAACTTCTCAACTCCTACAACTAAGACTACAACAAGCAGTATATTTATAAAATAGCTTTAAAAAATTAACTAAAATGAATACTAACATACAAATAGTGACTGGTATCAAGATCAGCATTAAAAAAATTTTGCCAGAGATTCATAAATTTCGTCAACAGACATTATTTATTAGCAAAGTTATTAATTGTTGATTATCGATAACAAAATATCTCCATTACCAGTATGGCGTTACATAAGCAAACCCTATGTAGTCTGTACATTTGTGTAACTCCAACACTCAGCATGTTCGGAGTCGAGGGGGGCAAAGGTAACGCCGACCTCAAACAGAAAGCAGGTACAAGATATCGTTGCTAAGTTTCGATGTGAGGTAGCTAAAAATGGCAGTCAATAAATCGGAATTTTACCCGCAAAAATATTTGGGTGGGGTAGGGTGTTACCCAAATTGCAGAAGGGGAATCGACAACAGAATATTGTGTGAAAAATTTATGAAGATCGGTCCAGTCAAACTTCAGTTGCATGCCGGCGAAGTTTGAAGACTGTGCAATGGCCGGGCAAATTGGACTTTTCGCCATTTTGAACCAAATGCCAAATTTGACCGGAATTCGATAAAAAGCTGAAACTTGGCAGTTTTCTTGAGTGAGCCATTGTGTATAAAAATGCAGAAAATGGGCCCGACAGCATTGTAACTGAGGTCGCAAAGTGGCATCAAAGTAGACATTTCGTGCCAAAATCGGCCGCCCTGACAGGTGGTTGGGGTCTCGAAAATGCATGGCGCAGAAGCACATTTTCTGGACATACCACATCAAAACAAATCGTTTGAGACATAATTATTTGTTGAAAGTTTTTTAGCCATTAAGGTCACATGACTGACTTCGTTTATTTTCGTGACAAACCGGTCAAAAAGAAGGTTTTTGGCTCTAGCCCCTAAATGATGACCCCTAGGAAAAAAGTTTTGGGAACAAACATTGTTTATCTTGGCCTGGCCTATCGTCTGGCATCGACGTTGGGGCCTTAAGTTTACAACTGAGTTCACCAGATGGCACCAAATTGTCAAAATCCAAAATATCACCTACAGTGGGTCAATTTGGGGGCTCAGAACCCTCAACGTATTTTAATTACCCCGTAAATCTATACATCGTTAAAAAAGCTATGAATACTCTCCCATGAGTTATAATATCGTTTCGTCGACCTTTCACCTATCTCAAGAAAAATAGGTTTGAATATTGTTGAGCAAAAAGTAAAAAAAAATGACAAAACCAGAACAAAATTCAAGCGTTGGGGAGACACTGGACTGAGTGCATTTAAGTTGCAAAAAAGTTTGTTAAAAATAGCAAAATATGACGCATATCATTATCTGTGTTGTCTAACAAAATCGATCTACAAACTTTTTGAATGACCCTCATAAGCCTAACTGTCAAACTGTATGCAATAAACTTTTCAGCACCAAACCCTCGATTGTATCAACAGTTTAATTAAAACACGAAACACAATCATCTGCAGAAAAAGAAAATAGCATTTTGTTATTCTTTACGTTGACTGCGAGAACAAGCATCACTTCCGATCGAGTGACTACAGTATGTAATGCCATATTGGTAAAACAGATAATTTGTTATCAATATTCAACAATTTATAACTCCGCTAATAAGTAATATTTTTTAATGAAATTCAGTTATCATTTAAGCAATTTATAGGGGATTAAGTACACAAAATTTTATTCAGATTCATTCAGATTTGACAATTCTATTGTACAATGTCTAAGGGGTTACTTATTCCAGACATGGTGTACTACTACTACTACTAACTTGCACAGTTGTCGTTCCACATGCTTGCAGTAGAACAGATGACGAAACAGCATCTGATACTTGGTCAATGCCTGCACAGAAATCGTTAACAATAGGGCTGTGCTGCATACTCTATTCATATTCTACTCGGTCCGAATAGTATGATGCATAGTGTATTTGTATTCAGCCAAATAGTGGTGCAGAAAAGACCGAATACGAATAATAAGGACTATGCCGTTGCCACTCGTTGCTCCTGCATTTAGCCCCAAAGACAGCTGCTATCAGCCCAGCAGTCTCAGCATCATAACACCCATACTTAATGGATACTTCTGGGCTTTCCTTCAGCCATTTAATTGGCTCAAGTGCTGTCAAGAGTATAGAGTCAGGATTAGAGTTAGTTTTAGATTTAAGGATTAAGCAAAACAAGATAAGACAAAACCGAAGAACGCGACTGAGATCAACCGCATCAAACAAACTGACTGTGCGCAGATCTCCTCTATCAATAGACGGAGACCGCGCCTTCGGCGTCGCTGCACCATGCCTTTGGAACAGTCTGCTGACAAACGTCACCTCAGCAAGGACACTGCCAGTGTATAAGAAACATTTAAAATCCAATTTGTTTAAAATATCGTAGAATTTGTAAATGCATTTGCTTATTGTGGCCCTGCTTGCATACTGACAGTAACTTTTGTAACCTGTCCTTGAAGCTCTGCTCACAACAGGATAAATTTGTTGTTCGTAATAACGATAATAATAATAACAATAATAATAAGACAAAACAGAATTAAGTGCAGTGGGAGATGGAGATTCTCCCTTCATATAAAAATCCATCTCCAAGCTACGGAGTGTCACCTGCCATATAAGATCACACAGTGTTATTTGTCACCTGACACAGATATATGCCTGCCTTAACTCTAGCCAGGCAGCTGGTACACCATTTTGCCTACCCTTGAATTTAAAGCTTAAGCGTTAACTGCATGTTAAAACTGTTAAGTACAAAAACACACTTAGCAAAAATGCTCACACTGCGGTCAAACAACTCTCAGAAAATAAGTAAAAACTGGTACCAGGCTAAAGTGCATAAATTTGATTTCCTCAGGGGCTCTGCCCCAGACCTACAGAAAATTTTATGGTGCTCCCCAGATGACCTAGTTGTGTCTAAGGGAGCCTACTTCTGGGGGGAAATAAGGGAAAAAATGCATGGAAAAAAGAAGGAAAAAAGAAAAAGCAAGGAAAGCGGAAGGGAAAAGAATTAGGGTTTCCCCTCCTATTCAATCCTCATGGAGACAGATGTTTTGCTGCCACAGATTCTAGGCTATAGAACAACCTTCTAGCTCATCTGAGACAAACTGACATTAGCTCTGAACAGTTTAAGCGGCTGCTAAAGACATTTTTCCTTCAGTGTTGAGATCACAGCACACACATTTGTGGATAAGTGTTAAATCGCACCTACTAAGTCATCTTACTTACTTACTTACTCACTTTGAGCACTGGACGTAGTAGTACTAACCTTGCGACTAACAACTAGAGAAATGGGCCACTTGACGATGTAGTCAAACGTGAATGATTCTAGGCCTGATAGACGAAGATCAGATGAATCCACCTTGTATTCTATAACAACAACAGCAACAACAACAACAACAACACAACAACAACTAATACTACTACTACTACAGGCCACTTGATGATGTAGTCAAATTTGAATGCCCCTAGACCAGATAGACAAAGATCAGTTGAATAAACCTTGTAGTCTACATTTCTACAATGCTCAAGCATATACACTGTGTTCAGAAAAAAAACACCCACTCATGTTGTTTTCTTTTATATATCTATGAAAAACGTTTAGATTTCCACCAAATTAATTTTCCGGGAATGTTGCCAAGGAATAAAGTGCTGCAATGCAAATAAATACATGTTTTTTCCTAATCCTAAAAGAATTAGGAATTTTATAAACTTGTTTTCAGTTCATTTTCTTATCTACAGATTAGACAAAAATTAATCAAACTTGGATCTTAAAAAAGTCAGATTAAGAGAAATGAATTACAATAAAAATCAAAGTTTTTCTCAACGAAACATGAGCTCACATAATATGCACCAAACAATATATACCAAAGAGCATACACAGTTATCTAGTATGGCCAAGAATTGTCAAATGAAAAGCATACATTAGTCAGTAAATACCTTTTTCCTGCTTGGTTTCAATGGATAAGATCTTGAACAGCTGAGTTATGAGATCGTACGGCAATAGATCAACTCTGAAAACAACAACAACCACTACAATGACAATGACAACAACAACAACAACAACAACAAGCAAGCAATGACATTACTGTGAAACTACTGCCAAATACCTTTGACCCCCCGTTATTAGACATGATTCTTGTTTTTACTGTTTTTTTATATTATTATTGCTCAAAAACCTTTATCGTCTGCACAATGCTTGTTTGCATAAGTTGCATTTTTAAATTTTATGTTATAAAAGACGACGTTATATTACGGCGTTTCAAGCGTGAACATTTGACAAATACCCCCTACTACAACTGCAACAATTATAACCACAAATACTACCAGCATTTATTGGAGGCCCAGCAATTTTCAGAAGTTTTATGGTAAGCCTATATAAGTGAGTGAGTGGGGTTTTACATCCCGCCCGACACTGTAGGTCATAAACTAAAAAAGCATAGCTATCTAGCTTAGCCTACCACATGCGAACAAGGGAAAACTACAAGAAAGTGAAACTTAGAACTGTTAAATAAAAGCACACAAAATGACAATGATTAAAAAATTCGCCACAAACCTAATTCACCAAAGTCTACAAACGAAACTTCAAAAAACTCCAGAAAAGTTGAACAAACAAAATCTTCAAAAACGTGATTCACAAAGAATCGCAAAAAGAACTTACAAATCCTCAATCGCCGACTTGTTACGAATAACCTAGGAAGCCAGTAAAAATACCTTGGAAACATTCCTAGAACTTTAGCGAACGAAGCTGCCACAGATAGCACAAAAGCAAGCAGTTCCTACGAAATTTAAAGCACATTAGACCAACAGGGCAAACAACTGGCTAAATATAGACAAGTTTGAAGTTACTTAAGGTCGTCTTTGTAAGGATCGACGTTAGCGGTACTTGTTCTCAGCGCAAGTTCGAGTAAACTCTCCAGACGAGTTAACATTATGTCTGCAAACACAAATAAACCAATACTACACGGCCAACTCAGCCTTTTCCCCTCAATGGGATGACGAAATAACAGGAAAAATCACAGTCAATCAATTAATTCTCCAATTTTGGATATTCTACAATAACCTCACATCAATAAAGGAACATTACAAAATAGACATAATGACAAGCCTCTGAAATAATTTTGATCACCCATTTGTCCAGCGAATGTCAACATTTCAGTGTGCCTGCAAGACCGGATAAAAAAAACACCCACAACAAAAAATTGGGTCTCAGTGCATTTGCAAGCCCTAAGATTAATAACTGATGAAACTGATAAACAAAAACATACATTGATTGAACAATGTATTCATTTTTTTCCAAAATCAATGACATATTACTCAATACTTTGTCAACAGCTAAATATTAACAGTTTTTTTAACTGTTACCAGTTCGTAAGTACAGCATCATTATAAGCCAAGGTAATGTTTGTTTGTCAGGGTTGCCATAGTTTTGGGGCAAAAAATTCCAGAAACATTCAAGGACTTTAGAGTACATTTTTCAGACCCATTCCCGGAATAATATACCACAAACGTCATGTTAGATGAATCCGGCATCATGAAAAAATAATTTTCACATCGCAGTCACAATGATGTTGAACAAGAGAAATTCAAGGACTCTCAAAACCCTCTTCCATCAAATTCCAGAACTTCAAGACTTAATTTGGTTCTCGATAACTTCCAAGGTCATGGAAAAATGGAACTTTTTTCAATGACTTTCAATGAGTTTCAAAGACCTGTGCCCACCTTGTTTTGGTTTTTGGTTTTCCATCTCTGAAAATGCACAGATTAATGACGTTAGTGATGTTTTTTTAGTCAAAAATTTAAATAAAATGTTAACTAGTTGAAAAAAATTAATGCACTCATTTTTAAAAATTAATTAGGTAATCAATCTTTAATTTCTGCAGCCCTGGAATAATGGTAATATGATAAGTGACCTGCTCCCTTACCTTCCATTGGTCTCTTCATCTCATCTTCCGTCATGTCCATGAACTGAACGGCAAAGTCACCCTGGTCTAGTAGGAAATAATGTTTCACCGATCTATTCACATACAGACAAGCAGACATGGTGCAGTCAGCAGACATACCACCACCCCAATCAGACATACCAGACCTAGTTATACCAAGCCTTCAGTGGACAGACTTCATCTCCAGTCTGTCCTCACTGTGAAAGTGGTGAGAAAACAGCTGAACATTTATTACTTTTCCGCTCAAGGTGGGCAGCAGAATGCGAACAGTGTTCCAGGATAGTGACAACCCGGTGAAATTTCTCATCGCATCAGGTCATCTGCAGCCTCCCCTCATATACACACCACCCAACAGGCTCATCACGACCACAATAAGAAACCCAGCAGTCACTAGAGGGAGCTACCCATATGCCAGCGTCCGAAAGGCAGCACGTTTTTCAACTAATTTACTGAACTTCACATCTGACGCAACTTCAGTCCGATGCACTGATTGTGGACAGCGCTCGTACATGCTTCTGAGACCTCACTAAATGCGTAGACCCTAATACTTGATTCAAATTGATGGAAGCACCACTTTACAGGGCAATGCTCTACCAAAATGAGTATGGTTTGGCGGAATACAAAGAGCAATTATATAATAAACAAATGTGACCTCGATCTGGGATCTAAAATAAAAAAAAATTTTTTTATAAACACTTCTTATTGGCAACGCATGCATATAGATGCAAACAATAACCCCATTTGAAAAATGGGACATTGCAGGGACCCCAACTTGGTACCACAGGGTAACCATCGAACAACATTATTTGCCTGTTCAGACAGCTTTTCAGGTAAGTTTTACCATTTAAGCAGAATAAGTGCATTACAGTCAGACCACATATTGTAACAGAGCTCGACCTAACAGTCGGCCAACAACAACAAATTACCTGAGCCTAGCCATGAGATTCTTCTCATTGATGAGCAGATCCAGCAGCAGCTGGCTGGCGTAGTTATAAGCCTCATCTATCTGTTCAAAATACTGACGTTCTTTGATTGTATACAGTATCTCCTGGGCATTGGGGCACTTCACATCACGACCTTAGTAACACACACACACACGGATACACAGACAGACAAAGATACGACCTCACAGACAAACATGCATGCACATTATCATCTCCAGACAACACTGAACAGTTTACACTAAGGTTGTAGAGCAATTAATTTCACGCCTCCTAAATGTAATAACAGGAGGCCTTATGTTTTTGCTTCGTTTTTTCCTTCTTTTTTCTATTTTTCATTTCTCCTGCAAAACCGAGCAGCAAATCAAAACAAAAATTGGGGGGGAACAATCCTTACCTGAAAGATATTGAGACCAAATTTCAGCAAGGTCTGTTGAAGTGTTTTGAAGGGAAAAGCATTTATATATCAAAAATGAACATCACCACCTCACTCCAAACTTCATATATGGCCACTCTCCACCCATTTATAAAGCTTCATCAAAATCCACTGAAAACTCTTTGATTTATCTTGTACACAGACGAACACAGCCAAAATTTTAATCTCATATTTTTGACTAACCTCATGTCACAAAAGAAACAGCACAAAGTAAACATGATGAAAAATTCTGAAATCATCGATCACCTGTTTCTCTCTGGGGTAACTAAAATGGTTCCATGTCAAAACTAGAAACAACAAAACTGGGAATGTCAGAAATGAGCACGTAAAAACCACACAACAAACCCTAACCCTAACCCCTAAAATTACCCTAATCCCTAACCCCAAGCCTAGATCATTGTTTCCTAACTTTGATGTTTGCTGTTTTGATGAGACACCAACAAAAAAAAAACTTTGCCGCTGACTCACCACACTGTCGCACGACGTTCAGGTATTTCCCCGTGTTGAGAATTTTCCCAGCAACACTTTCGAGAAACAGTGGAATAGCGTCTTGACAGATTGTGTAATGCTGCTCCCAGTATGTGATCAGATGTTAAGTACAACAACAACTACTACTACTACTATTACTACTACAACAACTACTGCTACTACTCTCCAGAAACAGTGGAATAGCTACTTAAATAAATAATAGCTACAGTAACTATCTTTAATAAATTATGTCAAAGACATTTATTGAAGGATATGAGTCGTTGTAATCTTCCTGTAGTTTTTCTTTCTGAAACTCGTTGTTCTGCTCCACCAGAAACTACAAAATCACCGCCCCTCAGATCATTCTATAAAGAAGTAAATGCAAACTCCTTCAAGAGCAACAAGACCCATAGGGTGGTGGTGATTTCTTTTTCCTTAGCCCACAGCCAGACACCAGTTCACACTGCCAGACCACAGGCATTGCATGATGTGCCTGTTTACAGCCTGCTTTCACCAGTACTCATTTCACCTACCCACAGAGGGATGGCCAGGCTGAGTTAACGTGGGTGGCTGGTTACATACTGAGATTTTTTACCCATCTGCCGACAGTCACTCATCCAAGTGAAATCAAGTCCCTATCTAAAACTATGACAATGGAAATAAACAACTAATAACATAACATGTAAAACAAATAACTAATTAAAAAGCTCCTAAAAGTTAACATATCATAAAAGTCGACGAGTAGCTGATCGTTAATGTCAATTAAAGATCAGATAGTCTAAAACGCATATTTTTATTTTTCATCTATATCAGTTATTCAGCTAACGCTCCAAAAGATGCATCAAAACACAACAGTCTTGTAGACGAACTAAAATGTTTTCGTTCTCTGCAAAAAAAATATAATTTATAATTAATTCTCAATAATTCATGAAATGTATCCAGCTAAACTAAGTGGATTTTGTTAGCAATATTTTTAATAAAACCTAAATGTAATGGCAAATAATTACAACTTAAAAAACTTAACTGCAAATCACATAAGTAAACATGTAAACATTAATTTGCACAGCACTATGGAGAAGTATTCTCACTATAAGAACGCAAATTTTATTCATTACCTCAGCATATGGGTCTTGTATAATGCCTTTGTATATCCACTTCTCCAGCTTTTCAAAGTACGGTGCACAGGCCTGCATGAATGACAAAATGCAGTAAAGTTTATAAGCAAAGCTTGCAAGATGTGGGGAAAATAAATGGAGATATGGATGATGGAAATGGTTGAAGGAAGCTTTGAAGTCAGCCAATAAATGGTATGCCACACCGACCCATAACATCTCAAGAAACCCAAATACTTACAAAAAATTATGCACATAACTAATCAGCCTAAGAAAAAAATAAGTAAAATCTGAAATGAAAATCGGATTTATTAAATACTTAAACAAGTATGTAAAAAGTTTTTTAAAAAAACTCAAGAAAAACTTAGATAAACGTATGCAAAACTAGAAAGTAGTCAAAGCCCACAGGTACCTCCGCCAAAGCAATGTTATTCGCCAGGTGGCGTCACCATATTCACTTCGCCAGCGGTTCCCTTATGCCCCCTTTATCGCAATGGTAACGAAAATTTCAAAGTGATCCAGAATCCAGGATTCCTTTCGGATCACCCCCAAAATTTAACCACTGGTAGTTTGTGCCATTCCCGACATACCCTCAAAATTTCAGAAAGATCCGTCCATAACTTTTTGAGTTATCTTGTACACACACAGACAGACAAACAAACAAAGTCCGGCAAAAACATTACCTCTTTGGCGGAGGTAAATAGTGGTGTGCCCAACCTGAGGCCTAATTTACAAAAATTTTTTGCAAATTATGCCACAGCTCAATGCAGATTACAAACACAATCGGTAGATGTTAGGAGATCGGCTTACCGACTGCGTCAGATAGAGACAAAGTTCCTGGCCTTTCGTGTCCCTGAAATACATAGACACGTTAGTGTGACCACATCGACAAAATAAACATGGGATTTGTACTCCAATTCCGTTCAGTTCTTTATTTTGATTCATTCTCGGTAATTCTGTAGTAACAAACAAGCAAAATTAACACATCAGCTGCTAAACCTCGTGTCGGAAACACTCCGCCAGAAGACACAACAACATCTCAGTTACTCTCAACATTCTCTCAGCACTTGAAAACCTGACTCTTCTGACAGTCATATCCAAACATCACTATATGAACTTCTTTCTGTCTAATCATGAAGTATCTCTGCAACTAAGGCATTGACTAAATGATTGAATGATAACATCTAAAACGTTCGCATCGATTGCGGATCTGTTACACCTTTTCGCCCTGGAGCTGAACTTCTCACGTATTGGTAAAAAAATCGTAATTCCGGGTTTTTGAGTCAAGTTCAAAATTCATAGCTGGTTACATGTGCTACATTCAATGTAAAAACTTTTGAACTGTGTTGCAATTTTTATTGTCAGAACTGATGAAAATTGTTACGACTTTCTTCTTTTTTGGCAGCCTTGGCATGGACAAACGTGGTAGCTGCAGCTCATGCTTTAATTACTGCTGGAACACTTTATTTGCTTGTTGATGTGGAAAACTGCAAACTTATAAAAATTTGCAGTTCCGACCTTCTATCACATCAAAAAGCGTACTAAAACCCACTGAAAAAAACACCGCTCCAAACTTGGTCAAATTTGAGTTTCTTGTTCTACTAATAATGAAATATTTCATTACGGCTAAGTTCTTGAAACGTTTAAACATATGAATTTGCAGCAAATAATGTTATATTTTATGTTGTTGGGAGCAAACAGAAACTCACATTAATCAACCAACTGTAAATCCGTACAACTCCCAAAGTTGGTGTTTTTTACAAAAACTGGTTTAACCTTAAAAACTAAAAAAACACAAAACCCAAAAAACCACTGGGTTGAGCTTATTTTAAAAAAACAGTGATTTTTGCAGCTGTTCAACTCACCCAATGAGGCTGGATGTTTTCTCGTGTAGCAAACTGAGCACGGAGCCACCTACACAACGACCCTACAACATGTCAACAAACAAACTATCTATGTTCACTCTGCCTCCTACCCTCGATGGGACTACTCAAAAATGCAATTTTCTATAGTGCAGAATATGTGTTTGCTCATACAAGCTACGCAGTCATTTGTCTGCAGATCTTATAAGTTGTCCCACAACAAGGGTGAGCGTTTTACGACATTGTGCCGTTTGCATCGATTGTGCGCTAGCGTATACAGATTACATTTAGACATTGCCACAAATGCCACAGTAAAACCACAACTTCATATTACACTACATTACAACTACAATTACAACAACAACACATGACAATATACACCAGGTCGCATAAAACTGTGCCAAGATGATATTTTTTGATAACTCCATGAAACCTTGCCCATTATTGCACAAACCAGCATAAATTCACTGTTATAAATGGCCAAACTATGTCTTCTGCGTTTTCCAAGGTGGTGTAGCAACAGTATTAGGTGAGGTGGGCAAAACCAAAATCATTTACATCCAATTTCTTCATGATGTCACATGCCAAAAGTTAATATAATCTGCCAAAGTTTCACAGAGTTATTCAAAAAACATAATGCTAGCAGTTTTCTTGAATGTGATGTACTAGAGCCAGCAAACTTACACGGTTGATGGAAGAAGCCACGGAGGCCATGATGTCCATTGTACGCAGAGTAGGCTGAATATAGAACCATAGCTTCTGCAGTGTTAGCTGACCCTTCAATAATTACAACAACTACAACTACAACTACAACTACAACAACAACAATCACATTGTAGGCTAAATGTAGAACTGCAACTTCTGTAATGTCAGCTGAACCTTCAGTAACAACAATTACAACAACTACTATGACAACTACAACGTAAGTTAAGTTAAGTTAAAGTTAAAAACGAACTTATAAAGCGCCATAAAACTAAACGTGAGTAAAGATACAGAGGCGCTGGCTACGTTACAGTTAACCACTGTTTTCAAAAGCAACAGTAAACAGATGTGTCTTGAGTCGACGACGGAATGCAGGCAAACTGTTTGCTTCAATGACTGAAGTTGGAAGATTGTTCCAGATAGCTAGTACGGCTGAACTAAAAGCACGGCTGCCGTATGCATTCTAGGCTCAATAATACAAGTACAAAGGTTAAAGGTTGTCTATTGCTCTTTACGAAAATCCATCCCAGAGCTACAGAGCATCTCCTGCCATATGGGATCACACCTGCCACCTGACACGGGTGAACACGCCCGCCATGCCATAAGCCCAGCCAGATAGACCTGTACCAGATTTACCTACCCCAGAGGGATGGAAGGCTGAGTTGACTTTATTTATATGGTTTTTAACTTGTAATTATTTGTCATCATATTTACAAGACAGTTTACTGGTCCAACACTCAACCGTTCAAGTAGTAACCAATTGATAGCAACCCGACTGGAAGTCAAACTCATAACCTCTTGACTGTAAGTCCAACATCAAACTGTTACACTACCAAGACAAAAGTACAAA
>Ga0209671_1002751_pt1 | contig 16413 bp, 10 predicted proteins | sample WorMetHERISLAND2_2_FD_187401 | JGI IMG/M metagenome (GOLD analysis project Ga0209671, IMG submission 187401) | Marine gutless worms symbiont microbial communities from Max Planck institute for Marine Microbiology, Germany - Olavius geniculatus... | ecosystem: Host-associated > Annelida >...
CAGTATACGGAGACAACAAAAAACTACAACTAAAACATAACTGAAAATGCAGATAAAAATCAGATGTCAAATTCAAACTTACAGTCTCTTAAATGTGCTTTAAATATTACGGAAGTTTTGCAGTGATGTCTAGAAAAATCACAAGAACTAAACTGTATCATACTTGGTGGCGGCGCCTGGTGAGTCGGTTGCACAACTTCAAATGACGGATGTCGCAGCAGCCAGCTCAGTAGAGTGCTTTCAGTTGGAGCCGCTGGACCCGTCACTAATTTGTTGGTTTTGCGCTCAAACATCACTATTCGCTCCAGAGGCTTGGACGACTCGCCAGATCCCTGCTGTTCAATAACACAATGTTCTGCTGAATTATACAACTTCATCAAATTACAACCTTTAATTAGTTTGCTGTTAATGTTTTGGCAACGGACAATGAGCCCGATTTCTCTATGACAACTTACTGTGTGTCAAAGCGACATCGGGCGAACAGTCTGGCAGTACATATGCTTGACTGACGCAGTTACAATAATAAGTTTAGAGTTAAATCAACAGCGACACAAAACAGCTGAAAATACAATATGAGCGTATAACAGATATAAACAAAACTCAGTCAAAACTGACATCAATATTGTGTAATAGACTATTTACTGGGTAACTGATAACTACTGAAGAAAAATAAGGTAACGGGTAAAGTCACTCATAGTCAGCATTACCCTTTCACAGCTCTGTGACCTTAAGGTCAATGCTCATTTCCGCATAGTGGCCTTTGAGTCAGCAGTAAGCTAGAGACAGCCCAGTTATATGGACAGTAGGCCAGACCTTTCCCATATACAGGGTGGTCCAAAAAACCGGACTTGTTTGAGCGTTGATAACTTTGCGACGATTAGTGGTAAAAAGGCGTGTGTTATGTCAAAAGTTTCAGAATGCTCTAAAGAAAAAGCGCCTAACTTGCATAGCCAATCATTTAAATATTCTTTGCCTGACTTGCATAAATCATTATTACCCCTGAAATTCAGCTGGATTTGAGTGTGACACATGGATTTAACATGGATATTTGAGCTTTTGTAACTTAGCGATGCTTACTGATGGAAAGGCGTGTCATATGCCTAAAGTTTTGGAATCATATATAGAATAAGCGTAGAATTTGCATGTATGTCCATTTAAATATGCTTTGCCAGATTTACATAAATCTGCACCACCACTAAAATCATGCTAAACTGACAGTAAGGCATGAAAGTAAGTTCATCTTTTCATCAGCATACAGTGAAATGACAACAATCATTAACACATATGTTTAGTTTCGATAAAATTCAACATTGGCAGTTGGGCACCCTTTACATACATAACCATCGTCAGCATTTTTGGCAGCTGATCGATCGCTGGAGTCAACGTGCTCAGAATCAGCTAAACCCGGCATTTGATTAGCACACGTTTCAGCCAGTCATTTTCTGAAATTTTGTGACCATGCCATCTGCTGCAATGCCCACACACCGTATAATCCGCAGCAATGGGCAGCAAGTTTTTGAGTTCAATGAACTTGGGCACATGAGAGTGCAGGCAAATGTCTAATTTCAGGGGTAATAATGATTTATGCAAATCAAGCAAAAAATATTTAAATGGTCGCTATGCAAGTTAGGCGCTTTTTCTAGAGCATTCTGAAACTTTGGACATATCACATGCCTTTTTACCATTCATCATCGCAAAGTTATCAACGCTCAAACAGGTCCGATCTTTTTTGGACCACCCTGTACTGCTGTTACCTTCCTGGCAGTGTTATGCCAATACCAGATAATACTGCTTAGCACATGTGTGTTAACAGCTTGTCCAGGAACATGAGACAGATAAATTATAAAACTGGTAGAAGTTCGGGGAGAGGTATCGGAGAACGCAATCATCACTAACCCTTGCCGAGCTGTTCTTGCTGCGTTCCTGCCTGAGCAGCTGAAGAGACTCCTGGGCGTGGGCGTGAATGCACGCTTCAGTGCAGTAAACTGAGCCGTGTTTGACTGGTTTATCACAGTCCGGCCCACGACAACGCTCTACGCCGCCAGACGACGCCACCGGCTTCGCAGTATCAGCTGACATTGATGTCTCACTCCCTGCCATCTGAAAATCAATGATTATACGAAAATTACTGCACGATATTTACAGTACATAACTTGTTTCAGTAATATAACCCCAGAATTGTTTGAGACATATGGTACTCTACAAATGTGTTTTAATTGGTTAACTCATTGATTGAAAAACCCAGGTCAACTCAGCCTTTGATCCCTCCAGGACAAATGAATCGAGTACCAGACTGCATGGCTAAGGTTAAAAATGGATGAGCTAATAAATAAGTTGTGGTATCTTGATTTAAATTTCTGTTGATTGAATCCATGAAAACAAGTGCAAACTGGAAATTAAAAATTATCATAATTTGCAAAAAAACAGATAATGTGAGAGAATCAACATAAAAGTAAAGACTTACCTTGTTTTGCTTTGACTGTTCTGGTTTCGCTTTGTCTGACTTCACATCGTCCTTGCTGTCGGCGGTTTTTGATTTCGGTATCTTCTGCTGCACTTTTATGGGCTTTGTCACTTTCTCTTTCAGCGGTCCTTTAGCTTCATCCATTTTGCTTTCTCCATCATCATCATCATCTGAACGTTCTTCCTCTGCTGAATCCGCTTCCTCTGTTATTTTTTCCAATCCTTTTCCAACCTTTGCTCTGCTTTTTGCCAAAGCAGTGCTTTGTTTCTTGTCAGATTTACTACCAAATGTTTGGGATTTTGCCTTCTTTCCTTCCTGCAACCATTCAACCAAACAACAGCAACGTGAAACATCAGAGAAATTGGTGCCAGTAACATAAATGTAGAGACAAGTTCTTCTGCAGCCATAAAGTCCATAGTGTGGCGCTGTCTTCCATTTCCTTAGTGGTCCTCAGCTGAACACCAGCTTACACTGCTAGACCAGGATACGAGGCTTTTGGGGAGGCTCCCCAAAATTTCGGACCGGGATTATAAAATCAAACATAATTCTGAGCATCCTGCAAAATTTCACGGCGATCAGCCCATGGAGCATGGAGATTACGCAAGGGGAAAAAAGAAAATAAATTCCAGCAAAACATAAGCCTTCCCGAAAACTATCGTTTCTGGGTGGACTAAAAACTAGCCCACTAGCTATACGTGACAGTACCAGTACAAGCAAATATTAAGCAGCGATGCAAAACATCTAACATCTAACATCTAACACTTTAATAACCAAATCTGAAAAATATCACCTAATAAAAGCTTCTTTTCAGAAATTCAGCCAAAGTCACACTGAAGCTGATTACCCATAAACAACTTCGTTTTGCACATTTTCCATAAAAACCTTCAATGGAACAATAACTGCATTGAAATCAATGCCCCAGTCATTTAGTGAGAAAGCTGAGCAACTTTTGATGTGTTACACTGTGCTGTACGGCGTACTTGGCATCATCGTTGTCTGTCTGCCTGTCATCTGTAATGGATGTATTATGGCTAAACGGTGCAAGATAAGGCCTAGGTAGCTATTGATCACTAACAGAAGATCGCATATTGGCTTTCAAATGACATGAAAACCAGTGACCGTGGATGACCTTGAAGGTCAGTACTGCAACAGGAACTGTATAGGCTGAAGCACGTCTTCCCTAGCAACAGCTGGGTTTTCTTGTAATTGTATCAACTGTGGCAGAATAGGACTAGACTGCAGGAGTCATTTGTCTAAATCTCACCTGCATCACAGCATGAGGTGCTGGCTGTGATTGCTTGCTGGAGGAAGCGACTTCACTCCAGTCGGAAGCAATGTCCGTCTCACTGGTGCTAGCATCTGTCTGTTCAGTCGTCATGCCACCCCCGGCAATGTCACTTGCCGTATCAATCAGCAGCCTGCCCTTCTGAACAGATCCATCGTCGCTGCTTGATTCCTTCAGATCTGCACGAAAAGCGCAACAGCGTAATTTATTTTATGAAATTTTATTGTCAATATGCACTTAATATGTACAAAAAAGCTGTGTTGATCCAAAGTCAACTCAGCCTTTTATCCCCCGAGGTATGTTAATCTTGTACCGGCCTGTCTGGCTGGGGTTAAGGAGGACGTGTTCACCTGTGTCAAGTGGCAGGTAACACTCCGTAGCTCTAAGATGGGTTTCGTATAAAGAACTGAACACCACGTTTAACGTTTAACCTTTAACAAACAACAAGCTGCTACTCAAGGTGCGTACAAAGCGACAGAATTAAAAAAAATGAACCAAGCTAAAACAGAATGAAAGCCACGTGAGTAGTGATTGTAATCCCGGGATTGAATTCTCAATCCTGGAATCCGGGATCGAGAAATTTATAATCCCAGGATCCCATTTTGGGACTAGTCTTGGTCGTTATTTTGGTGTCCTTAATTAGCTTACTTTATGCATACAATTTAGCATAGGCCCCTACGGAAGGTATATCCGAAATGTAGAGTGACGGTGACTGTCAAAAAACAAATCACAGTGCATAGCACAAAGTAATACTGTAGCACACAAAAAAATATTTTATTCATCACAAGGCTAAAATTTTTATTTCTATCATTTAACATGCAAAGAAGTATAATTTTAACCAATTTTTGTAATCCCGAAATCCCGGGATTGGGACGCTGCCAATCTGGGGATTCGGGATTGGCAAAAACGGCTGGGATCCCGGGATTGCAATCCCTACACGTGAGCCAACTTTCATTTCATATCCTTTCTGTTGCTCTCTCTGCACCTTTACGGACTTACTTACAGAACTACTTACACAAATTAGTGTTAGCAGTAATTTGTGTGTAAATGAGATAATAATGACCACCAAAAAATGAGGGGATTATGTGATTGCCAGCATTGGTTTAGTAGCAAGATTACAGAAAAAGTTGCATGCAAATTTGCCTGAAATTTCAGGGATGGTCAGACTCGGCCCAAATTGAACTTTCATGTTGCCGTCACCTGGCAAACAAAACAGAAATATTACACAGCCTTGACAAAAGTTTGCAGTCTCTTGACTGCCCTTTTCTAGTTTAATAATATTCCAGCGCCAGCTGTATGTGTAGTCCTTTCCCCTTGTGAAAACACTTCTGGCAACTCACATCCACAAAATTTGCTGCCCTAAAGATGTGTATAGTAACAGAAATGAAATAATTGCACCCTCTGGCTTTCATGTAATTTCATTTCACTACTGTCGCTCTGAAGCACCTTAAGAACGAACAGTTGTGAATAATCAACATCTAGTGACTATATAGTACACCATGAATGACTACTTGGTCATGCCTGTGAAGAAATTGAATTCTATACAAGTTTGAATTTATCACAATATTGACACCTTAGACAAATCAACATTCAGTGTCCACCAGTATTAACTTTTAACCATGCTCGTATGTTCAGTAACTCGTCCATTCTGTTACGTCCATTAAGGCTGTGTTCACATAAACACAAGTACAAGTCCGGCACTGTACGGGTTCCTGTATACGAGTTCCGGCAAACACGAGTTTGCGTGTATTTCAATAGCGGCCGTTCACATACATACGAGTACGGGTTACCTGTAAATTTCACTCGTACGAGTAGTTTCTGTGCAGGTCATGTTTTTATCCAACCCATGCGAAGTAAACTGCCTGTAAATAGCACTAATATAATTCATCAAAACTGCAGCACATATTTGACGTCAGAACTGACGTCAATGTAAAATTGTTCATTGTTAGAGATGCGCAGTTAGTGAAATTATTAGCAATTTGACAGGATTTTGTTGTTTTAATGGCGAAGCATTTCTTCAATTCAATTTCATTCAATATGGACGACGCACATTGAGTTATGAGCTTGTACAAGTGACCGTGAACGTTCCGCTCATATGAGTGAAGCTTCTACGGGCCATAAATGGAAACCCGGACCCGTACTTGTGTTTATGTGAACGCAGCCTTAGGCTATTTCCAGCACCGTCAGATACCGACCTGGAGCTGACCGAGGCTTGACTTCAACGATAGAAGATTGTTGCTGTTTGCGTTCAGCAGTTGTGGCTTGTTCGACCACAGATTCGAACAAAGACGATGTGGTCACTGTCGTCGTGCCTTTGCTGGAACCCGGCCACTGGACTACTGGTTTCTGCTGTGGACAGCTGAAAGCGTTCTTCATTGTTGTTGTAGCTGATGATGACGTGCGATCATCGTCAGTCAGTTGAATACCAGCCTTGTCCGAGTCCGGCGCTGGAGGACCAGCTCCGAGTGCCGACAGTATGGGCTCACGGTGTACCACTCCACCCTAAAATTTAAAAAAAATAGATACAGGCATGATTAGTTAGAAAATTCATCGATCATCACCTTGATGCTTGAAATGAACAACATCTGGTAAGATTGTAAACTCTTAAATCATTACCTATAGCAATTCTAGTTAAACTAAAGCAAAAACTGTAGTCTTTAATCACTGTTTACTCATGTGCAACTGGAACTGCTGCCTTTGCTTAACTCAACTATATTTCTGGAATTAATCTGAGACAGACTAGTCACCAAAACAAAGTTGTTGGTAGAACTAAGAAATTATATAAGTGGCCACTCAAAGCGCTAAGGCAACTGGCAAAAACCACACTGCAACCATTACCTGGTAACTAGCTGAAATTGCTCCATCTATGAACATCATTCAAACATTTCAATTTCAGACGGTCAGTTACATAACTGTATGCAATACAAGTCTGCAAAAGCATAAATCTGCCAGTTCATGAACATCAAAAACAGCAAAAGCTTACCTTAGAAACTTCGTGCATCTTCTTCTGCAACACTGCATGCTTTTTCTCTTCTTCAATTTTCTCTTCATCCTCGGCATCATCATAGTCCTCCGTGCTCTCCGCAATACTCGTCCGTGAGTTCTTCTTGGCGGGTTCCGCTTTTGTCTTTGCCTTTACCAGCGGCTGATCATCCGAGATTTCCTCCTCAGATTCGTCCTTGATCTTCTTCGCCTGACCTCGTCCGGCAACTTTGCATTTCTTGGCCTTCTGTAGTGAAGTCTTGGAGTCTGACTTCAAAGGTCGCTTGCGGGCAGTTTTCTTCGAAGGAGCAACCTCTTCCTCCTCCTCCTCCTCTTCTTCTTGTTCGCTGCTCGTCTCCTCAACCTCCAAATCAGATTCTGACTGATCTTCACCATCTTCATCATCATCATCATCGTCGTCGTCGTCATCATCGTTTTCGTCTTCATCGGAAGATGGCTCGACTGGTTTCTTCGCAGCACCCCGACCTCGGCCTCTCCCGGCTGGAGCCTTTCTCTGAGGTTGCTTCTTCTTCGCAGATAACGTCTTTGCCCTTCTGCCGGCAGCGGCAACTGCAACCTTCCCCTTCTGCTGCTTTCCTCTCCTCGCTTTCACTGCCTTCCCTTTACCACCCACATCCTCATCATCCCCGGAAGCATCTTCGTAGTTATCATCACTCTCGTCATCCTTGGACTTCTTGGCAGCAGCCTTGGTGGTGCCTTTCTTCTTAGCAGGGGTAGCAACCTTTCCTCGGCGAGTGACAGCTGTGCCAGCTGGTCTCTTTGTGGTGGTTTTCGACTTTTGCGATTTCGCTTTAGTTTTGCTGCTGTCTTCATTCTCGAAGTCATCATCATAGCTGTTCTCATTACTACTATTACCTTGATCATCATCAGAATCAGAATCATCATGGGAATCATCTTTCTCGTCGTCATCCTCTTCATCTTGATCTTCTTCGTCACTTGAAGGTTCTTTTGGTTTCTTCTTTGGTGTCGTTTTCCTTGTAGCAGCAGTAGGCTTCTTGGTAGTTTTCTGTTGCGGTGCTTTCCGACGTGCTGCAGGTTGCGCTTTCTCCTTCAATTGTTTGTTCTTTGCCACCGTCGTCTTCGAGTTGCCTGCGTCGGAATCATCATCGCTGTTGTTGCTTTCCTCGGAATTGTTCTTGCTCGATTCAGTCTGGCCCTTTCTCGCCTACAACATATCAAAGGCCGAGTAAGTTTATAGACCTTTAAAGATACCTAGACACCAAAATTAACGTATATATTTTATCCATTTTTCTAAAATTGCATAATGTTCTGATAATTTTGACAGTAATATCAGCGCCCAGTCCAGCATTTTGACAACATGGAGAGATTTACCTTTGAAATCGACAATCTGTGAAAATCACGTACAACACACATCACCATATTGGCACGTAGACGCCCCAGGTGACGTCATCACGCTAGCCAATAAACATCATAAATATTAATGGCCTAGCCTTAACTGATGAAGTTACCGGTTATGCCATTAATATTCATGGCGTCTCTAGGCTAGGCTCATGACGACACCTGGGGAACTCATGAGCCTTTTCGCCTAACGTAACGTAATGCCGCATTTCATTTGAAATTGCAAACTAATTTTGTATATTTATGAAGCTCAAATCAACATATTATATATGTGAGGTTAGATGTCTAATTTAAATCTACATAAATTGCGCGATTGAGTTTGACCGTTTGACACACAGTCAGTGTGATGCAGCAATATCACCTTTTGTGATTTTTGCTGTTTTCGATGTGCGAGTTTTTTTGATGTTGCCATTAACAAGTGTATAAACTGATGTTTTGTACATTAATGGTAAGTAATAACAAGCCTATTATAATAGCACAATATATACCTTGGTGGCCTGCTGGACAGCTGGCCCTGGTTTTCTCTTGGTGCGTGTGTTATAAATTCTCGTTCCCTTCGATTCCTGCAACAAACATTACCACAAATTTGCACAAACTGCGATGGTCATAGAACTTGCATAGATGCAAACAATGCACCATATTATGCTCCATGCAGCAAAAAAAAACAGTCTGAAATGGCTGTATGTGTATATGCAATGTGACTTCGTGCAAGCTTGGCACTGCAATGGGTAGGCATAGAACAAAGTCCCTCCCCTTGCCCTCCAACAAATCCAGCCCCAATTTATGACTCAGTTCGGAATTGGTCTTCGAGTCACAGAACAAAGCTTCACAGACTTCATTCACTTCAAACTCTAGACCAAGCGTACAATCACTGAACAATGTCAACTCAGTCTTCCCTCCCTTCAGGGCATGTAAATCGATCAGAGACCAGCCTGGCTGAAGTTCAGGTAAGACGTATTCACCTATGTATGGCGGCAGGTAACACCGTGTGATCCCATACGGCAGGCAGTGGCGTAGCCAGGATCTGGATGTAGGAAGAGGCACTTGAGGTTTGGGATGTGGGAGGGGTCCCCTCCCCACCAACAAGGGAACGGTCTGCAAAATTGTGCCACCTCCCCAGATAAACTTTCAATTTTTACTGCTAAAATGAAGTGTTCTTGAGCATTTTGGGCACTATTTTGAGTAACTAACCGAGTAGGCGACACTCCACAGCTCTTGAGATGCGTTTCCATGAACGGCTTGTCCTGGTCCATCTACTTGGAGCGTGCTTCTGAACTACATGTATCTCAAATGTCGCCAGCTCAATTCTCTGTCCACCCTTAGGCCTAGACGCCGTTTAAGGTTATTTATACTGTAGTTAACGCTCTACAGTTTTTTACTTATTTTCTCACCTACGGTACCACAGACATCCGGAAATGTACAAACCAAAACGTACCAACCTGCACTGCTGTCTTTGGTTCGCTGTCGTTGTTTTTGCGCGTCCGTTTCCTGCCGGTCTTGGCCGGCGGCGCTGCCCGCACGACCACATCTCTCTCCAACGCCCTGCCAATCAACACATATCTAACGTCAATTCAACGTCCACTCAGCATCAGGCATTGAGTAGGCTAACGAGCAACTCCTCAACTCAACTAGCCAGTTTCAACCAAGATTTGCTGACAGCTATAATTCGTTGACTGATACCTGGCGATAGTAGGCTGCAAACAAAATGAACTGAAATAATCTGAACTGACTCGCCATTTTGTTTGATTTGTAGAGCCTACAGCGCGTGCAAGGCAAATTAAACTGCCCGCCGTACGACGGAGTGTGCGTAGTCGTGTAGGCATGCACCGACGCCGTTAGACGGTGCCTACTGTAATGCATTACTGCTTGCCCATTGGTCAGTTCGTCAGAAACTAAACTGTGTCAGTTCGGTTCAGTTATGTGGCTCTACACTCGTCTTAACAAGCAGAACCGGCCTTAGCCAAACGGCGGCCCTTTTCCAACTGCGCATCAGGGTCAAGCTCCACTTCGATTTCCTTCTCTCCCGCTCTTTCCTCCCTTTTCCTTCCCCTTCCCTCTTTTCCTCTTCGTGTTCCATCACTTCTTTTTCCATCCTTCCTGTTTCCTTCCTTACCGCGAAGCAGCCCCCTTTAAACCAGCCAGAGGATTTGGGGAAGCGCTGTAAGCTTTCCCAGCGGGTTTGACGAACGAAGCCCCAGTCGCAACCACATTTTGCTGCATTGTATGCTCTCGCATCTGGTTGCAGCAGCATTTCTGGTTCTTTGGCCAGCTAACTCTGCGTTGCAGTGAGCCGTAAAATAAAAGCCAAAGTCGTTAAAATCAGTAAGTTAAGTTATACGGAATTTTTAGGTTTAAAAACGGCGGCCCCTTAAATTGGCGGCCCTCTTCGGCCAAACACCTCGAACATGACTAAGGCCTGTCCGATTAACGAACATGGCATTATCGTAGCGTACTTGGCGCTGATGGGAGGCGTGACGAGGTTTTCGTCATCGTGCATCGCCACCTCGGTATCGTTGTCGATGCAGCCGAGCATCAGGTCCAGTTCGTCTCCAGTCTTCAGTACTGCGTGAGAGCTGGCGGGGCCGCAGCCGATGTTAGCGAACGACATCAGAGACGGCTCGCCGAACGGCATCTCGAGATCAACCGCGGTGAAGTCCTCCTTCAGCGAACTCTACAAGTGTGCATCATGCGCCCAGTGCCAGATTAAGATTTTGGAGGCCCTGGTGGATTGAGAAGAATGAGGGCCTTCAGCTCCCTCCCGTGTGAACTGTCTTTTTATGGTTATATGAAGCCCCTGAGCTCAAGATCCACCACGTACAATATGGTTAAACCTGCACTGCATGTGCCATCACTGTCAACTAATTCCACGGTTGAACATGGGTCCCCACTTCATCTATAGACCAGGGGCGCATTTGGGAGGCCCATCGCTCATGCGCCTGTCATGCACCACTAAAAAGCAAAACAAAACAACGAAAACAGAATAAAGGTAAGTAAATCTGGCAGAAAAAAATGTTGCTGCCACCGGTGCACCTATAAGCCCGTGTTTTCGCATTGCAGATAGACCACTGTAGGCCTATGGGACAGATCGCCGGGACTGGGTACAGATTTTTTCTTTGCTCGCTGGTTTGGTTAATAGTTAAATGCTATAGCTCTTCATATGAAACCCATCTCAGAGCTTCGGAGCGTCACCCGCCGTATGGGATCAGACCCAACCCAGGTGAAAGGGCTCCGCCTTAACTCCAGCAGCCAGATAAGCCGGTACTCAATTTACCTACCCCGGAGGGATGGAAAGCTGAGTTGACCTAGGCGGCTGGCTACGTAGGCGTATCAAGATGGCTTACCCGCAGGCAGTCACCCATCCAAGTATTAACTCGGCTGGTGTATGTTAACTTCGTTGATCGAACACAACGCGTTACCGCTACGAAACGCCACCAACACTGGGGTCGGTTCGGGTGTCGTTAATTGATTGGGTCAAACTGGGCTAATTTAGATACGCTGAGAAAAGATTCAACTTTCCTCAGTATCAATTTGACTGAGATGAATGCAATATTTTCACACTTCTGTCGCGCGGGTCGCGATTTTGTGTATATTCAGTATAGACCTATCGGTAGGGACCGTCGGGCGACGGCCATCAGTGTCGTGGGTTTTTAGCCGACCGTACTTGAGTAATGAGTTGTCGTCCGTCCGTCTGTATTGTGACTAACGGGTAGGGCGTAGGGGAAAACTTTTTTACACGAATAATTAGGCATGGGTGTTAAACTCGGGCATGCAAAATTTCAGCCATCTACTCCAAGGGGAACATTTTCAAATTGGGGGTTGAATGGACGGGGGGATAGAAAAAATGTGCGCTTTCCAACGGAAAACTGGCCATATCTCGAAAACGGTTATAAAGCCTAGGCCTACATTACTATTAATCACTAATAGAAAGCAGCATACGTCCTTTCATCGACCTTGAAGACCGTTAAGCGCTATTGTGGCTAAACAGTGCGAGATAGTGCCTAGGTTGCTGTTGATCACAATAGGTGTTGGCTTTCAAATGACATGAAAATCATTCACCTTGAATTCCTCGATCAAAGGTCAGTACTGTAACAAGAACTGTATAGGTTCTGCAAATAGGCTTATTTCTCACAATAAAAACGCCTTGCGCGGGAAGACACGCTAGAACGGTTCTAGCGTGCCTTCCCGCGCAAGGCATTTTTATTGTGGAAGGAAGTTAAAATTGAAGAGAAGAGAAGAAAAAAGGGAGAATACGAAAAAAGAAAGGGAATGGGATGGGAAACGATGACCCCAATTCGCTACGCCACTGGGTCAGGCAAACCCTTTGCGGCGTTCGGGAGTTCAGGTGACCTCCCTGGCTTGAGATTTTTCTGACCTCAAAATGACCTGGCTCCTTTAATGGTCTGGCGCCGCCACTGCATCTGATAGGCTCTATAGGCGTAATTGTCCTTAAACCTAACTCCTGAGAACTTTACAGAAGTGTGCCTTCCAAATAACATGTAAATCCGTCGAATAATTTAAGCAGGACGCATGACTGTAACAGACGACAGACATATAGAAAGAAGACAAACCACGCTACGGAAAAATGGTTAGCTATGGGCGAAATCGCTTGCGCTATATAGCGATGTCGCCTAATAATGCAACTACGAGCTAGGCCCTAGTTGCCGAGTCGAGTGCCGAAGGCGCGAGCCGAGTCGAGGCGCCAAGGGGTGGAGTGGGGTGTGGGGAGGAGGTGTCCCCCTTCCCACAAGGGGAAGGGTCTGGGGAGGGGCAGTGCCCTCTTCCCGGAATTTTTTTTTGAGATTTCGGGTCAAAATGGCGCATTTTCGTGGACTCTTGGTGCTAAATTTCGTTTTTTTTCTATGACCAAAACAGTATAGAAATACACCTGGAATACAAAGACTGCCATGGAGATTGACTTGCATGCGATAAAGAGCGTTACTCAAGGGTGTCTATCCCTCTAAGTCCTTGGAGCAAGTTTCCCCCTAACTCAAGGTGAGGCGCCGCAGACGTCGACGGGGTTGGGAATGGGGAGAGGGTATCCCCCACCCTAGCTGACTAGGTCTGGGGGAGCGTCGTGAGCTCCCCAAGCGGAGTCCGGGGCAGAGCCCCGGCGAAAAACGAATTTAGTGCGTTCTAAGCAGAACACTTCTGCTTGCAAGATATCAGAAATGCAGAACAATAATAATATTCAACTTCCCCCTTTATTTCCCAAAAAAACCTCCAATCTATTTTGTCTTGGAGCATTCGCATGGTGTAGACGCCTCTGGCGTTTTTATTGTTTATTGTGCTTACTCTTACGTAGGTGTAGCCAGAAATTGAAGTCACAAGGGGCGAACTAGCCCCCAAGGGCCAAAAATTGAGGCCGAAAGCCGAGAACGAAGGTGAACTTCTTGGGTAGGGGCCAGTCGCCGGGGCGCAGCCCCGGAAGCAAACGCTTTTGGGGGCATGAAACCCCCCTAAAATGCATATATTGAGTATAAATTTTATTAGTTTTACTGCACAAATTTTATAATGCATTGCATAGGCCTATGCAAGGCAAAAAAGGGCGACTCTGGCATGTTGGGGGGCATGGCCCCTTTGCCTCGACAATCCTAAATCCGCCTATGCTGTAGGCTACCTGCATATCGTCGGCTTCAAAGACATGGTCCACAGCGTCATCTTCGTTGCAGGCATTGAGTTCTGTTAGGGACATCGCCACCGGTCTCTTCGGTTCATCATCCATCGCCAACTTCAACCCACGTACAACACTAAAGAACGTCGATTGGGTGACTGTCTTCTATTCCTCTAGGTTTACGTCTGGAACATGCCAATAAATGTTCTGAGTCAGACTGAATTGCACAAGCGAGAATGAAGCAAAATAGTAGAATCTAATAACATCAATTTAAAAAAAAAATTAGCAAGCGAGTAAACATACAAGCAGCTCAAAAAGCAGCGCATTCGGGTCGGAAAATGACCGCCAAATGTAAGCCTACTTGCATATGCATGCACTAGGACAGTATAGGACTAGAATACGAACAAAAATAGGTCTATCGGCACAGATAGGGTCGTAGGCCCTAATAATAAGCCTACACCCATTTCAGAGGCTTTTAAGTAATGTTTCCAATTCTAGCAGAAAAAAATCATAGGTAGGCCTACGTGTCATACAAATTTAGGTTTTATTAATCACTGTAAGTTACTACATAGGCTAAGTAATTTAAGCAAAGCTCATGAGACGCGCGACATCCTTAGCAGTTCCTGTTTGCAGGTTGTCCAGGTCTATCTATTCTCCAGCCATGTCGGCGCAATTCACTTATGAAATGTGCACCACAGCCGAAAATTACCAAAAAAAACACTAAAAACCCCTATTTTGGGAGTGCACGGTCATCGATGTTGGTACCGTTAAAAAGCTTGTCACCAGTGCTTGTTATAAGCCCTATGTCTGCGTCCATCTGCAACTGTTTTCACGCTAAAACGGTAAAAACTAAAATAACCACTTTTTAAGGGGGTAGCCGTCTTTGACGCCCGACTGCGCAGGCCTTCTTGAACCTGACGGGTCGGGACTTGGACAGCTAAAATCTACGTTCAATGCTGAAAATTTCACACGCAGGTTGTTTTGGTCCATCGACAGCCATTTCGTCGCAATTCACGGTTGATATATGCGCTGCAGACAAAAATTGCAAAAAAAGTCACCAAAACCCCACTTTTGAAAGTTCAAGGTCGTTCAAGGTCATCGACGTTGACAAATCTAAAAAGCACGTCAACGTAAGTGCTTGTTATGACAAGCAGCAAGTACTACCTGCAACCATTTTCACACTGTAAGAGCCAATAGTGGCAAAATAACGTCTTCTTCAGGGGGTACCCCAATTTGACGCCCTTGTTCGAAAGAACCCCATCACCCAGAAGCACGAAATTTTGTCACTAAAAACCAGAGTATTTGGGGCAGCCTATACAGTGAAGACTTCGTGATTATAGCCTAGGTGTCGCCGTTTTGATACAGTGCCAGGGTGTGACGGACGAACGAACGGACAGACACCTCGACGATGCCTAAGACGCGCGAAGCATTACAACTGTTTCGAGACGAAAGACGAATTCCTTCACCCTGTGTTTGTATATAGGCTAGACAGTCTCCCCGGGCCCCTGGACTGTGGACTAACTGGGCAGATGGGTCTCTACTGAACACACACAGTGAAGTTTCAGCCTGACGCCAAAGGCCTGCATATCGATAAGTTAATCATTCCACCAGCGCGCACACCGCAGCACAATCAACGTAGGCCTATTTCACTACTGGCCTACATGGACATGGTCGCACTCGCACACTTTTATTTGAGCCCACTTTTCCCCCATGAATTCGGCGGGAAAACGACGACGACGGGATGATGGCAACACAGCTGTCGAGCGATGCCGGCGCCTCACTGCGAATAGAAACACATTGCTGAAAACAGCGACGGGTTTTACGATGTCACACGCCAAATAGACACGGCGAATCGTTTGCGAGCGACGAGTCGGACGACGTTCGCGACGAATATCAACGCATTTAGCATTCTGACGACAGACACGGTCCACTTATTTACATCAGTTCATGTATTGTGCTGTGTATACCAGATACTGCAAAGTTTCTTGCTTTTTACGCGCGTCTTAGCCATCGTCTGGGCGTCTGTCCGTCTGTCTGTCACACTCGTGAATTGTATCAAAACGGTGCAAGCTAGGATCACCAAATCTTCACTGTGGGCTGCTCCGAGGTCTCTAGTTTATCGTGACAAAACTTCATGCCACTGGGTGCAGGGGTTCCCCTCGAACGAGGTCGTCGAAGAGGGGCACCCCCCTAAAAAGACGTCATTTTGCCGTTATTGGCTCGAGTAATGTGAAAACGGTTGCAGATAGGTACATATATGCTGCTTATCAGAACAAGCACTGGTGACAGGCTTTTCGGATTTACCAACATCGATGACCTTGAACGACCTTGACCTCTCAAAGAGAGGTTTTTAGTGAATTTTTCGCAATTTTGGGATGCAGCGCACATTTCAACACTGAATTGCGACTAAATGGCTGGAGATAGACCAAGACAACCTGCGTATGAAATTTTCAGCATTCGACGTAGATTTTAGCGGTCCAAGTCCCGACCCCCTAGGTTCAAGGAGGCCAGCGAAGGCGGGCGTCAAAGAAGCTATCCCCTTAAGAAGTCGTTATTTTGCCGCAATTATCACGTGTAGCGTGAACACGGTTACAGATAGGCACAGACATGCTGCTTATCATAACAAGCACTAATAACAGGTTTTTTATTGCTGTCAACGTCGATGACCTTGAATGACCTTGAACCCTCAAA
>Ga0209671_1002752_pt1 | contig 16410 bp, 6 predicted proteins | sample WorMetHERISLAND2_2_FD_187401 | JGI IMG/M metagenome (GOLD analysis project Ga0209671, IMG submission 187401) | Marine gutless worms symbiont microbial communities from Max Planck institute for Marine Microbiology, Germany - Olavius geniculatus... | ecosystem: Host-associated > Annelida >...
ATGTCACAAAATGTGTTTAATGAAACAGAATCGAGAAATAATACACAGGTACTCACTGCAATGACAACACGGAAGTCAGCGGCAGTGAGCTGATCGTGACATCGAGTCATCATGTCATAACTGATGATGACAATTGACCCGGTCTTGCAGTTATCACGACTTGTTGACACCATGTTGATCTCCGCTGGGTCAACTGTACTAGGTAACCACTGCAGGATTGCCTGTCAACATTCAGCAATACGAGGGTTGATCAATAGGCATCGAGAATCAATGTATTAGACTTGAAATTTTTTTACAATCTATATATCAGTAAAAAGTATATTATTTTTAACACGTATAAGTTTGTTGCGGATGTGACGTCATTGTAATTTATGATGTCGCTGCAAGTTAAACAGAAACGATTTGGAGTGCTAACACGAACAGCGTGGAATTAGGCTTGTTGTGGCACGACAATTCTCCAGTCTGCAGCCGAATTTAGCAACGTAGTGCCGTGAAGCATCTGATTTTCTGAAAGCACTAACAAACACGTTTGTGAATTTCTCATTTGCAACTACGAACATACGATAACCTAAATCTGCGCTGGCTGTAAATAAAAGCGCTTGAGCTATTAATGACGTCACGTCGAAATTTAATGTTACCAGTATAATTTTATCGTAAAGTTAACAGTTTATGGTATCCATTGTGTTGATGAAAAGATTAGCAACATTCTTAATTTGTTACGCGAAGACACTCAATGTACGGGGGCCCAAAAGTGAGCCCCACTTGCCCTGCCATAAATCCAGTACTGCAGTCCAGACAACAAGCCTGTGATTGCCAAACAAACTGTTGGCGACTCTGGCTTCATACAATAAGATCACCCTGCACACAGTAATGACCAAACCCCCCGTAACTATCTTCAGTTTTGACATCTGAATTTTTATCTTTGCATCATTCAATGTTGTTTGCACTGATGCTGCAAATCATTTCTATTTAACGGTTTATGACGTCGTAAATTACAACAACGTCACATTCGCAACAAACCCATATCTGTTCATAGAAAATGTACTTTATGCTGATATATAGATTGTGAAAAAAAATCAAGTCTAATACATTGATCCTCATTACTTACTGATCAACCCTCGTACATCCATGGTGACATGGTGTAGTAACCAGAAACCCAGGTCGACTCGTCTTCTACCCTTCGTGGGATAGACAAACTGGTGTCATCACGACTTGTTGACACCATGTTAATGTCTGCAGAACCAACTGTACTGCACAACCCCTGCAGGACTGCCTATCAACAGCAACAACAGGGATGTTGACTTCCGAGAATTAATTTCTCGATATGAGAATTTCAATTCCCGGCTAAACAGCTTCCGAGCATTCAACAGTAATGTCATAAATTCCGAGGTTATTTGTACTGGATCAGCAAAGACTTTCTGCTAGCAAATTACCAACAGAAGCATACACCCATCCACAAAAAAATATTTTAGCAGCCTGTGGGCAACTTGTAAAATGACCCAAGACAGATTGAAACTGAAAACACTTCAGTATTAAATCACTGACATGATTAGATTACAGCACACTATCATGTGTAACTGCAGCAGATAATAATGATCTAATTTAACTAACTATAATAAAATATAAACACACAAACAAACTATAAAACAAATGCACACACAAAAACACAAAAGAGGTATTAAAGAGACAAAATAACTTATTACACTTAGCATTTACATCTGATGAAGAACTATGACAAAACAGAGCAGTTCACCATCAAATACAAAAAAAACTAAGAACTCAGCAAGATAAAAACTGTGAAGTAAAATCTGCTACTTGCCTTGCGTTAATTCTAAGTATCAGAAATAAAAAAAATTGTAAAAAATAGTATCAAAAATCACTGCAATCAAACAAAAAAAAACACATATGCAAAAGTTACCAACAGAAATTACCAACAGAAGCATACACGAATCCACAAAAAATATTTTAGTAGCCTGTGGGCAACCTGTAAAATGACCCGAGACAGATTCAAACTGTAATGTTTCAATTTTTGTCCTAGTTCTCTTATTCTTGGTGGTTCAGTTCACAAAGCATATCTTTGTGTTTTGGGTAACTGCTGAGACATGTAAAAAGCAACAGAAACAAACTGAACTCACTCAGTGCGTTTTGTAACATAAACTGAAATAAAATTAACAGACTGCCAGTTCGTTCGCTTTGTACAGTCCACACAAATAAGTCAACAGTTCAGTTCAGATCAGTTCTGACGCTCTGTGCATCGCTCTACTGTAGGCACCAGGCAGCCATACCTCTCTCCAGGCAAAACGAACAGATGACGGAGCAACGATAAGCAGTGGCCACTCGGCTCTGTAATAGCTGGCAATGCACAGCGCCTGCAGGGTCTTACCAAGACCCATGTCATCTGCTATCAGCACTCGACCCTTCTGACGTATTGCAAAACTATGCCGAACATCGAACAGACAGCAACATAATAAAAAAAACTGAAAAGATGTGACACAAAACTGTGCAATAATATCAGAAAACAACTACATTGAATTACTGAGGAATAATGTGAGAGATTAAAATAGTATGTAGCAAACAACTACGAAAGACCCGTGAAAACAACTAAGTGAAATGAGACAAATAAAAAAGTGACTTCAAAGAAGCATTTAAAAATGAGGAAAAAACAAGCAAACAAAAAAGACATCAAAGACACATTAAAAATGAAAATATTCACACAAAAAGTGAAGAAAAAGTGACATTTCACTAGAAAGCACCATCGACAACAAGAGCAAAAATAGACAAAAATAATCTCACACCATTCTGTGTCTTCACATTCAAATATTAAATATTATTTCAGCAGAAGCAAAACAAAAAATAAATGTAACCTGAAGACATTAAATAAATAGCAAAAAAAAAGTCAAAACGAAGTTTAAAAAACATGATGACTGATAGCCAATTACTTGCAAACAAAAGTTACTTATAAAAAATACACGCTACACAAGACAACCCCAAAAAACTAGAAAATGAAGAGAAGAACAATAAGAGATGCAGCAACAACAATGACAGAAAGTGACTTTGAGTGTCAAACATTACTTGACGCCTTCTCTCTGGAACGTCAGCAATGAAGTGAGAAGCTTCTGATCGACTCGAGACAGGTCTGGTTCAATGTTCTGCACACTGTCATGAGGACCAGCGCTGCCTTTGATCCGCTTCTCAAACACACGAAGTATGCTCGCTGGCAACGGCTCAAACGACACGCCCCTACCCAGCCGTTTCACCTCGCGTTCTACACATATCATATGCAGACATCAAGTACAAAAAAGCCATGCTGTCCCATGGAAGACACGCTGCAGCCTACAGCAGTTCCCATTTCGGTTGTCTTGATCTATTTGTAGCCATTCCATAGCGATTCACTAATCAAATGTGCACTGCCACCGAAAATTGCAAACAAATCAGTCCGATTTCTACACTCCGAACTATAACACACCGATACTGAGCTAAGTAAAACGATATGCTTTATTAAACACTGGCATTTAAACTTTCTCTAGTATGTTAATGAACAAATCAAAATCAAATCGAAGCAGAAGATGCAAAAATAAACAAACCTTTTGTTTTTGCATACCCACAGTTAGTAATTTATACCAGAAACTGGGTACCAAGACCCAGTTCCAAAATTTATTACCTGGGGTTAAATTTTTTGAAACTTTCCTAAAACATTTTCCATTTTCCTATGTCAGATGATTTAGGAATTCCAAAGAAGTTCTCTTATCCGAACTTCTGACGGCATTCTTTGCGTTTCTAAAGAACTTCTTCTTTTCTTATCTTCCTAAACTAGTTCAACCAATCAGATGCACTTATAAAGACCATGTGACGTAATCAAAATTTCTTAGGAAAACTTCTTAGGAAAACTTCTTATCTTAGGATGTCCACGGGAAACGCATTACACACCTCTTCATTTTTTTAAGTTGACCAAACGTCAATTTCCTTTACTTCCTCATTGTTGATTTTACAGCAGCGTTACACAAACAACCTATGACGTCACATATGACGTCTAAGCTAAGTGTCAACATTGTGTACTTTTTCGCAAATTTCGTTTTATTACACAGCTTTCTCCGTGTAGGACAAGTTTAGTGCTTTCCTATAATATTTGCCTAAATTCAAAGTTTCCAAAAAAGTTACGAAAATTGCGCACCCTTTCTCAAAATCTTCTCTGGAAAATCTTCTCAAATTCTTCCAAAGACATTTTCCAAAGAAGTTTCGAAAATCCGCATACTTTCTTTGGAAAAGAAGTCTTCCAAAGATCTTCCTAAGAAGTTTCGAAAATTTGGCCCCTGGTTCCAAATCCAGGTAATTGATACCCATTTTTGCACTGAATGTTGACAAAACCGATGAAAATTGCACTTCTTCTATCTTTGCGGTAAAGTTTTCTGCTACAAGGGACCTTCAACTTCAGCTATTTTCGTTGACAGACCTATAAATATCCAATATAATAAACACATTAAGAACATTTTATCATGGAAAATCGAACACTGTAAAATAAATTTGGTAACTGGGTAGAATACATGTCAATGAAGCGTCGTTTTTCTTGCGTACGATACTTAGTTGAAACCGGGTCCAAATACCTGATTCCTAAAACGAGCAATGCTGCAAATCACTACCCACAGTACACACGTCTATTCTGCTTGCTGCACACAGAAATTGTCTTACTGATACTACAGACAGCTCCAAAATACTATCAAGATAAAAAATACAATCAAATCCAAAATACCAACCTAACATATAGTAGTCTTTCAGATCAAATGACCAGATTTTGGAGATTGGATCTGCAACAGAAATAATACAATCAATTAATTAATGATTAATTATACATGTGCAACAGCATCATAAATGTGGTAAAAATATACTAAGTCAAGCAAAATTTTTGAAACATACTGATGCTCAATAAAACTAAAATAAGACAGAAAATGAGAAAATTCTGCTGAGTATTTTTCGCTCCATCAGAGGTTGAAAGTAAAGATCACAACACATAATTCACCATATGCTAGTTGCTTACATATCAGTTGATGACATGACCAAAAAATGGCTTCAAATACCACAAGACACATGCAGCTTTAACAGCTTTTATAATAACACATCCAGCATGTAGCCTGGTGAGCTATGTTAAGATGTTCTTAGTATGATAACTAACAAACACATGAAAACATCACTGACAAAACATAATGGCATGCGTACAGCACCAGAATACAAGAACAAGCATGGTCTGATTCATCCAAAGTCACAAAAATAATAGTCTATAATGCTTAAAAACAATAAAACTACAGAACAAGTATGGTCCGATTCATCACCATATTGCTTTGATGGTATCGACTTGAATATCTCAACAAGTGAAGCAGAGTAGCGAACATCAGCCGCAAACTTCTGTTTAGAGACGAGACAGCATTTCACCGGAATGACCGACTGAGCCACTGCGCCACGACCATCGACGACACGATTCGACGTATCTGCCAGAGTTGTTGGCTGTGTTCTCGACTGAAATGATGCGGAATTTGTCTGTTTGTTTGGATACGCTGCTGAATTCGTTTTCGAACAACTAGTACCTGAGAACTGTCTTAGGAGTGTACAGCCGGTAGTAGTAGAAGATGATGGACATGCATATGTGGTAGGTCTGGCTGGGTTCGAGCTCAAAGCAGGTTGAACGTCGTTGTTGTTAGTGACTAGTGACAAGCTTTTCCCGCCACAATTCGCTGCTGCCGCTGTCTGTTGCTGCTGCTGTTGTCGGGCGGCTCTTAATGCTAATGCTCGCTGTCGGTTGGCTTCAATCTTCATGCGCTGCTCTATACTCAGTCCAGATGCCATCTAGCAACACAAGTAACATAACAAAACATAATATAAGCATCAGATAACCAAGGAGGGTGAAGGTTAATTTCCACCTTTGTGGGACACTGTGGGCCTCCAGTGAGTCTGGGGAATGTTGTAAGCTTCCCTAGTGGGATCCTGAACTAAACGCCAACCACGAGAATTTTTTTCTGCATTTTGAGCCCGAAAATTTCACCTGATGGTCACATTTTAGGCAGAATCAGTATCAATGTGCCATAATCGATTTCACTGACAACTACACATCTCTCTATATCACTGTCTGTCTGCCTGTTGTCTGCTACACACGTGCAGCCTGCATCCGTTTGACAGACTATGATGTCATTTGGCAGGTACACACTCATGCCGCCCAAGGACAGGTAGTGACGAGAAGGTGTACTTTGCGGAATCCGGATTGCGGAATGCGTAAATTTGTATTTTGCGGAATTTCACCTGCGGAATGTTCCGCAAATTACACCTTAGTTTTTTTTCCGCATTTCGCATTCCGCAAAATTCAAATAAAATCAAATAATCAATTTCGCGTAGGCTTAGGCTTACATTTTTGAGTCTCGAATCGACATCAGCACATCACAAACAGCGTGGTCACGCAGTCGGCAAAGTAACCACATACTGACGTCATCAACTTAACTTTTGAAATGCCTTAAGTCCTTTAACTCACAAGCATAAGCCGGCACATCACACACGAATGCAAGGTCAACTCGGGCAAAGTAGCCTAGGTCATTAAGAAAGCCTACTGCGATATTTCACCTGACGGCTACTGTTACAGCATGGTCAAAGACAGCTAAAGAATTAAGCTCAAATAGGCCTACTCACAAAACGGTTGCCACCGCGGCGACAACCGAGACGTCTGCTCAGGTAGGCCTAATTAAGAAAGTCTTACATTGTATCGCAAGATCAAAGACCATATTGGCACTGCCGTGAATAGTTCGCAGATATTTAGGCCTATATACCTGAGCAGACAGAGACACTACATTAGAGCCGTTCATCGCAACGACAAACGTACAGTATTTGTGTTGCACGTTTGGCACGCCAAAATGCTAGTTGATATAATGCAGGTCACTTATTAGCCTGATACTAAATCAAGGTAGACCGGTGCTATGATCACGAATTCGTTATCGCGACCGCCAATTGCCTATGATCATGGCTGTCGTAAGAGGCTGCCTACGGCAGGCAGTATGCCGTCACGGCATACTGCCTGCCTTAGGCAGCCTCTTACGGCAGCCGTGATCACGGCAGCTAGCAACTGATGAGATCAACCTTAGCAAGGTACAATGCCAAGGTATCACACCTTCATACCAGTCGGCCAGTCAAGCCTGGCAGCACTAGGTTTGAATTCATAACCAATGTTGCAACCTTAATTTGGGTGTGCATCTACGGCTACATAATTATACGAAATATCCTTAAATTTGCACGCTAAAAATTTAATAGCTAACAAAACTGAATAAGCTGCAATAACTAACCCTAATCACTAGCGCCACCTTTCTAACGCCACCTTTCTAATCTAATCAAAGACCACATTGGCACTGCCGTGAATAGTTCGCAGATATTTAGGCCTATATACCTAAGCAGACAGAGACACTATATTAGAGCCATTCATCGCAACGACTCAAACCTCAGCCCATGCTCATCGATGTTGTAAAAATAGCTAACCACTGTATTGGCTCTTGCTATTGGCTGGCGTGATCATAGGCAATCGGCGGTCGCGATCACGAATTTGTGATCATAGACACTGCGATCAAGGTAATGTAGGCCTACCAAAACAATTATAAAAATTAGCCTACTATCTCCTGACACTCCTGAGACAACAAGAATTGTGAGCATGGTGGTCAAGCGCTCTGTAGAATTGTACACTTATTCAATTTACATAACTCAAATACAAGAACATTTTCCGCAATTTTAATTCCGCAAAGATTTTCCGCAGGTGAAATTCCGCAGAATACACCTTTTCGAAATTCCGCATTCCGCAAAGTACACCTTCAAGGTAGTGCCAGTTCCCAACACCAGGAAAATAAAAGACTTGCAGCTCAAACCTCAGGCCAAAACATGCAATTTCAAACTGTTGCTGTCACCTGGCAAATGCAAACAAAAAGCGATTCCGCGTTTTACCAATTTACTTTGATGCTGGATGACTACTTTTACGAAGTGTTTCTGGTAGAAAACTTTTGGTTGCAATAGAAGCCGGTAAGCCTTAGTTTCATGCATTTCAAAGCTTACGGTAAATTTTGATCCCTTCGTCTGATCTTAATTCAGCAGTTTTATCCACAGGTTTCATCAGTCTCCAAACTAATCGAAACTTATCGACAAATCACGTGACCACGCGCAATGTTTACTTTTTATTACGGAGGGTATAACTGAAAACCGCAGGACACCGCAGGACACTAAATAACCACCAAAAAGTGCTGAAAACACTAAAACTATAGGTTTTCTTTAAGTTTAGAGCATTATATAGCCACATTATAGCGGTTATGTGGCGACACTAATATTTCTAAATGTGCAAAAAACCGCAGGATACCGCAGGACATAGGACACCGGTAAATGTACAGGGTATTGATTGTAACTTGTGAGCTAGGTTAGCCAGTATAGAATTTAATGAGAACGGGAGTAGCGTGAATGAATATGCAAACACTGACAACATGAGTGATGTACACTGTAAATTTAAGCGTCCTGGCGCACGTCTGACGTACGGCGTACGCACTCTTGGCATCCAGGTATGTGGCCTGCGTCTTGAGCGTCGGCGTATAGCATTTGTGCCTGTTGTTGTCAGTGTTGGAATATTATGACACACGCACATTGGTCATTGGTGTTTGGTGTTTAGTTGGACCATCATATGAACCCTGGTTGTTGACGTTTTTACCTGTGTACGTGCGTACGTGCTGCGATATGTTTTGCTTTTATTTGACTATTAAATGTCCTTTTTTAATCAGTATTTTCAATAGTTTTAGGCATCTGGTGGCGTGCTGATTTTGTCATTTTTGCATTGTCCAGCGGCGTTTATTTAAATTTACTGAACTACTGAAAAGTTAAGTCTTGATTTCACGTCTAAAATCGTATGCGGTTATCATCTATGTGTCCTGCGGTTTTTAGGCATACCGATTACGGAGAGCTGGGCGAAGTTTCGAAAAACACCGCGTAAAATTTATAAGTTTATTTCGCATGAAAGCAGAATAAAACAATATAATTAAAACATAGTACATTAGACTGGCAAACCAATAAATTACACAAAGCAATGCAAGTTAAGTACAAAAATTAAGAACCCGTGTAAACATTTTTTTACCGAATTCACCGAAGCCACCAGAACTACTGCATGGTGGCCTAAGTAAGCACAGGCAAAAGCCATATAACGCTTACTATCCTAATAACTAAGATTAACTGTGTGTTTCCGGTTGCAAATCCCATTTCAAACAATTTTTAAATTGATTTATTGCATTACTGGTTACACACGCATCAGACACTGCATTCCAGTGATCAATTACTCTGTTGCTAAATACATACTTTCTCAAATCCAATCTACTGCGTCTTTTATATAGTTTCTTAGAATGACCTCTTCTTTGACTTTCATCATATGTAAAAAATAAATCTGATTTCAAATTATAACAATCATTAATAATTTTAAATGTTTCTATTAAATCACTTAACTGAACCCAAGAATTATAAAATTATATGCTGTAAAATTGATAATGGTGCATCACTAAAGTACCCTGTTGTGTTTTGATAGGTTTGTTTACAAATTCTAAGTTGTCGTAATAAGTTGTAAAAGTTGTGCAAAATTCATTTTTTGAAGTTAGCTATTAGTGTAACATATGTAAAATATCATATATTTTGATATTAGAAGTGTAAATCTTAGTGGGTAATTTGATTGAAACCTGTAACACATTAAAGTGGTAAATCCATGTTGATATGGTAAGATACCATGAGGATTTGCACTTGGTAACTGACAGAATTTATTGGTTTAATCTAGCACATAAACTAAATAGAACAGAAAATGTTAGAGCTGTCAGAGCACTATTTTTAATGCATTAATGCATTGCCTTCATTTTTAATGCATACAATAAGGCATTAATATAGGTTAAAAAAGGTTTAAGGTGGTGATGTAGCTCTTTATGGGAAACCCATCTCAGAGGTGCGGAGCATCACCTGCCATATGGGATCACACAGTGTTACCTGCCGCCCGACATGGGTGCCTGTGCCCTGTTTTAACCCCAACCAGGTAGGCTGGTACTCGATTTACCTACCCCGGAGGAATGGAAGGTTGAGTTGACATATGCTGCTGGTAACATAGAGAGATGGTTTACCTGCCCGCAGGCAGTCACCCATTAAAGTACTAACCCGGCCTGGCGTAGAGTAACTTCATTGATTTGATCAGACAAATTACCGCTATGCCATGCCACCAACCCATTAATAGTGCATCATTATTTATTGCTGATATTGCTGGAGGGTGGCTGGAATGACGATTGACAAGCTCGTGGCTATGTCGCAAAACCGTGACAGTAATCATCGAGTGGCAACAAAAAATTTTTTATCACTTGAGTGTTAATTCGGTCATCATATAACCGCAGTTTAATGAAATATTGAAACAGAAATTAGTACATTTATGCCTATGCATTAATTTTTTTAATGTGTGTTAATTCTTTAATGCGTTAAGTCAGCACATTAATTTGACAGTTCTGGTTTTAAAGGTAATGAGAGAAACTGAAGTTGAAGTGCTGTTAATGTAAAAACAAAAAAAAATTCAGCAACAGATAGTTATGCCAGAGCCAGAAGTCTGATAGAAGCTTTTTTATCATAGGGGTCAGTGGTTGCAGCCTATGGGTCTGGACCAGGCAACGGCTTGGTGATAGCTTATCGTTGACCTGTTGGCTCATTATCTTTTAGACCGACCCTTCACTAGCTATATTTTTCAGAGGCCGTATTTGGGTATTTCTGATCTGCATTCTGCAGCCAGTGATGAAAAATATCTTGCGCACACTGGTTACTTGTTCGTCAGTGAGTGGACTTTAACATTTGTCTACTCATCTTCAGATGACTGCACGAGCTGAGTCTCGCTCCAGTGTACGTCACATGATCCAGTGACGGCAATCGCAACTCATCGACATTCACGGTTTGCCGATGTTGGTGATTTGGCCGCATCAAGAATGAGAACTGTGAGCTTTGGTCCACAAATTTTCTCGGCTGCTGTCACATCAGTGTGGAACACTTTGCCGTCAGAGCTCAAGAACACGCCACTGACTGATAGCTGAAGACAGAGATATGTTTGCACACACCAGCTATGCACTAGCGCTGCCATCATAACTTCTGCATAAGACTTTGCATGAATGAAATGCTGCTGCTGAACTGAACACAGTGACTGATTGGCAGCATGACAGATCTATATGTGGGCCTGATTTACTTAACTAGCCCAAGCCTGTTGATTTTTCAGACTGCCTGGGAGTGTTCTGCTGACTTTGCTTTGCTTACATTTTTCTGACCATTTTTTTCAAGACCAATTTTCAGAATTATAAGTTCTAGACATTGTGGCTTGAGGGCGTTCATTCCATTGTTCCAGTGGGTACTGCAAGTTATGGCAGAAATAGCAAAGAGCGCTGCTTCCTCTACTCACATGACTATTTCTGCATAGTGGGGCAGGAATCAGCAAAAGATTTCTCAGTCCCCACAGGAAACCTGGCAGGCGGCCCAACCCATCAGCAGACCAGTCTGACCAGATAATTGAGCAGTGCACTCACACCACCCCTGCCATTCTCTCAAGGCAAACATGGCGAAGGAAAGCCCTGCGTGGTTTGCAAGCCCGAAAGGAAAACTGTAGTTCTGAACTGCAGTGTTTAGTACCTGCTGGAAATCCTAGTCTGACCCATCATCCCCACAAGCAACTGCAATGCCCCAACTGTCTCCAAGACACGGCAGAAACAGTGAAGCCAGTCAAGCCACTCAGCGCATATGGCCATACCACAGACCAGGCAAGCAAGCAATCACCAATGTGTATTTTTGTAAGATCCCAATGGCATTATCTCAAATCAGCACGTTTGGTTGGATGAGAGATCAGCTTTCTTTTGAACTACTTCTGTTCCATGGCATGACCTCAAATCAGCACCGATAGCTGTCTGAGGGGTCAATTCTTATGCCACCTCATAGAAGCAGCTACTGGGCACTATCAGTTCTATGGAAGACCTCATCCGGTGATCTGGTTTGTGTCTCAGTTCAGGACATGGCTTGGCGTTGGGACACGTTTTCTGGACACTACATTTGTTGCGGCCCTCTTACAGCGTTAACAGTTTTAACTTTTAACACATTAATTTAATCGCCGGACAATACAAAAATTAGTTAATAATTTTGCTGTGCAGTCTTTCTTCCTCATTGCAGCACAATGAACATTATGTATAATATAGGCCTAAGTCCAATGTGATAATAAATCGTTATATAGGCCTAAAGGCTTGTTTGATCGCTTCTAATACAGCGCAGATGCTGGCTGTTAGCTGACAGCTCGGCTGCCTTGGCTAACTGAGAAGATGGTGGCTGCAGCAGCAAGTGGCACTGTGCCAGTCACACTTTAACCACGCGCCTTATAGCCACTCGGCATATCGCTTGTGGTTATATATGCTGTGATATAACCCTAAAACTTACTACCATCTTAAATCACAATGTATCATTAAGAATTGTGACACACCATGTGCCACAGGCCAGTCATTGCGGTTCTGAGTGTCAGCACTTGAACCGCTTTCATGTTCGTGTTGTTTGTGCTGCATGTTTCAGGTAGAGCTCTGAAAGCCGAGACACACAGAGCGATGCAGCAGGACACGGGAGGTACACAGCTGGTGTCAGTGCCACAGACAACAGCAGCATTGATGGACGACAGCAGCATGGGGTATATATATCAAGACCACGATATGTTGACGAATGATGAGAGCAAGTTGCTTTCAGAAGTGAAGTTTGTAAATTTTCCAGTTACTGAGCTATAACTTCTCACAGATTCATTGCGACACAGTCACTGTCTGCCTATAACACAGTCTTTGTAGACGGACATAAATGTTGACTTTTCCGGATAATCAGATGGTTGAGATAATTTAGTTATTATTTGGTTAAGTTCGGCTACATTTAGGGCCAGTTTCTGGATCTTAACTGGCCGGTCAAGTTAGTGTTAACTGACAGATTTGCATAACGCGTGTTTCCCGTTGCACTAACCAACAGTCAAAATGGCCGTCAAATTAACTGGCCAACATCGGGCAGTTAGCTAACCGTCGATCGTAGTTATCGTATTTAACGCAACTTTTGTACCACTTTGCAAGCAGTTAATTGAAGAATGTCATACTATAAAACGATTTTACCGTATATAGCATTGTCTTCAAAATGCACGAGGAGACGTTTGCTGCTACAAATTTTACTACAAAATCCATTGATGAATGGACAAAATGGCTGTCCGCATATTGCTTGGCTGGCTCATGCGCTGGCTGAGGAGCGCTTGCACTCATTAATATTCATGATGCCCGCCTGCGCTAGGCCATGGCCTAGTGGCTAGGCGGAAGTGATGTGTCGTGTGCATCATTGCTAAGCAACTATAGTTTACCGCTCAGTTAGCTGACAGCCAGTCAGATTTTGTTCAGGAACGTGCACAAACTTAACTAGCGAGTTACAGTTAACAGACGGTTTACTAACTGATCAGTTAACTAAAAGATCCAGAAACCGGCCCTAAGTCCCTGTTTTGTATTTCTGTATTTGTTGGTGTGTTATTTCTTATTCGATTATACAGTGTTGATGCACTTTTTGTCATTATTAATTTCTGCAGCTGCGTAATAAGATTATTTAGTATGTGTGCATGTTTTAGTGGACATATGACACACGATGAGATCAGCGGGTTGCAGTTCAGTGCGTTGCCACCGGAGGTGAAACTGCGAGTGTTTGCATTGTTATCTGCCACGGAGCGTGGGGTTGCAGCACGCGTCTGTCGGGACTGGAGAGCACTGATGCGTGTTCCTACGTTGTGGTCAGACATTGATACCACTACTCTCCCGGTACAACATATTCGTATTCATGAAATTGTATTGCTGATTGATAAAAGGTCATTAATTCCAGATGTTAAGTAAAACTTTGTCGGCTCATAGTTGGTCAAAAATGCTAAATTTCAATGTAATAATTTTTATTTTTGTTGTATTTTTCACATTTGAAGTAAGTGAAAATTGCTAGTTATGGCATTCTTCACTTGCTGAGTTGACATGGGGGTGGGTTGAAACTGTTTCATTGGCAAATTGCATTGAACTATTTTTTCAGTGTGTCGTGTCATTCATTTTGCTAGCGTTTTGATTCTGACATAGCCATTGCCTATGATTGTAAACTTTGACATTTATTCGACTCAGTCATAGACTCGCAGATAAAAGCTGTGTTTTTATGCAAGTTTTTGACGTTTTTTGCTTGCGTAATTTAAAACATGTTTCTGTGTTGTTTTTATTCACAGATTAAAATGTTTGTTAAAAATATTTTTAATGCTTTTTATTCACAGATTACTGTTTTTAGCATGCAGCAGCCTGACGTGCATCTCAGAACTGTCACTGCTGTTAGATTCTGCAAATTTCAATTAAATTGTGGTCACTGGCTGCGGTTCGCCCTCTTTGAGTGGTCTTTTTGTTTACATCTGTTAGATCCTTATCTGTGATAAAACCTTATCTGTAAAATTGGGGTTGGAGTTAAGGTTTTGGTTAGGCTTAGGGTAAGGGTTAGGGTTAGTTTGTACAGGTTAAAGCTTTTACAGATAAGAAGAAGAAGAAGAAGATTTTGCATAGGCACTAGGCAGCGAAGCTGAACTAGGCCCGTTGCGTGGGAGCTCATCCCATGACGGCACTTTGAGCTGGCGAGGGCGGAGCCCAATTAAGCCAGGATACCTCCCAAGTCAGCTGGATTAACCGACTAGATCGGTATACTTGCAGTCCTGGCCACAGGGTCTACTGTTGCGCAGAACTCGCCGTTCTTCCCCAGTGATGGCCTTGACTACCGCCAGTGCTCATTTTACCATCCCACAAAGGGTAGAAGGCTGAGTCGACCTAGTTGCCTGGCTTCGTACTGTAGACAGTCACCCATCTAAGTACTAACCGGACCTGGCGTAGAGTAACTTCGTTTCATCCAAGACGTGTTACCAACTACGCCATGCCACCAACAGATAAGCGCCCCATAATTTTTACAGATAAGGGCTAAGGGCCTCACATACATCTGTTGTTCTGTGCATTGTCAGGTGTGCACTCACGCGCACCAGCACAACGGCGCCTGTCGGTCGGTGCAGAACCGTCGCTGCTGTCATTTTTTGGAGCACGTGTCCAACGCTCGGGCCGTGATTCGACGACTCTGCATCAGCGGCGATATCTCCAACGCCGAGTGGCGCGGGTCGTTGCAGTCATTTCTCGTCAACGTTCGACTTCACGAGCTTATGACGGCGCACATTGACTGGGCGGCGGCCGGGGCCCAGGGTGTGTCCGGGGATTTCCAGGGTGAACAGAACGAGCGTGCACGTCGAGCCCAGAGGCTGTTTGTCGGCATCTTCGACACTTTCACACGCGTCGCGCCGAAGGTCTGTGCACTGTGATATGTCTTCGGCTAACGTTTTTATGTTTTGATAGATTGATATTGAGAGCAGCATGGCAATGCTAGAGTTTCTACAGTTTCTTAGCATAAATGATTTAAATATGAAGTTCTTCAAAAGCTACCATACCCAGTTATTTATCTCCTAATGAAATATTACAAGCAAATACATATTTTATTTAATGGTACTACTTAACTCTAAAGCACTACTGAAAAAATGGATAAAAATTGGATAGAAGTGCATCGTGCCTAACAAGCAGCTAGTAGTCATTAAAAACAAAGAAGAAGAAGACACCATATTACTATAGTGCACGAAAAGTTTGTCTGTCTGTCAGCCCTCTCTAGCGCCTTCCCTGTTGCACAGTCGTAAACCATTACCACGGCGTTTGAGTCTTTGGGTCTTAGGTACATGCCCCCCACCTGCACCCACAGGCAACTTGAGGAGGCGTGGTTGAGTTGCCGGTTCTTCTTTCCCCGCTGATTCTGTCAAGTTCATCAGTATGGTGCTCAGCTTCGTGGCGACATCTGGTGAATGACAACCACTTAACGGTCCCAGCCTAATTTCGTAGTCTCTGCAGGGGGCCCAGCCCCCCCTCCAATTACTCACACAAAACATATCATACATTTAAAACTCCACTAAATTTGCCAATTTGGTCAGTTTGTTCTTCAAAAAATAATTAAAATGTTTGACACCACATCTCATCTTTTGAAGCTGAAATGCACCAAATTCGATATTGGCTGGGGTTCTGCCCCAGACCCCGCTGGGGGGCTCAGTGTTCCCCAGACCCCATAGCTGGATTTTAGGGTCCTACTTCTAAGGGAAGGGAGGGGAGAGGAAAAGAGCAGGACAGAAGAAGGGGGGAGGGCAAAAGAGAAGGAAAAAGGGAGGGGATGGAGGAAAAGGGAAGGGAAGAGAGACGAGGCCCCCAGTACGAAGGCCTAGTGTGGCTGATTGGGGCGGTGGTATGTCAGCCAGCTGCAAACCGTGGGTCCAACTGTTTG
>Ga0209671_1002753_pt1 | contig 16409 bp, 11 predicted proteins | sample WorMetHERISLAND2_2_FD_187401 | JGI IMG/M metagenome (GOLD analysis project Ga0209671, IMG submission 187401) | Marine gutless worms symbiont microbial communities from Max Planck institute for Marine Microbiology, Germany - Olavius geniculatus... | ecosystem: Host-associated > Annelida >...
ACTACGAACAAAGTTATAAGCGCTCATGTTGACCTACCCTAAGTCGACAATGCGCGTTCGGCGTATGCCAATGCATTTGAGTTCGGGGCACGTGACTTTCGTGCCGAGGAAATTTTACTTCCACCCCTAATTTCCCCCAGTCGGACTTAGGGCGCCGGGCGGACTCACGTTGGGCTTTGCCCCAAATTTCTAGTATTTTTTTATAAGTAGCTGACGTCCCAACAGCCAGGATGCCTCGCTATACCAAACATCCAGCACCAAACGACCTTTGAGAATACTTTTCCTGCAATAACAGCAACCGATTAGCATTCGTTAAATTAGCTTCTCTTCAGACGTACGTGTACTTACCGTGCGCGAAAGTCGAGTTTAAAATAACGATTTTTATTAATTCTCGCACCTGCTGAATTTTATAGAAAAGTAGATTGCCTATAAAACCTGCGAGGTTTAATTGTTCCATAAAACTTGCACCATTCTCCGCACAGGAAGTAGAACGACGTATAATGAATGAAGCTTACATTTCTGACATTTTCACCGACGCCGCAGAACAGAAACAAATGAAGAAAATAAAAGTAAAATTCATAAGAACGCATGCAGAACATGTTTTAAAAATATTAGGCACCTGCTTATTGGTTAGTTTTATTTTGGCACTTGATGCCCGCATGCAGTGCAGCAGAAAGATTAACCAGAAAGCATCAGTGCAGCAGGTACGGCAAACTCAGAGCATATAGCATTTAAGAAATTCAAAATCGTATAGGTACTGGGCCTACAAGATGTTTGCATCAAGTATACGCATAAAGTACGCAGTTACATCAGCCTTCTTTCATCCGGTCTGGTGGTAGCAGTTTGTGGCACCAACTGAAATGCGCTAAATCAGGCAGGCATCCGGTATGAATGCTACGAATAACATCAACAGATGAATTGATTATACTATCAGAATAGTCCGTTTCATGCAGTCTTGCGGATAACGTAAAAACCATACAACACAAAGCTACTGGAGACGCAAAATAACGTCTGTAATAAACGAAGAGTGATACTGCAAAGTGAAAAGCACCGAGAGCAGTGAATACAGACAACACCCGATTAATGATCAAGCAGTGGCGTATACTCCGACGGGGGGTTTGGGATTCAATAATGGAACAAATTCATTTGAGTTGCTACGGTGAAGGAAAGTGCGTTTGTGGGTTTAAATGCAACAACGACGTGTTTTTACCTCAAAACCCACAGACCCGCCGAGGAGCTTGCAGCAATCCTCCAGCTCCAAGGCTCAATTAAAGGAATGGGAGAGACCGGGCAAAATAAAAACGATAGAAAGGTAGGAAAAATGAGAGCTGCAAAAAAGGAAAGTGAGAGTAGAAAGTCCGATTGCATTGCGAAATCCTACGTGTGCAAGTCTGCCCTAGCGCCCTGCTGTTTGCATCAAACGACTCAGCGAAAAAAAGACAGGTAAAAAAACAGGTTCCTTAGTTCCTAGCCCAGTACACGGAAATCAGTCAGTGGCCGTGTACAATATTATTGTAAAGCACACAGTAACTGATTCTTGAACTAACGCGTGGTTTGCGGCTGCTGCGGCTGCTGCTGCTGCTGCAGCAGTTGCTGCCGCTGATACAGATTGACTGCTGCGATGCATTCTGCCGCTGTACCTACACTGTATCTGCAGCGTATGTCAATTACCGTTGGCTTTAGCGGCGCACGTGTCACCAGCTGCTTGTTTTAGTCAGACAGTAATTACAGTAGCCTACACCTGCATGCATCAGCTTTCTACCGCCGTTTTCGACTGCAGTGGCGCGTCCGTTAATTGAAACTGAATAATCGTTTGTTGCCCATCAGTGACTGTCAACAACGAATATTATAGCCTAAAACACTCAGGAAGAACCAAAGCATATACGACGTAGATTTTCCAAGGCAAGTCAAATAAAAATTCTAATTTTGATGCGGCCAATCACTTTTTAATGTTCTACCAAACTCTATAGTAGTTTATGCGAAGCGTCAGTTGTCATAATGGTAAACAATAATGTGAATGAACCATAATCCACAAAAATTCAAATCGCACTACAGCTGAATACACTGTAGTTTAATTCTTGGGCCATGTCCAACTGCATCAAAGATATGAATCACACTTTTTAAATATAACTTTTAAATTATTTTAGATAAAAACAAACAGATTCTGTCACAAAATTCACATGTTTTCCCTGTAATAAACGCGCTGTAGGCCTAAAAATGCAGCGTCATGCTGTTGTCGTTTTACGCAAAGAAATGACGATGACGATGACGATGACCTTCTCGGCGGAGACAGCAACAAGCCCATAGATCGTTCCTGCTTTAGTTGAGCTTAGTTCATGTATTGTGTCTTCCTGCGCGCCACTAGTCGGAGCACGTAAGCGCTAGCTATGTAGGCGTCTTCATTATTCTTCTGATGCAGCTGTCATCTTCCGCTCTGTAGGCTCACGCTCGCGGCCTCTTTGGTATTTCCTCTCATAGAGTTGCCAGTAAGTAACGACAGATCAGAATTAAAGAGAGGCGGCTGTCGACTGGAGCTATCTTACGTCGTCTCTCGTCGCTTCTCGCGTTACGTGAATATTTGATTGCGTTCCAGGCGTGTGACGCAAATGAAGTAATAGCCTATACTGTGCGCATTACTAAAGGCGTGTACATAATAGTGACAGAAATGAACTTAACTGTATTAAAATGCCAGTTCAGTTGCGTTGTACAAAGCATCGGAGCTGCCACGTGGAAAATAAGTGTACAACGTGCAATAAAATAGTAATGCGTTTTGAAGGAGGTACTTAAATCTAACGCCCGCGACGCTAAACGAGTTGATAGAGAAGATTCCTTGAACGTGAGGGTCAAAATTTGAAATGCTAAAATCTACGTATTATGTCACAAATTTCATACGCAAGTTGTGACTGTTGTCTTGATCAATCTCCAGTAATTTCGGTGCAATTCACTGTTGAAATATGCACCGCAAGCTAAAATCGCAAAAGTTACTAAATCTGAAGGTCGTTCAAGGTCATCAATGTTGGAAAGTTGGTCAGCAGTGCTTGTTACAGTACGCAGCAAGTTTGTGTCTATCTGCAATCGTTTTTACGCTAAATAAGTGGATATTAGCAGACATCGCGCATTTCGAAGAAGTACCCAAATTTAACTTTTTCGTGCGGAAGACTCTATAAACCTAGGGACCAAAATTTAAACTGTTAAAGTCAACGGTTAATGCTGAAAATTTCACGTTGTAGGTTGCCTTAGTCTATCTTCAGCCACTTCGGCGCAATTTACTCTTAAAGTGTAGGTTGCAACCTAAAATTAAAAAAAATATTGAAACTCCTTATTTTAGAAGTCTAAGGTCGTTCAAAGTTATCGATGTTGGTATTCCCGACAAGCTTGTCAGCAATGCTTGTTATGATAGGCCTACGCAGCAAATTGTGCCAATCGGCAACCTTTTTCACACTAGACGAGTCGATACCGGTAAAATAAATAAAATGACCACCTCGTTCGACGAAAAACTCCTCACCAGCTGCAAGAAATTTGGTCAGAAACAAACCTCCGTTTTTGTGCAGCACACAGTAAAGATTTCGTGATCCTAGCTTGCACCGTTTTGATAAGGCTGCATGTTGTGACAGACGAACAGACAGACACACAGACAGACGTCTCTACGATAGCTAAGACGCGCTTAGCATATCTGCTGTCGCGCGTAAAAAGCGAGTGGAGTTCCCAGGAGTAAATACAAGTAAGTACACGCTTTTCAAGCGCACGGTGGTAAAACTGGTAAGCTATGTAATGAATGATTGATGGTGTTAGCATTCCCCCAGAACCATCCAGCATTAGCGCCTCGTTATCGATTCGCCGAACTTCATTTATTCCCTGTTTATTCGCTGCACAATAATCGATTTCAGTAGTCGGTAGAAATCCGTCCGCCTACAAGTCATAATTCGCAGTACCGGTAATTGACATTAAATGACACTGACTAACATACATAAGCTATACTTAGGCCTATTGTTTATCAGCAAAAAACTTCAACAGTTCGCAAAGCTACTATGTAAGGGCGATATGAGTCAAAACTCGAAAACAGCAAAAATAGTTTTGGGGCGATATTATTGCGTGTTGAATTACAGACTGGCTCTTACAAGACTAGCCATTTTAAATACTTGAAAAATATTACTGAGGGCCCATATCTTAAACAAAATTTCGTTGTAGATACTTTTACTAGGTGCCAAGCTAAGCTTAGTGAAAGCCGTTTTCGAGTGTTGACTCATATCGCCCTTACACAGCATTGTAAACTGTGAAAGCCGCTTGTGAGAATGCATAGGCCTATGTCCGTTGTGTAAGTTATTACTCAATGTAATTTAACGCACGGTGAATTTTAAAGTTAAAATAATAATAATTCAATTTTTTCTTTCTTAACAGTAACGGCCTATATATTGTATAGCTATAATTTTCTGTTACTGGCACGCTGCCAGCGTTGTAGCTGGTGACGTCACAGGCAATGCATAAACTGCTGCTGGCCTACTGACGTCATAGTCACTATGACGTCACACCACTGCGCGCACACGCAGACAGAACGATAGACTAAAATTCAGACATGCCTGGACGTGTCTTTCTACCATGGGCATTGGCATTCACTGCAATATACGTGGTGTCAGCACGGACATTGTTTCGGCTTGCGACTTCTGTTTTTGTATTTTTATTTCAGGTATTTAGAATGCCTAGTCTTGTAAGGGCCAGTCTGGAATTCAACACGCGATAATATCGCCCGAAACATTTTTGCTGTTTTCGAGTTTTGACTCATATCGCCCTTACATAGCATTGTAAACTGTTGAAGTTTTTTGCTCTGATTTTTGCTGTTTTAGTCGAATTTTGTCCAAATTTTTGGTATTTGTTTTTATGACAATAAATTTATTTACAGTTTTCAGAATACCTCCGGGCGGGTAAAGGAAGTTGGTGCAAGGAAAAAATTATGTGTGATGTAACAATGTCTGCTGCAGCCAATTTTGTCTTTGAATAAGAACGGTTAGTTGCCATGGCAATAGGGGTTGTCACGGGACAAATTTAAATGACACCATCGGATAGCCCGGGCCGAAAATAGAGGGGTTGGTGCAAACAGCGTGCAATTATCTTTCACAGGGCCGAGTTATAGTCAATTATGTCCCAAAATTCGTTACCATGGCAATGGGAGTCGGCAGGGGAAAATTTAAATGACACCGTCGGAAAGCCCGGGCCCGCAAATAGGGGGTAGGTGCAAACAGCGCGCAATAATATTATCTTTCATGGGAGCCGAGTTATAGTCAATTTTGTCCAAAAATTCGTTGCCTTGGCAACAGAGGTTGTTAGCGGGTACATTTAAATGACACCGTTAGATTGCCCGACTCCAAAAATAGGGGGTAGGTGCAAACAGCTCGCAATTATCTCTTATGGGAACCGAGTTATACCGCTTTGAACTCTCCATTGGCTGTAATGCAAAATTTTGCAACTTTTGAATGGTTGCTATAGCAACAAGGGTCGTTAAGGGGTATACTTCTTTCTTCTTCTTTTCCAATAATGCACATATCTTCTTGCGAGTAATGTCGTGCATGAATAAATGGCACCATCGGATAGTCCGGGCCCGATAATTGGGGATAGGTGCAAACAGCGCGAAATTATCTTTTACGGGGACCGAGTTATACCGCTTTGAAGTCTCCATAAGCCGTAATGCAAATTTTTAAAAATTGGGGCATAAAAAGGGGTAAATTTTAGAAATTTTAATTGAAACCATGTAAGGAATGTGTCCGGCCTCGGGACGCTTCGTTTGAGCCATTAGCGGCATTCGTCGATTCAATGTGCGAACCTGTAGCCGTGCGCAAGGAAAAACAAAAAATTGAGCTAATGCTCACGGGACGCGCGCAAGTCTATAGCAGTTCCTGTTCGCAAACTGTCAGTCTATCTCCAGCCATTTCGTCACGACTTTTATGAGGATACCGCTCTTTGATGCCCTCGTGCGCAGGTTTCCTTGAACCTAGAAAATCGAGACTTGAACCATCGAAATCTACGTTCAATGCTGAAAATTTCATACGCAGCTTGTCCATGTCTGTCTCAATTGGTTTCGGCGCAATTCGCTCTTGCAATCTGTCTCGCAGCCCGAAATCGCCAAAAAATTAATAAAACCCCCTATTTTAGCGTTCAAGGTTATTCGAGGTCATTGAATTGGGCGCCAATCGAGAGCCAGTGTATGACTTCCTATTAGCGATTAATAGTAACCTAGGCCTTATCTCGCACCGTTACTGAGATACAGCGACTTATTGGCCATAATCGCAAATTTTGCCAACCCCTCTCATTTAGCGCCCTCGTTCGGGGTGACCCCTTTCGAATTTATGAAAAAGCTCTACGATTCCTGAAACTAGAGTCTTCCAGGCAGCCGAAGGTAAAGATTTGGTGATCCTAGCTTGGACCGTTTTTGCCTGATCTACCCGTGTGACAGACGGACGGACAGACAGAATTGCGATAGCTAAGACGCGCTGAAAGCAGTAGATGCTTTTGCGCGTAAAAATAGACGCCTAACGGCGAATTTCGCGCATGCGCAGCCACGCCCCCTTTTAACCGATTGTAACCAAATTTTGCGTGTGGGATCGGGTGGGCGATGTAATCACTGGTGCCAAGTTTTATGGAAATCGGTTGAGGGGCTTCGGAGTTACAGGACCCCCCCCCCCTTAAACGCCATTTCCTATACTTGACGTTCACTGTGATAGGCCTATATAGGCCTACCTGCGGCATCAAAATCTTTAGCGGTCATTATTTTTATGCGCCGCCTATAGCGATAAATGCAGGTGGTGTATAGTTGAAGGTGTATGACATTTCGACATTATACTATCATAGTAGGTTCAACCGGATTCGTTTGCTGAAAGGCGAAAGTGCTGAAAAGCTGGGCTATTTACGTCGATTATAGTATAAAACTCGCCCGCATAATAGCATAATTGAATAAGCGCAAATCAAAGCATAGGCTTTGTTGCGAGTGTATAATAATCATAGTCAATGTCATCGTATTTTTGCTTTGCTACAGTGCCATTTTAACCTGTACAAGCGTTCACTAGTACTGCGAAATTTATTCGATAATGCTTATTAAATAACAGGCTAATGCGCTGCACCGAAAGATTGCAACTTTTTATGTTTTTCTCGTTATTTGTTTTTATTGTGAACTTATTAACTTGCAATTTAACAACTTGCTGTGTTGTGGGCCTAATTTTGTCTTTATTGTAAATGCGTTTGACCGCTGAGAAAGAATGAATTACTTACTTACTTACTTGCTTACTTATATAACAACTCAAGTATAAACAGTAGACTGCACGTGCCCGTGGGACGTGCGTTTATGCAGTCACCGCGCAGAACGTCATGATCATTATTACACGATGACACTAAAAAATTCCAAACGTCTAAACTACAGCTGCTTTCTAATGACAAAAGTGTAAGTTACACGCAATGTCACTTGACCTTGTTACTTTGAAACAGTTATTCTGCAAGTTCTGGAGAATGTGTATAACCTACTTCGTAATATTGAACTTATCCACGAAACCTGAATATCAAATGTAGGCCTAACTTTGTAATGTATTAGACATTGCGTGGCTGAACTTCATCACTTCTGCATGGTGATCTTCCGTTTATTGAACTCAAAATTGTACCGCCGTTTACCTGTGCATGGATAAGAACATTTATATTTTACAGTAGCGTACTCGAATTGCTGTGAAAAGCAGAGCGAACGTCGACCGTCTTCAGTTGTTTTATTGCATTTTATTTTATTTTATTGGACATGTGCGAGCCACTTAGACTGGTCTCGGTTAATTCAGTTTGCGTAAAAAGAAACCATCTCGACATCTTAACAGTCACTCAGTGAAACCATCCATTCCAATGAATATCGTCTTTCAAGCTGACCAATGATAATAAATGGCGACTACGGGCTAGACACAAGCAGATCGGGCGGAGTGGTTGGTCTAAAGATCCATGCAGTTCCCACACTGGTTGTGACCGTTGTGTCATGATGACACACCGTAAATTCGGTGTCACTCGCATTAATCTTATGGAGTTTCGGTATGCACTCTTTAGTACACAACTTGTTTTAAAATTTAACCCAACTAATGCATTTGAAAGAAAAAATATGCTAACAATTTGTTTAACTGCTAAAACAATCGTAATGATCGGCAAATATAAGCAGGCACATTTCAATTGCTGAATGTGCTTCTTAAAAATTCTCACTTATTGTTTCTACTACTTACTGTTTGTTTTGGAAGTCGCAGCGAAAAATCAACTTAGTCTACTACAAACCGTACTAGAGTCTTTAAAAAGTTCTCAAAAACGTCTCGCAAGCTTCGCAAACTCTCTAACGAACTTATTCAGAAACTGTTGTGCCAAATTTCATCCAAATCCAGTGATCTAGTCTCCGAGAATCGAGATTATGGTCTTGGTCACGAAGCGCCTCGAAGACTAAAAATAAATAGATTTGGTATTGGCATTAGTCTTAACAAAATTGTTTTGTTTTCGATTTTAATTCGTCTTGATAAAAAGACTTGTTATCTGTCCCATTGCTATAGCATAGCATGGGACAGATTACAAAATCACATGTTATTTTGTCAGTCTGTCTGTAAACACTCTTACGGCCGCAATTTTGATTCAATTTTGATGAAATTTTGCACAGTGATTCGGGGTTCGAAAAGTAAGATCAAGTTTGTTTGCGATAAAAATCTGATAACTTCTTCCCCTATTTTACCTCATTTTTTAAAAAAAATTTGCATTTCGGCCTATGGGGACTTCAAAGCGGTATAACTCGGTCCCCGTAAAAGATAATATCGCGCTGTGTTTACCTACCCCCTTATTTTCGGAATCGGGCAATCTTGCGGTGTTATTTAAATTTACCCACCATCAACCCCTGTTGCCATAGCAACCATTCAAAAATTGCAAAATTTCGCATTACGACCAATTGAGATTTCACAGCGGTATAACTCGGTCCCCGTAAAAGATAGGCCTAATTGCGTGCTGTTTGCACCTACCCCTCTATTTTTGGGCCCGGACTGTCCGATGTACGTGTTATGTAAATTTCTCCCCTGCCGACCCCTGTTGTCATGGCAACGAATTTTAGGAAAAAATTGACCAGGCCTATAACTCGGCTGTCGCAAAAGACAATTGCGCGCTGTTTGCACCTACCCCCTGTTTTTGGGCCCATGCTATCCGATGGTGTCACTTAAATTTCTCCCCTGCCGACCCTTGTTGCTATGGCAACAAATTTTACGACAAAAATTGACTATAACTCAGCCTCCGTGAAAAATAATTGCGCGTTGTTTGCGCCTGCCCCCTATTTTCGGGCCAAAACCATCCGCCGGTGTCATTTAAATTTTCTCCCTGCCGACCCCTGTTGCCATGGCAACAAATTTTGGGACAAAATTGACTACAACTCGGCCCCCTTGCAAGATAAGTGCGCCCTGTTTGCACCTACCGCCCTTATACCGTACGCAGCTGCATGCTAGACTATACTGCGTGGCAATGGGACAGATACCTCGTTCCACAGAACGTATTTCTAGTTTAGGTTACATCGTCGCCAAAATCCGTTTATAACTTTTCGAGTAATTCTGTGCACAGCAGAGACATAACTGCTTTATGAAAGAAAACGTAGGCTTATAGTTCGTCAGCACAAAGTGTTGCCAGATATACTAATAGAAAGTCTTTTTATCTAGTATATTTGGGGTTACCTATAGGTTTGATCGGAGCGTTGGTGGCGGTTGGCGGAGGCGTTGCAGCCGCTGCAGTTACGACGTCAGTCACCGCATCGTTGTTGTCTTCCATCATTGTCATGCGCTAATCGTCGCCGCTAGCTCGCTCCACAGCACAGCACAGCACAGCACAGTGTAATCGTCTGCCAGCGTCTGCAGCCTGCACGATGACATCAAGTCTCCATGAAGCCGCGCGCGCCGTGCCGACACTACGCTACGCATTGCTGCGTTATGAACTAGGGAAATTACATCAGCCAACATGTCGACATTGTGAGGATAGGATAGCGACGCAACTCAATCAATTAAGTGTGCCTAGGCTAAAATGGCAACATAACGGTTGATTTTTAGCAGTTAGGGAGCAAGGGTAACAACAAGTATAGTTGAAACAGTGAGCACAGGCCTACAAATACACCATGTTTCAAAAAACAAGAAAATTTGTTTTTGACAAAACTTTGTCAAATCTCCAACAAATTTGACAATTTTGGGACAAAATGGCCAAAACGATAGGATTATGTGAGCTATACATTGTCCACCTCACCTAATTTATGTCAACGCACTACCATGTTAAACGCAGATGCTCCAAATTGTTGCATTACGCATAAGTTGTTGTCTCCAGTAAACGTTTTAACGACTTAATTACCGGTAAGCACATTAGCGCATTAGAGATTAATTTGTACGATAATGCGTTATATAAATTTACGTTTGACTTGAGTTGACTTGACACATAATACACTAAAATTTGATTTATTTAGCCGTAGCAAAATTATAAGTTTGTGAATTAACTCGCTTCCAAATTATCAGATTTGCGCGTAAAGTGTACTCCGAATACACGACACAATGGTTTAGACGCAACGCCGGCTTATAGCGACATTAACGATCGATGCACTCACTCATCGATTAGACGTACGTGTTACGAGCTCATTAGTCAGCTATTTTGTTGCCTACTATCTTCAGCGTAAAATATTTAATACCGCGAAATTATAAAATTACATGCTATTTTCTTTCGAATAATGCTATCGGCGCGGAGGCATAAGGAAGATGAAACACTGTTTGTCGTCAGCTGCGCCTTTGTGCGTAGGCTCTATACAATACTTACTATAAGGGTTGTGGCGAAGCGACAATGTAGGTATGTCTTAGTAAGTAAGTAAGTACGTGCATATTTAAAGTGCACAATGTCAGCCAGTGGCCGAATCTTTAATGGTTGCATACTGTGAGTGTGGCGGGTTTACAGCATTGCCTTTTTTCGGCTAATAAAGTCGGCAAGTCGCGAGTAGCGACAGAGATATTACATGCATGCAATCTGTTCGGTGGCGGAACGGCTCTGTCTTTGCCTGACACAACTGGACTCATAATAATGCCAAGTGCAGCATATAGGATGCTATTTATATGTAGGAATCTATAGATGATAGCAGAGACGATGAATGCCCGCAGTCAGAACTCTATAGCAGATAATCACGATACGTCAGCATTCAGACAAATTGGCCTAACTGAAATCAATATGCAACAACTGATATCACGCAAAAATACGACAGACCGAATTTAGCTGTGACATGGCATAAGATGATATAATGTTGAAATAAGAAAACGTTATGCAGAAAGTTAAGCCTTTTTGAACAATTTTGCAGAACGGATAATAAACGATTGGAAAAGCCGCAATTATCAGAATAATAAAAGGAGTAAACAAACGAAGAAAGCCAAACAAAACTGCTAAAAATATCGAAGAAAGATTTCTCGGCGATGGCGTGAATCGAAAAATAACGTCTGATGTTTTTCGATTAAGAACAAGTGACAGACGTTCGTAAAAACGTTCGTCGACAACGCGTTGAACATCTACGCCATTTAAAGAGCCCGTTAAACCAACGATGATGATGACGATTATAGGCCTATCAGATTTTATTACGACGGTTTGAAACCGTAGGATATTTTCCGTGTTCAGTAAGTCGGTGTGCCGTATCAGTGGCATAGCCAGAAATGTGAATTGAGGGTCACTTTTTCCTTTCCTTTACTCTATTGCTCTCCCTTCCCTTACCCTCTTTTGCACATACCCTCTCTTTCCCTCCCCTCCTTTGTCTTTCTTTTTGTCCGCTCCCTTTTCACCTCTTTCGCCCTCTATCTCTCCCTTTTTCCTTTACACTCCGTTTTGTCTTTTTTATTTCTTTTCTTCCCCTAGAAGTAAAACCCCTAAATTTTAACTAAGGAATTTGGAGGAACGCTGTGAACTCCCCAGCGTGGTTTGGAGCGGATCCCTAACCGAATTCAAATTTGGTGCATTATAGCCTTATAATATGAGATCTGGTTGCAACAATTTTAATTATTTTCTTGTATCTCTAATATCTATTTTATCAAAAAATTGTGCCTGACCATTGGGGGACTGGTCCCGTTGTCCCCCTTGTCTACTCCACAGTGCCGTACATTATAATGTTGCCAAACACTATATAGCAAAGCTGATATTTCCAGGCCGTCACATTCAGGTATCATGACGTATGATCGTGGCTTTAGCGACTAACCATCTGGGAATGCGTCGGCGGATTGTTTCAGATGAAGTGATTGTTTGCAGCGTGCGAGATTGCCTCTGGGAGCAGCACGGCGACTATAGGTCAGCTAGCTAGCTCTTTGTCAATCAGGCGCTCGTTACTTCCGTACATTTACTGCGCCGTACTTCTTCCGTGAATCATAAAACACGCTGAAGAAGCACTATGCATTAGGCAGCTGCCTCCGTCCGTCAGATGTATTGCCGTTAGTTCGCCATGTCGTATACTACGGCCTACATTATGACTGTGAATAAACGAAAATGTATATAGGTCTCACATATCTGCGCACAGAATGGTTGAAACGAGTTAACCTAAAGGTGCGAACTTGTTTTGGATATCATTCGCTAACTAAGTGAAAAAATAATATTTATGTCACATTGGCAAAAGACTAATAGGCCTATATTACAAAAGATAAAGCTTACTTCGAGCAAGTTTAAAAAAACGATAAAAAAGAAATAGAAAAGGTACGAGCGGAAATGGAACCCGCAGCCCATATACGATAAGCAGTTCCAGGCATAACTACTATCCACTAGAAAAGCTTATGAACGACCGCGTCCGCAGTTCGCATTGCATAATAAATCACTGCAGTCTATACAAACACTAAATATATAGGCCTATACAAGCTCACCGATAATGCTATATAAATATTTTAGCTGCTTTCAGTAGGCCTAGTATGTGACAGAATTTCGTGCGTATGCAGGCCCCGCCATCAGCGCGGCACCAGTAAGGTAAGTCCATGTTGATTGTCTGCTTCTCTACAGACGCACTGGCTTACAGACTGCTTCAGCGGTACAGCCGGACCGAATGCCTTCATGCATACACAACGTCTAGTCTCAGCACTGCCGTGTACTTCTACCACTTGGTTAGACTTAGCCTTATATCAACCCTGTCTGAATTCGGCTCAACTGAGATTAAGCTTGAAATGGGCAGGTCGACTACAGACCTAGAACTGGATACTGATCTACGTTGGAATTAGCTTCTGAGAAAAAGCTAATCGATCATAATCAGAACAAGAAATTTAAGCTAATGCTCACGGGACGCGCAAAAGCCTATAGCAGTTCCTGTTCGCAAACTGTCAGTCTATCTCGAGCCATTTCGTTGCGACTTTTACGGGGATACCGCTCTTTGATGCCCTCGTGCGCAGGTTTCCTTGAACCTAGAAAATCGAGATTTGGACCGTCGAAATCTACGTTCAATGCTGAAAATTTCCTACGCAGCTTATCCATGTCTATCTCAATTGGTTTCGGCGCAATTCGCTCTTGCAATGTGTCTCGCAGCCCGAAATCGCCAAAAAATCCATAAAACCCCCTATTTTGGCGTTCAAGGTCATTCAAGGTCATTGAATTGGGCGCCAATCGAGAGCCAGTGTACGACTTCCTATTAGCGATTAATAGTAACCTAGGCCCTATCTCGCACCGTTACTGAGATAGAGCGACTTATTGGCCAAAAATCGCAAATTTTGCCCACCCTCTCTCATTTAACGCTTTCGTTCGCGGTGACCCTCTTCAAATTTATGAAAAAACTTTACGGTTTCTGAAACTAGAGTCTTCCAGGCAATTGACGGTGAAAATTTGGTGATCCTAGCTTGAACTGTTTTTGCCTGATCCACCCGTGTGACAGACGGACAGATAGAAATGCGATGGCTAAGACGCGCTGAAAGCAGTAGCTGCTTTCGCGCGTAAAAAGTAGGCCTACCAATTAAATAGAACTAAGCTTCGCTCTTTGCGTATACTAGGCGTATATTGTCTTAGAATTGGAACGCGACGATGACATCACGAACCGACCCGTTAGTTAGTTGTGAAAAAAGTGCGCTATACGCGTGCGTCTGCAAAAGCTAAAATTACAAATATCTCAAACCCAATGCCAACTAATTAAAAATATGCAAGTTAGTATAAGTAATCTTTTATGTAGCCTATTCGAAATAGCCACGCATTTCTAATCAAGCTAATTAACTAACGTACTTAAAATTAACTGAGTAGGGAGCCGGTGTCACATTAAATAGTCTCCTCCGTAAAAAGTCTGCCTAGGGGGGAGACGTAATCACGGTGTTAAATTATCTCTCCTCCTATTAAAATCTCGCCGGCCCCATGAAAAAGTCTCTCCCCCATTAAAAATCCGCCGCAGTCGGTGTGATAAAATCGCCCTTGTGTAAGAAGTCTCCCCCTGCAGTCCAACGATACAATCGCTCAAGCAAGCAAACACTCAGCGTGTTCGGAGTCGAGGGGGTAACGCCGATCTCAAACAGAAAGCAGGTAAAAGACATCGGTGATAAGTTTCGATGCAAGATGGCTAGAAATGGCAAAGTCAAAAAATCGAAATTTTACCCCCCCCCCAAAAAAAATGGGGATAGGAATAGGGTGTTACTCAAACTGCAGAGGGAAAATCGACAACACTGTAATGAGGGAGCGGATTATTACCAGTGATATGCGCCATAGAAACTTAAACTTTAAGTAGGAGGGGCGACGTTATCACGGGGGAGAAGATTTTTCACTGTGAAAAGACCCGATTTATGTCACAAATAACGCTTTCGAGAGGGGAGACATTTTAATGGGGAGCGGATTTTTAATGGGGTAGGCGGATTTTTCATGGCGGGGGCAAATTATTAATTCGTGTAAAATGTCTCCCCCGGCGACGTTTTGCCGGTAAAAATCCACTGGGTGGCGAATTTGTAGCGGTAAAATGTCGCCGGGGGCGACTTTTCAGAGGGGCGATATATAATAGGACACCTGCAGTTTTTGCATAGGCCTAGGCCTACACTATACGTCGTCTTGACTCTTGATGACGAGTGAGTAGGCTATTCTTCGTGCGGGATAAACTGCCTCTGTCCTACAGCGATGATACGACGCTATACTTACACATTATTGATGAGATTATATTTACGGTGTTCGCATTCGATAGGCTACTGAAACCGAGCAGCTTAATTGATATGACGCATGATGGCAAGCTACGAACAACCAACACAAGTAGCCAGGTACAGTGTATAGGCCTACGCACACTGTGACGACGGATAGGAAGTAGCCTATTCTAGAAGTTTTCGTCGAGTTTCACCAATTTGTCGTCTTATCTTCTGTACGCGTTTAAGAAAAGCCGACGAAAATATAAAATCTTGCTAGTTTTTTCAGTACTGTTCTTTATAACTTGGGTCATTTAACACAGCGCTGCACCGTACCGTAGGCCTACTGGCTACTGCACAGTGGTTAGCCAGGATCTAGTTGTAGTAGGGGCACTTGAGGGGTGGGATATGGGAATGGGTGTTTTCTCCCCACGGGGAAAGGGTTGGGGAGTCCCCAGAAAATTTTTGGATTTTTGGTGTGAGAATGACGTGTTTTGATGCATTTTGGCACTATTTTGAGTAACTGAGTTGGCTCCTATAGGGGGACACGTGCCCCCAGTGCCCCTGCCCTCCTATGGCTAGGCCAGTGCTACTGCAAAGCGCAGTGCACCGTGACGATTTGTTGGCATTGTTGTCTTTAACAGTCGAAATAGGGATAACTGCATAGGCCTATTGTTCCTCCGAAACGTCGACGTCGTGATTAAGATAAATTGGCAGAGGCGAAATCATCACAGTGCTGCTAAACTGGGTTCAGGTAAAAGTAATTGTGAGGAAGAATGACAGGCCAACTGTTTGTATGACAAATCTAAAGCAACAAGTGGTGGAAAATGCATGCATACAGTTTTAGAAAAGAAATGAGAATAAAATATCTGAAAATTAATTACCGTATAAAAAAGATTGATTATAGGCGAACCATTGCAGATTGCAGGCGTCACGTGGCCAATACCCCAGTTTACACGATCGAGCAAACATCGAGCAAACATCAAGCACTAAAAGCAGGCCTGATGGAACCACGCCGCCTGGCTCAAATGTAGGCCTAGGTTTAGCCCACAACTGATTACGTGTTATATAGGCCTTCTAATTACAACCCGCCCGCCCTCCTACTTAGCATGCTAATTACCATAGCTCGTCGAACTAGCTTGATGCCCCGTTTACACAATCGAGCAGACGTCAGTAGATTATATTTAGGCACACGGAGAAGCCTATAAGCCCCGCCCACTGTTTTGGCCTGTAGCCTGGTCAGTGGGCGGGGCTTATGGGCCTCTCCGTGTGCCTAATTATAATCTAGGGCTATGATAGGCTGCAAGACCAGGCTATAGGGCAAAA
>Ga0209671_1002757_pt1 | contig 16404 bp, 9 predicted proteins | sample WorMetHERISLAND2_2_FD_187401 | JGI IMG/M metagenome (GOLD analysis project Ga0209671, IMG submission 187401) | Marine gutless worms symbiont microbial communities from Max Planck institute for Marine Microbiology, Germany - Olavius geniculatus... | ecosystem: Host-associated > Annelida >...
GTACATATATTGCAGAGTGTTTTTGATCACAATAAACAACTTCCTGATACCTAATTCAATTTGCTACAGGCGATCATGTTTATAGGGTACATCGGGGCAAGTTGGTGGGGGCAAGTTGACTGAATCCAACAACTTGCCGCCATCGTTTCTCTATTGATTAGAAATGATACCAGTGGTAGTGAAATAATTCGGTGCTGAGCTGTCAGTTGTAAATATTTGATGCTGTTTTTGTTGCTGGCAAATAGTTAGCTTTTAAGTATGTTTTTACATCACATGTTGGTTTAATTAACCAGGAAATGGATGAAGGAGTCACTGTGCACACTGATGAAGTCGGCTCATCAACACCGACAGCAGCAAACCAGGAAAGAGTGTTAACAGCAGTCAATAATGAAGTTTCCAGTCTATTATCAGCAAACTAAGAAACTCCATCAGGTAACGAAATATTTAATATTGCTGACAATTTGTGTTGCATTCCATTTCTGTGTATGACAAAACATTTTTATACAATTTTATATCAGGATACTAATATATTTTTGTTTAATTTTATTTATTTAAAGCATTCTGTTCTAGTTGTTATCAAGGTTTTCCTGGTAAATAGCCATTAAACATGTGCGTTTTATTTGTGTTTTGTGTTATAAGGATCCATCCTTCCATCCTCGTTACTCCTGAGCAGGTGCGTCCATATCCAGCCGCGCAATGATCAAGTGCAGTGAAGATGAAGAAGTGAGCTGTCGTCAGAGCACAACTTCTCATTGCTTCACCTTACAGACAGCAGCTGCTTGATCAACAGGAGGCGAAAGGCAGCAGACCTATTAGCAAAAGGCATACAAAGTCTCAAGAGTTACATCAGCTGTCAAAGAAACGTCTGAATCTGCCAGCTGCTGACAGAAAGCAGATGAACACTGTTGACAATACTCCCTGTCTGCTTTGTGAGATCCCATATTTAGAATCTGGTGTCCCATGGTTACGGTGCAAGAACTGCAATTTTTAGGTTTGTGAAACGTGTGCGGGTAGGGCTGTAAAGCAGAAAAAAAGTTCATTTGTTCAAACTGTAAGTAGGTATCTTTCTCAAGCCAGTTATTATGTGCTGTTGGAAAACCTGTTTGGTGCAGGCCAGGCCTAAGTGACTGTTCAGACTTTTTGTCAAAAGAAACTTTGAAATGTATGCATTAGCCGAGAACAGTATTATTGCATTGCTAGAATTTTTCTACATTTTTAAGGCTGGTTATTATACTAAGAACAATTTTATTATAGGTCTGTATATACGAAACTATCTCGTTTTAGTATAAGGAAATGGACATTTGCAGTCATATGCTTTGAGTCATAGGTCTATAATTAGGCCTAGGTGTTTGTTTGCTAGTTGGATTGTTGTTAACAGAAAATTTAACATGCTTATTACTTTTTCAATACAGTACTGGAAAAAACAAGTGACTGTTCAGACTTTGGGCTAAAAGTCGAAGTGTATGCATTAGCCGAAGACAGCATTATTGCTTTGCTAGTCTATTATTGCAATATTTTCTGCATTTATTACGCTCGTTATTATACTCAGCATTGTTTTATTATAGGTCTATATAATATGAAACTGTCTCATTTTAGTTATAACATTTGAGTCATAGGTCTATATAATTAGGCGTAGGTGTTTGTTTGCTAGCTGAATTGTTGTTAACAAAAAATTCAACATGCTTATTTCTTTTTCAATACCATACTAGAATAAATTAGTATTTTTCACTGTATGTTATGCATTGTGCATCTTTCTTTAGACATTTATTATTATTTTCACAGTATGCTGCTTTGGTATCAACATCTTCATAGCAAATTGCTCACTGTTTATTAAAAATTTTAAAAACGGCCAACTTGCTCCACACCAGGGGCAAGTTGGTGTTTTTTTAATTTTTACAAAAAGGTCATTGTGTGAATTATGTCAGAAAAACTACCTATGCTGCTAGTGTGCCATTGTGATAGCTAGTGATAGATAGTGGGCGGTAGGCGTGGTGTAGTGGTAACGCGTCTGATCTGATCAGCGAAGTTACTGTACGCCAGGCCCGGTTAATACTGCGATGGGTGACTGCCTGTGGGCAGGTAAACCATCTCGGGATGTAACCAACCGCCTAGGTCAACTCAGCCTTCCATCTTTCCGGGGTAGGTAAATCGAGTACCGGCCTATCTGGCTGGGGTTAAGGCGGGGCACGTTCACCTCTGTCGGGTGGCAGGTAACACTGTGTGATCCCATATGACAAGTGACACTCTGTAGCTCTGAGATGGGTTCGCTCATTAGGAGCTATATGCGATCTTTAACCTTTAACCTTTTATTGATGTGCATATACACCACTGTTATTGTTTCACAAATTTGGGAGAAAAAAAACGAAAATTTTTTGTTGCCACCAACTTGCCCCCACTTCCCCTACAATCTCAGGGCTTTTAATCGTCCGTCATAGGGAACGTCCCTGAGTCCACGAACCATCTTTGTTGCTCTGCGCTGGACACTTTCCAAGCAATTGATGTTTTTTTGTAGGTATGGCGACCCTGTCTGAATACAGAATTCCATGTGGTCTGACGTAGGTTTTGTACAGAATCAAAAATTCATTTTTACTAAGGCTACTGAACTGCCTTTTGATCCAGACCAGGATAGACCTTGCCTTCGAAGCTGCTTTGGTACACTGTTGGCTAGGTTTCAAGTTGTTGGTTACTATTACACCCAGATCCCTCTCTTCTTTGGTTTCATCCAACTTCCAGACTTTTCCTTGGGTGGTCATCTTGTACTCTGTGTTGACTGAATGTCCAATATATGCACTGTTTTGCATTTCTGTGGATTAAAACCAAGCTTCCATTTATCTGACAAGCACATTAATTTATCGAGGTCATCATGCAAAACATGACTATCTTCCAGTGTTGAAATTCTTGTCCACAGCTTCGTGTCATCCGCAAACATTCTAACGCTGGTTCGAATCCATTCTGGAATGTCGTTAACAAACACCAGGAAAAGTAGCGGACCCAATACTGATCCTTGGGGCACACCACTTGTTGAGACCCAGTCTGAGTGATCACCCCTGACTTCCACCCTCATCTTCCGACCTTGCAGACTTTAGGCATGTTAACACTGCCACCAATGCCATACCCCACTAGCTTTGTGTACAATCCGCTGTGCCAGATGATATCAAACGCCTTCCGATAGTCCAAATAGATGACATCGATACTGTAAACTGTGATCAATCGCTATCATCCAGTCCTCAAATGTCTCCAACAAGTTCGTTAAACACGATCTTCCTCTACAGAATTTATGTTGGACTTTACTCAACATCCCTGTACCTTCCAAATGTTTGGTAAGTTCTTCCTTTACCAGTGATTCCATGACTTTGCACGAGACACAGGTGAGTGATACTGGTCTGTGGTACCTTTGCCCTTTTACCTTTCTTAAAAATTGGCACTATGTTAGCCAACTTCCAGTCCTCAGGGACAGTTCCGGAATTATATGACTGTGCAAAAATAGTTGACAGAGATTCGGCTATTCTTTGCGTTTCATTAAGCAGATTGTATCAGTAAATAGATGTTTTTTCTTTTAGTTTATTGTAAGTGTGGTAAAAGCTGTTAATCATCAGTGCCGCTTCCAGAATCGTTTGCAGCCATAGCCCATCTGTGTGTATTCTACGTTAGCACGATATCCCACCGGGAGTTTGCCAACTATGTTTCTGAACCAGAACCAGAATCAGTCTGGGACTGGGTCAGTCTGCTCAGGCTTATCATATTTGAGATTGTGACCAGACCCCTTAAGTTCTTAGTTACATGGCCATAAAAGAGAGTTGCTCAAAATGATTTTTTACTGATATGACATTCACTCTCAGTGTTAAAATGCAAGTGTGTCATTGTTTGATTAGCAAAAGATTCTCTCTTGGGTCTATTAGGTAAAGATCTAAGTAGGTTTAAAGTCAGGTTAATTGTTAATGTTACAGGATTACAGTTGTTCGGTTGCTGCTGATTCACAAAATCTGTGTGAATTTAGAAGTGATGTCAAGCGAAACTAAAGAACATCACCATTCTCATCGGAAGAAGTCACCTACAGGAGAACGAGGTCGCAGCAGTCAGCTTGTTGACGTCACAGAAGTCTGGCTGATATGTGCACCAGGTGACACGACTCCAAAAGCAACATTCGAAGCCGTCAACAGTGCTACGGCAAAGGGCGCGAGAAGGCTTGCTAGTAATTTCAAGTTTCACATTCCTGACCTGAAGGCAGGCATTTGCATTTGTATCATGCTGTTATTTAATTTTGAGTAGGCCATTTGTCAGCTTATACCACTGGCGTAACCATAGGGGAACTGGGTGCACATGTCGCCTCTAGGATCCTATTCAGTTACTCAAAATACTGCCAAAATGCACCAACCAAAACACGTTATTTTCACGCAAAAAAAACAAAAATTTTCTGCAGAGGGGGCACAAACCTTTTTCCTGTGGGAGAGGGGACACCCCTCTCCATACTCTACCCTTTAAGTGCTCTCACTACAATTAGATTTTGGAAGCTGCAAATTTGCCCACTTTTCTAAAATTTGGAAATGCAAAGAAATGAGATATTTGTGTTATCTTTGCAAAAACAAGAAAAACCCTGCTAACACAAATGGGAACGCGCAACAGCGAATCAGCGATGCATCGTCGTATGCTAGTGACTTCATCCGTAGATCTCATTCATACGGCTTTTGGCTAGTTTCAAAGAAAAGCCAGTAAAACAAAATCAGTCGCCAGAGGCCACCAGATGACCGGAAGCTAAATTATCTATATTGTTTTACTTGTATTCACCAGAGGGCACCACCTCTCACTCTGCCAATGGCATATCGGATATCGCAAATTTTCCCTACCTCGCTCTCATACAGCACCCTCGTTTGGGGTGACCCCTTTCGAATTTATGGAAAAGCTTTACTGATCCTGAAACTAGAGTCTTTCATGCAGCCGATGGTGATCGAAGATTTGGTGATTCTAGCTTGCATCGTTTTTGAATGAATCACCCCTGTGACAGACGGACAGATGGACAGAATTGTGATGGCTAAGACGTGCTACAGCAGCGTGCTACAGCAGTAGCTGCTGTTGCACGTGGACACAAAACTGGGGGCCTGGAGCAAAACTGGGGGGCCTGTCCCCCCGCCCAGTCCTAAAATCACCACTGAGTAACAGCCAACAAATTATAGTTTGCTGTTCTTATTCCAACATTGCCATAATAAGTTCAATAGCAGGCCCTACTAATAGGCAGATCATTTCATTCTCATTTCTTTTTGTCGTTACAGTTAGCCTAGGCCTGGTTGATTTTTTTCCATTTTGTACAAAGTGAAGTACAACTTTTTCTGGGTCAAAATTAGTTACTTTATTTACTATTATTTTCATTGCTTTTCATGTAACACTTTGTTTGTAAATGTTATTATTATCCAATTATTATTATTATCTAATTATTATCTTTTCAAGAAAGCAACAATATCATCTCTGCGACACAGTGCTTCGTATTTGCATTTTCAGTGCTGTTCTTGTATGTTTTCACAAAACTGCTACGCATCAGCGCAGCCATCATAACCACCTCTGTTATAAGATTGCGTGTACAAAATACTGTTGCTTAACTGAACTTAATAACCAAAAATAAGCATGTTTGTCCCATGTCCAAACGTTAGATCACATTAACTCAACGTTTTTTTTGGTGATGCAATGCCATAATGCTACTGAACTATTCATTACATTTGTCAGAGTGTGGCAGATGTAGTGGATGAATTATTAGCAGATGCTCTGAATTATTTCTGATTAGCATTTACTGTGGTCATTCATGTTATTTAAATTTTTTTCTATTATAAAACTCCGACTGATTACTATGAAGAGTTTTTTTTTGTTGTGAATTGCTAGATTGGTACCGTGGATGTCTTGGTCGGGTTGCATGATGATTTTGCAAAACTGGATCCATTCATAGAAAGGTAGTCTAATCTGGCTTTCGTACTTACTCTGCATATTTTAAAGTAACGTTTTGGACATGTTTTTAACATTTTATAAATTCGAATTAAGTTGAACTTTATATTTATTTATTAGACGACAACAGTGGGCATTCTAGAGATATTAAGCCTTTGAGACTAAATTGGTCTCAAGGCCAAAATTTTGTTGTTGGCTTTGGCCTCAGCCTTTGCCTTGAAGATTTGGCCTTTGCCTTTGTTTTGACCTTATAGTGCTGGCCTTGGCTTCAGCAAACGGTTTTTTGGGCATGAAAACCCCCGAAAATGCATACGTTTAGTATAAATTATATTAGTTTTACTGCAGAAATGCACTGCATATGCTAGGCAAAAAAGGCAATTTTGGCATCTTGGGGGCCATGGCCCTCTTTGGCCCCCTAAATCCACTTATGAATGACGTGAATATATCATTGATGTGTTTGTGTATGAAGCATTCTGCACAAGCTTGTCATGGCATTTCACGAAACTTTAGAACAAGGATGGGACAAGATCAAAGAGCAACTGAGCATTCACAGCAGTACGTAGCAACCGATGTTGTATCTGGATCTTTGCTTAATGTGTGAAAAAAGCTAATGGCAAAAACCTGAACAATGAACACTATCACCAGTGGCGGATCCAGAAGTTTGGAATAGGAGGCGGAAGGGTAGGGGGTGGGGACTGTGTCCCCTCCCCAAAAAATTTTATCCCAAAAATCATGCATTTTGGTGGAGAATTTTCTCTTGTTTTAAGATGCATCCGGTCAATAGGAGTCCCCGCTCCCCCCCTCCTTGAATCCGCTTTATGCATCCAGTAACTTCTTGCAGCATCAATGCTTTTTATGTTACTTTGTTTTTATTCCCACAAATGTATGTCGTCGCAATTCTGTCTGTCTGTCTGTCCATCTGTCCGTCACATGGGTGGATCAGTCAAAAACGGTCCAAGCTAGAATCACCAAATCTTCACTGTCTGCTGCCTGGAAAACTCTAGTCTCAGGATCTGTAAAGCTTTTACATAAATTCGAAAGCGGTCACCGCAAGCGAGGGTGCTAAATAAGAGGGGGTAGGGAAAATTAGCAATTTTTAGCCAGTACGACTGCGCAAGACCGGTTGTGCCCTTTGGTGAGTGTAAATGAAACGATACAGATACTTAATGTCAATTGCTGACATCGGTGAGCCTAGATTTTGTTCACACCGGGCATTTAAACATGCACCGCTGTTGCTCGTTCCCCTTTGCATTAGCTGGGCTTTTCTTGTTAATTAGTAAATAAAAAAAGCATCAGTGGACAAATTATGTTTGCATAATTATTCTGGTTGTGAGCAGAGTTGCTGTGTGTTGTAGTGAGCATACCTCAGTATATGTCCAAGTTTCAGTGGGATTTGGCGAAATACTCCATCAAACAGCCGCTCAAAAACATTGGAGACCTTATTGCCAAGGTAGGCTATTCAGGTCACTGTTCCTGTTTCTTGTAACAAGTAGTAGGGACAGTAGAAAAATCACGACAAAAAATAGCAAAATCATGGCAAACTTTTGTGAAAATCGCAGAAAATCTCAACAAAATCACCGCATCAAATTACGGGCCTAACTGCCATTATAAAGTCTATAAAACTTAACATATAGCAGTGACGACCGTCATTACATGTGATGCAAAGTTTTCATGTGTAAAATTTTGTCACTGCGAAGCATTAAAATACATATTTCTACGATGATGTCACAGTCACCTATTGAGCCACTATGTAAAAAAGCATACGGACTATGATAGCAGTAGCAAAGGTAAATATTTTGGTGTTAAAATCACACAATAAACTTCCAATTTTGCTGACTAAAAATGAAAAGTTCTTGTAAACACTAAAAAAATGGTAAAATTACTCCATTTTAGCTAAAACACGGCATTTTTGGCAAAATCATGGCATTTGATGAAAATCATGGTTTCCATGATTTCCATTTTTCCGTGGTTGTCTACTGTCCCTAACAAGTAGGCCTAAATTTCTGCACACTTCACTCTGAGTGCCAATATATGCAGCCGCACAGCATCTGTCCAGTTGTTAAGTGAGAGCAGAAGGAGACAGTCAGAGAGACAGAGCGATGCCAGACATTGTCTCACTCTTGTATGGGTTACTTATAATACGTGTAAGGGTTACTTAATGGTGGGTGATGGGGGGGTGATGGGAATTAGCTGGATGACTAGTGATTATCAGAATATTTGTGTCGAGATCATATTTTATTAGGAATCAGCTGGTAACAGATAGCTAGTTGCTAACAGGATCTTATCACGAGGCAACGCGCATAATTCCTTCATTTTTTTTTATTTGGCGACGGTATTCAACGAAGACATAAAGCGACAGTAATGACAACACGTCCTTGGGGCCTCAACGATTTGAACACGCAACATGGCATTCCATCAGACGGTGGTACGGTGGCAACCACCGCCATGAGCATCACTTTAAGCGCCACCTGTTGACTGATTCGCAGACAAGCAGCAACTGACTGACTAACTGACCGTGCAGTGATGTTGCGATGCCCAGCACGCTCGCATCATCGCTGTACACATGAGGTATTGTGATTGGTTGACTCTAGGTGTGCCTAGCACGCCTCTTAGACTCTTAGTGCAATTTACTATTAACCTTATATGCTAAAGCATTGAAGATAATTTCAGCTACTACTGTAATTAAAATTACAGCGTCACATTTCTGTAGTCTGTTGCTTGCTGCTGGTGGCCATGCATCCGGCATGCAAACTGCAGTCACCCGGGTTCATCTAATTTAGCTTTAGAGTCTGAAGTCTGTTTTCTGTTCTTGCTTATGAGGTTTAAGTTTCTTTTTTTTAAAAAAAATGTGGCAGCACAAGTGTTAAGGATTAAAATTGACGGGCTTCAAGTTAACAGGCAGCAAATGTTGCGCTGCGTACAGCAAGTGTCATACATTGACGGGGAGCTGAAGACGAAGATGGCATCATACAACATGGTCAAGAGCAACCTCATCAACCACCAGCGACAGCAGAGGTTTAGCTGTGCTTTCACGCGTATATACAGGGTGCAGCAAAAAAGTATCCCCTAAAGTTGTTTGTCATTTTCTCGGCAACTGCTCGGAATTTTAACGTAAAGTTTTACACACTCGTTGCCAGTTCTTACGTACATAAAAAGGCCAAGCTGCGTTCGAAATTTTTTTCTGTTGTAAAGTTACGAATTTTATTGTAATACAGCATCATGATTTTGCATATTCAAAAACTCGGTCCATCTTGTTGCTAGTGATGTTGAAGTGAAGTGAACTTTGTATAATGTCTCTACAGTTTTTTATGTAAATTTTCTATCGCATTTATTGACATTTTTTTACAATAACTGATAACCGTCGCTAAACACAAGCAAGTGCTGCAGATGATCTGGGCAGCTTGCCATCGACAAGGTTATTATAAAAATCTCATTAAAAGATTAAATGCAAGTGTAAAAGCTGGCAGTGAACACTTCGAATTTTTGCAGTCACTACCAAATTGTTTTCTCTGTTGTTTGAATGATGATGTGTTTTTCTGCAGCGCAAACATGGTGTTCCTTTCATTCTGCACACATTCTGCTGCACGTCAACATGAAAAATGACGATTTGGTAGTAGAAAAAATCCAATAATTTTATCTTAGTTAAAGATAATTGAATGCTTGTGTTTTTGCGTGAGCATAAATAGGTGATGAGTGTGTGAAATTTCGCTGAAAAATTCTCAGTGTTTGCTAAAAAATGACCAAAAAAATTCACGGGATACTTTTTTGCCGCACCCTGTACATTAGAGGCACATTAGCGCTTAGTGCTTTTGTTGCAATGGTTGCAGAAATGTGCTGGAGCATTTCAGTTTCGGCCATAGGGTCTCATCAGATAGTTTACCTGATAATGAGCCTGGCAGTCAAAAGCTTCATTGGTCTGCATTAATTCTGCAGGTGTCCTATATAAACAGTGTATGTGCATGATTGCATCCATGGACATTGGACGTCAGTTAATTTGAAGCTACTGTCATTTCACAAAATACTAGTGGGCTGTCTCCTTGATTACTGCTGATGATCATTCAGTTTCTTTTGGGTGGGTCCAAAATTGAGTTCTGTATTTTTGTGAGTGGACCGCAGTTTTTGTCATTGAAAGTGGGACGGATTGTAGTCGATCACCTTGTTTTCTGCTTATTGATAACTTGATTTCTAGTGGAGGTGTTCACGATTGAAGTCTGAAATTGCGTGAAATTGCACCAGTGTATGGGTGTATGCTCTGGTGTGGTATAAGATGGCGTGTTGCTGTTGAACAGTGGCTCGCTGCTGACACGCAGTCTGGCTGACATCGTCTCTAAGCATGATTTCGTCACCGACTCCAAGAACCTCACCACTGTGATCGTCGTCGTGCCGAGGCAAGTTCTTTCCTTCCTGTGAACTTGCAAACTGTTCGTGTGGTGTGTGTGTTCAAGCTCATGTGGCTTTTCTGCTTTTAATGTACAACACGAACGTTTTAACTACTCATTACTGTTGACGATAACTACTAAATTTCAACTGATCTAATAGTTTTTGCCCCATTTATCAGAAAAGTAATAAGCAATGACAGTACATGATGTAACCAGAAACTAAGCTAATATAATGAAAGAACAGCTAGATCAGTATAATATAGGCATAAAAGTAACATCAGTGTATATTGTGTATCAGAATAACAAGTAACAGTACTGCACTAGTTTTGTACGACGCTGTGATGTAATTTTTGTGACTTTTGCTTATAATGTTTATTGAATCTGGAAGTGACTATCACAGTGCCTTGTAGTTTAACAGTTGATATGTTGGACTTGTAATTGTGAGGTCGTTGGTTTAACTCTAGATCGGGTCACTATCAAAGGGTTAGTACTTGGATGGGTGACTGTCTGCAGACAGGTAAACCATCTCGGTATATAACCAACACCAAGGTCAACTCAGCCTTTCATCCCTTTGGGGTAAGTAAACTGAATATTGGCCTGTCTGGCTGGGGTGCGTTCGCCTGGGTTGGGTGGCGGGTGTGGACCGGGTCCTATAAGGCAAACAGCTCTGAGATGGGTTTCCCATGAAGAGCTATAGGCCTACCATTTTACTACATGTTACCCATTTATTCTGATAATCACGTGCAGTGGCGGTTCTAGCCTGCAACATCTGGGGGTGGGGGTGGAGAGCCTGGTCTTATGGCAAGCACCGTAGTGGGAGCCTATAATGAGGGTTTGGGGGCAGAGCCCCCAGCAGGGTCCAAAGGCAGAGTCCCTGGTCATCGTTTAGGGGGAAAAGCCCTTCTGAAGCTGAAGCACTTTGGTTTTTGGACGTTCAATGGAAACCACAAATTTGCCCACTTTTTTGCAGTTTGGAAATGCAAAGAAATCAGATATTTGTGTTATTTTTGCAAAAAATCACAGGTGGCCATGAAACTTGGGAAGGAAGGCTGGAGCAAAACTGGGGAGCTGTGCCCTTCCCCCCCTGGGGCCCAGCTCGGGCTTAAAACTGCCACTGACAACGTGTGCTCTGGCTGGTGTTATAAGGTGATGATTGACGATGATAGAGCTGTGTTGATGCAGGGCCACGTACACAGAGTTCATTAACAAGTATGAGACTCTGGTGGAAATGGTCGTGCCACGATCTGCCAAGTAAGCCACACACTGCCGTTATTTGTTGCATTTCTACAATATGCATGTCAACATTGATTCCGATCTTTGATTAGGTTATTGATTTTTAACTATGCTGAAGATTAAATTAACGTGTTAATGCATTAATAAATTTACGCACATTAAAAAATTAATACCCAGGCATAAATTTATTTAATTTACATAATTCTGTTAAGCAAAAGTTTCAATATTTCGTTAAACTGCAGTTACTTGACAATCGAATGAATTCAAGTAACCAAGTTGTAGTTGCCAATATTACTGTAAATAAATATTATTTAGATGACAGGCTGATAGATTTCTTTTATGCTAACGATGACGACAGTAATTGTTAAAAAAGTGCTTTTATTTGCTTTCTAACTTTTTGTATTCTACAGGTGGGGGCCCCCAAACGTCACGGGACCTGGGGTAACTCACTCCCTACTCTCTCTCTCAACGGGCCTGAGTGCGTTTATAACGCATTAATTAATGCGTTAAAAAATTAACGCCCGTTGGTGTCTGACGCCATTGTTACTATCTCTGCCCACCGCTGCCTATCTAGGACAGCGTGGCTTAACTCCTGCAGGGTTGCCCCACACCACTTCTCAGTGTCATCTGACCATTCTCGGTGAGGCCGTCCTCTTTTGTTTGAACCATCCATCCATCCCGAAAACCGCCACTGCTGCAGAATAAGTTTGTCAGTGCCTGCCTGCAGTACTCGGACAATGTGTTTCAGACTGGTGAAGGAAGACGCGGAATACGGTCTTTTTGTGGTTACTCTGTTTCAGTCAAAGGTCGACCAGTTCAAAGTCCGCTGCCGTGAAAACAAGTCAGTATATGGCAGCGATACAATTCATTGCATTTTCAGTAACTAGCTGCAACGCCGGCTGTACTTCTAGTGAGTTAGGCCTTTGTGCGGAACACAGCAGACAGAGAGAAGAAAAAGAAAAGGTAAAGGTCAGAATATAGCTCTTTAGAAGACTGAACCCCTGACAGCACTACGGAGCGTCTCCTGCCATATGGGATCACGCAATGTTACCTGCCACCCGACACAGGTGAACGTGCCCTGCCTTAACCCCAGCCAGATAGGCTGGTACTCGATTTACCTACCCAGGAAGGATGGAAGGCTGAGTTGACCTAAGTGGCTGGTTATATACCGATATGGTTTACCTGTCTGCAGGCAGTAACCAATCGCAGTACTAACCTGGTCCGGCGTACAGTAACTTCATTGATCGAATGAAATGCGTTACTGCTACGCCACGCCACCACCGATAGCCTAAGATGCCACCTACTGTACTGTATGCCACCTTTTTACCATTTTAAGCGTGGTTAGTTAGCTAGTTAGCAATATTGCCAGAGGCAGCATTAGGATTTTTCCCAGCTGGGGTACAGCTACGGCATCGGGCTTTTTTATAAGGGCACAGCATGAAATAAGCATATTAATTACGGTCTGCCTAAACATCACAGATCAGCTGAGATGACAGATATTGTTTCAGTTTTTCAATTTCAGATCGATATATAGCATCTCAGAGTTAGGGTAGGGTTAGGGGTAGGGTTATGGTTAATGTTAGGGGTAGGGTTAGAGTTAGGGTTAGGATCTGAGTGATCTGTAGTGCCATACATTGATCTAAAGTTTACAGACTTGAAAAATTTCTCCATCTCTTATAATCTGTGGTAATCTGTGGTGTTTAGGCAGACCCTGCCAATTAAGCACGTTGGTCCCGGCAGTGGTCGTATGCACGATGTCCCAGGAGTTGTAATGTGTGACAAATTTTTATATATTACATGCATTTTTACGTATTTTAGAGAATCCCGCAAGCGTAGTGAGTGAAGAAATCTTTTATAATGTGTGAAATAAAGACCATGCAATGCAAATAAGCATTAGCCAAATATTTGTGTAGTCTAGTGTGTAACAGCACATTACAGAATTCATTAAGGGGTCGTCCATAAATGACGTCTTGCTCTGAGAGGGGTAGAGGGTGTGATGATGTGTGACATAGAGGGAGGGGGTGAAACATTCCGTCATGCACGTCAAGTCTGTGGCAAGGCCTGGCGAGGGAGTCGTGGATGATAGCGCTAGTATTCAGCAGATCATTTGTATGTATATCAAAGCTTTGATATACTATGCTTGCTGTTGCAAATCGTACAAAATCATACAGATCATACAAAAAATTGTTGTGTTTGAAACTCATAGATCTGTAGTTTGTGAGGTTATATTGGGAGGTCCAGAGCAGCGTGACGAAACCTGACGAAGGGGGAAGGGGGGTTATTTTTCCTTAAAATTGTCCTAAGTTATTGGTGGTCAATATGACGACATTATTTTGAGCTTGCATTTCAGGAATTTACAGGAATTTGCTCAATATTTGATGAGTTTATGAGTGAGTAGCTGCATGCCTTGCGTTTGGTGCATTTTTCTGTTTTTTCCTTCACATGCTCGATGTGATATGCAGGTTTGTCGTGCGTGACTTTGTCTACAACGAGACAGAAATCAATGAAGAAAAACAAGAACACATGAGGCTGATGGATGCAATGAAGATGCAGTTTGTGAGTAAGGCTACTGTCTGATTAATCAAACATTGCTCTGTCATTGTTCTAGTGAATACAGTACATGACGAATAATATGTGGAACGAATGTACACCAAATGTACACCGTGTTCCAAAATTAGTGGCCCCGTACAGATACGTTGTGTAAAAGTGTTAATACATGACAATTTTTTTGGTTACAAAATTTGAAGCAGCTGTTAAATTTGAGCTTGAAAGTGGCCACCTTTGGCCTTGATGCAAGCTTTTAGTCTAAGGCGGGATCGCTGCTGTTTGATCCCTTTGTCAGTAACAATGTATTGAATGTCACACTAATGCAAACAAATTCTGACGTTACATTAAGCACACACGGTAGGGTGCGTACGTCATAATGAGTGTGATTGTAAGTAATGTTAAGTTAGTGCAGTGTACGATATTTTGTTGAAATCCAAGAACTACAAACTGAATTAGGTGTGTTTGAAGCAGGGGGATGGCGCTAATTTTGGGACACAGTGTTGATGGTTCAAGAAATGTTTTGATAAATGTGTGCGCAGCAGTTGTGTGCCATTAAGAGTGTAGTGTATTTGCCCTTCAGATAGCAACATTATAGTGTTATACGTTGTTGGCATTGTATGCTTGCAGGATCCTTTGGTCAGATGGCTAAAAGTCCAGTTTGGTGAGATATTCAGTGCTTGGATTCACGTCAAAGCTCTACGCACCTACGTTGAATCTCTGCTTCGGTAAAAACTGCACTTGCTTTTTGTATATATCTATTCCTTTCTTGCAGCAAACTAATTAATAATGTGTGTGCATTTGACGTTTTTGCTGATGACTGGTGAAAAAAATTGCTTAACCTACATTTCTTGCAACAGAAGGATGTAGTGTCATTTGATAGTGGCAGCATAGCTGCAGCCTGCAGCTGTAATGTGTCTGTTTGGTGGTCGTAGTTTGAAAAGTTGCTTAGCGAGTTTATACTGAGAGTTCATATTAAAAAGGTAAAGCTAGGGTCGATCTTAGACGTGGCAGCTGATTGACAGCACATACGAGGATTGTTTGATAAAAAAAGTTACAAAACAGCGTCATTCTATTAGTTTTCCAAACGTTAAAAATCCAAAATATACGTTTTGTAAGGAATTTAATTCTGTGCAGCAACTGTGAGTTTTATGATGATGACTTCACTGTGACGTCATTTATAAACGTTAAATATGACGGCATTGCCACTGAAATCCTCCCGTAAAGAACAGCGTGCCATTATTGTTCTTTTTGTGGGCAAAAAAGATTTAACGCAAATCAGATTCACTCTAAGATGCATCTAGTATATGGCAACAAGTGCTTTACAAAGCGAACATTTTACATTTGGTGTAAAAAATGCTAGGTGGGCAGAAATTTGCATCATATGCTGAGGTGCGAGTTATGATAGATTACTGGTGGGCAAAATAGTACACGTGTAGACGGTGTTCTGTGAACAGATTGTGTCACAATGACGTCATCATCAAAAAAATTTCTACACGTGTTCAGAATATAATATCCTACAAAAATTATATTTCGGATTTTTAAGATTTGAAAAACGAACAGAACGACGCTGTTTTTTAACTTATTTGTCGAACGACCCTCGTATTAATTGCCGACGCCAATGAGCATTTGGACCCTCAATGTAGCACACGAACATACAACGGTCATCCCAAAAGTTTCTTGCCTCAACATATTAGACAACAATATTTTCCACAAACTATACATCAGTGAAACGTACGTCCTAGGATGGGAAGCAGATGCAATAAGAAAGGGAAAGGAAGGGTTAGGGCACCTAATAATTTCTCAAACCCTGTTTTGGTTTTCTAGAAATATGCCTGTTAATTAGCGTGTGACACGCTGTCATGGTCGTGGTCAGGTTTGGCTTACCGGTGAATTTCCAGCCGATTCTGATGGTGCCGTTCAAGAAGACCGAGAGACAGTTACGCGAAGTGCTGCATCGTCTGTTCGGTTACCTCGACACCTCGGCCGCCGCATCAGGAGTTGACGTGAGCAGTTGTATCCGACATTGTGACATACTTTATAAACACAAATCACAATTGTGTTTTTTTATAGTAAATAGCTGCAGCAAAAGTGTCCCACGTTTTCCCTCATGTGTCAACATATTTACCTCTGTAGCACTTTAATATCAAAAGACCAGCTGTAGCTCAGGGAAGCTGACCATACCTGCCTGCTCCAGAGGCCAGCAAATGGGAACCTAGTATTTTGCTTACTTACATAACTTGCAATATAATGCAATATTCCACGGAAATGCTCGCTAATATATTGTGCTGTAAATTGTGTGCAAACCATTGAAGAAAGC
>Ga0209671_1002758_pt1 | contig 16396 bp, 10 predicted proteins | sample WorMetHERISLAND2_2_FD_187401 | JGI IMG/M metagenome (GOLD analysis project Ga0209671, IMG submission 187401) | Marine gutless worms symbiont microbial communities from Max Planck institute for Marine Microbiology, Germany - Olavius geniculatus... | ecosystem: Host-associated > Annelida >...
AATGAATGACGGTTGCGCAGAAACACCGCCTTATATAGGAAAACGTGCGGACCAAAATACAGGTGACGAATTGCAAAAGATTGAGTCAGCTAACTGAACTAAGTAGACCGGTGCAATCCAGAGTCCAGACATGTGGGCTGTGACTGTACTATGGTCTATGCCTAATGCAGACGAGGCGAGTCAGGTAAACAGAGCGATGCGTCAGCTATGTGAACTAAGTCGGACCGTGCGGAATTTTCCTATACGTGTGGGTGGTGACTGTACTGTGGACTAGGCCTAATGCAGATGAGTCATGACAGGTATGCAGGTCTGGTGACGGTGGACGACTGCACTATGTGGACCAAGGGGTGACAGTACAAGGTCAAATAACAGATATCGGGGCCAAAGTACTGGCTCAGCTACGGCCCTCTACATCTACTGCCGACACTTTGCCAATCTGCATCTACTGGCACAGTTAGAAGTAACTGGGGCATCTGAAATGTTGACCCGTGACTGGATTCGATTCGATCCGATCCGTAAGCTATTTTTTTTGATTTGGTGATCGGATTTGACCATATACCCGACCAAAACTGTTATGCGATCTGAATGAGCCGTAGTGACCCGTTGCCGATTAGTATACATCCGATTAGTATACATCACGGCACATAGGTCTACTCCAGTCAACTAGAAAGGCAGTCAGAGAGCGCAAACCTCCGCCAAGGACGGTTCTGCCACCTGCTGAATACAAAAAAATTAAATACAAGAATATTTTTCGTATTAGCCAACTGGCAGCACCGTTTGCCACCAAAATCCAATCACCACTAAATTGGACCAAGTCTAACCTTCCCTGAAAATTTTAGCCAAATGCACCCGTAATTTTTTATGCAAACGTTTTCACCCTATCTTGCAATAATAAAGAATCCGAACATCCTGTCCTGGTATTCGGATAAGCCGGTGTTAAATATGTCGTAGATTAGACCTACGATGCGGATATTCTTAGCCTACTGTAAGTGGGCGCCGCAATAAGCGTGCAGCAGTTCATTCAAAAATAACGCGATTGCGAGTTTATGGTACGTCTGATCGATCGTGAAGATGTTCGATCGGCGTGCTTCGGCTGTTTCCCACCCCACGCGGCATAATCTAATCGTTTCACTCGAGCATGACAGCACGCATGCTACACTGCAGTAGCTTATCGCATCATTGATGTAATTAGGCTACCAACGGCTCGGTACGTAAACTGTGTATACACGGCAAGTGCCTTGTGATCTTGTCCGGTAAAGCGACCGGCATCTATTTCGATCGATAGAAGATGTCGCCGTGCGAATCATGCAAAAATCTGTAGGCCTTCTTTGCCGATGCGTTGTTATCAAGCTACTGACACCAATGATAACTAATCCGCCTTTTCAGCGAAAAAAACGTACTCATCACGAACTATCTGACTAGCGACGAGGGTACGTCGGCATATGCCTCTTCCCAAAAAATTACAGGTAAGCATTTTATAGGGTAAATGATGTCAGATTAGTTATTGAATTCGTTTTATAACTTCCCGAAATTTTATACTTCTGAAAACAAATAATCCTGACTACGCTTTTGTGACTCACAACTCGTCGAAAACATGCAATCTGGTTTTTATCAGGACATTTTGTAATAATATTTTAGTTCGATTTTAGCTGCATAATAACACGCCCGTTGTTGTTTAATAGCGACATTAATAACAGTTTGACATTAACGAATAAGTTTTACACTCAAATTAACTATAGGCCTGCGTACATTATTCTCGTTGCTGTAGCAAAGTTTCTGACAAACACAAAGCGCAAACCCCAAATGAATGCGACTTTTGTGGAAAACCGAAAATAACAGAATAGCCACCAGAACTAAAATGCTTATATTTGCGAAACTACAGAGTCAAATACCAATAGAAAACCTGCGGTTCTTAAAAGTCTTTGTGGAATAGAAACTAATCACCAAAATCGTTCAGTAAAAATCGACTGAAGAAAGTCGACGTTAACAAACGTTTTTGAAATAAATTTTTAGGCAAAAACGTTTTATAATGTTCTGTGATTTTTTGCTGACGTTTATGGCGCCTGTGATGTATACTGTGCAGTATATTCGGCAGTCGTCGTGATCAGCTGTGAATAAAAGACATTGTGTTGGCGCGGCGGTGGTGTCACTGCAGTCAGTTGTTATTCAAAGGGTGTCCGGTGATATCCATATTCGATCGATTCGCGGCCGATATGTTGCGGCCGTGTTCCCGCGAGTCGATGGCACCAGGTCGGTGAGTCTGAGCCACTGGAGGCCAGACGGCGATGTCGACCTCCAGCAGCCAGCCAGACAGTGAGCATCTCTCAGTTCTGAACCAGGCGCCGCGCTCGCCCGGGGCATCGAACGTTACCATGTAGTAATTTTGCGCTTTCCTGCCACTGGTTCGCAGACGGCTGCTGCAGCTGCAACCTCTCCGCAACTACCGTATCTACACTGTGTCTCAGAAAAAAAACAGTGCAAAAATTATCTCATTTCTGTCAAAACTTCGTCCAATTTCCGCAGACTTTGATACTTTTCCAGACAAATGACAAATACCGGTAACGGCAAATAGGTGGGCTGCAATTTTATTTTCCCCTCACTTAATTCGCGTAAACGCACTACCGTGTAAAACTCAGGTGTTACACGACACGATCAGTGTTAGATTGCTCACCATCATCAATTCGACAAATTAGCTGAGATGGAGAACATAGAGTGATTTAGTAATTTTGTGGTATTAAATATTCTATCGGTCCAATATGACTGACGTTGATGAACTCAAAACAACGTCTGATCGCTGAGTGGGTTCAGTTTGTCCTGTTGATCGTCGATGCCGCTATTAGCCAGTGGCGTCGCGTCTAAGCGCTTGAGTTCATGTATGCAGGGCACACTTCGAGCGAAAATTCGGACAATTTTAACACAAACTGTTATACAGACATATAACTTTGTTAAATAAACCACATTTTTGGTTATTGTGTGCTAATCAAAGCTCTAGTTTACTGAAGACAACAACTCAACATTATGTAACCATGTGGAACATCTGTGTTTAACACGGTATTGCGCTTTGACGCGATTTGAACGAAACGGAAATTGAGTAAACCTCACATAATTTCAGCTTTTTTGCCACTTTTTGTCAAAATTATTACAGCTAGTAGAAACTGGACGAAATTCTGACAAAAACAGCATTTTGCACGGTTTTCTGAGGCATGGTGTATAACTGTATATCGACGTTTGAACTGTCGCAGAGGTCGAGCTTTAGCTGGCGACACTGCCCGGCCGGCCGGGTGAATGGAGGCATCCGGATTGACATTAGGTCGTCTGCCCGCTTTAGCCGATCATCAGGTGGCTAGTGGAAGAGAATTGTGTCCGAGTGACATCATAACCGCTCGTCGCCTGCAGTGATTGTCCAGCAGCCGCTTCATGCAAAAACATCAACTCGCAGCCATTGCTCGCTGCATTCGTTCTCTGTATATGAAACGGCGCAACCAACGACGGCGTTCGCACACCCGTCAGAAACGGCGTCAGATATTTGCAAGCCGATTTATGCGGGCGAATTTTTGTGTCTCGTCTAAGCATCATGAAGTGACTGGTAATACGCGTATATTTTTGCAAATCTGTCTCGTTGCTATTCCAAAAGCCCGCAGCGTGTGTGGACCGCCCACCTTGCCGTCGTGACACGCATGAATCTGGTGCGGGGGGCGCTGAAAATGCAAGTAATGGAAAATGCAAGTATGAATTTGCAGGAGTGGAAAATGCAAGTACGGAAAATGCGAGTACGGGCCTGTAAATAGTTTTTTGTGGAGATTACAGTAAAAAATTAAGTTTTTGTCAAAAAAGATTAAAACAGCTGAACAAAGTCTGCATTTTTATGTCTCATTGTAAAATCATAACGCAGTACAGATTGCCACATCGACAAAAACGGTTTGTATAAAGATTAGTAACTAGGACTAAAGAGTACCGGTAGGCTTACACAGTCACTTGTAGTGTCCGAGTTAGAGGAATTCAGCCAGCGAACGAAATTTTGAACTGGTAGAAAATTAGAAAGCAATTTTTTCACTTTGTTGAACGCCACAATGTAAAAATGTTACATTTTTCGTGTCATAAAAATGAAACAGAATGGAAATATATGTTGCTGGCGGGCAACAAAGATTGCAAAAAGCTGATAGAACCGGTGTGGGACAGTTTTATAAGTAGCATTAAAATGTCAGAAGATCAAGCTGTGTAGGCCTATTTGATGCAAATATGCAGGCAGTTCTTGCATCAGAAATGTTTACTTATCTACGAAAAAACTGTTGGCCATAGCACATTTCGAAAGATTTGTACTTGCATTTTCCGTACTTGCATTTTCAGTCGCCCCTTGGTGCGCTTTATAATGGCGCTCGTTTTTTTGCATGTGCGAAAAAATAAAATACAATAAAGCATAACAAAACAACAGAAGACGGTCGCTTTTATAACATCTGATGATTTACAGAGCAGTTTATATTTCAGTTAGGTCATATTTTCCCCAAAACTAACACTGTTCGCAATAAACCATTTCTTTTGACAAATACTATTAACTTTGTCAACAGCGCCAATAATTACGACATTTGCACTAGTGTCGTGGTAGGGAAATGAAGGCAAACGTTTTATTATACACGTAGCTACAATCTATAGGCGCATTCGTTAGAAATATAAACACTGTCCATATTTAGCATCCGTCAGAAGCACGTTGTACAAATTTTGGGCGTCAAAAATTATTGTGGACAAAGAACGATGTAGTGCGTTTCGCGGAAACAATGTTTCGACATAAAACTACTCGGTTTTTTCTGTGAAAGATATTCGGATATGCAGTTTTTTTCATATCAGCTTCCAGGTCGACTACAGAAGATATACTTGCTGCACCTGCGTCGCAAATTCGCAAGCCTATGTCGAACGAATGTTCTCGATGTCTTGCCTGCTGAGCTGCGGTAAGAGAAACGACACTGTTAAATCACTGAAAATGAGAGCGTGCGCCTATACGCAGTTGAATGGTAATGCAAGGCACTTCAGCACTTCAGCAGTTTGGCTTCTGTAAATTTTGATTCTAACCGCACCATCATCAGTAGCGTGCGCACATTAACTCAGTTGTTCTCTTGGTCTAAATAACCTGAATCTGACGTGAGTCTAATCAATATGCTGATTAGGCCTAGTGCTTTGGCTGAAATAGGTGTGATTGTTCAATCATTAATATTGTGAACAGTGTTGCATATGATTTAATTTATACTGATGCTAACATAAATTTGACAGCTACGAACTTTTAACAAAACCATGATGGGTGTTTTGCCTAATTTTATTAAACAATAGCGTTTATTTTTTATGGCAGACGAAGACAGTTGCTCAAAATGTGGCGTGTTAAGCTTTATCAAAACCCGTAGCCAGACTTTTACAGAAAAGGATTCAACCCCGTTTTCTTGACTTGGCGGCTCTTCATCCAGCTACGGGTATGTGCGCACTGTAAAGCTCCGTTAATGGGGTCCGCGTCAAAGCCCCTGCTGAAAACGCATTTGTCTGCATTTCGAACTCAAAAATCGCATTTCCCGGTTCCGGGTGATAAGTGAGGGTGAGGTTAGATTGAACCCATCGAATCCTTGCTTGGCTACCGGCCTGATCATCGGTTTTTGTCCTATCGTCATCGGACGTTCTGCAGCAGCGCTTTTGTTTGTTGATTGCCTTGCTGTGGTTGATACGACTAAAGGAAGTCATCGCTTGTGTATGCGAGTTATTTTGCTACTGCTACCGTGGGCTGAGAAAGTTTTGAAATGTGACGGATTTGTTCTCTCCTGTCGATTACCGGTGTGTATTATCGAGTCGCTTCTCATCAGATCTCATTCGGATTAACTGGATTATTACTTGATGACCGAACTGCTTCTAGATCAACGAAGCACAATAGAGGATTACTGTTACCGTCCAGCGTCTCATCCGGCGTCGATAAATCAGTCGCCGCACAAACAGGGATTACGGGAAAATTTGCGTTATTTTTAAAGTTTGTCATCTCCGGTGATCTTGACCCATTAAACTGACGATATAATTATTGACACACAGATTACTCCTGTCATGGGAAACATTTGCGTAAATTTTGGTTCATTTTTTTTGTTTTAAAGTTAGGAGTCCGTGACTACCGGACAGACAGGCGAGCGGACGGGCAAGTCTTGTAATGCGGCGATCACTACAGGAAGGTCTTATAAGCATAACAGTCGAAATACACTACTGTCACGGTGGTCGACCCTGTTCACTGAATGATAAATGCCGTTGGGTGGTAAGTGCAATGAAGCAAAATAACCCATATGTTACGGCTGCTGTCGCTGCCGCTGCGAAGCGTCTGTGGTCATTCGTTTGTCGTCGATCAACTTTTCGTCGAAACGACAGAATGCAACCCCAATGATCTGCACTACACGGACGACATTAGCCGACGCCTAGTCCCGCTGTCGCGCAGAAAGACAGTATTATGTATAGCAACTACTAAGTTATATGAATTCTCACGACATCATTTGGTGACGTAATTTATGACTCATTGGTTAGGCTACTGTTTCAACCTATGAATCTTTTTAAAGACAGTTTTATGTAATATTCGACTCACGACGACGGATCGCGACCGCTGCATATCCCATCATTTCCCAGGTTGGCAGCTGTCAGACAAACTAACTCGACAATGGGATGATGAGCTGACCTTGATTGACCTTGGTTGACCACGGCTGGTTTTCTGCTGACGTTCGCCATGTATAATACATTCTGCAAATATTGCTGCTGCATTACTAACATGATTCAATGCCAACAAAATGAAAACCGAAAATTTCGTTTTTCGTACGTTAAAAGATGTCTCTGAATGGTGTGATGCTATAGTGGTGAGTGATTGACGCTAACGAGAAAACATGAAACTATCAACGGATGATGCTGCATGCGGCGCTTTAATCATCAGACCCGTGCTCAGTGTCGCAATCATAATGCACAGCATCATCACAGCCGGCTGCGCGGCAAGCGCGAATTATTATTATTCACGGCACAATGGACACATCTAACCAGGCGACCGATCAGCTGTTGCCTTCATGCTTCGATGCTACTGAAAGGTTATAACGGGCGAAAGGGCACAAAAGAAACGAATTGAGTAACCTTTTAGCAGTGATGTAAAAAATACTCGAAAAATTCACTTAGGCCCTAAGTAAAAATAAAAAGTATTGGACAAAAAAGTTTCTAGTTGTGTAAATGTTTTGTGTTTTATTTTACATGTGGGCCTAGCCACGTTTATAGAAAGTTTGCAAATTGTTTTAATGACCCGTTTTAGTGGAGTTGCATTGTTCTGTCTAAAGATAGAAGGTGGTTGCATTCATAAATACTGAAAATTTTTAGAACGTTTTCGAAAATGTGTACATAGGCCGTATAAGCACGGCCTTAGCCATTAGGCTCCTGCCGCTATACCAGACGTCAGACAGACATTACATCACATTGTTACCAATCGCATCACGCCAACACAATGCTTCAGGCTGTAACGGTCCAGCATCCTTTACTGTGGTAGTTACTTCTAATTATGGAAGACAGTCTGGGACTTTAAGACGGTCTGTTCGCCTGGGATTGAATTAGACAGATTTGCAACTGAATTGTGTGTCTACAGACGATCGGATCTTCTTGTCCGATGGCTTCTAGGCTGCTAATGCAAAGTCATTTCGGTTGCTTCGAAGACTGCAGGGGGGTAAAAAAAAGTATGTGGTCTAGACCAACCTTAGTGTCCCTGGATATTTCTTACAGCAAAAGAGCACGCCTGTTTGCGATGTGCTTTATTTGTGTTCACGAACTGTAATCAACTACTGTGTAACGGAGATTTATAAAACAGCTTCTAAATTTCTTTAAAAGTGCTTTGCACAAGTCTGGCTCAAAACGGAACGCATAGAAACATAAAATATGCCAAAAACATATGTCAAATTATCTAATTTGTAGCAGTTTTATACGATTTGTTAATGGCAGACTTGCAGCTTCTAGTAGTCATAGACTCGTGATACAATGCACAAACAGCAAAGTGAAACGCTTATTAAGTTTACTTACTGAGTCTCCTGTGTAGCCTATGCTTTTCAGCAACGTGCTTTTTTCTAGCCCATGTACTGTATACTGTTGACATGTTACTTTGTTATTTTTTAAATAAGGATAATATATACATACTGAAAACTTTTAACACGTTATAATTGCAGTAACTCGTTGACTTTTTACACATATCAAAAATAGGAATAGCAAGTGATCAAGTACAACCACTTCGACATTGAAAAAATTAAGTAAACTTTGGTCCACTAACAAAAAAATCACAGGCAAGCCTATTGACAACATAAAATTAACACTGCGCACACCGTGTATAGACTAATGCAGTTGCGTTCGTGCCACGTGACGTTGCTGCCAGAAAAATGTCAGCCCCCTAAATTTTTCTTCTAATCGGACTTACGGCGCTAGCTGGTCGGCTTACGTTGGGCTCTGCCCCAAATTTCTAGTTGTTGTTTTGCACTCTATTTGTTTCTTGCTAATTGCGTTGAAACCAGTTGTAGCTTTTTTGCTTATGTAAAAGATTAAACTGGCAGCTTGCCTTCTAGTTTTGAATAAATATCATTTATCACATATTAAAAATACCACGTCGTATTATGCGCAGAGCATAATACAAGGCAGGGCTGTTTAGGTTTACAGGCTGCACAGGCAAGCATAGGAGCCTATTCAACTTGTACAGGTGCTCTGGCAGTTCCACCAACTCGCACAGTGAAAGGTATGAACAAAAGTTTAACTCATAATTTACAAAAAAATAATTTTTTTCAACTAATAGCGACACCATATCGAATAAATACTCCTTTTTTCGAACTGCATACTATTTACATATTTAAACGCATTTGCCGTGTGGTGGGATATATAATAATCACATTATTGCAAATTGTCTGCAGAGTGTGCCAGTGAAAGAATTGTGATAATCGGTCAATAATTAGTTAAGATATAGACAAAAGTAAAGTGGCACGTTTTTGTGGCCCACGGTGTATATATTAACTTTGAGTTCAAAAAGCCAAAGGTCGGGCTTAAAGTTGTGCGGGTCATGGGGACGGCCGCACAATGCGTCGGCACAGGACTGACGTATTTTTCTAGTTTGACTAAGCTTATACATACTGGTACTTAATGTTGTTGGCATAGAACTTAAAAGTTAAACTTAAATATTACTGTGCAATAACAATACATGCACATTGCACATTGTAACATCGTAATGGGTATACACCATATGAATAGTCTTAATCAGTGCAATGACAAAAGTCAAGCTGGGCAGAGCAAACAGTGGCAATGTTTAACTTGACCGCGAACGGACATGCGTTAGGCCCCACGATTAACGTCGCACACGCAATCGCTGACATCAACGCATAGGCGTTGCCAGGGGCAATAGCAGAACACCGAAAACCGAATCGAATCAGGTCTATCTTATATCTCTAAAACACACTTAACGGCAATATTATTTACATTTCGCATAAACTACTAAAATGCTGCTACGAGATCGTTTCGAGAGCCCAAACTGCTCCGCCCTGAGCGCGCTGAGAAAACTTACGGCGCGATCCACCAAATACCTCAGCGGGATTTGGGAGTGGAGAAGAGAAAAGGGAAAAGATGAAAGAAAGGGAAAAGAGGCGGAGGAAGAAAAGAGCCGGAGGAATGATCTAAGACAAATTCCTGGCTACGCCTCAGGATCAGCGGGTCCGGTTAGTTCGCAGAACTGTTGCGGCCCCGTCATATTCGTCGTTAGCAGCTTTCAACGCGAACGAGCGATCGTGATTCGCTGGCACACATGATATTGTGATGAATGTGCAATAAGCCAGCTAGTGCGGCGTTCTAATGCGTTGACCGTTGATGTTACGTCGATCGCAAATCATCATTAACATCATCGTGATGTGTCATACACACGCTGCTACAGCCTGGAAGCAGTTATAGGTAGCACCGGCGAAGGACGACTGTCGCGTAAAACTGTGTGTCAATTTGTCTGTTTGCACTGCAGTAGCCGGGACGACATCGTTTGATCAGCCGTCTTCTGTCTTCTTTTCTGTGCACATGCGCAGTCCGTTCGCAGCAAGCGCAAAATGATCGCATGATTCCGGACAGCAGCTGAGTCGACGAACAAAAGAGCGTCGCGTGGCGTGAATTGTGACAGCGAATATTATTGACGATTTATCTGCAAATCGCATTTGCTGCACGAACGGTCGAAACAAACGTGACAACCAATGTCCGCCCACTGCGTGCGTGCGTCAGTTATGTCCAGTAGAATCAATCGCCTGAGAACTGGCGTATGGCAGACAGCAACTGTTGTGACAAGAACGTGTCAACGTAGGCATAATAGCATTCGCCAGTCTTGGCTTCCGAATCGACAAATATCGAATACTTTGGATTTACGACACCGGTGACACGACCTGTGATGACGGCCTGTTAAGACGGGTTATGTGATACTGCATGGTTTGAAACGCCGTTGCCCTGATCTTCTTTCATGCGTGTCAAAACAACGTTTTGTTCCGTCGTTTTTCTCCGACCGACCTTTGCTACAAGCTGTCGCCTGTTTGTCGTTTGTCATCTGTAACACATGTATTGCGGATTTATAGTTTTTAGCAACAATGTCTCGTGGAGCTGAACTTCAGTCAGTTTAGCAAAGAACGATCGATACAGTACGGAAGCAAATTGTGCTGTTTGACATGTTAAGCAATACATTTTATGTGGCTAGTTACACTGGCGTAATTGTTTCATCTACTGTTTGCTACTAGACTGACGCCAAACGTCATGCTTTAAAAACTAGTTTAAAATACCTTGGCAACAAAGCAAAAGCTTGAACTTGTTCTTGGAATTTTTACGATCGCTTTTTTTGCAAATTTGTGATAATAAAACATGCGATATTTGGCGCGAAAAGTGGACAGGTGTTTGGTGTTTTTTTGACTTCTGACGGGACCATGCCAATCCACTCTCGAGCTGCTCATAATGTGGTCGGTGTGACACGTCTGTCCTAGATGGCAACGAAACGTCAGTTCCTTTGTCCGCTTGTGCATGTAATATGTATACATTTCATCACGGTTAGGAATGTATTGTATGCGAGTGTTTAGAGCACAATACACCGTGTCTCAAAAAAACAGTCAAAATTGTTTTTGTCATACTTTTGTCAAATTGTCACCAAATTTGATAATTTTTGGCAAGAAGATGGCCAAGACGATGAAATTATGCAAGGTGTGCTCATTTTCCACATCTCCTAATTTATGTTAACGCACTACGGTGTGAAACATAGATGTTCCAAATTGTTGCATAACGCTGAGTTATTTTCCACGAAAATGCTGTAACGACTTAATCAAACACAAATAATACTCAATGTAAATTATTTAACAGAATTATAAGTTTGTATAACAACTTGCTTGCAAATCATCATAATTTATGTCTAAAATAAGCCCCGCATACAAAGACAATGGTTTAGTTGCAACGCCATCGACTGATAGCGAAATCATCGACTGACTGATCAAACGGCATTCACTCATTGATTAGACGTTTTTAAGCTTATCAGTCAGCTATTTTGTTGTCTGCTATTTTTACCATAAAATATTTAATACCACAAAATTATTAAATTGCGTAGCATCTTCTGTCGAACTGATGATGCAAAAGGTGAACAATCTGATAGAAATAATCACCACGTAGTGTAACAATTTGAAGCATTGTGTTTCACACCGTAGTGCGTTGACGTAAATTAGGCGAGATGGAAAAAGAGTACACCTTATTATCATAGTTGGTTGAAATTCGACAGAGTTATGAAGAAAACAATTTTGACTGTTTTTTGATACACGGTGTACACCCTAGACCGTGTTGAAATGTGCTTATTTCATGGCCGTGATCGACAACGTGTTTTGCGTAGACATGCGTGTGAGAAACAGACGCGAAATGAGTTTTAATGGTCACGCTTGATTGCAGTGAAATTATGGGTAGTCATAACACTTCAGACACTGTGGTAAGAGACATGGAGACAAAGTTGGTCATGCAATATCGGTAAGTTAAAAGATGACGTTCAGTTGGATTGTCACTGAAAGTGGTGGTCATATTGTTATCCGTCTGTGCATGCGTTCAGTTACTTCAGTAGTCAGCACAGATGTTGTTGCGCGCGATTAGCTATACGGTTGAGGTTAGTGTAATAATTCTAACCCTAGTCCTGACCCTAGACGCGTTGGATCACGCAGTGCAGTACCAACGAATATCTCTCAGTGCGATCTCATGACATCGTAGGTGATTTTATGACACGGACAGTGGTATCGTCGACGCATGCTGTCAGCAAATGGTCAGTGACGTCACGTCGGTTTTAATACCGTCGACATTCAGTGCTAAAACGAATCGTTCGTTTTTGGGGCGGAATTGATCGCTTCTTGTAGGGCACGCAATTTCGCCTATTCATGCCGTTACAAATGTCATTCGTGTCTCATGCTCAAATTATTCGACAGATTTGATGGGTACAGTTGCGAAGTCCAATGACACGTAGTTAGATAAAGGCCCCGAATTTTTGGAAAGGAGAAGTGACCCAGTAAAAAAGTTAAAAAAAGAAAGGCTAAGGAAAGAAGAAAAACGGAGAACGAAAAAGGAGGGGTTGGTGCCACTTAAAGCATGCTTCCTGGCGTTCATGCGGGTTGACGCGGACGCTTTTGATTAACCATTTTATTTTAGCTAAATTTTGTAATTAGTAACCATTTTAGATGAACTACCCGTTTGACTAAACATTTTAAAATTAGCCAAACTGATAAATTTATTAAAAATTAAGTTAAACTATTACACATAGCTAGTTTAGTCAATTGTTGCTCATCACTGCCGACATTGGCCCACCATGACAGCAATATAATGTATCTTTATTCGCCAATAAAAAGCAGCAAACAACATTAAAAATAAACACAGAGTATGAAGAGCGACAGAGGGACAGAACAGTAAAACTGGATACAGCACGTGACAAAATAATGACAGTACTGCACTGTCTCGCTTCGGCGCATTATTATTAGTTTTTGCGTTTGTGACGTGCAGCCGTTTGCTGGGTCAAGGACTGGAATAATTCGATGATGTCCTTGATCCGGTTCGCTTCGCTGTAGTTCGTGCTCAACTACGGTCATCAGATCACGGTCACACGGCTCTCCACGCGCATGCCGTGCACGGCTTTCGTCCGCATGTTGCATGCCTGGTTCGACCTTCTAGTCCAACAGAAGTAATTCAGCCAAACGTAGTTCGTTTCATAATCACGGGCTTGTAATGCAAAAGACAGAAGACTTCGTGTTTATTTCAAATTGGTAAATAATTAGGCTTGCAGTTCTAATACATAATTTACCGAAGGTGAAAAATAACAGTAAGCTACTGTAGTAATACAGTAGGGAATAAAAATAAATTTGATTTTTATCTTTGGTCAGACTTATAGGTTAAAACAATAAGTATAGGCTAACTAACAAATTTCATCATTTGACAACCTTGATTTGTTATTTTGTTGACGTTTCGGCAACCGCTGCTGCATTGTTCGAAACGAGGTTATAATTTGATAATTTGACTGTAGGTGAATTAGTGAAAACGGTATCGTTTTTTCTAGTGCATTCCGGACTAGTGTTGCTTATTTTCTGCTGTTCGCAAGGTCCATGAATGTGTTGACTAATGTAGCGTCGATATATCAGTGTCTTGGAGTAGTGAAGGCCTGCTGACGGACGGACGCGCCCGGGTTCCTGTCCAGCACTATCGTGTATCAACGCCATCGATGCATAGCAGCGGAGAATTACTTCCGACTTTGTGTCCGAACGATATATTGCAGAAACGAAACGCATGCACTACCGTATGTTCTTCAGCCTACATTCTGCACGGAAAATGGGGCGAGATATTCACGGCGTAGAGATTAATGACAAACTAAGATGGTTTTTAGCCGACCGTATTTTAGTAACGATCAAGCTGTTGTTATGGTTGTCGTCGTCCGTCTGTCTGTTTGTCCGTCACGGATGTACTGTGGCTAAACGGTACGAGATAAGGCTTAGGTTTCTATTGATCATTCATAGAAAGTCGCATATTGGCTTTTAAATAAAATGAAAATCATTGACCTTGAATGACCTTGAAGGTCACTGACAACCAGTACGGTCGGTTATTTTAGCGACAGCTAGGTTTCTTGTTTATAATGAGTCGAATTACTCGTATAAACGTTGTAACAGCCTGACATCTTTGCCGGTTTGTTTTTGTTCTCAAACTTTTACCAAAATTGTTATTTTTAGGGAGTTAGGTATAACCAATTTATCACCTGTCTTTTATATGGTTCTGTGCGTGTAGTAGTCGCTTTTTACTTTACATATTTATGAGTATAAATGTTACACACATTAGTGTCGATCCAAGTGAAACTCGTAGTGCCACCATAGTGACTGCGGTTTTCTGAGCGATGGACCGGTGTCGTTGTAAATTAAACGTGCGCATCCGACGATGTCCATAGGCAAATTCTATCAGTGAACCGTGCATGTATAGACAGACAGACAGTAACGGATCGGTCAGCAGGGGCATGGACGCGCAGACCGCGAATGCAGAAGAATGCCGCCGTGGAATTTAGCATGGATAGATATGCTATGAAAATGAACAGCGACACGCCAACGACACTGCGGAGAAGCAGAGAGCAGTCGGAACTCCAATCGGCGGCGAGTATATTGATGACATTACACAACATGAAGACGTTAACGAATGGCGTGGTGGTGGTGCGACTTCTTGAACCTACTCGGGAATAAGCGTATAGCCAAAGGTTGAAGTTAAGGGCAAGATCGGGGCTTTTGGATTCTTAGGAAAGGGGTTACTTTTGTTCGGCGGAATCGCCGCTCTAGCTATTCAGTAACGTAATCCGTCTGTCTGTCGTCTGTCACATGCATTTACCCTGTTTGAACCGTTCAGTGAGTTTAGATGCTATTTGGCAGGTTTACTTGTGGGATCAGACGACATATTGTGTGAGATGGGGTCCCTGACACCCAAAGAAACTAAATATTTGAGATCAGACCCCCAGTCAAACCGTAAAATTGCAGATTGCTGCTGCCACCTGACGCAGAGAAGCGAGCAGCAATTCTGCATTTTTCAGAATTAGTTTGGTTTCTCTTTATCTAGTATACCGTATATAGAAGGTCCAAGCTCTTGTACTGTTGGTATGATAACTATATAAAGTGTCTCGAGTTTATGTTTAAAAGTTGAAACGCAGCGCTGACATTCCAGTTCTGTCCGAAGTCTGTTTCAAGCACACGGAACAGCGACAGAAAAAAACGTCTCGTCGTCGTTGATTCTCCGACTTTTACGCAGCACTAAAAAGTCATCATTCACCGATTAAGATCGTGCTGGAATGCTGGCAATAGACGTCAGTATATAGGCCCAGGCTTGAGATTTATTCCGACCTGTGGTCGTACAAGCATAGTTTCTCTGGTCGACTGAGCTGCTGCACCAGAATCAGTCTTTTTATCCTATTCTCGTACGTCACTATTACACCGTGACACGTATTTGATGACGGATGTTGCATCATCCCGTCAGTGCCTCAGCAGCTGTTGCTGCTATACTATACAACTGCCGCGGCAGCGATCACGGACGCAAAAAACCGGATTTGCCTGAACTCAGGGGGCAACAGCATCTCCGCGGGAAGCAGTTCTAGAAGGGAACAATAAGTCCCTTACCAATAGGGGTATAGCGAGCACTGCAAGCCACTCCCCTCAGCGGCAAAAACGAATTTAGTCCCTTTGGGTGTTATGGGACACTTTTGGGCAGAAGAATAAACTAGCATTTTTATGTAAAACCAATATTCGTCGTAGGTAATTCCAAAAAGTTAGGAAAAATTTTTTTACTGTGCCCTCCTAGAAAGGCGGTATCGTGTTCCATTTTGGAGCAAGATGTTAATAGGCCTACATCTGTTGGTTGCACGAAAGCGGCGACGGAGGTAAAGTCAGGGGAGGAAGCCATCTGACTACATACGGGATCTGGGCTCGCACGGCTGGTCTATTTCGGTCAGAGCCCCAGCCGCGAACGTCTTTAATGCATTCTTGTGGAATAATGTTAGGTCTAATGCTTTCACAGCTGGGAATGGGACTAAGCAAGGAGGTGTAATTTCTCCGTATCTGTTTACTAGATATATACGGGTGCTGTTGTCTGCGGTTGCTAGTAGCCGATATGGCTGCAGAATCGGCAATATGTCAGCCAACATCTTTGCCTATGCAGATGACATTGTATTACTTGCCCCTTCGTGGCAGGCTTTGCAGGTTCTGATTTCCACCGTAGGGAAATATCGTGTTAAATTGGACCTCACTTGCAATACCAAGAAAACAGTTTGTATGGTTTTTTTCCTATTGAGAAATCGAAAGTAATTTCTCATGTTTTTCCTAACTTCATATTGAATGGGCAACAGCTC
>Ga0209671_1002759_pt1 | contig 16396 bp, 7 predicted proteins | sample WorMetHERISLAND2_2_FD_187401 | JGI IMG/M metagenome (GOLD analysis project Ga0209671, IMG submission 187401) | Marine gutless worms symbiont microbial communities from Max Planck institute for Marine Microbiology, Germany - Olavius geniculatus... | ecosystem: Host-associated > Annelida >...
CTTGAGTACGTATGATTTATTAATTCTCTTGAGTACGTATGATTTATTAATTCTCTTGAGTACTTCACAAGAAAAATACGATGTCTTCCATACATTACATGTGGTAAAACTGTCACTTGATGAAAAGTAACTCTGAAACTTGCTGCACTAATGCACGACATGAAAACAGCAACCAAACAATGTTACTTACACTGTCCGGCCAGCCGAATACTGAAAAGGGAAAAAGTGCCGAAGAAAACCAGGTGTCCAAAACGTCTTCATCTGAAAATCATACACAGTAAATTCGAAGCAAATGCATCTCCACATTCGCATAACAATAACTTGTCAATGCAATGCCATAATACAAAATATCAGCCATACCAGTAAATATGCAAAATGCATCTTAAATCAAATAATTCCATAACTGAACGATGATGAGCAGTGATCACACACTTGTGCATAATCATCAGATTATTCCTGTGGATGGACAAAAACAAAGAAAGATGGTTCAGCAAGAACTTGTTTACCTTCATCCTTTTACAGACTGGACAATAAAAGAGCAAAATCACATCAAACATTTGTCACAAAGAGCAGACTGACTTGTATGTCCAGTGGCATCGTAGCTGGGTAGGGAGAAAAAGGGAGCCGAGCAACTGCCCCTCTTTCTCCGCCCCCCCCAAAAAAAATTATGGGCTGTTGAAAGATTCTCAGAAAATTTTCTTCTCATCGGAAAATTTTGATCAAAAATGCAAAATTTGAGGCTACAAACCCCCTTTTAGGGACATTTAAAGGCAAAATTGAAATTCGGAGCAAACATACTCCCCTTGGTCAGATATTTGCAACTGTATGTCAGAATTCTGTCAATCAATCAATCAATTAATCTGTCGGAAATTGCAGCTTTTGCCCCACCCACTTTTTGAACCTACAACGCCACCGGATATGTGGGTAGGCTGGTACCTTGCTGTACAGTCAGCTGACTGGAGGAACAATGCAGCTGGTTCGCTGCCTTCATTAAAGCCTCTTCTTCACTGTGTGCAGCGACCCACAGTTCAACATTATCATCCAGCTAAATGACAGGACACCACTTACACAGTGTATTATAACAAATCACAATTGACTAAGTTCAGGCAACTATACTATCGGTTAACTGTAAAAATGAATAAATATGACTTTATAGTCACTGCAATTACGATAAGATAAAATAAGACACAGAAAATAGGTAAGATATTTATGAGAATGTAGCAATAACAGTTTGTTCAGCAGATTAAACAAGCAATCACTGAAAGCTGACCAAGCACTACTAAAGTTCAACCTCGGCGTAAAGTGAGTGATAAAAGAACTTTTCCACCCCAGACAGTGGTCTGATGCACATATTCCACAGTTGCCGATGGCTGACATAAAGGGCTATAGTTGACTGGGCGTTCATATACAATGCACAAAACATGTGATACAAGTCCAGTCATAACAGTAGAGAGTAGAAACAGAAACAGTATGACAGTGAACATAATACAAACATAGCAACACACCAATGTCAGACATGAACTATCTGTAGTTGATTTATGGAAGAAATAAACTTACCACATTGGAATGCACACGATAGGCAGGAATGCGATGGCCCCACCACAATTGTCGAGATATGCACCAATCACTGCAAACATTATGAAAGCAATTCACCATCCATTATTACAAATGACTACCACATGGTTTTAGAATTTCATTGTCACCAGTTCCAGTACACAGTCTGCATCAAAACAAAATTTTAAAATTGTCACAAATAATAAAACTATAGAAAATTCAGTATAAACAATTCACAGACGTAAACGGCATGAGAATAAAGCCAAGTAATGCAAAAAATGCACAGAACGTAGTTTCAAAAAATCAGTAAACCTCTAACCAACTCGACGAGCACTCGACGTGTAACACAGCATTGACGAATATGCCGCCCGAGTAAACGTGTGAAATTAAGTTATGTTAGAGATAGGCTTATGGGTTTGATTTAAAATTAATGTTAGATGTCATTTCTGGTGGCGATGGTAGTGGTAGTAGTAGTAGTAGTAGCAGTAGCAGTAGCAGTAGCAGTAAAAGTAGTAGTAGTAGTAGTAGTAATGGTAGCCATGTTACAAACCTTCACTATGGCGGACCTTCGCTACAGCAGGCCACAATTGGGAAAATACAACTAGATTTTGTGTCTACAAATGACAATGATGCTATACGTAAATAAACAATGCACGATGCACACAGTAGACACCGAGGACGACCGAGGAAGCGCTGGACTGATAATATCTCAAACAATTGCCAGATGATGGGTGTCTCTTTCACACAAGCAACACACGAGGCTGAGAACAGAAGACAACAGACAGAATACACAAGGCTGTCCGAGCATGCTTAACTGCATTGACATAACACCGAAATAAAAGGGATACACAATCTAAAATTTTAAAAAAATACACAGTTATTTTTTTAAATGTTGCCATACTTGATAGAATGGAGCCAGTCGTTCCACTGCTTCGAATAATGGCCCGGAACCAGCTTCAGGCGTTCACTCGCAACAGCCTACGACAAAACTCAACGATAAACACAGAATCATATTTCTTAGCTGTTCAACTGTTCAATAATGCCCTGACAACGCCGACGCAGGCATACAAATAATGTCAGGCACACAAAAAGAAACATAAAAAAAATTGCCCAAGATAGTCAACATCACCATCTCAGAGCTCCCTCTTATTATAATGGGCGAAAAGTCTGTCTGTCTGTCAGCCCTCTCTAGTGCCTTCCCTGTTGCACGGTTGCGGACCCCAACCGCGGTGTTTGAGTCCTTGGGCCTTAGGTACGTGCCGCCCACCTTGCTCCCACGGGCAGCCTGAGGGGCGGGGGTCGAGTTGTCGGGTCTTCTTTCCCCGCTGATTCTGCCAAGTTCATCAGTTCGCTGTTCGCTCAGCTTCGTGGCGACATCTGGTGAATGACGGCCACTTAACAGTCCAGTTTTCTGACTACCCCGACCTCCCGCGTCGCCCCTTCTTCCGCCACGTCCCAGCCTAAGGCCTCAAAGCCGGCCATGAATTTCATAGTCTCTGCAACGTGTGCCAGCTCATGCTGGCAATTGGATCAGTGGCGTCCTCTGCACATTACGACCGCGTACCGACTACCGCCACTCTCTAACTCTTGCACGTAGCTTATAACAACTAGCAAAGTAACCCACCCGTAGTGCGGGTACTTTGCTAGTGACCCTAAACGGCAATGCTTATCTCAGTGTAAAAGGCCCCAAGCCAGCAGTGCATGCAAACACATCTCGGTTATGTGGGCAGTAGACCAGACATCTCCCATATACTGCCACTACCTTCCCAACGATTACACCAATACCAAATTATCCTGTAAACAACTTGCCCAAGGTTGTTACTTTGCAGTGGACAGAATACAGGGTGGGCCAAAAAAGTAAGCTATTGTACTTTTTCCATATCTTCGTTAAATATTGACCAATTTTCACAATTTTTTCACCTGTAGACTCTGGAAAAAAATTTGCTACTCAGCGACATGCACGTCGCACATATTATGTCACTACACTACCTTGTAAAATATAAATATCCAAAAACGTACAATATCTACAAATGGTAGCAAGGTCGAGTGGTAAATTTTCAAAGTATTCAAGTAAAATGTTAAATATAAGCTATAATAAGTGTCAAAAAAGTTTAGATGTAGCTGCAAAGTAAGTTTTCGTGTTTCAAAAATAGTGCACAGCTTGTAGGGCCACACAATTGAAATACATTACTCTGTATGCTCATAGTTAAATGAGCAAGATTGTACATTTAAAATTACTGCACAGTAAAATCGTTAAAATTATTTTTAAAAAAAATGTTTAACATATCCACCAATGTTTTTGACACTTACTATAACTCCTATTATGACATCTAAGTTAAATACTTCAAAAATTTACCATTAGACCTTCTGTCCATCTGCAGATATTGTATGTTTTTGGATATTTATATTTTACAAGGTAGTGCAGTGACAAAATAAGTGTGGTGTGCATGCCACTGAGTAGCAAATTTCTCAGAGTCCACTCGTAAAAAAAATCGTAAAAATTGACCAATATTTAGCGAAGATATAGACAAAGTGCAATAGCTTACTTTTTTGGTCCACCCTGTAGAAGTCAAACCTACAATCTTATATCGTTAGTCTAACACAGTAAATTGTTAGACTACCAAGCTACACAGAAAACAACTGACCAAAAGTAAACCTCAAAAATGTCTACTAAAAAGGTAGATTGCTAAAACATTTAACTAATGCACCAAAATAAGAACATTTTTAATTCTCTAGTACATTTTAAATATGTGAACGAACGCCAATAAGAAAAGGATAGTTGAGTGGAAAAAAGCAAAGAGAAGATGAGCGCCAACCTCAATAGCTTGATCAGCCATTTCACGGCAGCTGACAAACCATTGGTCTTTCATTAAATACTCAATGATGTCTCCAGATCGGCTGAAACATGCACAATCCCCGCCAAAAAAACTGAGAAAATTATGATAACAGTATGTAAAATAGGAAAGTTCTTCCCAGGCCATAACGCTCACTGGGCGGATCTGATCACCATTTCCTAAGCCCTCAACTGGACACCAGTTTACACTGCCAGATCACAGATACATTGTGCAATGTGCCTGTTTATGTTCCAGCTGTTGCTAGTACTCACTGCATCTATTCAGAGGCCGAGTTGACCTGGTTTGCTGGATATATACCGAGATGGTTTACCCATCTTCTGATAGTCACCCATCCAAGTACTAACTGCGCCCGGCGTTGATTAACTTCGTTCATGCGATCAATGACGCTACCAACTAAGCCAGGCCACACAAGTGAAACAGCAACATAGTAAAGATAATGCAGATAACAGCAGCAGTAGCAAAAACAGCAATAACGTTTATGTCATCAACAGTAAATTAATCAATCAAGTTCACTCGGTGACTGCAGAACTTCAGTTCAAAAGCTGATGTTCATTTGTCATTTAAATGTGCTCTGAAGACATTTATGTTACGATGACTATTTGTATAGACTAGACACGTCGCACCCTTGTAAGTGGTTTCTGTGTTACGACATGTTAGAAATTGTTGGTGTTATTATTATTATTATTATTATTATTATTATCAGTGCATTAGCACCATAAGGATGACCATCGCAGATATCTCCATATACCATTAGTTACCACAACTGATTCACAACTACCAACAATGGGATATAAACCTATAACCTTGAACACAGCAGATTAGTAGCTATAACATTGTAAACAATGCTACTGCTATATCAAAAAACAGAAATCCAATCTACAGGTTGGGCCCAAAAAAGTGCCACTTTACTTTTGTCCATATCTTCGCTAATTATTGATGGATTTTCAAAATTCTTTCACTGGCACACTCTGCGGACAATTTTCGTTAGAGTAATTATTAGAGATCCCACCACACCATAAATGCATCTCTACACTACCTAGTAAAATATCAATGAAAAACGCATGCATAATGATAATAACTAACAAACATTTTGGTAAAATTAAAAAAAACTTCAGACCTACCAACACCGTATGACACTAGACTGTGTGGGTATAACACAGTCTAGTGTCATATGAATCATTCATCGCAATGTTGATCTGAAACGTTTTTCATTTACCTAAATTTTTGTTATTATTGTTAGTTTTTGCTTACATTTATATTTCACAAGGTAATGTAAAAAATGCATTTACCATGTGGTGGGATATATAATAATGGCATTATTGCAAATTGTCTGCAGAGTGTGTCAGTGAAAGAATTTTGAAAATTGGTCAGTAATCGGCAAAGATATGGACAAAAGTAGTGGCACATTTTTTATGACCCATGGTGCAGAACATTGCAGCAATTTACTAGTAGAAGAAAAAAATCATGCCGCATACAACAAACCTACAGACTGGCAACATCATCTCATGGTCAACATCACCACGATATAATCCCATTTCCCTTAGTGCGATCTCCACTGTTTTCCTGGCATCAAATCTTTTCATGCCCTGTGCAACATCAGCATTTTATTTATTCATTTATGATAAAAATCACAGATGTAGTACACAAACCAGTAAACAGAAATCCACATAGAAAGTAGTACACAAAGCATAATACGAATTAGAAAAATAAAAGAAAATACATCCGTAGAAAAAACTAACAAGGCTATCAAGCTCAGCATGCAAGAGCAAACACCATTAATGTCACCACTAACATTTGGTTTATGCAATGCTAAAGCAGGCTTAAATGGTCACCATGCTTAAATCACCAAACTACAAACATTCAATTCACACAGTCAATCCAGTGATCACTTCAACCCAACCACACCGAATTGGCTATGACGCACACATAACAATAAAACCCATTGCAAAACTAAATATCACCCATTCCTGACACTGTGCTAAGTCTACATAGCTATCAACCGTGCCTGATTATGATATTGCAAGCTAAATAAACTGCTTCAAAATTATAGCGAGATTAATTTCTTGAACGGTAAAGCAGTTTTAATAGTTACCTCTAGCTTGTAACTGTTAGTGTCTCCAAAGCTGTGGCACTATGGCGTCGACCTGCCATTGCAAAATGCCAGCATTCACAAAGGCTGTAATGGTTAGGGATAGGTATGGGAATAGGGTCAGTGTTAGTCAGTTTAGCATTGAATAAATATGGTCTCATCGTTGTCTATTACAGCGCTGTACAAATCTTAGCAATGAGTAACTGGAATAACTGGAAACGTACAAGAAAAGCCCCTGGGACATTGATGAGAGAACCATCGTCATCAATAATGTGAACAAGAGAAAGATCATGTCGCTTTGCTACGTCAAAGTCAACCTGACTGTGACCAGGGGTCACCTTCACCGCTCCTGTACACACAGAGACAGTGCCCGACCGTCATGTATCAAATAAACTGTGCAACGTATTTATTGACGTAACTTGCAATTGTGCTTCCTGGTGACATCACACCACACACTAACAATAAATAAGTAACTGAGTTACACTGTGAGCAATATACTATGCCCAACATTTGGAAATGTTCAGCTAGAACCAGGTCACCATCACTGAGCCACTGCAAGAAACAAAAAAGCTACACACAGAATTATTTTCTAAGTAACTCAACTCATATAGGTATAACAGCATTCCTGCTTAAAGCACAGCTATGATAGGTTGGTCACATTATGTGCATGCCAGAGAGTCGCATTCCAAAACAGGTATTTCTTCGACAACTGGCAGTGGGAAAACATCTGCAATGTGGGCCAACTCACACGGATACAGAGATGGATTGAAAACTTCACATGGTAATAACATGCCTTGTAGGACACGCAACAAACAGTAAAAACTCAGTCATATCAGGTAAGTAAAACGACTGAAAAAAGCATCGGTAATGACTAGCGTCACTTCACACTAAGCTTGTTGCTTCTTGACAACTTACATCTATCAAAATAAACACATTGGCATGGTCACAGTATATGACTAAAGACGGACAGACCTGTGCCAACGGTCATGTCAACACTGGTATCCGCAACAATCGGCAAGAGTCTCGATACACAAAGTGGATGGCGGAGAGAACGACCATGAAGGTGAGTGTATCGAGCGTCATCGGGGTGCACAGCCACAGCAACGTCTCCCAGCATCGTCTCAAGACGTGTTGTAGCTACCACAACCTCACCATCTAACAGTCACCAACGGTCAAACGGAGAACTTCAATTAACTAGAGATGCTGGTTATATGCAAATATGCGATTGCATGTGCGATCTCATATTTTGCCAAAACCCACATATCACATTTTTTCCTGCATATAATGGCATTTTCAGAATCGCATATCCAAAAATAATGCTGCATATGCAAAAATTTGCATATACGCCACCTAATTCCGCATATGTGATCACATTTTTCAGCATTTTCCTTTTCCAATGTTGTTTTAAGACTGCTAAATATTTTGGTGGCAAACGATTAGTGGTATTTACAATTAGACGTTGAATAAATTGAAGTCGAAAATGTCAAAACTGTGCAGAAAAGGCATATTAATGATCATGATTATGATTCTCCGTCACTTGAATTTGCACATGCCAGAGATATGGAGAAAAATATGCCACATATATGCAGCACATATGCCGCATATATTCGCCACATATTTCGCCAAATTCCGCATATTTTTCCTAAAAAAATTCCGCATATTTTAAGAAAATTTTTGGTGATAAACCAACATCCCTAATTAACATTTCCAATCATAAAACCAATGCCAATGTTTACGGTGCTCTATCATGCCATAGCAATTGTGAGAAACAACCCAGTTTATTCCACCTAGCTGCCGATCAATGGACCAAGCCTATCGACTTGAGTCACAGACCTGCCTATAGTTAGCTACGAGTTGAAGTAGACAGGTGATGCATGAAAAAGCAGAGCATGTGCGCTGCATTCCACAGATACAATGTTCAGTGGACTCTGTCAAGCCATGTGATTAAATTCTCAAATAAATGCACAAAATGGTCACAGTCCGGAATGACTGGTTCAAATTTGGTTGGAGCCACTTTGGGTTATATATCTGAGAATTACGGCAATTCCATAGATAACGCGATTCTATGATCTACTGCTTACAAGAACACAATGTAATAGCTTATGACACGACCTACTTACAGTCTACAGTTACGGAAAGCATAAATGTGCAAAGTCAATCACCAGACCACGCAGAGTTAAGTAAAAATAAAACAAACTGATTATCACATAACAACGACCAGTGGCTATAGTATTTTACTCATACTCACCAGAGGGTGTGACCTATCTCACTCTGCCAATGCCGTATCAGCTGGAAATCGCAAATTTTCTCTACCCCCCTCTCATTTAGTGCCTTCGTTTGAGGTGACCCCCTTTGAATTTATAGAAAAGCTTTATGGTTTCTAAAACTAGAGTCTTTCAGGCAGCCAACGGTGAAAATTTGGTAATTCTAGCTTGCACTGTTTTTGACTGATCCACCCGTGTGACAGACAGATGGACGAACAGACAGAATTGTGATGGCTAAGACGTGCTACAGCAGTAGCTGCTGTTGTGCATAAAAATGATTAAGTAGCACTCATTCAATTAAAATTGGCTTGATAATATGAAAATTTTGATCTTTGAATCTGATAAAGCAGATATTCAGCCACTCACCAGAACCATCGACGGGATATGCAAAATGTGACATTACACCAAATTGGACTTTACTCTCATACCCAGGAACCTTGACATAGGTTTTGCCATCAAGCGGTATGCTCTCCACCTATAAGCACACACAAATATAAAAACTGCGAAAAAAAACGCAATAAAAAATCAAATAAAATAGAAATGAATGGGTACTAATCAACATAGCAATGCTGTTAGATAAGCAGTGATTTGCAAGATTTGCTAAATAAACTCAATGCAAGCAACAAAACCAATTTGCAACAACTTCTATGAAGCAGTTTAAAATAAGACAAAAACCTCAATATCTGATATAGCAGAGCGCAAAGCACAGGACCAGTTGACGAGACGCTTACTTCGGTAAATTGCTCCGCTGTCAAACAGTCGAATAAACGCCTCGTTTACAGCTCGATTCATTTTCTGCAAGAATCAGCAGAAGATGTAAACAAAAGCATATGCAATCCACTTCTGCTCCAGAATTTAATTACAAAGTTTCAACATACTACACTAAGTTCAAGAAACGCCTAAACAGTTATAGTACAAATCATTACAGAGTAAGAAAAGATGAGCAATCCAACACCATGCAGACTACCACAATCACCTCCAACAACAAATGCTCTTACTGTGTGTCCCCCAATTACAGAGACAATAAGTAATTTGACATTAATCAGTATATGCTTAAATATAATGATGTAAATAAGAACTAATGATTCATTTCACTCAATAATGTTGCATAATTAACAAAAACCTCATGTAAAAGCTTAACAATTTGGAAACAACATGCAACTAACAGGATACAGGGGCCAAATTCACAAAACATCTTATCACAATTTTGTGACAATTTTATGACCTTTTGCACACGTACGCCAATGTGCTAATTCACAAAACATCTTACAACAATTTAACGACAAAAATCTTATAATCACTTTTTAGGTGTCTTATGACATTCCAAATTATACGATTCCAACATCATCCAACAAGAAAAACTTCATTGTATCGATTTATAAAACCTCTAATTCCATTATACTCGTAATCTAGAAATGTCAGATTTATACTATATCTGTTGTATGGTCTTTTTGATGGATAAACTGATTAATAGATAAATAAACAGCACTTTGCATTGGAAATGAACCGTTGCTATGACGTAGCCATGTAAACACATATCTTGACAACGGACACAAAATAGAAAATAATACAGTGTTGTGTTGTGCAGTGCGACAAATAAATTAATGATAATGACTCAAATATTGCAATACTTGATAGTACCACAATACCAAAATAAAACTGCATAGTCTACTGCTGTCCATCGGTGATTGGTGTAGGCTGTTTTTTCATTGTAGGCCCTATAGAACTATTTACTTTTGTAGGTGAATAGCTAATGCTTATGAAAAAAAATGCATTTATCTCTACTATTTGCTAGAAGCCAATTGCTACCATGTGCTGTTTAGACAGTGCAGCAGAGAGTGCCATGGTCAAGAAATGCTTCAAATACTTCACCTCTCCCACCCTCATACAGCTTTCAACAGGCCTACTGTTTATAGAAAATAAAATAAATTCAAAACATCTAATAAATAAAAAAATCTAAATAAATAAAAATAAATCAGCACCTGTGTTAACACCATGTACTCAAAATCGTGTAGTCAGAATATTAAAAAATTTCTAAATTTAAACATTACAAATTTAACTCTAAACAACGGCTTTAACTTACTGACTAGTCAGCGGCTCACAGACGACCATAGTTACCATGACAACAAGACGCCTTCGTGAAAAAGTTACGATCATTAAAGATAAATTCTGTGAATTCAATTACGACATGTCGTAAAATAATCTTATGACATCTTAAATATTGAGTTATAATAATTTTATGACATTTTACGACATGTCTTACGACGATGTTTGTGAATCGGGCTCAAGGTTCCTATTCCAACAGCCAGTATCCTGACAAAGATTATGTTACAGCAGGCTTGCAGTTGTGGTAATAATTTAATAGCTCAGGTCTGCCGTAACCAAAAATGCACTATATCCTTATTCCTAATCCTGCCATAATCTCAACCCTATCCCTAACCCTGTACGTCAATAGGAACAGCGTTGAAATCCGAATTGTTGAATAATGACGCTTGTAATTATCTGCATACAACTAACACTCCATTGCTAACCTCATCGAGAGTAAAACAAGCTCGTGTCCAATCCACTGACATACCAAGCCGTCTCATCTGGTCATAAATCTGCTCAATTTTTCTGCAAAAATATGACAATTTTGAACTTTGAACAAGGAAAACAGACACCAGCATCAAAGCCAACTGTACAAAAAAATCAGAACAGTTTTATGATACAACTACTAATATCACTGTTAGCACAGAATTTGTCTGTTATCAAATTCGTAGATAATGTGCCTAATATATAATACACTCTAAATAATAAAATACATTTTCTGATTAAATTAACCTGTCAATTTTCTGTAGTTACTTTAGTCCTCTCGTGTCAATCTTTAAACGGTAAACTTTTAGGTACTGATGTGGCAGAACTTATTACACGACAAATGTACACAACAACGCTTGTTCAATATTTCGCAAGCTCAGTACGTACTCATCTTTCCAGCTGGTAACCTGATCAGTGAACTGACGTCGGCCGAGGTCGTGACGAGTCAGCTTCCATTCATGCCAAAGCTTCTGCTCCACGACTGTTTGGGTCGCAATACCTGCATGATCCACACCTGGAACCCACAGTGTCACATGACCACACATCCGATGCCTGGAAAACATACCACCTTTAACAGGTCAAATGTGTAAAACGTAAAATAAATGTAAAGTCCTTCCCGAGCCTTAAGGCCAATTGGGTGGTGCTGATCTCCGTTTCCCTCAGCCAGACACCAGTCTTTACACTGCGAGACCACGGATATGGAGCTAGTGCATCGCGCAGTGTGCCTGTTTACATCCCAGCTTTTGCTGGTGTTCACTGCGCCTACCCACAGAGGGATGGCCAGGCTGAGTTGACCTGGGTGGCTGGTTACATACCGGGATGGTCAACCATCCAAGTACTAACCAGACCTGGTATTGATTAAGTTCGTTGATGCGATCAACGACGCTACCAACTGAGCCAGACCACCACCTTCAAATGTTCAAATGCGAATATGTATTAAATGACTGATTAGTTATAAAAAATCAATTTTTCAGACATTATCAAACACTGGAACACCGGCGTAGCAGTGAAATGACATAAAATGCTGGGTCCGGTTAGTACCTTGATGGGTGACCAGTTGTTGGCAGGTAAACCATCTTGGTATGTAAGCAGCCACCCAGATTGACTCAGCCTTCTAACCTCCATAGGATAATACAAGAAATTTGAGCTAAAGCTCACGAGACATGCGAAAGCCTATAGCAGTTCCTGTATTATTATTAGTCTATCTACAACTGTTTTCACCAAAGACTGCCGAACAACAGCAAAATAAAAACTTTTACGGGGGTACCGCTCTCTGATGCCTTCGTGCGCAGGTTTCCTTGAACGTAGACAATCGAGACTTAGACCGTTGAAATCTACGTTCAATGCTAATAATTTCATATGCAGCTTGTCTAGGTCTATCTCAATTGGTTTCAGTGCAATTCGTTCTTGAAAAGTGTCTTGCAGCCCAAAATCGTCAAAAAAATCCATAAAAACCCCTATTTAAGCGTTCAAGATCATCCAAGGTCATTGAATTCAGTGGCAATTGAAAGCCAGTGCACGACTTCCTATTGGTGATTAATAGTAACCTAGGCCCTATCTCGCACTGTTACAGAGATACAGTGACTTATTGGCCAAAAATCGCAAATTTTGCCCACCCCCTCTCATTTAGCGCCCTGTTCGGGGTAATCCCCTTCAAATTTATGGAAAGCTTTACGGTTCCTGAAACTAGAGTCTTCCGGGCAGCCGATGGTGAAGATTTGGTAATTCTAGCTTGCACCGTTTTTGACTGATCCACCCACGTGATGGACTGACGGACGGACGGACGAACAGAAAGACAGACGGACAGACAGAATTGCGATAGTTAAGATGCGCTGATAAAAATGACTATCGGCTTTCAAACATGCCATAGTGTTACACAACAAAAAATTCTCTTTTCAGCGGTTATGCGGATTTCCTTATTTTTCATTATCAGAGCTCTGTTCTGGCAGTCATTTAAACAGTTACTCCAGGTTAGCTGTTGAAGCTAACCATCACAGTTTTTACGCGCGAAAGCAGCTACTGCTTTCAGCGCATCTTAGCCATCGCAATTCTGTCTGTCCGTCCATCTGTCACATGGGTGGATCAGTCAAAAGCAGTGCAAGCTAGGATTACCAAATCTTCACCGTCCCCTGCCTGAAAGACTCTAGTTTCAGGAACCGTAAAGCTTTTCCATAAATTCGAAGGGAGTCACTCTGAACGAGGGCGCTAAATGAGAGGGGTTGGGCAAAATTTGCGATTTTTGGCCAATAAGTCGCTGTATCTCAGTAACAGTGCGAGATAGGACCTAGGTTACTATTAATCACTAATAGGAAGTCGTACACTGGCTCTAGATTAGCACCGAATTCAATCACCTTGAATGACCTTCAACGCCAAAATAGGGGGTTTTATGGATTTTTCAACGATTTCAGGCTGTGACACAAGTCTATATCATTCACAAGGTGGCGCCACAAAACTATCGTTATGCGATCCAAATAGAGAATTTGGTATTTGTATATTAACTTAGCGTGCACACCCCAATTTTCAGCTAAACTACTAAACCGGAACTGCTATAGGCTTTCGCGCGTCTCGTGAGCATTAGCTCAAATTTCTTGTTACTTAATTACACGGGTGGCTTTGTCTCATAATGCAAGCAGTATGCTGGCATTACTTTCAGCAACGCCCATACTAGAGCATCAACACATTACACTCGCCCAGCAATGCACATGACGTAGATGACTTGACATTCACAGTCGCTAGACGACAGTCAAACAGAGAGCAGTCAGTCACACCAATCACTGGGCTATACTAACTCAACACAGCTCACATAAATCTTAACTCACCACCTACCAGCATACAGTTTCCTTGCTGCGACTAGTTATACAAAATTCCAACAAAACAGAATACATTCAAGATCCAATTCTTTACAAACTGCAAAAAAATCGCTGCTGGCCAATCGACAGCATCCAATCAATGATATGATATGCAGACCTTATAGACATCATCAAAAAATACGAGAAATTATTAATAATATTTGGAGTAATATAATATTATTGGCGCCAAAGACAAGACGAACAAATGATATCACTTAGTCACAAAGAACTGTCAGAAATCAAACATAATTACAGTTTCAATAGTGTATAGATGTAAGCAGAATAAGAGTTTACAATAGCAGGCTTACCATCGTACCAGAGCATCCTCTATTGCAGAGCCCATAGCATGACCGAGATGTAACTGACCAGTCACGTTGGGTGGTGGAAGACACATCACGAATCTCTCACGCTGTTCGACTGGCGCTACCTTCAGCATTAAAAACCACAAGACTGACTAACACATTTTTGTAATTTACGCACTTCAAGAATGAGCAACAATTAGGATGAAGGTTCATATCAAAGTGCCCAAAAATGGCCTAACTTTGTAAGAGAATGTGACAACAAACTGCAAACGTTCAAAATCCACATGTTGCTTTTGGAGTAATCTTGTGAGCCAACAAACACATAAGTGTACAAACACCAAATTTATGCCCAGCAGAGCCTGGAGTAAGCATATGAGATCAGATCATAATTTCTGACAATTTCCACAAAGACTTCATGACCTGATGCCGTGGGTGCCAATTCCAAGCACAAATCTTTAAAAACTCCATGACTCCACGTAGCCAATGTAATTTACTGCTGGCTATTACAGTGTTTTAATAAAAAGGCACCCTTTTTCTTTCTTTACAAGTCAATACTTCAATGACAGACACATACCGGCATATAGTCTTCGGCACATTCTGGACTGAAAAAACCCTCTCTTTCCCACCATGAATACCAAGCTGCCTCTACGTACTTTGGACTGTAGGTATCTGGTAATGGACAATCTGTGTCTGCAAAAATAAACAGAAATTTCATAATATACACACAGCATAAGCAGTAATATACCATTTAAACAATGACTCAAATAAATATTTTACAAAATGCATGGTGCACAGTGCATACCACATACAGATCTATACAATGCCTCATAATTTAAGCGAACAGGAACTGCATGTATGAAACTTTACCTTCAAAGTTTACTGTAATTACGCTAATTGATCAAATTAATAAACAGTGATATAACAAAGTGCATTCTTACTCTTTTTCTCCCCAGAAATTGTCGAGTGAAAATAATCAATAGATTTCTCAGCACCAACACCACCAGCTACCTACATTCACAATCATATTGCACTGTTTGTTAATGCAATTCGTCCTTATGACAGTCACTTAACACTTATGAATGGGACACGAATAGCTAAACAGTTCAACAAATAACTCTAAAAAAACTGTGAAGTCAAACTTAAAACTTGAAACAAAAAATAAGTTGTCTAAAACTTCTGCTGAAAATGCACACAAAAATTACTTAGAGTTCTGTTGCTGTTCTACTGCTTGTCTACTGCCAGTGACATAAAGGGTTAAAAAGCAGGCAGGGCAGGAAGTTGTAAGTTCCCAACAGATGGCTGCAAATTTCAGACACACGGTTCTCAAAAACTCATCTCTGCCCTTAAATTTCTACCAAATGGGTTTTTTGAGCCATAAATTCTGCATTTTTAGACAAAAATCTTCCAATAAAAACCAAATTTTTTGACAGCACAAAATTTAGGGGGCAACTGCCCTCCCTACTATGATGCGATTGTGTACCACTAGTAATGCAAAAAATTGCAATTCTGAGCCCTCTCTCGTCATTGCTGTAGATTTGGCAAAAAAACTGCTGGACTTAGTCGACTATCCGCCTGTAGACTCGGTACGATGAGGACCCTATGCAAGGTCCAACTAAAAGATGACATTACATGACGAGATGGCTAAAACATGCTAAATTTTGCCACTTAAGGCCTATATGGGAAAGATGAAATATATACTGTAAAACTTCTAATAAAGGCTGGATCCCCAATAAAAGCCAGGTCTCCAATAAACGCCAGTCCCAAATAGACGTCAGGTACCATTGGGAGAGGTCATGTAAGCATTAATTTCCCTGACTGATGGGTACCAGTATTTTGCCATTTGTACAAAATTACAAATAAATGCCAAGTCTCCAATAAGTGCCAGATCTCTATTAAACGCTGGGGGGGG
>Ga0209671_1002762_pt1 | contig 16387 bp, 11 predicted proteins | sample WorMetHERISLAND2_2_FD_187401 | JGI IMG/M metagenome (GOLD analysis project Ga0209671, IMG submission 187401) | Marine gutless worms symbiont microbial communities from Max Planck institute for Marine Microbiology, Germany - Olavius geniculatus... | ecosystem: Host-associated > Annelida >...
TTGGGTTTTCCCCAGGTAGTGCAGAAACAAACGTTGGGTGAGGTGGGAAACTGAATGGTCATTTGATGGCAAGTTGTGTCAGGAATATTCATATCAAAAATTATCAAAATCTGATAATTGGTTTTTAAGTTACAGTCGAAAATGTCGGGGATGTTTTTTTTGGGACACAGTGTACTACTAGCTCTGCTGCTGCTGATTCTAATACCATTACGGTGGCTGACAGTCTAGTTGGCTTACATGCATACAGATGCTGCTACTATGCTGCTTGCTGCATTGGCAGTGGCTTGTAACTGACGTGGCATTACGTGCAGCTTTGACACTGCAGTCTGACTTATAGTTTTAAGTTTTTGTTTTGTGATATTTGGTTCAGCACATACCACATTATGCGGTCTCAGTGGTTAGTCAAATGGACTGAAGAGTGGGTTGCTTCGGATGAAGTAAACCGCTCGCTGATCATGGACCCTTCCATTGCACCTTTTGTATTCGACCTACGTCGATGCTTGTGGTCACTGTTGAACCACTTTCGCACTGGCCAGGGTCGATGTGCAGCCAACCTCATCCGCTGGAATCAGTCTTCAGATCCATTCTGTTCCCGTGGTGCACCTTCACAAACTATGTCACATATTGTGAACGATTGTCCAGATACTAAATTTCCTGGCGGTCTGTCAGCCTTACATTTGGCTGATGAGGAGGCTACTGCCTGGCTCGGCATGCAGAGCATACGCTAAGAAGAAGAAGTGGCTAGTGTCTGACTGTCCATGAAGGAGCTGAAAGGTTGCATGCTCTGTGCTTAGCCTCCAAATTCAAGCAGTCGTTTTAATCTGTTAGTCAAAACATGTTGTTGGTTAACACCATTTAACTTGGTTTTGAGTTCACTTGTCTAACCAATGTTCGTAAATGAGATACACTATATGAATTTGTGTTTTACTTACTGGTTTATTTACTCACTTTCTTACTTGCTCGTGGGTTTGCATGTATTCAGTAAAGTGGAACAGCTGAGCAAGGACAAGTTTGCACTTGAAACAGCAAAGATTGATCTGGACACCAAGATCAGAAGCATCCAGTATGTGTTGTTCTGCTACTACAGTATTATGATCCAGAGAGGGTTTGTACTGAGTTTGGAAAATCCTGGAAAGTTGTGGAATTTTAGAGTTAGAATTTTCAATAAGATCATGTTTCTGGAAGTGGAAAAGTCCTGGTAAAATATTATGAGGTCATCAGATTTTTCCAGCATTATTCGTGTGTTTAATCCCTTGGCTAGGTAAGTTACTTATCTGTGCTAAGTCCATTAATGGGTGTAAAACACCCTAAGCCAATGTCATTTAATCGAAATAGAATCGGTTGTCATTTCACTAAATTGTGTCAACAGAATTTAGCTGTTTTTATTGTGAAGAACAGTGCACTGGTTCTGAAGAACCTAGATTGTTTTTGACTTGGAAAGTCTGCAAAAGCAGTCACCATGAACCCTGTAGTGTTTAGCTGTTTGTCGTTAACAGATATGCATTGGACCTGGACGTGGAAATGGAACAATGCAAAAACACTTAACATTATTTCATTATTATATCATATAATTTCTCATCTCATATCATGCAGTATCTTGTTTGACCTAATTGTGTCAGAGTAGAGCTGTTAACTGTCATCACTTTTTCTGTGTCGACAGACGGGAGCTTGACATGGAAACAGAACGGTGCAAGAATGCTGAAATTATCGTCATTCGCACCAAAGAACAACTCACACACTCCGAAGCACAGCAACAGCTGTCAGTTGCATCATTTCATATATTCGATTAGGTCATTTGTGTCGCAAAATACGTCGCATAATACATTATATATTTTTGCAATGTATGAATAACAAAAGAATCTTGAACATACTGTCATCAACACCATGGAGCAACTTACATGCATAGAAGTGTAGCAACAGCTGCCAGTTGCTCTCGGTATATTGTATTATCTGGAATTGCAACACATATCATATTACGTGTTCATGCACATCGGTATTCACTGACTTATTTCCATGCTTGCCCTTACGTGGCTTAACTGACCAGTGACCTAATTTATGACACATTTAAGTTTATTAGGACAAGTCATGCTGATTTTGCGGTGTTGTTGTTGGCTGTGCATCATTTTCTGGAGGATTTTAATGTCAAGTGAGTTTGACCTTTGACCTTTTGTGTTGAAAACTGGCAGACTGGTTATTTCTGTTCCGGTAAACATTCACACCAATTTTGCCTTTTAACACATTTTTTTTTTAAGTTAGAGGCCCGTGTGCAACAGATAGACAGAGGAGCAAGACTTATGGTGTGGCGTGTTAGATAGCACAGGCCTGTTGTTGGCACTTTTTACAAATGTGATTTTTATGTCTGACATTGCTGACAATGTCTTCACAGATTAAAGCTGGTGACACAGGTGAGATTTTATTTTAGTTGTTGTTTACATTGGGCGACTTTACTTTTTGACTTAGACTTTTGCTGAGACTTTCGCTGAGCCTAAACTTCGGTTTAAGTACCTACTTAAGTCAAAAAGTGAAGTGATTTCACTGAGTGAAAACATGGCGACTAACACAGATAGTTTAGTAAATTAAAACAGTCTGGTACCAGTAATAAACGTCACAATGGCTACACAATGATGTAAGATGTTACATAATTGCGTCATTTGCATGCACAGCGCAATTAAATAAGCAAGTCCAAATGTAACTGGTTGATTTATTTCTTGTTAGATTTACCGGTTTTCTGCCATTTTTAATCGTTTAGTTGAACTTTGGTCCAAGTACAGACTTTAGCGTTCAGCTTTAGCTTTTGCTCAGCGAAAGCCTAAGTCAAAAAGTGAAGTCGCCCATTGTGCTGTTTGCAGCGAGTCGGATGGCAGGTTAAAGCTGGAGATACAACTGAGACAGTTGCAGACTCAGTTGAACGAGAAACAAGAACAACTGTTGCAGGTCTTTCAATGAATATATTCATTTGGTTGAATGCACTATATGATTAAAATTTATCAAATGTGACTAAAAAATTTTTCTATACCTTAACATTTCGACTTTCATTAAAACGTTAATGTATAGGAAATTTTTGGTCATATTTGATGGATTTTAATCCTATTTTGCAGGTCTTTCTTACCTGTTTGCTTATTATTATTTTCGCTGTCTTGTTGTTTCTATTATGAACAGTTACAATACTTACAGCTGAGTTGTGATTTATTTTAACTAACTGTATTTACTAGAGTTGTAAGTCACTTTATCTTTCTGGTAATGTTGGCTTTCTTTTTTCGGTTTTTATCAACTGTTTTCATACCTTGTTGCAGTGTTTGATATTCATTTTTTATTATAACTAAAGAGCCTTAGTTGGTGGTGCGGTATAGTGGTTAACACATTGTGTTCGAAAAACACAGTTGCCTCAGCGTAGTTGTTTTACATCTGGCCTAGTTAGTACCTGGATGGGTAATCGCCCGCAGATAGATGGGTAAAATGGCACATTGTGTAACCAACCACCCAGGCCCACTCAACCTGGCCGTCCATCTGTGTGTAGGTACAGTGAGTACTGGCAAAAGCTTCGGCATACATTTGCAGACCACGTAGTGCACTAGTCCCATGCCCAAGGTCTCGGTGCGTATGCTGGTGTCTGACTTAAGGCTAAGGGCCATTTATGGCCTATTGTGGTTAGAGGAAGATGTTGTACAAAAAGTGTTGATCTTTATTTGTACAGCTGGAAGCAGAAAAGGCATTGTCAAATAATCATGGACTGGATGGGTCTACTACTACTGCTACTGATGATTCTGCTGCCCATGATGCCGTCTGTAATTCAGTTGCTCAGGTCAACTCAGCTTCCTATTCTCAGTGGAATGGGAATGAGTAGTAGCTTACGGGTAATATGGTGAAGGCTTAGTGTTTTTGTTTTGGCTTTGGCATGCTCCCATAGGAGCCTGCTCATTTACTCAAAATAGTGTCAAAAATGTACCAAAACACTTCATTTAACACAAACAATCTGAGAAATTTTTGGGCACAACCCCCTTCCGAGATCTTACCCCTGGTAGGGAAGAGACAACTTCCCCACATTTCAGCTCTTAAGTGTGCCCCACCCCCTCCCCCATACAACTAGATCCTGACTATGCCTCTGTGATTGGGGTGGTGATAGATCTGTGTACTGCACTGTGGGTCCAGTTGTTCACTGGTGCAGATGATAGATGGCCGCATAGTGCGCTGTGGTATCATTAGCTCATGCCAGTCAACTGCCACTTCCGAGATTGTAAAGCACTATTGGTCACGAGTCTGACTCACCACTATATGAGATGCTGGACCTTTATTTTTATCTAATTGCTTTGGGTATGACAATACAAAGCAGGGTGAGTAAGCAAGTTGTAACTAAAGACTAAGTAAGTAGGAGACGCTGAGTTTGAGTGGGCTGTTTGTGGTAACCATACTGTTTGTAGTTTTGCTACAGTTTGCAATCAATATTTAGGGAGTTTTGATATTTTAAATTTTTCCAATTTTTTTCCATTAGGATTGAGTGTCTTGATTACTGCTAGTGACTTTTTACACCCAAGTTTTTCGAGTACAAGTAAAAGTGGGGAGTAAAAAGGCACAGCATGACATGCAATAGTCTCACAGTGTAAGCTGGTGTCAGGCTGAGGGCTAAGGAAATAAAGATCGGTGCCGCCCGATGAGCCTTGCTTGTGGCTCTTGAAGGACTTTGCATTTTTACATTTGTTATTCATATTTGTGAACCAGATTGCTGGAGAAGAAGTCGATGATGATGATGATGATGATGATGATGACGATGGTAATGATGGTAACTGGTCTGGAGTCAGGCAGAAGCTGCATCTTAGCAATGAAGCAAATCATCGGCTGAATCTAGAGCTTTCTACGCTCAGGGTTAGACTGGTGCTCTGTTAAATAAACATTGTTGTACACTGGCCTTTTACTGGTCTTGGCATTTCTGAAGTTTGTTTTTAATTGCCATTAATTAAACAGATTTGTCCTGGCAGTCTTGTAAAGTTTTAAAAAATATTTACAACACAGTAGTTTGGATGACAATCCAGCACAGACACTTTATTGTACCTCAGTATCTGATGTGAATTTCTGCCCACCTAGTTTGTTTTTACACCAGACATGTATTGCTGGTTTCGTAAAACACTTGTCACCGTATAATCAATGCATTTCAAAGTGAATCTCATTTGCAAAGAAAAGACTCTTCATTATGGGACAACTATTTAATATTGATAAATGACATTACAGTGATGTCATTGTAATAAAACTCGCAGCTGACATTCAGAATGAAATTTGCTACACAACAGAAATTTTTAACTTCTTATATTTAGACAAGTAAGAGAATGGCAACTTTATGGAAAGATCTTCATATCTCCATCTGTACTAGTAATGCACTACTACTGATACTGGTACTGTTGTTGTAGTTGTTGTTGTTGTTGCTGTTGTAAGGCGGAGTTTGAACGTCAAGAGTCTGATCACAAAGACATTCAGCAGATGTTGATGACTGAGAACGAGGCACTGCAACAACAGATTACACGACTGCGACAGGATCTGGTATGTTGTGGTAGATGTGTAGATGTTGTTGTAGTTGTAGTAGTAGTTGCAGGCTAGTGGGATTGGTCATGTTGTAGATGATGTTGCAGTAGTTATAGTACGCTGTGTTCAGAAAAAAAACACCCACTCACGTTTTCTTCTATATCTCCGTGGAAAATGTTCAGATTTCTACAAAATTTTCAGAGGTTGTTTAGGAGGAAACAAGCGTTTCACACGTGGAAAAATTATATATTTTTTCCTACCGGTAACGTCATGCTGACGTCATAATTCCGTGTTTGTAGTTGTTGTGTATTGTAAGAGCTGGGGTGGCTGAATTTGCAAGAAATTGAATTTGTGAGGAAAGGGAAAATTCAAGGAAAAATTTTACAATTTGTATCTGTGTGAATTTGCAAGGAATGGCACTGTCCAGAAAATGTTATAGTAGTTGTAGTAGTAGTATTGGTAGTAGTTGTGTATTGTGTAGGAACTGGATGCAGAGACACTGGCTGAGACAAGCACCCGGTATAACCTGGAAATCGCAGAGCTGAAATCAAAGAATGCTGAACTGAATAACGCCATCAACAGCCATCAGATACAACAGAGTGAGGTCATTAATGACATGTTTAATACTCAGTAACTTCGTGTGTGATTAGTTGCATGTCTCGTCGTCGTCGTCGTTAATGCTTAGCCAGTAGAGGCCGTAGCGTCACCGCATGGTGACCATGACTGACATCAGCGGGCGGGAGGTTGTTGTCCCGCCAGATCTGGTCAACCCGACTGTTGCGAGGATGGCCTGGGCGACGACTCTGTTGGCTACTTGGTTGACGTCCGAGCGATAGGTCAGCATGACAGTTGAGTGCCTTGTGCACTGGAACGACCTTTTGCCACCTGTTTCGAGGCAGCTCGAAAAACCAAAAGTTTGGTCTTGATCTTGAAAAGTCTTGTGGAGGGCTAAGAAAGGGGGAGGGAATGGGAGTGGAAGGAGATAGGGGAGGAAGAAGGACTTGCCACATGGAAATTTTTTTATTTTAGGCCCTGCCACTTGGAGCCAGAACTAATAGTGGTGACTGTATCAAGTGCTTGGTACAATCTAGAGATTGCCAAGCTGGCAGCAAAGAGTACAGAATGGAATAATGTTATCAACAGCCAACAGACTGACGTTTGAGATTATTAGTGATGGGTTAAGTAGTCTTTAGTTTTAGTATAGTTTGGAGAAGACTGGTAAAGTAAGAGCAAAGGATACGGAATTGAATAGTAATTACGCTGCATTCCATTGGGATCGTGAACTTGTGTTCACAAGAGGCAGAAACTGGTGATCTCTATCGTGAGTGTCCCAAATACTGGAAATAAATTGGCGGGAAATGACGGAAACGAAGTAAACAAAGTCATAAAATGCAATAAACACTGGATCTATCCTAATAGCTTTTTCAGTCGAATATGTGTACTAATTTTAAGGTAATCTAAGTTTAGTCCAAACCACAATCTTAGTTAACTTAACACTAAAATTGCTGGGTGAGAAAGTTTTGCACAATACGAACCTTTCCACACTGCCTACAGGCATCAGCTGTGACTGCAAGTGTCATTCGCTCTACATACGGCAACCTATATATCTTACGCCTCAATTACAGAAAACTCATGTATTCATAATAATGTGTCATGCAGCATGTTGATTACCAAAAAATAGCCGTTCATTACAAATTATTGCGTTTTACGACGTTGTTTATTTCGTTTCCGTCATTTTCCACCAATTTATTTCATTCTTTGCGAAAATGGAGATAGTATCTAACAGCCAAGTCAAATCATTAGTGATGTGCAAAATACTTGGTTTTGTTTTTGATTACCAGTTTACCATCACCACTACTAATGATGTACCTGTTGGCTGCAGATGACAAAGCTACAAACTCAGCTGGAGAGTACAAGTGCTGAGCTGAAAGCTTCACTGAACAAGTGTCAACAACTGGAGAAGTCAGTTTCTGGAGAACTTATTTTTTATCATTTTTTGTGGGGTTGCATTATGTTTAGAAGATATTTTGTCATATTTCATTATCATTTAGTTTGAGAATCTATAAAGATATGTGTCAGATTAGCTATTCAAGATTGGTAGATTTTGCGATATTAATTCTTGGATCAAGTTTTTTGTTCTGGCTATATTTTTTTCTTTATTTTATTTGGAGTTTATTTTGCCACTAATGCCAGGATAATATTGATCAAATTACTCTGAGGTTAACTTGAGATCTGCTAAAATTCTGCTATTTCTCATTTTGTGAATCAATTTTTTGGATAATTTTAGTTTTTTAAACTGTGCATAACTGTATACGTTGGTTGCTTGCCAGTGCTGTAACTGCAGTCTGATGGATATAGTCTGATGGGTGACTCAGAGTGGTGTGGCCTTACAGGCAGTTGGAGGCTGAACGTCATGAAGCCGAGCGTCAAATTGACGAAAAAACACAACAACTGAACAACATCAAACTACATGTTAATGTGAGCTGCAGCAGTAGTAGTAGTTGTAGTCGTAGTTGTTCTCATCGTAGTAGTAGCAATCGTAGCAGTTGTCATCGTCGTCATTGCTGTAGTAGTAATGTAGAAGTAGCAGCAATAATAGCAGCAACTGTTGTAGTTGTCATACTTGTAGTAGTCATCGTAGTATTGTTATGTGTTTTTGCTGTCACTGCTTTAGGTGTGGGACTTGTCATTGTAAATTGTCTATATCTAGTAGTCGTGCTGCTGCTTTAAAAAATAAACTTGATTTGATTGTTTGGCTAGACGGTTTGTAAATTACTTCAAATATAACATTCAGATTATGTTTGTTGAATTCATTGTGTAATTGTATGCCACGTCGGTTACTTGTGTGAATGCACAGATACAAGCGGAACATCTTCGAGAAACTGAACACAAGCTGATGCAGCTTGAGAACAAGGTACATTTGCTTGTTTTGTCTGATAATGTCACTTTTCTGTCAACTTCTGCATAATGTTGATTTATTTCTTATGTGAAATGTTAGGTAGTCTTAATTTGATTTAAATTGTGTTTTTGGTACCAGCTGAAAGTGGCGGAAACGATGCAGACAGCAAGACTGAGTCAGATGTCAGACTTGCAGGTTGAGCTCGATCGACAACGTTATGACTGTGACACATTGAGGGATAAACTGCATCTGCAACAGGTTTGCTTTTCACTGCTTTTGTGTTAGTTGCAGCATTCATGCCGAGTCTGGAAGGTCATGAAATTTGAACAACCACTCAGTTAACTCAACCTGGCCATTTGTTTGTGGGTAAGCACAACAAGGATGTGCACGAGACCTTCTGAGCCGAGACCAAGACGAGACCCAAGACCCATGTCTCCGAGACCGAGACGAGATTGTTTGAGATGAGACCGAGACGAGACATTGCAGCTTCTGAGACGCTGACCGAGACGTTAAAGCTCCCGAGACTCTCGAGAGTCTCGGGAGCTTCAACGTCTCACCGAGACGTTTTCCGTGATGTATGGGGAAACACATTGACAATGAAAAAATTATACAGATTAATTAACTCGCACCATGGTAAGCACTTTCCATTTGTGATATTGTGGGTTTTTGCACTTTATTTTGACATTATCGCTGAATAATTAACGGCTTGCACCATAAATAATTGCAACTGCAGTGCTGAGTAGACGTGAGCCATTATGTTTATCGCAGTTTGCAAGCAACTGAAATTAGTAAACTACAGGTGATTATAGTCTTATACGTCGACTACATTTGGCTGACAGTATTCATTCTGACATCATACACTTTATCTTCATTTCGACTAGGTCATTTTATGACGAAAAAGACTGACACAACATAATTCTGCTTTATGATAAATAAGTAAATGAAAGAGTAAAAACACCGTAAACGAATATTTCTAAGCCACAAATGTCATGCTGGTTAATATCACTCTAAATGCAGCTACAGTATGCACGGCGTGTGCCTGCACCAAACATCTCGACGAGACGCAATGGCCCGAGACACGAGACGAGACCTACTGAGCCGAGACCGAGACATATTGCTCCGAGACCAAGACGAGACCCGAGATGCATTGGTCAGAGACTGAGACGAGACCGAGACGTTGAGGATTTTGTCCGAGATGAGACCAAGACGAGACGTTAGTATGTCTCGAGACCGTCTCGAGACCGAGACGTCTCGACCGAGACCACATCTCTGAAGCACATTGAGTATCTGCAGTTTTGCAGTGTAAGATCAGGGCTAGGAAACAACGATAGCACCACTTTTTGGGCCTTATATCTCAGAAAGGAGTATACATTTACTCAGTTATGAAACTAGCCATATGTTAAATATAATATGTTTTTGTCGGTGTTACAGGAAGAAAACTCAAGTCTGCGAGCTAAAATTGATTCACTCCAAGACAAGTATTACTACCTCTCTCTCTCTCTATTATTGGCCCATGTCTGGCTTGTGAGGTCTTAGAGAAAGACACCAATATTATGCCTTGCGCCTTGCATATTGTTCTATTACTGCCTTATTTGTTATTTGTAGCTGTTTTAACTTGGGCATGCTTTCAGTTTCAAACAGGAACCCAGTGTATATTATGTCTGCAGCTTTTCATCATTAACTGTAACAGCACTTTGCATTGGTATCAGGTTTGGCTTGTGCAGACTTCAAGACCATGTTATGTGACCTGCAGCTCAAATAGGTTCTGCACCGCTGGTTTAGTTGCTATCTTTTTAAATTATTGATTAATAAAGTTAATCTATGTGTACTGTGTAGAGTGAGATGAAAAATACAGTGTTATTGTGATGTCATCAGGGTGAAGTCGCTACAGGATGAGACAGTAAATGTGAAGAAGTCAGCAGAAGAATCTAGTGAAAAGGCAGCTGACCAGTCAGAGCAGCTGCTGGTTGCCATGACAATGCTCAACAACCAACATTCCAAGGTTGGTTCGCCCAGTGTTTTACTCACTTATGTCTTTGTTTGTTTTGTTATGTGTTTTGCTTTAAGTGCAGAGTTACTTATGGATAGTATCATTGTTCTTGTTGTTGCTGTTTTTGATGTTATTGTTGTTGTTGTTGCCGTGTTGATTTTCCTGTGGATGAAGTTGTTCTGTTGTAGTTAGCTGACCTTGTTATCTCCGCCAAGGTGAACGTAGTGAACTGGTGGAGATTAAGAGATCACTTTCTGTGTGTGTTGTCTGTTTTGTCTGTGCACCTCAGTGACTCAGCATGCATGACGTCGTTGCTGTTGTGACGTCACATCAAGGCACTGCTGCAATGTAGCGGCACCTTGGCGTGACGTCACAAGGAATCAGCTTATTTGCCATGTCATTTATATTTACCCTTGACTGACTCCCGTTACCATGGCAACAAAATTTGGGACAAAATGGGCTATAACTTGGCTTGTGTGAGAAATATTTGCAAAACTTTTGCGTCCATAGGGGGGTTTTCGGAGATGTGCTATTGAATGCTGCTAATCAAATTCTACTCTGATCAGCGCTTGTTGTCATGGCAACGAAATTTAGGACAAAATGGGCTATAACTTGGGTTGTATAAAAGATATTTTTAAGATACTTTGCGTTTAATGGATGGTTTTGGGGGATGGGCTATTGGATGAAGCCAATCTAATTTTACAATGACCGACCCCTGTTGCCATGGCAACCATATTTGGGACAAAATGGGCTATAACTCAGCTTTTCAAGAGATATCTTCAAGATCTTTGCATCTAACGATTGTTTTGGGGACTGGCTGTTGGATGAGGCCAGTTTAATTCTACTGCAACCGTCCCTTGTTGCCATGGCAACGACAATTATGGAATTTGGCCAAAAATTAATAGAAATGGTAGGTGTAGTAGTAGTAGGCCTCGTAGTAGTTGTAGTTGTTGTAGTTGTAGCCTAGTTGTAGTAGTACACTGTATCTCAAAAAAGTATCCTCGACATTTTCGACTGTAACTTGAAAACCAATCATCAGATTTTGATAATTTTTGGTAAAATATTTCTGACACAACTTGCCGTCAAATAACCATTCATTTTCCCACCTCACCCCATGTATGCTTCTGCACTACCTAGGGAAAGCAGATCAAGCAAAATATGTGTTAAAATAAAAGAAAACCCGAAAAAAAACATTCCCAACATTATCGATCATGCCTTGAACAAAGATTAGCAGATTTTAATAATATTTGGCAGAAATATTTCCGACAGAACTGGCTATTAAATAAATGTTTTAGTTTCCACCTCATCCAACGTCTGCTTTTTGCACTACCTGGGGAAAGCAGACCAAGCATAATACGTGTTAAAATGAATGAAAAAAACGTCAGTAAATTTCATCTATTCTAATCTGTGGGCCCCAACAGCAGATCTTGCAGCAGTGTGTCTACCAGATGAAGTTTAGGAATGTTTGCAAAGTCAAGAAGCACCTGTTACAGCCTGGATTGGCCTGGAGCAGAACATTATCGATACTGCTGTCAATGAATGGAGAAAGCGTCTCCTTGCCTGTGTTCACATAGTGGGCCAACACATCAAGCAATTTGACTGCAGTTGAAAAATGGACAACTGAATGAAATGTCAGCCACAGTGTCAGAAATGTGAACAAAATGTGATTTACACGTTCTGTTAATTAAGCAATCACATCGCATTTGATAAAAAAGTGATATTTCACTGGTTGTGCTGTCCCCATGTAGTGCAGAAACAAACGTTGGGTGAGGTGGGAAACTGAATGGATATTTGATGGCAAGTTGTATCAGGAATATTTGTGCCAAAAATTATCAAAATCTGGTAATTGGTTTTCAAGTTACAGTTGAAAATGTCGGGAATACATTTTTTAGACACAGTGTAGTAGTAGTATTAGTAGTGGCAGCGGTGTTTAAATTATTTTACTTTCTCTCACGAGCGTTTTCTAGTTAATGACCTGCTGCTCATCTGTCTGTCTGTAGCGTTTTATTATTGTGGCTCAAGAGCATGTCGTAAGGGATCAGTGATAGTACCACTGAATTGTCAAGTTCCTATAATCTGTCAATAGTTGATTGGTTGCAATTTGCAATTCATAGTTTGTGCCTGCGTCAATCATCCATGTGCCTGGAAACACTGTTTCCTGCACTTATTTGGTGATGGACTACCTGTGTGAATTTAGTCAGAAATACTACTATGATGTCGATATTAAATAAGTAAACAAAGTATTACAGCTGTAGTAGCTACAGGCACTGGTGCTAGTATACATTCTAGAATATGCTGTATATAACATGTTTGATTATAGTGCGGTCGGCTTGTTCTAGCAGCAGCTGGGCTCTTGTATTAACAATGTCATGGTGAGTAAGTAATTGGCAGTGTGTTGCCATTGTGTAGACCCAGCTTGAATGGGAGTTGAGAAATGAGTCATTGCAGATGCGAGTGAATGAATTTACTACTACTACTACTACTGCTAATAGTAGTGTGTTGTTGATGCATAGACACAGTGTGAGTGGGAGTCAAGGAACGAGTCATTGCAGACACGAGTGAATGAACTGTTGGACAGAGCAATGACCAGTGAGTCACAGAGAGACTTAGTGCAGGGAGAACTTACAGACACACAGGCTGCACTGGACCAACTCAACACGAGCTCTCAACAGGTATATACTAGTAGTAGTGGTAGTGGTAGTGACAGTAGTAGTAGTAGTAGCAGTAGCAGTAGTAGCAGTAGAAGTAGCAGTAGTAGTAGCAGTAGCAGTAGCAGTAGTAGCAGCAGTAGCAGCAGCAGTTGCAGTAGCAGTAGCAGTAGTAGCAGCAGTAGCAGTAGCAGTTGCAGTAGCAGTAGCAGTAGTAGCAGCAGTAGTAGCAGCAGTAGTAGTAGTAGTAGCAGTAGCAGCAGCAGTAGCAGCAGTAGTAGTAGCTGTAGTAGTAGCAGTAGCAGTAGCAGTAGCAGCAGCAGTAGCAGTAGTAGTAGCAGTAGTAGTAGCAGCAGCAGTAGCAGCAGTAGTTGTAGCAGTAGTAGTAGTAGCAGTAATAGCAGTAGCAGTAGTAGTAGTAGTAGTAGCAGTAGTAGTAGCAGTAGCAGCAGTAGATTGTTTTGTGATTTTTGTTTGCTTCAAACACGTTGATGAATCAGTCTAATCTTGGAATGTTTTTTGTTTAGCATTGCCATTGCAACCAGCAGCTGCTCTGATTGGAGACGTAGGCCTAGCTGTCTCAGACAGTCATGGCTCGGAGCAGTGGAGACTGACCCGTGCCCACTGAATTTTGGCTTGGTGTGATGGCAAAACGACACGCGGGACAGAGCAGTATGGCGGCAAGGATTGCAGTAGTAGTGTGTGAGTAGTTGTTGTAGTAGTCATCGTACTTCTAGTAGCAGCTAACTGTGTGTGTGTCTGTGTGTTTGCACAGTTGGAGAGAGATCGTGAACAGCTATTGGCTGAACTAGAGTCACTGCGTCGTCAGCTGACAGAGTCACGTGACCGTTGTGACAAGATGGCCGCCGACAGACGACAACTACAACTCAGTCTGACTGCTTGTGAACAGTCTGCTGCACAGACTAGAGACACACTGCGTCAGAAGGCTAGTAGTAGTAGCCGTCGTAGTAGTAGTAGTAGTAGTAGTAACAACATTTTCTAGACAGTAAACATTACAGTCGAACATTCGGTTTAGCTGAGTCTGTGAAGCATTGTGACTTTTTGCTTAGTTTTCAGCTATACATACACTTAATTATATATGATACAAACCTACTTACTGTTAGGCCAGAGTCGTCTAATAGTAGTAATAACAGACTAATAGTGTAAATTGTGTGTTTGTGGTTAGGAGATGGAACTGGCTAGAGCGATGTTTCAGCTGGCTCAGAATAACAAGAAGCTAACCAATGTCGTTAACACCAGCACAACAACTTCCCTTGCTGCGGCCCACGTCAGTCTGTTTACAATAATCACAATTATCACTAGACACTGCACAACGTAATTACTGCCATACGTGCTGATTTTGAGTGTGCTCTAACTTCACTTCTTTTTTGCCGATTGTGGGCTAAATTTCACGGAATTACTCATTCTTATGTGAGAGAAATTGTAGTGCACAATGCAGGTTTTTTAAATTTTGATATTTTTTTCATTGTGTAGATAAGAATTTTGCATGTTCTTTCTTCTTTCCCATTATTTTTAAAGGAGGGCACCCAAAATTTTTGGAGTCCGGTTTTAAAACTACATCGATTTCGGATCATGTGCTAAAGTTTTGTGGCTATCAGTTGAGGGATATCAGAGATCATGTGTTGAAAAATATAAAAAGAAGAAATTAACATCAGATTTTGTTCACAGGTGGATTCATCGTCATTTAAACAACAGTCTGTTACTATGGTAACCACATCAGCAGCCATTCAGCAGGTGTGCAGTTTATTTCACTCTTTGTCTGTCTCTCTGTCTGCAAGATTACTCAGAAAGTTGGGAGTAGACATTGATAATTTTTCTAGAGTTGTGGGGCATGGTTTAGTGATTTTCATGGTGAAATATTGTACATGGTTGGGCATTGCTGATAGAAGAAATCATTAGATTTTTGTGGCTTTCTGAATTCTTTTATGAATTATGGATCATTTTACAGGATTCTTTATTCTTTACTGTTAGCATTAGCATCTTCGTTGAGTCTGCTGTATTTGCCGGTTTACTGCTTTACTATTCTTAGCAGAGTTTTGTGATCACTCTTAGTTTACTATTGTGTTTCCCATAGATGCAGACAGCCAAGGATAGTTAAAACAGTGATTTTGGTGAAGGTTTGCAGTGTTTGAGTACTGTTTATGGTTTTAATTTGTTTGCTTTGTATGTTATCAGTACATGGTCATTACTGATGTTAGCTGAGTAATGGCTATGGCTGGTTTCTGGTTATTAATCAATTGGTTAACTAAGCTATTAGCTAACTAAAAACTAACTAAGCTATAAGTTAGGCTGATGATGCTATTAACTATCCAGTTAACAGATTATAACTGGGGGTAGAATGTCAGCTAGTCTTAGCTGTTGATTAATTGGTTAGCTGTTTGCAAAATGGTGCAAAAAACATATTTTGTTTGATTATTTATTTTTACGATGTTTGTAATAACAGTGAAAGATTATACTGCAATGCAATCCATTTAAGGCAGTCAAGGAGAAATTTTCCATTACAGTACATATCTTTGCTATAGAAATTTGTCCAACTTTCAGCATATGTGGTGGGCTGTTAAGTAAAAACGTCAAACATTAAACCTTCAGTCAACTTAGACTGGTGGTTAGCGAAAAAAAATTAGTTGAAAGACTGGGAAACCGGGCCTGACCGTGTGAATTGCAGTGAAATGTGTTTTTGTCGGTAGACAGAGAACACGGTGATAGATGATGTGCAGAACAGCATGGATGAGGTACTCAGAGTTATTGTAGTAGTAGTAGTATTAGTAGTAGTATTTTATGACATACTTAGTCCTATTATCTCTCACTATAGTGTCTGGAGTGTTATAAGTGCTTATAATCTCACTTCACCCATGCATGACAACTGATTCTATTTCCCATTTGTATATCACACGTGCTCCTATCAGGCATGAAATATGTATGTTTTAACATGGCATACTGTGTATTATGCCTAGTTATACTTGCATAAGACACTGTAGACCATTTTGAAACCTACATGAGTAGTAGTTGTAGTCGCAGCAGCAGTTGTAGCCTTAAGTCTTTGAGTAACATATAACTCAGTCCAATTAATTAGATGATGAATATGGAGAACAAATCTAGTGTTTAGTTCAGTAATCATCATCATCATCATCATCACTACGAACTGATTAGCGTGGTATAAGTACAAACTGCACTTCAAGAACACGTTACAAGTTACAACACGATAAAAACACGTAGAAACACTAAAAAATAAAAACCAAAAAATAAAACGCTAAGACAAAAACACACACAGATCAAAACAGTCACTCGCCATAAGATCGACGAAATAAAAATGTTTTC